>RCNC010001885.1_pt1 | contig 14081 bp, 10 predicted proteins | sample 2041301 | NCBI WGS metagenome assembly RCNC01 (sample SAMN09708231, study PRJNA481090) | Marine sediment metagenome, whole genome shotgun sequencing project. | biome: marine sediment; feature: ocean; material: sediment; isolation source: Sewage treatment plant 13A marine sediment (STP13A) ... | reverse complement strand
CCTGCACCGTGTGGCGATCCAGAAACGCCGTGGATCGTTGCCCGACAGAAAGGCGAAAACGCTGCCTTTGCCGTGGAAAATGGAAGCGGTATCCTCCCTGCCGCCAAACCGACTCTGGTCGAGAATCAGCCGGCTGAGATCTATCTCGGTGGTGGTGGCTGGGACGAAAACGCGGTCGTCGAGATCCGCATTGTGAACGAGATCGGGCGCACGGTATTCGAGCCCCTGGTCCGGTTTGCCGATCCACCATTGGGCGACTTTCAGTTTCGACGGATCGCCATCACTCCTGTTGATCTGCCTCCGGGTGAGTACAGCCTCGTCGTAACGCTGGGGGATGAGGACGCCGGCGAAGTGCTCCGGCGAGCTACACGATTGACCGTGGTGCGCGATGGAGAGACCCGGGGATGGGCCGGCGCTGGCGATCCAGCAATTGTCGCCGGCACGAACGCTTCTGCCGACAGATCAGAATCGGAGCGGAAGGTCAGCAAAAAGGACATCAGGGCTGCCTACCGTCGAGCGCTCGTGCCGCTCGGCGAGGGCGATCCCGTGACGGCCCGCCAACAGGTGGCCGAGCTCGAACGACGCGTGGTCGCGAGTTCTTCACGGACCGCTCTTTCGACTCTGAGCGATGCCGAACTCGCCGAGGCAAGGGCGCTGGCAAAGGTGAATCCGACCTGTCTGATGCCCCTGGCTTTATTGCATCGGGACCTCTATCGGGGTTATTCGGCGCGACGTGAGGGGCAGCTTTCCACACACGCTCGCAAAATGGCGATTGCCTATGCGGAAGAACTTGGACGCGCGAAACCGTATTTCGGGTTTTCGGAAGGGCTGATGGTAAATTTCGCTTTTGATCTCGCACAGACCGGCGCGTCGAGCGCAGCGCGAGATCTGCTCGAGCAAGCACTGCGCCTCAACCGCGGATATCGTCCCGCCATGCTCTCACTCGGTTTCAGCTTTGAGCGCAACTCCGATTACCTCGAGGCTGCATCGACATACCAGAGTCTCGTCGATACCCATCCTGGCTTTGAGGAAGGCCGGCTGCGCCTTGGAGTCAACCTGATCCGCACTGGTAGGGAAGGGGCTGGAGAGGAACTTCTGAGTGGCTTGTTGGGGATCGGGGCGAAACCCTGGATCGAAGCCATCGCGGCTCAAGAGCTGGTCCGACTGAAGGCAGAGAAAGACAGACTCCTGCCGGAAGCGGAACGGGAGGTTCGCGCGGCTCTCGTGCTCAGGCCAAATGATCAGCGGCTGTGGATCTTGCTCGCAGCCATCCTCGAAAGAACCGGCCGCCATGACGAGGCTATTGAGGCGCTCAGCGATCTTCCACCTGCCGGCCGAGGTGTTTCACCCCGTGCGCGCTATGCGGAGTGGCCGGCCCTGGACCTCAGTGCGAATCAAGCCCACCTGAATACACGTGCTACAGAGGCGGTACCCGATCTCAAATCAGCCCTGGTGGGAGGGGGTGCGGGTTGAGATCTTTTCTCCTGGTTCTCTTTTTGTCGTTGCTCTCGGCGTTGCCGGCCGCTGCACAGGATGTCTGGGTCACAATCGTTGAACCCAAGGACGGCGATTTCGCCATCGGTGAGCTCGATGTCGTTGTCGAGGTGGTGTCCCGTGCGGACATTGCCGAAATCGAGTTCCAACTGGATGGGCGTCCTATCGGCACCCTGTCAATGGAGCCTTATCGAATGCCCGTCGACCTCGGCGAGAGTAATGTTCCGCACCACTTCTCGGTGGTGGTGATCGACGTTGAAGGGAACCGGGCCTCGCACTCGGTGAATACCGTGCCGATTCCGATATCTGGCGACTACGAGGTCGAGCTCCAGCAACTCTATGTTTCGGTGATCCGCGGGGGCGAACGAGTGCTCGATATCGGGCAGGAGCACTTCACCGTAAACGATGAGGGCGTCACCCAGGAATTGGTGACCTTCGCTCGCGGTGATATCCCATTCACCGCGGTCCTCCTCATCGATGCGAGCGCCTCAATGTTCGGTGAAAAGATCAAGTCGGCGGTCGCGGGCGCCGCGTCGTTCATTCACGGCATGAAAGAGCTCGATCAAGCCCAGGTCATGGTCTTTTCAGATCAGCTTCTCAGCACCACGCCAATCACAGATGCCAAACAGGTGTTGACGGCGGGCCTCAGCAGCACCGAGGCACGCGGAGGAACCGCACTGCAGGACCACATTTTTGTCGCCCTGGAACTCCTCGCTCAACGGCAGGGGAGACGGGTATTGATACTCCTTTCGGACGGTGTCGATACCCACAGTGTCGTGAGTATGCCGCAGGTCTTTGAGGTTGCCCGCAAGAGCAATGTTCTGGTCTATTGGATCCGCATCTCGGGCGGAGGCGATGGGCACGTCCCTGGCGGGGGAATGAACATGACCTCCGCGTGGAAGGACGGGGCGCAGTACCATGAGCAGCGCGAGTTGTTGACCCAGGTTGTAGACGAGAGTGGCGGCCGGATACTCGAGGTTGGTGCACCGAAGGAAATTCGTCCCGTGTTCATTGACATTCTGAAGGAACTCCGCGAGCAGTACGTGCTCGGATTCTACCCAGAAGACAGACAGAACGACGGACGCTGGCACAAGATCAGGGTTGGAGTGGCCGGCGAAGATGTCGAGGTTCGCGCGCCGCGAGGATATGTCGATCACTGAGGTCAAAGCTTTCAGCCGTCAGCGCTCAGAAGTTAGCCGTCAGCGCTCAGCTCTCAGCGGTCAGCTCATCGCAGGCGCATAGTGGCCGGAGAAGTTTGGGCAGGCCCCAACAACCCTACGAGTGAAGTCGACCTCTTCGGAGCTGAAAGCTGACAGCTGATGGCTGATGGCTTCTGCTATTCTCCACCCCTGACGGAGAGCAGATGCAGCACGAAACCATCCTTATCCTCGATTTTGGTTCGCAATACACCCAGCTCATCGCCCGCCGACTTCGCGAACTCGGAGTGAAGACGGTCGTCGAGAGGGGGGACCTCGGCGGAGAGGAAATCCGGGAGGCGTCGCCGATCGCGATCGTGCTTTCCGGAGGCCCCGCGAGTGTCTTCGAGGAAGGCGCGTTGCAGGCTGATCCTACCGTTTTCGATCTCGGTGTGCCGGTTCTCGGCATCTGCTATGGCCTTCACCTCATGGCCCGAGATCTCGGCGGCGATGTGCGGTCCTCATCGCATCGTGAGTACGGACTGGCGGAGCTCGAGGTCGTTCAGGAGGGATCGGTGTTTGCGCGGACGCCACGCGAACAATCGGTTTGGATGAGTCACGGCGACATGGTCGAGCGGATGCCGGATGGTTTCGAAGTCCTGGCGAGAACCTCAACCACCGCGGTGGCGGCTATGTTCGACCCTTCGCGACGTTTTGTGGGCCTCCAATTTCACCCGGAGGTTCGGCACACCCCACATGGTACGGCCATGTTGGAGCATTTCATTTCCCTTGCCGGGGCAAAACGCGACTGGAACCCGGCCGCTATCCGCAACGAGTTGGTAGCTGACCTGGAGAAAAACCTCCCTGACGGAAGGGTAATTTGTGGAGTTTCGGGTGGTGTCGACTCATCGGTGACCGCGGTCCTGCTGCGCGAGGCTATCGGAGATCGGGTCGTATCGATCTTTGTTGATACCGGGTTGCTGCGGAAGGACGAGGGCGATGCGGTAGAGCGGAGCTTTGCTGAATTCGGTCTCGACCTCGATCGGGTGGACGCTTCCGAGCGCTTCTTCAACGCCCTGGCCGGTGTCGAGGACCCCGAGGAGAAGCGCAAAATCATCGGCCGTGAGTTTGTCGCAGTCTTCGAGTCCGAAGCTGGGCGGTTTTCAGACGCACGTTATCTCGCTCAGGGAACCCTGTACCCGGACGTTATCGAGTCGTCGGGAGTGCGCGGTACGGCCGCGGTCATCAAAACCCACCACAATGTTGGCGGACTCCCTGACCGGCTCGGCCTCGATCTCGTGGAGCCGTTGCGCGATTTGTTCAAGGACGAGGTGCGCAGGGTGGGGGAGGAGCTTGGATTGCCACATGAATTCGTGTGGCGCCACCCATTCCCGGGGCCTGGGCTGGCGGTGAGAATTCTGGGCACGATCGAACCGGGTCGTGTCCAGACTCTGCAGGAGGCCGACGCTATCGTCATCGAAGAGATTCGTTTGGCGGGGCTCTACGACGAGATCTCACAGGCGCTGTGCGTTCTCTTGCCTGTCAAGAGCGTGGGCGTGATGGGAGACTCAAGGACCTACGAAAATGTCCTTGCGCTGCGTGCGGTGACCACCACCGACTTCATGACGGCCGACTGGTATCGTTTTCCCCCAGATGTTCTCGACCGCATCGCCCGGCGTGTGGTCAACGAGGTTGCGGGGATCAATCGCGTTGTCTACGACGTCACGTCCAAGCCCCCCGGCACGATCGAGTGGGAATAACGACTCCGTCGAGTTTTGAGTTTTGAATTCCATTCCAGCCCTCCCTGTGCTTGGCGAGCGGATTGGCGACAACTCAAAACTCAAAACTAAGAACTCAAAACTGTGGGTGTGTGAGTGGTAGAATGCGTTCCGTCGCCGGTTCAGCTTTACCCGGCGGCCTGACCGTCGGGCACGACGGTTCCCCGAGGAGGCAACTCATGGCACGGACCAAAGTCGTCATCATGGGTGCGGCTGGCCGCGATTTCCACAATTTCAACTGTCTGTACCGCGACAACGAGGACTACGATGTGGTGGCCTTCACCGCCACCCAGATCCCCGACATCGAGGACCGGACCTACCCAGCCGAGATCGCCGGGTCGCTGTACCCGAACGGCATTCCGATCCTTCCCGAGGCCGACCTTGAAAGGGTGATCTCCGAAAACGATGTCGACGAGGTGTGGTTCAGCTACTCCGACGTTCCCCACAGCTACGTCATGCACAAGGGTTCTGAGGTCATCGGTTGGGGGCCGCACTTCGGCATCTGCTCGGCCACCAAGACCATGATCGAGTCAACCAAACCGGTTATCGCGATTACCGCCGTCAGAACCGGCGTCGGCAAATCGCAGACCAGCCGCTATGTTTCGCGCATCCTCAAGAAAATGGGCAAACGTGTTGTCGCGATTCGCCACCCCATGCCCTACGGTGATCTCGCCAAGCAGGCCTGCCAGCGTTTCGAGACCTACGAGGACCTCGATCGCCATCGCTGCACGATCGAAGAGCGCGAGGAGTACGAGCCCCACATCGACAATGGTTTCGTCGTCTACGCCGGTGTCGATTACGAGATGATCGTTCGCGAGGCCGAAAAGGAAGCCGACGTGATCCTGTGGGATGGTGGCAACAACGATACGCCCTTTTATCGCCCGGACCTGCACATCACGCTCGTGGATCCCCACCGGGCCGGTCACGAGCTGTCCTACTACCCTGGCGAAACCAACCTCCGTATCTCTGACCTCCTGATCGTCAACAAGGTCGATACGGCCGACCCGGTCAAGGTCGAGCAGGTGCTCGCTACATGCCTCGAGGCAAACCCCGGGGCGCGGACCATCAAGTGCCGTTCAGTGATCACTGCAGACGAGCCGGAACTGATTGCCGGCAAACGCGCCCTCGTGGTCGAGGACGGTCCGACTCTGACCCACGGTGGCATGGAGTATGGTGCGGGGTGGTTTGCCGCCAAACAGTCGGGAGCGTCCGAAATTGTCGACGCCCGTCCCAACGCCGTCGGCACCATCAAGGCGACCTACGAGAAGTTCCCCAACGCGGCGCGTATCCTGCCGGCAATGGGCTACGGTGAACAGCAGGTCAAGGATCTCGAGGACACCATCAACGCGACTGACGCGGATGTTGTGGTCGAGGGCACACCCATTGATCTCAAACGAATTATTTCGATCAACAAGCCGATCGCCAACATCCGCTACGAACTCGAAGAGGTCGAGCCGGGAACGATCGAGGAGATGGTGACAAAGGCCATCGACAAGGGCTGAGCCGGGCGAACGATGGGTTCTCGGAGATCCTCCGTGGCGCTGTGGATTGCGGCCTTTGCGGTCACGGTCCTTCTCGCCGGCTTCCAGAGGATGACGGGGCCCAGCTACCCGATCCGGGGGACAGAAGCTCTACCGAATGGAGAGTCCGTCGGTTACAGTTTGCCGCGGTCCAACGAGGGGCGGGATGAGCTTCGCATCGCCATTCCGGCACCGTCGAACGCCACCCGGGCGATCCTGGAGTGGCGACGCTACCCGACCGATGAGCCCTTTCAGAGTCAGGCGATGAATGCGAACGCCGACGGGGAGTTTGAAACCCGCATTCCACCGCAACCGGCAGCCGGCAAAGTCGAGTATCGAATCCTGCTCGAGTTCGCAGACGGAGAGATATCGATTCCGGAGAGTGAGGCAGTAGTGGCACGATATCGTGCCAGCGTCCCGGCACAGGTGCTGATTCCGCATATCCTTGCGATGTTTCTCAGCATGCTGGTTTCCTCGAGGGCGCTCTTCGAGGTCCTCCGTCCGGGGGCACCCCGGGCCCGTGGACTGGTGCTTGTGTCGATGGCACTGCTGGTGATTGGCGGATTGATGCTGGGGCCGATCGTCCAGCGTTTCGCGTTCGGGGCGTATTGGACTGGTTGGCCGTACGGCCATGACCTGACCGATAACAAGACCCTGATTGCCTTTTTTGCATGGCTGCCGGCGGCCGTTCTTGCGTGGCGACGAGCCAACACCAGGTTGGCCGTAACGCTCGGTTGGGTGGTCATGATGGGGATCTTCCTCATTCCGCACAGCGCGCGAGGTTCGCAGCTCGACTGGTCGGAGATCGACCAAGTCACGGAGGATGCCGGATACCGGATGCCTGATACCAGATGAGGGCAGAAGATAGCGGCGGCTCAGTGAGAACGAGCGGATCCGGAATCCGTAATCTGGCATCCGGAATCTGATATCGAGCAGGCTCGGACACAGGCTCGCCTCAGGGTGCTATTCTGATCGCTATGGTTCAGGAAGTGACACCGGACGAGGGACATGAGCGTTTTCTGCTCGTCCGCGCAGGCAGCCTGAGCTGCGCTCTGCCGGCATCAGACGTCGTGCGGGTCGTCCGGCGGCTGCGTTGCCATGCTGTCCCCGGATCACATCCTCGTCTCGTTGGGCTCGCTCAGTATGGCGGTGATCCGTTGCCGGTGCTCGACCTTCACGTGTTGGTCGAGCACGGCGTATCGAATGCTCGCCAGCACTCTACGGTGATCCTGGGACGTGGGCGAAATCGTGGCCACTCGGTTTTAGGTTTGGCTGTCGAGGAGGTTCTTCGGGTTGTGGACCTGCCCCGAAGAGGCGCGGCGGCCTCCGATGCCAGCCTTGTGGGCGAAACGGTAGAGTTCGAGGGAACAGAGGTGAAGGTGCTGAACACTCAACAACTCCTGCAGGAGGAGAGGGCCGATTCGGGGGCGAATGATGGTTGATCCGCGAAGAAGGGGAAGTTTGAAGGGCTGGTTCGGACCGGGCCTGGTCGTCGGTCTGGTGTTGATGGGCGGTGGCTTCCTCGAGGCAACAGTTGATGGTGCTGGTGAGAGTTGGTTTGTTCGGGCTTTTCTGGTGATCGGCTTACTCGCGGTTGTCAGCTACATGCTGTTGGTCCATCTCCCCACTCGGCGCAAATTGAGGGAATTCCGAGCGCTTCAACTGAACTACGACAAACAATGCGAAGTGCTGGGCTCGTCGCTCGAAGACCTTCGGCACGGCGACCTCGTGGCAGCTCGCAATGACATCGGCGGCCTGCCAGAGGATATGAGCAGGGCGGTTGACGCGGCGAGTCGGGCTCTGGCTGCGCTCATCCAGCAAATTCAATCATCCTCGGTCGAGGTAGCCACCGCTGCCGGCACCGTCCAGCGAATCTCATCGGAGCTCGCGTCGGCTTCCAGCCAACAGGCTGCGGCGGTAGTCGAGATCACCGCCACGACCGAGGAACTGGCCCGCACGGCGGGTCAGATCGCGAGCAACGCCTCGAGTCAGGCAAAGCTTGCAGCGCACTCGGAAATTGCTGGAGACGAGGGCGCTGTGGCCCTCGAATCGGCCGTTTCCGGTGTCGAAGCGGTGCGCCAACATATGGAGGCCATCGCCGGCCGCGCCGACACTCTCGGCGGTCGCTCGAGGGAGATCTACCGGGTTCTCGATTTGATCACGGAGATTGCACAGGAGACCCATATTCTCGCCCTCAACGCTGCCATCGAGGCTTCAGCAGCCGGTGAGCACGGCGAGCGATTCGCTGTGGTTGCGGACGAGGTGCGTCGCCTCGCCGAACGCTCACGAGAGTCGGTGGATACCGTGCGGTCCCACCTCGATGAATTTGCGGGATCGATCCGTGGGGTGGTCGTTGCAACTGAAGAGGGGTCCAAGGCAGCCAATCAGGTTCTCGAAGGCAGTCAGCACACCCGAGAAGCCATCGCGCAGCTCCGAAGCGCTCTTGCCGACACTGCCGGGGCGGCGCGTGAGATTTCGCTCGCGACCCAGGAGCAGGGGACCGCCTCAGACCAGGTGGTGTTGACCCTGCGAGAGGTGAGCGAGGTCGTGCAGCGCGTTGCGGACGGGTTGGGACAATACACCGGCGCCGCAGAGCGCCTCAACCAGCTGGCCCTCTCGATCCAGCTCCTGACGCAAAGCTTCCGCATCGAGTCGGAACACTCGCTCAAGCACCACCTCGCACGGTGGACGGATCGCTTGCGCGATCACTCGGGGAATCTGGAAGCAGTCGGGGGAGTCCTCGAGGATCTGTTGGAAGAATGCCCGTACCTCGAGCTCGCATATCTGGTTGATCTTGCCGGTTCGATGATTTCCTTTGCCGCCAATCGCGACCTGGTTGGAGATCGGGAACATCCAGGGAGCGCCGCGGTCGGGCAAAACTATTCTGATCGTCCGTGGTTCCAGGCGCTCTCGAGGGACCGGCGGGCGGCCGTGACCCCAATCTACGAATCGCTCTTGACTGACGATCCCTGTTTTACGATCGCGATCGCGGTTCGAGATGCTGACGGGGAGATGATCGGTACCCTCGGAGTCGACGTGAATCTTTTGAACTGGACAAAGATCTGAATACGAAAACAACCGACGACGACCTGCGCGCACTCTTTCTCGAAGAAGCCGGCGAGCGGTTGGACAGGATCCAAGAGCTGGTCGCGGGCATGGAAGAGGACGAACAGGCGTCCACTCAGCTCAGGCGGGAACTGCACGCCCTCAAGGGCGCCAGCCGGATGATGGGCTTCCGAGAGGTTGCTGAGGCGTGCCACATGGCGGAGGACCTGCTCGAGGAACCCGAACCCGCGCAGCCCCGCGAGCTTGAAACGGTCGGTGAGAGCCTTCGATCTCTGGTGGACTCCCTTGCAGATCATGGTGATGATCCGGCGGGTGGGGACGCGGACGCCGCAGCGGAGTTCAAGAGCCGGTTTTCAGGTCGGAGTCGCGGAAGGCGCGAGGAGTTACGGGTCGCTTCCGGGGTCATCGATGATCTCGCCGATCGAGGCGCACGCCTGCGTGTCGTCTCGGTGACAGCAGAGGGGCTTGCGGATCGGATCTTCAGGCTCGCCGCCTTGGCCGAGGGGGGTGTCGGCGAACGTGATCCGCGGCAGGTCCTCGCGACCCTGGCGATCTCGTTGCGTCAGGTGGCGATGGAGTTCGAATCCGGACAGCGGATTTTCCGTCGGCTCAGCGACCGGCAGCTCGACACTCTTCTCCGCCTTCAGGTGCAACCACTGAAACCCTTTCTGACAAACCTCTCTGGTCACGCTCGCGAGCTTGCGACATCACTCGGTAAAACCGTCAAGGTGCAGGTCAGGGCGGGTGAAGCTCAGCTCGATCGAAGAATCGTCAATGCCCTCCGGGAAGCATTTCTTCACCTGGTGCGAAATTCAGTTGACCACGGAATCGAAAGTCCGGACGAGCGCAAGAGAGCAGGGAAAATGGAGGCCGGGAGCATCCAGATCGAGGCCGAGGAAGAGGGAGACAAGGTTCGCATCCGGGTGTTCGATGACGGTCGTGGAATCGATATCGACGCAGTGCTGAAAACGGCGATTGATCGACAAATCGTGACCTCGGAAGCGGCTCAAAACATAGAGATCACTGAGGCCCTCCAGCTTCTTTTCCGTCCAGGCTTCACCACTCGCGAAGAAACATCCGAACTTTCAGGCCGCGGTATCGGTCTCGACGCCGTCGCCGCTGCGGTACGTTCGGTTGGCGGCGATCTGTGGATGGAATCCACGGTCGGGGAGGGGACCGAGATCAACGTTGAAGTGCCGGTCGCCCGGCGTGGCGACCGGGTGCTGGTTCTGGGGATTGGCTCACATCAGGTGGCGGTGTCGGCATCACCGGTTCGCGCCTATCGCAGCATCACACCAGAGATGGTTGAGGTCGAAGGCAATCGGCGCGTGCTTCGGGTTCGCGGAGAGATTGTCGAAGCACATTTTCTCTCGGAACTTCTTCTTCCTGGCGAGCGTCCGTCCAAAACCGGAGTCATGGTGGAGATGATTGTCGGTGGCGCCGTTGTGGCGCTCGTGGCAGATTCCATCATCGGCGAGGAGGAGGTGATTGTGCGACCCTTGCCCCGGGCCGCTGGGGCACCGTCATCCATGGAGGGCATCACCCTGCTCGCGAGTGGGCGCCCGGTACCCGTTCTTTCTCTCCAGCGTCTGGGCCCTTTCAGGGAGGACGACGTTGCGGTCGATATCCGGCGGGCGACATCGGCAGCTCCGGTCCACGTACTGCTTGTGGACGACTCACGTGTGACGCGGGAGATGATGCGACGACTGCTCGAGGACGCCGGATTTACAGTCACCGGCGTCGGATCGGCAGATGACGCAATCCTTGCGCTCGCGCGAGAACGAGTGGACTGTCTGGTAACTGACATCGAGATGCCCGGTGTGGGCGGCTTGGACCTGACGCGGCGGCTCCGCAAAGAAACCGAGCATGCTGATCTTCCTATCGTTGTTGTGTCTACTCTCGACCGTCCATCCGACCGTCTTGCAGGCCTCGAGTCGGGTGCCAACGCGTACCTGACCAAGCAGGGCCTCGATGTGCGCGAGCTGGTCGCTCTGATCAATCGCGTCGGAGGTGGGCAGTGAGTGCCAGAGTGAGAGTGATCCTGGCCGATCGGTCGCCTTCCGTGCGAGCCGTTCTTCGCAGATTGCTCGAACAGAGTCCGGAGATCGAAGTTGTCGCCGATTCCGATGATGGCAGAGAGGTCGTCCACTTGGCGGCCGAAAAGAGACCGGCGGCGATCATCCTCGACCTCGATCTACCGTCTTTGAGCGGCCGCGCACTGGTCAAGCGAATCACTGCGGGGGCGCGGATCCCAATCTTCGTACTGACGCCCAAACGGAGCCATGAAGACACCCGAACCGCTATGAGTCTCCACAACCTCGGTGTGGTTGCGGTCTTTCCAAAACCGGAGGTCCCGTCTGAGTGGAACGTCCTCGGTCAGACATTGGGCGAGGCAGTGCGGCACGTCGGATCGGCGTCAGGGGATGGGATTGGAGTGGCGTCCGAACCGGACGATACACCGGTAATCAGTCGTGATCTGCGATACGTCGCAGTTGGAGCATCCACCGGAGGGCCGGGGGCGGTGTATGAACTGTTGGCGGCCCTTGGACGACGAACCAGAGTCGGGGTCGCCGTCGTCCAGCACATCGCCCAGGGATTTGAAGGCGCCCTCGCAGAATGGCTCGCGACGGAACTCGGGATGGATGTTGCCGTCGGCCGGCACGGCGAACGGCTGAGCTCCGGCAAAGTGCGCATCGCGCCACCGGGCCATCATATGTTGGTTGATCGAAGCGGCGCGTTGCGGCTCGATCATTTGGCGGCGCCTGTCGGGGGTCATCGCCCAGCAGTGGAGGTGCTCTTCCGGAGCCTATGCGATCTGCCTCCGAACCGGGTAGCTGCGGTTCTCCTTTCGGGAATGGGTTCGGATGGCGCCGACGCGATGGCCACGCTTCGGAAGGCGAATATCCTGACCGTCGCTCAGAACCAGGCGTCGTGTGCCGTTTTTGGAATGCCGCGCGCTGCTATCGATCGTCGAGCAGCAGCGTTTGCTCTCGCACCACCGCAGATTGGTCGCCTTCTTGCGAGGGCATGTGGAGCGAAACTGTGAGTGAGCTGATCCACGAAATCGCACAGCTCATCGAAAATGCGAGTGGATTTGTGATTGGCGATCGGAGCATTGATGGGTTGGCTTCGTTTGTCCAGGAACGGGTGGTCCGGGGTGGTTTCGCAGGAGTGGATCGATATGTCGATTACCTCCGCCGACACCCCGATTCAGAAGAGTGGCGGCACATTCTCAGCAAGATCACTATCAAAGAATCCTATCTCTTTCGCGCTCAAGCCCAGTTCGAGGCGCTCATGGACACGATTCTCGGAGAGATTGTCGAACGGCGAACGGACCGACGCCTTCGAGTATGGTGTGCGGGCTGCGCTCGCGGTGAAGAGGCCGCAACCCTTGCCATTGTGCTCGCCGACCACCCGGTCGTCGGAACCTGGCGATGGAGCGTACTTGCGACTGACGTCGATGAGGCGGCCCTCGCCGACGCGGAGAAAGGTTTCTATGGACCACGAGCGGTCGGTCGGGTTCCGGCAGCGACCCTTGAACGCCATTTCGTGCGCAAGGAGCTTCGTTATGAACTCAAACCTGAGCTTCGCCGGCACATCGAGTACCGACGCCTGAACCTGATTGCGCAACCGCTGGATCTCTCGGGCGAGCTTTTCGATGTGATTTTCCTACGCAACGTGCTGATCTACTTTCGGCCTGAGATTCAGCGGCGTGTGATCGAGAGTGTCGAAGGCGTGCTCCAACCCGATGGGACGGTGTTCCTCGGTCCAAGCGAGTCGCTGATTCATCTTGGAACGAAGTTGCAGGCGAGAGACCTCGGCGGCTGTTTCTGCTATCGGCGACCGTCGACACCCGGTGGCGAGGGCGTCGTGATCTCTGATAACGGGGTCAGACCTGCGCCGGTTCCTGTAGCGGGACCGGTGACGATTCCTCAAATGCCCTCTGATCAGTTGGGCCCGGTGCCGTCGTTTGACGCTCGGCTCGAGGCGATGGTCAAAGCGCTGGAAGAAGGACGCCACCAACGAGCGGTCGCGGGTTTGGCGGCCCTCACGAACGAACTTCCAGAGAGCGCGGTGGCCCGGGCACTCGAGGGTGTTGCTTTCGAGCGCTTGGCAGACCCAGAGAAGGCGGTGCACGCGTATCGGGCTGCGCTGTACCTTTCACCGGAGATGGATGAGGTGCGTTTTCTTCTTGCTTGCGTACTCGAGGAGCTGGGAAGATTGAGAGCGGCGGCCCGCGAGTACCGTACGGCGCTTACCGGACTTGGCCCCGCAAGCGGGCTCATGACCTCAATCCTCCAACGGCTTGATTTTCCTGATCACCAGCAGATGAGCAAGATTTGTCTCGAAAAGAAAGACTCTTTTTAATAGAGTTTCTCAAATTATGATTTCAAATGAGAGACTACCAATCGACCTCGACTTTGCGAGGTTTGCCACCAAACCGTGACACGTGCACCCATCGATGGCGCTTTCCAAAATCATAGAGATCGCGCGTGACTCGAACATCTTCCTGACAGTACTCTTTGATCTTGTCGATTTCGCCGAGCCGCCACCATTCAAGGGCCTGCATTCCGTCCGCAATTTTGCCCTCGCCGAGGGTCGCCAAAACGACGCTGTCGAGCTTGGGTCTGAAGCCGAGGCGTTCTTCGAGGTCGAACATCAAATCGAGAGTCGGAAGCTTCTGGAGGTTTTCGTCAGTGTAGGCTCGGAGAACCTCATAGTCGAAACCGCGGATGTTATAGCCGATAACCAGGCTGGCCTCCAAAAGGAGGCTGACGAGCTCCGAGATCGTTTCCTCGTTGACGACGAGGTACTCATCGAGATCGTAGCGGTATGCGACACCAATGGAGACCCCGAGTCGGTGGAATTGGCTGCGGCCACCAACCTCTGCGAAGGAGCGTTGAGTTTCGAGATCGAAGACAACGACCCTGTCACCAGCCTTGACCTCTCGCTGGGGATTCGCTTCAAAGAGGTCCATTTGGCCGTTCCAATGTTCCAAGACTTCCTCCAATGCTCGTCTTGCGCGGGGATTGTAACACCGCTATGCGGGCAGGTGAGCCGAGGAGCAGGGGGAGCAGGGGAGAGAG
>RCNC010002011.1_pt1 | contig 14083 bp, 15 predicted proteins | sample 2041301 | NCBI WGS metagenome assembly RCNC01 (sample SAMN09708231, study PRJNA481090) | Marine sediment metagenome, whole genome shotgun sequencing project. | biome: marine sediment; feature: ocean; material: sediment; isolation source: Sewage treatment plant 13A marine sediment (STP13A) ... | reverse complement strand
TTTAACTAAAATTTTGTATAAATTAAGTAAACAACCAATAAACTCCATCTTCACAAGGAGTTAAAATCGTGCCATGATGGCCTCCATAATTTTAAAGGAGGTATGATCATGGAAGAAGTAACCAGTTCATCTGAAGAACTCTACTCGTGCGCGTATATCCAAGCATTCGACCATTAGTCTGCGCTGGTTGAGAAGATTAATAAAGGCCAGAATACAGCAAATATTCTGGCCTCATTTAGGCTGTGGCATAAAAGATAACCAAATCGACTACCAGAAGAAGCCTATGAAATTGTGATTCATTGGAAAACAGGTGATTGCATCATCCCCTATGTAACAGAGCCTTTGAAACCACTGTGGCATAAATCTGCTTAAAAAATTGGATTAATCTTGGCCTCTATGTAACGGCATGCCCAAAGAGATTGCTTCCTGTAATCATGAAAGCTTATCATTATCAGTGAAGCAGACGTCAAATTTCAAAAGTCGAATCTTCCCATCATTTTCAATGAGCGCCATCGATTAATTCACGAAAACTGCAAAACCACAATATCTTGGGGTTGGGGAGAAAAAGGCAAAAGCGATGATTACGCTAATTAGTCTTCAAACCGGACCCTGTGATTGGAGAACATCTTAGTTTTTGAAATTTATAGAAATATTCCCGATACCATTCGGACATCTCCAAGGTATCACGGAGGGGCTTATGGATGCAAGATTTGGTCGGAGGGGATTATATTCGCACACCGGTAATATTTTAGGGGTCTGATACCCTTGTTTTAGTTGGAGATGTCTGCTTACTTCAAAATCTTGAGAATCTCTTTGAACGGTTCTCCCTCTGCCACTTTAAGTAGTTCAAATAGTGCGGTTTCGACACTCGTCAGTCTGACACCAGAATCTCTCATTCGTTGCAAACCGATTTCCTTGTTTTCCACGTTTCTTGAAGATACAGCATCCGTAACGACTTGAACCTCATACCCTATATCCACAATATCTGCAGCTGTTTGATATACGCAGACGTGTGCCTCAATACCCGCAACCAATACCTGTTTGCGATTTAGAGCATTCAACGCTTGTAAAAAATCATCATTCCGACAACTACTAAAACTCATTTTGCTGATAGGCTGAATATTGGATAAGATATCTGCAATTTCAGGGATTGTCGGCCCCAAACCTTGAGGATTCTGCTCTACCCAGAGAATAGGAATTCCTAAAATCTGAATTCCTTTGATAAGCTTTTGCACATTCTTGAACAGAAGTTCTTTGCCATGCATCAAGTGTGCTAAGTTGCCCTGAATATCGATAATTAGCAAAGTGGTATTTTCTATTTTGAGCATATTTTATTCCCTTTATTTTTCAGCGATCTTTTTCTCTTTTTTCAGGGCTTATTCAGTAGATTTATCGGCGTGCAGCACCTTCAACTTGGCATCGATCAATTGGTTATGCGAGAGGCGCAGCAGATTCTTGAGTTTGTTCATGAGGTAGTGTTCGTACTGGTCCATCTTGCCGTCCACATAGACGACCTGCCACAGGGTTTCGATGATCTCTATCTTTTCGTCATTGGAATAATTCTGGTTGATCAGGTTGGCAAACTGCCACAGGTCGAGGCTGTCGTCCAGTTCCTTTTCCGCTTCAGCGATCAGGGCATCGGCATGCTCGCCGGCCAGGCCGTATTTGTCCTTCAGGATTGAGAGAATGGCATCCATTTCCGCCGGGGTGAATTTTTCATCGATGCGGGCGAGCTCCACCAGAAGAGCGCAGGTGGCCACGCGGATGTCATGCTCTGTTGTTTCTTCCCCAGCGTCGGATTCTCTCTGGTCGGATTTGCCGAAAAACCGTTTTAAACTATTCAACATAATATTTTTGCTCCCTATATATTTATTTCAATTTATGGTCCTGACGGCGGTACTTGCAGGTTACTGACATAAAACGTTTTATCATCGATCTTTTTAATGGGGTACTGTTTGTTCTGGAACACAAAGGCATAACCATCATTCCGGTCTTCCATGAGTGCGGCTATTTTCATCATGCTGCGGTCTGTGAATTTAATGATGTCTTCGCCATTGCGCGTATACAGGTTGTCATTTTTTATGTAGAGTTGTCCGGGATCCAATTTCAGGTGCTGCTTGGTATTCAGGAGAAGCATAATGTCGTTCCCCACTTTCACATCGAAAACGAAATAGGCGGTCTCTTCGTAGGGAAAGTAAACCTTTTCAATGCAATTTTCTTTTTCCTGGGAAAGGAAGAAGCCGCGCTGGTCTTTTTTAATACAGGCGTGAAAATAGTCGATCACCTTTTTATGCTGAAAACGTCCATGCTGGTTATGCCAACGACCATTGGCATCCAGGCGAAATACGGCATCTTCTTTTTCAATGACGATCTCCTTGAGCTGGTCAATCATTTGATTTCCCCTTGCTTTATATCCCTATACGCTTTGACTGTATAGCTATCTGTTTTTGAATCCACATCATGTTTGTACACAGATTTTAATCTGAAAACAAAAAGAATAATCACGAAAACACGAAATCGCTGTTGTTTGTTTCGTGATTTCATCCTTTCGTGATTTCGTGATAAAAATATATCTCGATCAATCAGGATCTCCAAATAAGAATAGTTATTTCAGTCGCTATCCATTGTCATTTGGTACAGCAGTTCTATTTCCTGCGCCCAAAGGGTTTCGTCGGGTGTTTCCAGAATCAGCGGAATGTCTTTCAGGCGAGGGTCCGTCATGATGAGCCGGAAGGCATCCAGTCCAAGAAAGCCTTTGCCGATATTTGCATGGCGGTCGACACGGCTGGCATACTCCTTTTTTGAGTCATTGAGGTGCATGCCTTTCAGGAACTTGAATCCCACGATGGCATCAAAGGCTGAAAGGGTTGCGTGATATCCTTTTTTAGTTTTGAGATCATATCCAGCGGTAAAGGTGTGGCAGGTATCCAGGCAGATACCCACCCTGGATTTATCTTCAACCTGATCGATGATGGCGGCCAGGTGTTCGAAGCGATACCCCATGTTACTGCCCTGGCCGGCTGTATTTTCGATTACCACGGTAACTGTCAGGGTTTTCCCCAGGGTCATGTTGATGGATTCGGCAATGCGCCTGAGACACTCATCTTCAGAAATTTTCTTAAGGTGGCTCCCCGGGTGAAAATTGAGATATTTCAACCCGAGTTGCTCGCAGCGCCGGCACTCATCCAGGAAGGCGGCCCGGGATTTGGCCAATCCTTCTTCATCAGGATGGCCCAGGTTGATGAGGTAGGAATCGTGGGCAAGTATATGTTCAGGACCATAGCCTTCCTTTTCACAGTTCTCCCGAAACAGTTGGATGCTGCCTTGGCTCAGGGGTTTGGCTTTCCATTGGCGTTGATTTTTTGTGAACAGGGCAAACGCTTTAGCCCCTATCCGGGCCGCGTTGAGGGGGGCGTTTTCAACACCGCCGCCAGCACTGACATGAGCTCCTATGTGTTTCAAACGGCATTCTCCTTCAATTGCATAAACAATATGGTAATTGTAAGTTAATGGCTTGTTTTAATATACGATATCATAACAATTCATGGTTGAGCATGAAAAAAGATGACAAATGTGATATATACCATTAATAACAGTAACAACAAGCGCAGTTCGTCTTCCAGTATAGCCGCATCGATATTATAATAAAAGGAGAAGAATATGCCGGAGACACGCTACAATGTCGTCTATCGTGGGAAACTCTTGCCGGGTGTGGATATCTCGGTCGTAAAATCAAAGCTCATGGCCACTTTTCCCCTCAGTGAAAAACAGGTGGATACGATACTGAAGAGCAAGCGGGTTGTGCTCAAGAAAGATGCGGACGAGGCAACCGCCAAACGGTTGGGTATGGCGCTGAAGCGAGCCGGCATGGACATCGTGCTCACAAAGAGTCGTGCCGCAACGGACACGGTCAGTCCGGAGCCTTCCCCGGAGATATCGTTTGAAGAAAATAAAATCGAACAAGACCCTGGAAAGGAGAAACAGGCGAGCAACAAGGCCGGCATGCAGCCGGACACGCCTTCCAAGGAGCCGAACAGTGGGTGGACGCCGTCCGAGATTCCTTTTGAGTTTATTGGCTCGGGAAAGGAATATTTCAAGATATGGATTGTCAACATCCTGCTGTCCATAATTACCCTGGGGATCTATTCCGCCTGGGCTAAAGTCAGACGAAAACAGTATCTCTACGGAAACACCCGCCTGCAGGGGGCATCGTTTGAATACCTGGCCGACCCTGTCAAGATCCTCAAAGGGCGCTTTATTGTCATAGGCTTTTTTCTGCTATCTTCTGCGGCCACCTACTATTTACCCGCTGTCCAGGTTATTTTCACCCTGTTTTTTGTGGCTGCCTTTCCATGGGTAATCGTGCGGACACTGATGTTCAATGCCCGTAACAGTGCCATCCGCAATATCCGTTTCGGATTCAAAGGCCGCGTCAAAGACGCAGCCCTGGTTTATCTCTGGTGGCCTATTGTCGCCGTGTTCACCCTGGGGGCGATATTCCCGTATGTTTATTATCGCCAGAAAAAATTCATCGTTGAAAATAGTACCTATGGCGCCACACGGTTTGTTTTCACGGCATCGAAACGGGAATATTATCGTCTATTCTACGGCGCCATGATTCCGATTATTGTCGGTATTATTTTGGTGGTGATTGCCGGCCGTATATTTGCGCCGCTCTCTGGTTTGGTCATGGTTGCGCTTTACCTCTATCTGTTTGCCTTTTACTCGGTGAAAACCACCAACCTGCTATACAATACCAGCAGCCTTGCCCATAACCGGTTCAGGGCTGACCTGAAAATTGTGCCCTACCTTATGCTGATCTTGACCAATTCCCTGGCCACAGCGCTGACTCTAGGGCTGTTTTCACCCTGGGCTATCATACGGACGCTGCGCTACCGCTTGGGCCACCTGACCCTTTTAGCCGATGAGGACCCGGAAGGTTTTGTGGCTGGTGAAGAAGAACAGGTCAGCGCTTTGGGAGAGGAAGTCGGGGATTTCTTTGATTTTGACATCGGACTGTAAAACATCCAGATATGATTTCTTTTAAAGGTAAATGGTATGACGGCAAAACAGCCGGGCAAGCAGATGTGGTCTGCCGCATCTACGACAGCGGTAGCGTTTATGTTGAGAAAGCGGACGATCATAGCCGCATTGCCACCCTGCCGCGGTTCGATCTCGACATATCCGCCCGTCTGGCCGACACGCCTCGATATCTGAAATTTCCTGGCGGGGCGAAACTGGAAACCCTCGACAATGATACTGTGGATCGGCTGATAAAGAAATTCGGGCGCCCATCCTGGCTGGATATGGTTTATCGGCTGGAGAGCCGTTTTAAATATGTACTTGTGGGCCTATTGCTCGTGCTGGTTTTTCTCTGGGGAAGTGTTCAGTACGGTATTCCATGGACAGCAAGAATTATTGCCGATATGCTACCTCCTTCCATTTTGAACCTGGCCAGCCAGCAGACACTCATTATGCTGGATCGAGCGGTTTTGTCACCAACTGAGCTGGATTCCGACACGCGTGAACGCTTAAGGGCTCATTTCCAGCCGCTTAAATCATCGCATACGGATTATGATCTGAATATCATCTTCAGGAAAGGGGGCGGCCTGGGCGCCAATGCGTTTGCCCTGCCTGACGGAACGATTATTTTCACGGATGAAATGGTGGGCCTGGCGCAACATGACCAGGAGCTGTCGGCGGTGCTGGCCCATGAGATCGGCCATGTGGTGCGCCGCCACGGAATGCGCTCCATCGTCCAGGATTCTCTGTTGGGTTTTGCCATCCTGGCCATAACCGGCGACATAACTGGTTCATCTGAACTGTTCATTGGCTTGCCCGTGCTATTGACGGAGCTGGCCTATTCCCGGGACTTCGAGCGGGAAGCGGACCAATATGCCCTAATCAGCATGCAGGATCACGCCATCGACCTGAACCACTTTGCCAATCTGATGCGGCGAGTTGCAGAGGCGTCCGGAGCCGACGCAGAGGACGGCGGAAAAAAGTGGACCAATTATCTTTCCACCCACCCGATGACCGAGGAACGGTTGTTGACGTTCGAATAATGAACCACAAAGACACAAAGGGCACAAAGGAAAAAAATGAGAAATTTATTCCGGATCCCAGCAAAAAGCTGCCCATGACCGGCCCCTCTGAATTTACAGTTGCTCACACGAAAATATTCATCAAGACCCGGCGACTCTATTTCCGGACCTGGCGCAGAGAGGATTTGGAACTGGCCAACGGTCTGTGGGGGGATCCCCAGGTTATGCAGTTCATCGACGTCCGGGGGGCATTTACAGAGGATGACGTCAAAACGCGGCTTTATCAGGAGATGGAAAACGAGAGCAGGCATTTTGTTCAGTACTGGCCCAATTTTCTGCGATCGGATCACACTCACATTGGATGCTCTGGTATAAGACCTTACGATCTTGCCAAAAATATCTACGAGATTGGTTTCCACATTTGTTCAGCGCACTGGGGCAGGGGGTTTGCCGTGGAAGCAGCCCAGGGTGTCATGGAATATGCTTTCGGAACACTTGACGTGGCAGGGTTGTTTGCCGGTCATCATCCCGGTAACACCGTCTCCCGGCATGTGCTGAATAAGTTGGGATTTCAATATACCCACGATGAATTCTATGCACCCACCGGTTTGCAGCACCCTTCGTATATTCTTTATCCAAAATTTGCAAAAGGCTGATATCCCCTTGGAAGGGGCCACCGCTTTTCTGTCCCAGGCAGAAACCCATTGGGTAATCTATTTGCCTCGGGGGACGAGGTCGATGATGGTCACTTCCGGCGGGGACAGAAACCGTATCGGCGGTCCCCAGGTGCCCGAACCCCTGCTGATATAGAGCAGGGTGTTTTTATTGAGCTTTGAAAGGCCGGTGCGCGCGCGATAGGCGAGTTTGGTCATCAGGCTGAAGGGGAAGATCTGCCCTTTGTGGGTGTGGCCGGAAAGCTGGAGGTCGAAAAGATCTAAAGATTCCTTGCTGACAATGGGTTGATGTTTCAGAAAGAGTGTGAATCTGTTTTTGGGCAGGCCCTCAAGCAAAGCTTTTTCAGATACCATGTGTTCTGGTTGATAAGACCCTCTGGCAGGGTCGTCCACCCCGGCGATGTTGATCGTATCCTTGATTATTTTTCCCTCTCCCCGCAGGACAACAAAGCCCGCCTTTTCAGTGAACGCCAGGGCACGCTTGAGGCCGGCATAAAATTCATGATTGCCGGTGATAGCATATTTACCGTATTGGGTGGGTATGCTCCGCAGCATATTGGCTAGCTTTTCCGGACTGTCCATTTGTCCGTCCACGAGATCACCAGTCGACACCAGCATGTCCGGGCGGGCATTTCTAACTTTTTCAAGAATTCGATTGAGCCGTGATTTTCCTACGATAAGGCCAAGGTGGACATCGGATATCTGGGCGATCCTGATCTTTTCAACGTTGGAAGACAGTTTGTCGGTTTCAATGGTGACATATTCAGTGCGGATGTGCAGGGCCTCGAAATATCCGTAAATGACAATGGCAACGGATAGAAAAATCGACAATAGGACAAAGCCCCTGAGGGTGAGCGTCAGACCGGCAAGCGGACTCTGGCTCACGTGCCGCACAAGGAGGTGAATCAGCTTGTAGATGTCAAAGAAAAAAGAGGCCGATATAAAAATGAAGAGTAGTGCCATCCATATGAAACTGACATAAGCCAGGCCGCGGGCAAGGGCGCCCTGGCCATTGTGCTCCAATATGCGCACAACAATGGGTGCGGCTACCATCAGCAGCATCAGCAGCGCCAGCAGCAGGTTTTCGGTAATACCGAGTTCAAGGCCTCTTTTCAGCTTCATGAAGGCATACACATGCACACCGCCATAGATGCTGATATATACAAGTAGAAACAGGATCATTTATTCACCGTTAAATACCTTCTGGCGAAGTTTTTTTAAACGCCCCCGCTGCTTTTTAGCGGCGAGTTTGCGCTCCTTGGCCGCTTTGGTCGGCCGGGTTTTGACCCGTTTTTTGGGTTTAATGGCCGCCATCTGTAGAAGCTGGGTAAGACGCTCAACCGCATCCTGCCGGTTCTGTTCCTGTTTTCTGAACTGGCTGGCCTTGATGATCAGAATTCCATCTTCGGTTATCCGTTTGCCGGCCAGTTTTCTGAGGCGGTTTTTAACCTCAACCGGTATTCCGGTTGACGCCTGAACATCGAACCGCAGCTGAACCGCGGTGGAGACCTTGTTCACGTTCTGGCCGCCGGGTCCGGATGAACGCACGAACTCGAAAGTAAGCTCTTTTTCGGGAATTACAATGTCGGGGGTTATGCTGATCATACCGTTTTCTGTCCAGATAAATAAGGGAAGACCGTAACAAACGGTTTGCCTATAAGCCATATTTATTTTACCCTAAGGTTGCACAAATAACATGGTAAAGTATATATAATAATTTGTTATTATAGATAATATCAGGATTTGCTTAAGTTGAATATTTCACATCTGATTAATCGCCCACTGAGGAAGGATTATGGAAATTACCGGCTACAAGAAGATTACTGACAAAAAATGGCTGAACCTGTTCGATATTGAATACAGGGACAAAAACAATCAACCCAAGACATGGGAGGTGGTCTCACGGAAATCTGTCCCCAAATGTATTACCGGTGAATTCGATCCGCCGGATGCCGTGGTAATTGTGCCGTTTCACAAAGAAGAGCGCAAACTGGTAATAATCCGGGAATACAGGGTGGCTCTGGGGGGGTATGAATATGCACTGCCGGCCGGTCTCATTGATGCAGGGGAAAGTATCGAAACAACCTCACGTCGAGAACTGAAGGAGGAGACAGGGCTTAGACTTGTTGAATTCCATAAAAAAAGCCCTACTCTTTACGGGACGGCCGGCATGACCGATGAAAATTTCATCATGGTGTATTGCGTTTGCGAGGGTACTGTTTCAGCATCCGGCAATGAAGGCACCGAAACCATTGAGACGATCCTGGTTTCCCCGAAAGATGCCAGAGATTTGCTCAAAGATGCGGAAGCGAAATTCGATGTCAAGCTGTGGCTGGTGCTTTCGCAGTTTGCCGAGGATAATGGCATTGCGACCAGAGAGCGTTATATAAAATAATAGATGCCGCCGGCGTGCACGGCGGCATCTATCATTTTATATCTGTGATTTGAAAAGATCCACCGAAGGGATCTGAATATCCAGCAGCTCGGCAATCTTTATTTTGGCTCGAATCCCCTTGGGGCTGCCGGCAATGGAGATAACCGTGCCGATGCCTAGTTCTTCCCGCAGCGGTCGCATGACCTCCTCATTGGTTAGGTCCATGACCTCGATACCCAGTTTTTTGGCAACATATGCTTTGGCTTCATGGATTTTCATTTTTCGGGACATCTGCATCCAGGCGACAAGATCTCCTGCCGTCCGGATACCGCCCATGCAAGACGCCATGATGTGCGCAATGTGCATGCCGAGAGGATCGCCTACGCCAATCTACAACCCGTCGGCTTTGCCTAGCTGCACCAGGGCTTTGGAAACCCGTGTCACGCTGTCGATGGGGGGTTGCTCCATCATGGGGATACCGCACACGCCCATGCCCACGTTCACGTGCACCGGGACATCAGCCACCGCGGTGGTTGCCTTTAAAAAGGTCACAGCTCGTGCAAGGTTCCATGCCACCGTGCGGTTGGTGCTGGTGCCCACGGCCAGGCCGAAAATGTCGGCCCCGGCATCTTCAACGACTTTGACCTGTTCGTGGGGATACATCCCCGCCAGGCGCTTCCCGTTGAATTCGACCTCGCCGTGCATGCCGATGACAAACTCGCCGGAAGCCCCCATGAGAATGGGCATGCCGGGGGCGGCGGCCTTGATGGCGGCCACTGCTTCCAATGCAGCGAGGAAGTCTGCGTCGCCGGCCGATCCCGAGGTGTCGAAATTGAGTCCTTCGCAGCCGATGGCCGCCAGCCTCTTTCCCACGTAGACAAGATCATCCCTTAGCATTCCGGCCGCCTCTTCCTGGGCAGCCAGGGCGGCTTTGATTTCTCCCAGGGGCAGCAGTTCGGACGGGTTCGGACAGGGGCCGTCCGGCTGGAAATAGAGCCCCATGTTGGGTTGGGCGCCGTAGAACATGGGCGCTGTTGTGACCATGGAGGTGTTGTAGTAGTCACTGGTTTCGAAATTGATGATGGGTTTGACCGGCTTATAGCTGTAGTCGCTGTGGCCCATGGATGTGGTGTCCGCACCGCAGGCACGTTCATAGGTTAAAACAGCCTGCATTCGGCTCATGGGGATGCCCACACCGCCGCCATCCTGGCCGGAATAGAAGCTCATGCTGCAGCCGTCGTCGGAAACGATCACCTCTTCGCCGGGGAGCACACTGACGATCCTGGCCGGGTCGGCCATGATGTCGAATAGCTGTTCCTGCTCCGCTTCGGTCAGTGCCGCAACGCCGCCCCTTTCGGCGGCATCCATGGTACCCTCGGTGATCTCTTTCCTGATGTCTGCTTCGGCTATCCACAGCCTTTCGCCATCGCCCATTCTGGTGAGAATTTTGTCCTGCATGCTTATTCCTTTATGTTGCCGATAAGTTCGGCCTCGGTTTCCTGAATGATGGTCCGGATCTTGGACAGTACCTCATCGGGCAGTGGTTCTGGTTGATGGGTTTCGAGAATGGTTCTGACTTTAGCCAAGGCGCGGGTGTAGCTGTCAGTGGCCCCGTCACTCTCCCACATGCCGCGTCCCCGGCGGTCGATAATCTCAGGGCGCGACTGGCTGCGCATACCGTCGAAGGTGTGTGGGTGACTCAGAAAATCGCCGAAAGGACCGATTTCTTTGATGACGTCTACGGCAAGTGTCTGATCGTTGACGGGTATGCCGTTGACCGTGTGTTTGATCATGCGGGCAAACTCACAGTCAAGGACCAGTTGGGCAAAGTCAAACGTGATGCCGCTTTCAAGCATCCCCAGACCGTATATCATATTGGCGCCTGCCAATGCGGGTATCAATCCGGTGAGTGTTTTTTCGTGGCCCATTTGGCTGTCGGATATTTTGCCGTCGCCCTATCCACCGGCAACGTAGCTGGGCAGGGCGTAATAGCGGGCGAGCCTGGCCACGGCCCCGCTGATCAGGGCGCACTCGGGGGTTCCAACGCTGGCCTCGGCCAGTTTCAGGTCCATAGCTGTTGTGGAACTGCCGTAGATGACCGGTGCCCCGCGGCGGGTGAGCTGTGACAGGGTTAAACCACCGAGGATCTCGGCGTTGTGGGTGACCAGCGTGCCCGCCAGGGTTACCGGCGATGTGCCGCCGGCCATGGCCATGGACAGGATGTTGCACACCACGCCTGACTTGGCGGACTCCATGATGATTTCACAGCAGTCGGTAATCAGTTTCAGGGGGCTGACCGGGCAGGTGGTAAAGGACACCAACGGCCGATCCTTGAGTTTTTTAAACCCGCCGGCAATAGCAGCAGCCATCTCCAGAATTTTGTTGAGCAGGTATCCATTCCCGGGTCCGAAAGCACAGTGCTTGGTGGTGTTGGTCAGAAACGCTTCGGCATTGTGCAGGGGAACTGTTTCCTGGGGGACATCGTGGGCGCCGATGGCTTTTTCGCAGAAATCGATTTCAGGGAGATAGTCGATGACCCGGGCAGCATTCACCAGGTCTTGCTTGACTGGCTCCCGGTTTTCGCCGGTAAAGGGATCGTTGATCATCACCCCTTCGCTGAAGTTGGTAAAATGGACCCGAGTGCTTTCCAGCACGATGTCGTGGCGGGGGTCGCGGCCGGCCAGGATGACTTTGGACGGTGCCGAACGAATGGCGTCTTCCACCAGTACGGGTGGAATTTTAACGATTTTCTTTTCGCGGTCCACCCGGGCACCGGCCCCTTCAAAAAAGTCCAGGGCGCGTTCATCCTCTATGAAGAGCCCGGTCTTTTCCAGAAGCTCCAGTGTTCCCAGATGGATTTCTTCCAGTTCATTGTCCGTCAATATGTTGAGGCTCAACCCAGTGTTCAGGCTGCGTCCGGCATGCAAGTTTCTTTTCATGTCTGCTCCTTATATTTTTTACTCTCGCCCACTTCGTTAGAGAACGCAGGGTTGTTTCCTTTTTCTCCAATCGGGATTCTTTTAAAGATATTAACCTCTGCGTCCTCTGCGTCCTCTGCGTCTCGAGCGCAGCGGGCGGTGAGATAGATCAGGTCCTTTCAAGGCAATTTCCCGATATAGGCTTCACCCGTTTCAATCAGGGCAGCGTGGTCTGCTGGCCGGGTTCGATCGTTCAAAAGGTCGATTGTGTATTCCCGTAACAGGTTTTCCGCCGTGGGCATATCGCGTTTCTGCCATTCCTCCAGGGAAAGGTCCGGCCATATGGGACTGCTGTAATCGATTTCCCGGCAGAGCTTCACGGTCAGGTCCGCCATGAGGAAGTTGCCGCCCGGCCCAATGGCAGCGATGTCGTCGGGTGCTACGGCCTCATCATCCAGGTTGAACCCTTCGCGGAATTGGCGCGCCTGGGCGATGATTTCGTTGGCAGCTACCACCGCAGCCGGTGAAAAGGCCACCGAGCCAAAATTTCCACCGCAGAAAGGCGCCAGTCCCACCTTGCCCAGACAGCTGGTCAGGTGATTCATCCAATGCATACCGCCGGCCAGGAGGTCCGGCCCCCAGCCGGGGCCGCTTCCCGATGTCCCCGAGTGAGGCAGTTTATAATAATCCATCATTTCCGCACTGGCAAGATTCAACAGCATGGTGTGGGGCGTGTAGCGCGCCTGCATGGTCTGCATGTCGAATCCTGCCGGTAGGCTGCCAAGGATGATGGGTGTCCCCTCCTTAAGCACCTGGGCATACACCAGACCGGCTAATAGTTCGGCGTTCAGCACTGCTATCGTCCCTCCGGGCGTGATGGGTGAGGTTGCTCCGGACATGCCGTAATTATTGAATATCATGGGTAGTCCGCGCTCAGCGGTGATCATCATTTTTTCGGCGGTTTCTTTATTCAGCACCAACGGTGTTATCGGGTTGAAGTAGGGGATGACAAAGGGTGCTGGGGCCAGTTCTCCGCAAAGGTGCGCCAGCATGTCCAGGGTGGTGCTGAAACGGAGATGATTGGAGACCAGAAGCACCATGGGTTTAACGGTGTTGGCGGCAATTTCAAGGGTGCCGAACAGGTCCGCCTTTTCGGGTGGTAGATCTTTAAGGACACCCGGCGTGGCCACCAGGTCAAATCCATTCAGGGTATCGCCCAGTCCGGCAGCAAGGGCCATGTGTTCCCGGTTGAACGGTTCCACCTGGTCGTTGTCAGGGCGCTGATAAAAGAGGTTGGTAACCCCGACGCCAAAACGGGTCTGGCCGCTTTCCCCACCCCCGACCTTGAAGGCTTTCTTTCTTTTGCGGTTGTAGATGTCCACGATCGACGGCGCTTGGGTTAAGGCCCAATCCACCCGCTCCGGAGGGATGTAGACGCGGTGGTCGTCATCGACGTGAAAGCCCTTTTTGGCAAACAGGATTCGCGCCTTTTTGAAATCGACCCTGATGCCCACATCGGATAATATCTGCAGGGAATATTGGTGCAGCTGTTCCCTGTTCTCCTGGCTCAGTACATTTATCTCGGGTTTGATTATGCTCATGTTATAAACCGAATTGATGCAGCGGCTCCCTGTTTTCGGCCATCAGACGAATATTGGCGGTCACCTGGGCCACGATGCCTTTCATGATCATGCCTCCTGTAAGATTTCTTGAACGGGCCTTAACTTCCACACCCTTGTATAAATATCAAGAATCATTCCTTTTTTCAATATTATTCTCTTTTCATGGGTTCAAGGATCTTGTAAGCCACCCCGAAGGAGCGCACCAGGCTCATGAATGCCCCGGGCAGGGGGACGTCGCGGTCCTGGATGAGGATGCCCAGGTTCCGGGCCTTTTCGAGTACGGTCTCGCTGTCGATGTCTTCCTGGCTGTCGCACAGGTACTGAATGCGCAACGCATCGGTAATGGGTATTTTAAGGTGGTCGAAATTGGCGGCAAAGGCTTCCAATTCTTGGTGAACAATTTGCTGGTGATCCGCAATGAAGTCAGCGACAGTTTTTTCCATATTTTTCA
>RCNC010004927.1_pt1 | contig 14088 bp, 9 predicted proteins | sample 2041301 | NCBI WGS metagenome assembly RCNC01 (sample SAMN09708231, study PRJNA481090) | Marine sediment metagenome, whole genome shotgun sequencing project. | biome: marine sediment; feature: ocean; material: sediment; isolation source: Sewage treatment plant 13A marine sediment (STP13A) ... | reverse complement strand
ACCCGCTCGGCAATGTGGCAACTGCTGCAGTAGTCGGGATCCTGGTGGCAGGTAGCGCACTGCAGCTCGTTGCCCCGGGCTTCCAGGGCGTGGTCGAAGGCGTAGTTCAAACGATGGCTGCGAGGGCGCACATTGTCCCCGGCGTGGCATTCCCGGCAGGTTGCCTGGGTGTGGCACTGGGCGCACAACCCCTGATCTTCGCGAGCGAGCAGGCCGTGTCCGCTCACCCAGGTTTCGCCGTGGCTGGCCGGACGCAGACCCTTCTTTTCTTCATGACACATTCGGCAGTCGGCGTAGTCGTCGGCTGTCTCGTGGCAGCCGCGGCAGTCGGGTTTGCCGGGCAGCACCGGATGGGCGGCTGCGGGATCGCCGTGGCATTCCTTGCAGGTCAGCCCCTCTTCCAGGTGCGGAGAGTGGGGGAAGCGGGCGGCCCCATACACCACTTCAAGGTAATCGCCGGCCTCGTCCACGTTCGTGTGACAGGTGCTGCAGGTCTCATCGTCATCGGTATCGTGACAGTCGCTGCACATGTCCATGTCGGGCAATAGGCGGTCGGTCGCAGCCATGCTGGCCGCGGCGCCCTCGTGGCACGTGGAGCACTCGACGTCGTTCTCGAAATGGAGGTCGTGGGGAAAAATAATGCGATCAGCCTGATCCGCGAAAACGACCGCCGGGGTGGCGAAAAAGGCCAGGCATATCAGCAGGTATCTCATCAAAACCAGCCTCCCCGATCCAGGCCGAAGCGTGAGTTGCCGCGGGCCATGGAAACATCCAGTCCCATAAGGAAACGAACGTCCTCATCGAACTGGGGATTGCTCAGACTCTGAACTTCCGCCACGACCCGCAGACCCGGCCGCAGATCCAGACGGGCCCTTGCCACCAGGGTGGTCAGCTCGCGTTCCTGATCCGCGGGGGCGTCCTGCAGCAGGGCATAGGTCAGGACCGTGGCCTCGGCTCCCAGCCAAAGCCAGTGCGTGATGCTATGGCCATACTCCCCGTAGAGGCGGTTTTCTTCGCCCGCATCACCCAGACGAACGGAATAACCCACCCGGCCACCGGGCACCAGCACCGCCGCGCCCAGCCGGGACGAGGTGCGGGTGCTCACGAAGGATCCGAGGTATTCCAGTTCTCCGCCAAAACGGGAGGGCCACTCGCGCCTCACCGCGGCTCTGGCCAACCGGATACGACTCAGATTCATGAAGCGGGAGAACCAGGAGGCGGCATCCACGGTGGGATAGCGGTCGATGTACTGCACATCCACCACCGACGAGTTGCCCGTGCTGCGCCACTGGGCCTGGGCCTGCACCCGAGACCAGAGGTCCTGCTCCAGGTCATAGGCAGCCCGTCCAAAAATGCGGGTTTTCTTGACAGCCGCGATCATGAACTCGGCTCCCACCGGCCTGGCGGCGACCTGCCCCAGCCGTTCCCGGTAGGCGGCCGAAATCCCCAGGCGCCAGCGCCGGTTCGGGCTGAAGTTGACCTGCCCGCCCACGGCGGCGTCCTGGTCGAGTTTGCCGAATTCGAAGGCGTTGGTGACCGGAGCCTTGGCTCCGCCCCAAGCGGTGACATTCCAGGATCGGTCGGGCTGGAAGTTGATCCTGGCGCCGTCGAGGGTCACGCTCGCCACGCCTGCCTGGACAAACTGGCGGCCGACCTGGGCTTTCCAGACGCGACCGAGACGGGCTTCGACCAAGCCGGTGTACCACTTCGCCTGTTCGTAACCGACACGGTCGGTGATCTGGTCATCCATGAAACGACCGGAGCCCCGGAAGGTGAGCCAGCCCCCGGCCAGCCGGGAGGCTGAACCCGACAGGACGTGGAACTGCTGGAAACGGTCGGTGGTCGTTCTTTGGGCGTCCTGACTCTGGAACGCATATCCCGTGCCCCGGTAGCCGACCTGCCAACTGGCCTCGGAAGAACCGGCAGCCTGGCCGGGGGTGGCCGACACCAGATGGCAAATTGCCACCAGAATCATGACACCGGTCTTGTGGGAATGGGCTTTGGCAATTCTGGTCACGCCGTGCTCCCGTGTGGCCAGCCCCATCTGCGGCTGATTTACGGTTCATCCTTCGAAATCCGAAGAAATTCACCCTACAATCACGACGCTGCAAATGCAAAGACTATGCGAGTTTAGGACGATTTATGATTACTATTTTCAGTATCGTAATCTTGGCGGCCTGGTGAAGAGATTCTCCTAGTATGAAATCGAGGCCCCCAGCAGTTGATCATGGTTTGTCATCAAGTTATATTTACCGGGTGCCCTTCACGAAAGGCCGGCCCCGCCATGAAGATGATTTACCGATGCCTCTGCGCGGTGCTCGGTGCGATCCTCGGCTCCGGCTGCAGCGATCCCACCGAACCGGTTCCCGAATACGCTCCCCCCATTCCGGAGTATGGCGTGCCCAACGGCACGGTCCGGATCGACGGCCGGGTGACCGACCATCTCGGGATACCCATTCCCGGCGTTCAGGTCTCCTTCGACAACACCTGGGCCGACACCACCGACGCTGAGGGCCGTTGGGCCATCGATCGGGAGCACACCTACATTCCCTGTGTCACCAATCCTCTGGCCGATTGCCTGCTGGATGCCGAGGACATCGACGGTCCCGATGGCGGCGGCTTTTATCCGCCCACCCAGGTCACCCTGGACCTGACCCAGACCGAACCGGGCAGCGGTTCCTTCGATCAGGGTACCTGGGAACAGCATGACATCGATGTGGTCATGACCGACGCCGTCGAGTACGGCCCGCCGGTTGCCAAGGAGAAAGGGCCGGGTCAACCTCCTGGCGCCAAGCGTTGAGCCCGGTGCGGGAAAAGGGCCCCGTCGGCCGCTGGCTGCAGACCAAGCTTCTGCCCATGCACCAGGCGACCCAGCGGCGGATTCACGACCTCAACTACCTCTTCTTCGAGCTGACCCAGCGCTGCAACCTGGCCTGCCGCCACTGCGGCAGCGACTGCACCGCCGACGCCTCCATGCCCGACCTGCCGGCCGCCAAAGTGCTGGAAGTACTGAGGGGAATTCGAAGACGCCACCATCCGGGGAACATCACGGTGGCCCTGACCGGGGGCGAGCCGCTGCTCTATCCCGGGTTCTTCGAGCTGGGCCTGGCGATCACGAAACTGGGTTTTCCCTGGGGGATGGTCACCAACGGGTGGGCCTGGTCGCCGGAAACGGTGGAGGCGGCGCGGATGTCGGGCATGTGCACGATCACCGTCAGCCTGGACGGTCCGCCGGAACCTCACGACTGGCTGCGCGGCAGGAAAGGTTCGTATGATCATGCGACCGACGCCCTGCGCATGCTAACGGCCGCAACCTGGATTCAAAAGCTGGACGTGGTCACCTGCGTCAACCGCCGCAACCTGGATCTGCTGGATGAAACCCGGACCCTGCTGGCGGACCTGGGCGTGAATCATTGGCGGCTGTTCACCGTCTCACCCATCGGACGCGCGGCCGGCGACCCCGAACTGATCCTCGACAAGGAAGGATTCCGGCGCCTCATGTCCTGGACCGTGGCCCGGCGGGGAACGCCCGGCCCGATCATCTCCTACAGTGAGTCCGGCTACCTGGGCACCTGCGACACGACGGTCCGCAACCACCCCTTCTTCTGCCGCGCGGGGGTGAACGTGGCCGGAATCATGGCCGACGGCGCCATCCTGGCCTGTCCGAACATCGACCGCAGTTTCGCCCAGGGAAATATCCGCGAGGATGATTTCTGCGAGGTGTGGGAGACCCGCTATCAGCGGTTCCGCGATCGACGCTGGATGCGCACGGGCGACTGCGTGGACTGCAAGGAGTGGGGGGTGTGCCAGGGGAACTCGTTCCACCTCCTGGATCCGCAGACGGGGCGCACGCGGCTCTGCTACTACCGGGAGTTCGATCTGGCAGAAAAACCGGTCTAGTCTCCCTCACCAGGATCCCTGAAATTGAAGCCCCTCCGGTTTTTGCTGACGGCCCCCCCCGGTGGCCCGTATCATGGTTCCCAAGGAACTCAACCCTCAAAGGGGCCAGCCATGACCGATTATCCCGTGAGCAATGAATCCGGCCAACTTCCTCCCCCGCCCCATCCGGGACTCGACCTGGTGCGCGCCACCGAAGCCGCGGCCTTGGCCGCAGGCCGCTTCATGGGCCTGGCAGACCGCCACGGCGCTGACCACGCCGCCCAGGACGCCATGGCCGCCGCCCTCGACCTGCTCTCCATGAAAGGGCGGATCGTCTGCGGGGAAGAACTGCGCATCGGAGGCCACTCGCCGCTGGACAGTCAGAGCATGGTGGGCAACGGCAAGGGGCCGGAGCTGGATGTCGAGGTCAACGCCATCGACGGCGCCGGCCTGGTGGCCGATGGGCAGGCAGGGGCCTTGTCGGTGGCCGCGTTTGCGCCTCCAGGTTCCCTGTGGAAGCCCGGCCCCGCAGTCTACATGGACAAGCTGGTTGTCGATCGCAAGGTGGCCGAATCCCTGGGGCCGGAAGTTCTCGACGCACCTCCCGGCTGGACCCTGGCCACGGTGGCCCGCGCCAAGGGGAAGGATGTCAGGGACGTGGTCGTGTTCATGGTGGACCGGCCCCGGCACAAACAGCTGATCCACGATATACGTCAGGCTGGCGCCCGGGTTTTCCTCCGCAGAGGGGGCGACGTGGGTGGAGCGCTGTTGGCGGCCGATGAAAGCGCTCCCGTCGATATCATGATGGGCATTGGAGGTACCGCCGAAGGTCTGATGGCCGCCTGCGCCGTCAAGGCTCTGGGCGGGGCCATGTATGGTCGGGTCACCCCGCAGTCGCAGGACGAACGACAGGCCTGTCTGGACGGCGGTCTGGACCTGGAGCGAGTTCTGTCCTGCGGTGACATGATCCAGGGAGAAGAGGTCTTTTTCTCGGCCACCGGCATCACCGACGGCCTCGTCCTGCACGGGGTCAGGTATCACGGTGACTATGTGGACACCCAGTCACTGGTGATCCGTTACGAGACGGGCACCCGGAGACTCATCAAAACGGAACACCGGTGGAAGTGAGCGAAGAAAAAAAATCTTTCTGGAAGGACCTGCGTCGCTGGGCGACCGAGGAATCGGTCTTCTTCGCGCGGCCGGCCCAGGTGTTGCGGGGGTTTACCCGCGCGGACCTGAGGCCCGACCTCCTAGCGGGATTGACCGTTGCGGTGGTGCTGCTGCCCCAGGCCATCACCTACGCCATGATCGCGGAGCTGCCCCCGCAGATGGGGTTGTACGCGGCAATCGTCGCGGCGATCGTCGGAGCATTGTGGGGATGTTCCCGCCATCTTCACACCGGACCGACCAACGCCACCAGTCTCCTCGTGCTGGCCTCCCTGCTGTCGGTGGCCACTCCGGGCAGCCCCGAGTTCCTGATCGCCGCGGGATACATGTCGATCATCGTCGGCGTGCTCAAGCTGGTCATGGGCCTGCTTCGCTGGGGCGTGCTGGTGAACTTCGTGGCCGACAGCGTCATCCTGGGCTTCACCGCGGGCGCGGGCATCCTGATCAGCTTCAACCAGCTGCGCCATTTGCTGCGGTTGGATATCCCCAGCAACCCGGAGCTCGGCGAAACCATCAAGGACCTGCTGATCCAGGGAGACGAAACCCATCTGATCAGCCTGGGCCTCGGGGTCGGCGCCATCGTCGTGATCCTTTTGTGTCGACGCATCAGACCCTCGTTGCCGGCCGCTTTGGTGGCCATGGTCACCGCGGCGGTGGCCACCGCTCTTTTCCATCTGGACCAGCATGGTGTACAGGTGCTCGGCGCCATTCCGCGGTCGATGCCTCCGTTGGCCGATTTGCCCATCCTGGATTTCGACCTGATCTGGAAACTGACCCCGGGGGCCGTGGCCGTGACAGCTATCGGCCTGGTGGAGGCCGTGGCCATCGCGCGCAGCATCGCCGCGCAGAGTGGGGATCGGCTGGACAGCAACCAGGAATTCGTGGGTCAGGGGATGGCGAGCATCGCGACGGGATTTTTGTCCGGTTACGCCGTTTCGGGATCGTTCACGCGCACCACGGTGAACTACAACTCCGGGGCCCGCACCCAGATGTCCAGCGTATTTTCCGGCGTGTGGCTGATGTTGGCCGTGCTGCTGCTGGCGCCGCTGGCGGTCTACCTGCCGCGCCCGGCCCTGGCCGGGGTGCTGCTGGTGACGGCCTGGGACATGGTGGACCGCGGGGAGATGCGGCGCATCCTGCGTTCCAGCAAGGGCGACTCATCAATCCTGGTGGCCACGCTGCTGGCCACGCTCCTGCTGCCCCTGGAATTCGCGGTGCTGGCGGGCATGCTGGTGTCCTTCGCGCGCTACCTGATCAAGAGCTCGACCCCGGGCGTGCACCCGGTGGTGCCGGACGAGAATTTTCGCCACTTCATCCGGGCCAAGGGCGAAACGGTGTGTCCCCAGCTGGGGGTGATCGAGATCGAGGGCTCGCTCTACTTCGGGGCCGTCCATCACGTGGAGGAAGCCCTGCGGGCGAACCAGGACGCCAACCCGAGCCAGCAGTATCTGCTGCTGCGAATGCACATGGTCGATCACTGCGACGTCAGCGGCATCCACATGCTTGAAAGCGTGGTCAAGCGGTACCGCAAACGCGGAGGTGACGTGTTCCTCGAGGGTGTCCGCCCGGCCGTGAGGCACATGGTCGGCCTGTATGGTTTCGATCGTATGATCGGCGGGGAAAACATTCTGGATATCGACAACGCTATCAGCTTCCTCTTCCACAAGGTGCTGCATCCCGGCTTCTGTATCTACTCGTGCAAGGAGCGGGTGTTCGGCGAATGCCAGGCCCTGCCCAAGTACACCGACCAGCCCAAGCTGCCGGGTGTGGCCGAAATCACGCCCCACGTCATCGAGGAAATGGCCCCCAGCCAGGTCAAAAATCTCATGGCGGACGAAACCACCGGCGTGGTGGTGATCGATGTAGGCGAACCGGCCGAATATCGCAACTGGCACATCAAGCCGTCGTTCTCCCTGCCCCTGCGTCGCCTGACCAACGAGGGTTCGGGTCTGCCCAAGGACAGCCCCGTGGTGTTTGTCAGCAGGATCGGTCGGCGCGGTGCGCTGGCGGTGCACATCATGCAGGATCTGGGCTACACCCAGACCTACAACCTCAAGGGCGGCATGCTGGCCTGGGAGGCGGCGGGTTTCCCGATCGCGGTGGAATAGAACGGATGGACCTTTCTTGAACTCCCAACGCAAAGCCACCCTGCTGGGGCTGTCGGCCGTCTTCTTCTGGTCGACGGTGGCCACGGCCTTCAAGCTCTCGCTCCGTCACGTGGATCATTTCCAGCTGCTCTTTCTGGCCAACGTGTTTTCGCTGGGGTCGCTGGCGGTGGTGCTGTCGATCCAGGGCAAGTGGGCGCTGGTCGCCGGCGCCACGGGACGTCAGCTCCGGTTGACCTTCGGCCTGGGCCTGCTCAACCCCTTCATCTACTACCTGGTGCTGTTCAAGGCCTACGACCTGCTGCCGGCCCAGGTGGCCCAGCCTCTCAACTTCACCTGGGCGTTGACCCTTTCCTGGCTTTCGGTGCCTCTGTTGAAACAGAAGGTCGGCTGGCGTCACGGCGTGGCGGGATTGATCTGCTACTTCGGCGTGGTGGTGCTGGCCACCGGGGGGGATCTGACCACCTTCAAGGTCGCCGACCCGCTGGGTGTGACCCTGGCCCTGGGCTCGACGGTGATCTGGGCGCTCTACTGGATCGGCAACACCAAGAGCGATCTCGATCCGGTGGCCGGACTGTTCCTGGGCTTCGCCTTCGCCCTGCCGTTCGTGACCGCCGCGGCGCTGCTTTTTTCGGACCTGAACTTCGGTGGGGCGGGAATCTTGGGCGGAGCCTACGTCGGGGCTTTCGAGATGGGCTTCACTTTTGTTCTCTGGCTGACGGCGCTGAAACTGACCAAATCGACCGCACGCATCGCCAATCTCATTTTCCTGGCGCCGTTCCTGTCGCTGGTGTTCATCCACTTCGTACTGGGGGAGCACGTGGTGCCGGCCACCATCATTGGGCTGGTGCTGATCGTGGGAGGATTGATGCTGCAAAGTACAGGGGGCGGGGGGGAATAGAGCCCCTGGATACTCTCGCTTTTGAAATACGGAACGTAAAATGTTATAATGATCCTCTGAATTTATTTCCTCCGGATCCAAGGATTGGTTCGCCCATGTCGCCTTCCCGTCTGCTTGTCTGCGCTCTGTTCTGCCTGCTGGTCCCCGCGGCCGCTTTGGCCGGACTGGAACCCATCCAGATCGACGGCCAATTTTCCGACTGGGCCTCCCTGGCTCCGGTTCACGACGATTCCGGTGACGACGCCGGACCGGTGGACTTCGGCCGCATCTGGGTCGCCAACGACCAGGACTACCTCTTCATCCGCTTCGAGACCGAAGGCGAAGTCCAGCCGGACGAACAGCAGAACATGCGGCTCTTGAATGCGGGGACCGGGACGGCGTTCAACGGCCTCGGCGCCGAACTGGTGTGGGAATTCGGCTGGCGCGAGGGCACCTTCAAGCCCGCCAGTACGGCCTACACCGTCGAGCACGCAGACGTGGGGCTGATGATCGGGCCCACGGTGAGCAACACCGAGTTCGAAATGGCCATTGCGCGGGACGCCATTCCCGCCGGGGGCACGGCCCTGTTCAGCGGCGGCACGGTGCGTTTCCTGCTGCGGGACACGAATTCAGGCGACATCGCTCCCAGCACCGGCAGCGTTTCCTACACCTTTGCCGCCGGGACCATCGATACGCCAAGCCTGCCGCTGGAGCGCGAAGATCCCGCGCACATCCGCCTCGCCACCTGGAACGTGCAGGGCGACGGCCTGTTCGACGGCGGTGACGCCGAGACGGCCCAGAACCGCCTGCTCGACGCCATGGACCCGGACGTCCTGATCGTCAACGAGGTGTGGGGCCACACGGCGAACCAGGTGCGGGACAAGATCGAGCAGCATCTGCCCAGCGGCCCGGGCGAGACCTGGTACGCGGTCATGCGCGACGACGGCAACGTGATCGTCAGTCGCTTTCCCATCCTGCAGAGCTGGGCGATCAACCCCGACTACCGCCTCTCCGCCGCCCTGCTGGACCTGGGCGACGCCTCCACCAAAGACCTGCTGGTCATTGCCTGCCACTGGCGCTGCTGCACGGCCGACGACGACCGGCAGAACGAGGCCGACTCGATCATCGGGTTCATGCGGGACGCCAAGGATCCCGGCGGAGTGATCACTCTGCCCGAAGGCACACCTGTGGTTCTGGGCGGCGACCTGAATCTCGTCGGCTGGCGGCAGCAGCTCGATACGGTCCTGACGGGCGACATACAGGATGAGGGGACCTTCGGTCCCGACGACGCGCCCGACTGGGACGGCGCGGACTTCGCGCACCCGGTCACTCGCCACCCGGATCTCCGGGCCACCTACACCTGGCGCAACGATTTCAGCACCTTCTATCCCGGCCTGCTGGACTACATCCTGTACACCGACAGCGCCCTGGATCTGCACAACCATTTCGTACTGGAGACCCGGACGATGACCTTCAGCACACGGGTGGCCTACGGACTGTTCACCTACGACACCACCGACGCCAGCGATCACGCCCCCCGCGTGGCCGACTTCACGGTATTCGATCCCCTGTCGCCGGTGCCACAGACCCCGCGCATGGGTGGCGCCCGGCTGCTGCCCAACGTGCCGAACCCCTTCAACCCCTCGACCACGGTGTGGTTCGAACTGGAAGCGCCGGGCGAGGTGGAAGTGAACATCTACGACCCGCGCGGGAGCCTGGTACGCCGCCTGGTGGCAGGCGGATATGGAGCCGGTTCCCACGGCGTGACCTGGGACGGCAGGGGCCGGGCCGGCCGGCCGGTCGCCTCGGGGGTCTATCAGGTGCGGCTCGTCACGCGGCAGGGCGGCGCGACGATCGTCCGATCCCGATCGATCACCCTGGTCGAGTAGGTGTCAAACTCAAGGGTTGAGATTCATCTTGGGCGGTGAACTGGCCACCGCGAAATTGTCGAGCTCCGGTGAATAGATACAGTAGGCGAATTTCTTGTTGGCATAGGGGTTGGCCTGATTTTTCCGGGTGAGGGTAACCCTCCACAGCTTGCGCAGGACCTTGCCACTGATGTCCGACGGAAAAATTTCGGAGGCCTCGAATATCTGGTCGCTGCCATCCACGGGGTGGAACAGGCCCGCATAGGGAATGAAGACAGTGAATCCGTCCTGGCAATCGATGTCGATGTCCAGCGATTCCCCCATCTTGATATCCACGACTCCGTCTTTGCTGACCCGGAAAACCGTCTCCTTGGTCACGGGTAGGTAATCGGTCAATTCCGGTTTGATGCTCCTGTGACTTCTACCTTCCATCTCAATCCTCCCTCACATGGGTGAATGGTCCGCAATCACGGACCGCCTACTTCTCTTCATATCGGCTGCGCAACGCGATGTAGCGCGGATGGGACTGCAGATCCTTCAGCACCGGATAGTGGTCCACTTTCTTGAAGGATATATCCTGACTCATGGCGGTTTCGAGCCAATCCAGGGCGCGGTCCCGGTCGCCCAGTTCTTCATAGGTGGAAGCCAGGTTGAACATGATTTCAAGGTCGAATTCGGTTTCGCGGGCTTCGAGTGCCTCCAGGATGGCCAGGGATTCTTCCCGTTGGCCCAGGATGGCAAGGAACGAGGCCTGATCGGCCTGGAGGTGGGGGCTTTGCGGATCCTGGTCCAGCTGGACCTGCAAATATTCCATGGCCTTCTCGAAGGCCGGACGCACCGAGTCCTGGTACCCCGGGGCGAATCTTGAGGCTGCGGCCAGGGTTCTCCAGGTGGAGAAAATATCCGGCTGGTACTCCAGCGCCTTCCGGCACATGGCGATGGTGTCGATGTACCGCTGATCGTAGTAGAAAAGGGTGCCCAGATTTTCGTAGGCGCCATGGGAAGGTTCGACCTCCAGGGACTTTTTCAGGACGGCTTCGGCGTTGACGTAGTCTTCCTCCTCGAAATAGGCCGCACCCAAAAGGTTGTAACCAAGGTAGTCCTGCGGGACAAGATCGACCATCACCTGGAAGTTCTCCCGGGCCCGGCGGTACTCCGCGAGCAGATAGTGGTGAACCCCGGCGTTGCGATGGGTCCGCGGGTAGTGGGGCCGGGCCTGGACGGCCCGATAGTAGGCGGCCTCCGCATCGTTGTTCTCTCCGTTCCAGTAGTGCTGGGTGGCCAGTCCATTGAGACTGGGGGCGTGCCGGGGATCCACCTCCAGGGCGCGCCGGAAGTCAGCCAGAGCTTCTTCGGAGTCGCCCCTTCGGGACCGGAGGCGGCCCAGATAGTAGTGCGGCCAGACCCCCGTGGAATCCAGGCGGCTGGCCGTGGCCAGATAGGACTCCGCCCGGGCAACCTCAGCCGGATCCGTGTTCCGGTGCCGGCGCCAGACCGCCCGCCCCAGCTGGGTCCAGGCGCAGGCGAAGGACGAATCGCTGGCCACCGCCCGGTCCAGGTAAGCCAGGGCGATGTCGGTCAGCGAATCGCCGGCGGCCCCCTTGGCTCCCGTGAGGTGGCCCAGACCGAACTGGTAGGCGAGGAACGAGGCCGGGATGTTGGTGGACCGTCCGCCCCCCGGTTTCCTGATCACACCATCGAGTCGGGGATCGATCTGGCCGATCAGCCAGGCCGGCAAGTCGCTTTGCCAGGTCTTCAGGTTGCCGGAAAAATCCCGGAAGACCCTCGAGGTTTGGGATAGGTTTCTGTTGTCGTGAACCGTCACTTCGAGGGAAATGGTCCGGCCGCTGATGACCCCGTTTCCGGTGATGACAATCGCGGTCCCTTCCCGGAGGCGGGCCTCCTCTTCATCGGTAATTTTCCGGCGCAGGATTTCCTCGACGGGCACCACCCAGAACCGGCCGGAATACTCCTCCAGTCCCGCCAGCCGGTTGGTGATGGTGGTGCTCAGGCCCATGCCGAAGGCCTCGGCATCGGGCACGTCGCCGGAAAAATCGAAGGGCACCACGGCGACGCCGACCGGGCCGCGCTCCCGTTCGTCGGGAATCCACGAATCCCAGGACAGGACCAGGGCGGCCAGCAGAAGCAGGACCAGCACGCCGGGCAGGAACTTGCGCCAGGGGCGGCGTGGGGGCGGGGCAAAGATCGAGGACCGCGAGGGCTTGGACCCATGGGTGGATTTGGATCCCCCCAGGGCACTGTCGATGTCTTCGGCCAACGTGCCGGCTGAAGGGTAGCGGTCCTTGGGGTCGCGGGCCAGGCAGTGGCCGATGATGTCGTTGCAGGCCTTCCCGACCGGACCTTTCGGTTCGGGCAGCGGTGCGGGATCGGTGTTCACCACCGAGTAGATCATGGCCACGTCGGATTCGCCTTCGTAGGGCACCCGGCCCGCGACCATTTCGTAAAGCACGACTCCCAGGGACCAGACGTCCGAACCGATGCCGACATCCTCGCCGCGGGCCTGCTCCGGCGACATGTAGGCGGCGGTGCCCATCACCGTGCCGGTCCGGGTCAGGCGGGCCTGCCCCAGCAGCCGGGCCAGGCCGAAATCGAGGATCTTGACGTCGCCCCGGTCGGTGAGGATGAGATTGGCCGGTTTGATGTCGCGGTGCACCACGTCCTGTTCGTGGGCCTGGCCCAACCCCAGGGCGATTTGGCGAGCGAAGTCGAGGGACTTCTCTGGAGGCAGGGGCCCGTCCAGCAGATGACGTTTGAGCGTCTTGCCGTCGTACCAGGCCATGGCGATGTACCAGCTGCCATCGTCGGCCTGGGCGATTTCATGGATGGTGCAGATGTTGGGATGGTCGAGCGAAGAGGTGGCCCGGGCTTCGCGCATGAAGCGGCGCGACGACTCTTCGTCCTCGGTCAGGTCGGCGGGAAGAAATTTCAGGGCGACGGGCCGGTGCAGAAGGGTATCCTCGGCCTTGTAGACCGTGCCCATGGCCCCTCCGCCCAGGCGCGCTAAAATCCGGTAATGGGAAACCATTCGGCCCTGCATCAAGCCCCCGTCCCCATGGTGGGTGGTCCAATGGGTCACAACCCGTTCGTGGGCGCAGTGACGAACGGGGCTCTCTCCACAGAGGCTACACTATTGTGACTTCAACCGCAACTGGGGGAAGAAGTTAGGGGCGGCTTATTTCGTTTTCATGATCAGGGTCTCGGGGTAGACCTCCTTCCAGGGCCGCCACTTGGTCCGGTGGGAGGGAACGGCGTACATGAACTTGCCCTGGTTGGGTCCCGCGATGCACAGTAGGTAATCCGGTTGCCCGGGATAGGACAGACCCGGGAACCACAGGCTGCCTGTCTCGTAATCCTGCAGGACAAAAATCCGGTGCCAGGTCCAGCCGCTGGCGGCGATGGTCAGGATTTCGCCGTCGAGCACCCGCTCGAAGACCCCGTGGGAATCGCACAGCGGGCAATAGATCACCGCGATGGGCATGCCGTCGACCACGTCGTCGACCGCTTCCCGGTTCATGATGTCGCCGATCTTGTAGGCCCGCACATCGTCGCCGAACTGCACGCCGACGATCTCGGTGAGGTTGGAGTCGATGGGGTAGCCGACCTCGCCCTCACCGATCATCAACGGGTCGATGATCGGCCGGATGGTGAACCGCCCGATGCCGAATTCCCACCAGGTGAGGGACATGTTGTATTCCAGAACCGCCGAGGTGACGTCGAATCCTTCGCCATGCCTGTCCACGAGGATGATGGGCTCGGGCACCAGAGTGACGCTGGCGGGCGCCAGGGCGAGATCCTGCCGGTTGCCCGAGCCGTCGATCGCCACGGGAATGAGCTCGTGGGGTCCGCCTTCGGTGGCCTGGAACCGAATCCCGCCGGGAGGGAAAGTCCCGTAGAGGGTGGTTTCGCCGCCGTTGCTGCGGAACCAGAGTTCGATTTCCCGGATGCCGCTGGTTTCCTCGACGGCGTCCAGGTCGAAGAAGAAGAGCAGGCTGTTCTGTTCTTCCCTCAGGTTGGTCAGGGTAGCAGCCGGAGGGACGGCGTCCTGGGTCGAGACCCTGACGGCCGACCAGTCGGATTCGGTACCCTGGGCGTCGCGGGCCCGCACCCGGTAGTGATTGGTGGTCGCGTGGCCCAGATCGGTGAAGGTGAAGGAGTCGCCGGTGACCCA
>RCNC010001883.1_pt1 | contig 14095 bp, 12 predicted proteins | sample 2041301 | NCBI WGS metagenome assembly RCNC01 (sample SAMN09708231, study PRJNA481090) | Marine sediment metagenome, whole genome shotgun sequencing project. | biome: marine sediment; feature: ocean; material: sediment; isolation source: Sewage treatment plant 13A marine sediment (STP13A) ... | reverse complement strand
TGACCGGCCAGTGATAAGGCATCTACACCCAGGTCTTCAACATTAATCTCCAATTTTCCTGCAGATTGCGCGGCATCTGAGTGGAAAATAACATTTTTTGAATGGGCTAGTTCACCTATCTCTTTAATCGGTTGAATGGTTCCAACCTCATTATTTGCATGCATAACACTTATAAGAATGGTGTCTGGTTGAATAGCATTTCTTACATCTTCCATATGGATTAGTCCGTATTCATCTACAGGTAGATAACTGACAGTAAATCCAGATTTTTCAAGATATTTGCATACCTCTAAAATGGCAGGATGTTCAATGGAAGAAGTAATTATATGATTGCCTTTATTTCTATTGGCCATGGTAAGGCCTTTTAATGCCATATTGTTCGACTCAGTTCCACCACTGGTGAAAATAATTTCGTCTTGGTTACAATTGATGAATGTTGCAATTTGTTGCCGGGCTCTTTCAATTGCCATCTTCGATTGATTTCCGTACCAATGCTGGCTAGAAGGGTTGCCAAAATATTCTTCCAGGTAGGGCTTCATAGCTTCAGCTACCTCCGGATGAATGGGGGTGGTAGCATTAAAATCAAGATATATTCTTTCCATGTTAAAAGGACTGTTATGAAAATACTGGATAGGATTGAAAAAGTAAAGATAATAAAGAAATCTGTGGCTTTTTTTAAATAGATTTGCATGTATGGAATCCTCAAGAAAAACAGGCAAATCAAAGAATAGAATAAATCTGTATCATGCCTATTACAAAAGGAAAGGATTTTATGAATTTATATATTCTAAGGGACTGAAGGCAGCTTTAATATTTATTGTAATCCTGGTACTTTTATGGTTAGCCGAAAGATTTATAATTGATACTGATTATATTTTTGTTTCAGTAATCGATAATATTCCAGACTGGCAAGTTATTGTACTTTTTTCCTTTTCTGAAATTGGCTTTGGGATAATACCTCCGGATTTTTTCATTGTTTGGAGTCAAAAGTTTGCACAACCATTCTTAATGATTACCTGTTTGGCAATAATTTCCTATTTTGCTTCCTTTATTTCGTATTACATTGGGACCTTATTTCGTAAAATTCCTCGAATCAAATTATATTTAGATACCAAGCTTGAAAAACATGCCACCAAAATAAGAAAGTGGGGTGGTGTACTTATAATTTTTACGGCATTATTTCCACTACCATTCTCTTTATTTAATATAGTAGCAGGATTACTGAAATATCCTTTCAATCATTTTTGGGTTTTTGCATTGGCGAGGATACCACGATTCTATATTTATGCGGTATTTCTTTTTAAGATATTCCCTTATAATGCTTAATCCTAATTCAAATATCCTTGCGTTTTAGACCCTCATAATATTTACAATAAGGGCTTAGTCCACATTTCTGGCATTTTGGTTTTCGAGCAATACATACATAACGTCCATGAAGTATGAGCCAATGATGTGCTTTAGGAATAAGCTCCTCTGGAATGAATTTAATGAGTTGCATTTCAGTATCAAGTGGATTTTTAGCGCGGTAGGTTAAGCCTAGTCTGGCGGATACTCGAAATACATGTGTATCTACTGCCATAGCAGGTTTATTATATACCACAGAAGCAATAACATTAGCAGTTTTTCGTCCAACACCTGGTAACTTTTGTAGCTCATTTATTTCTGAGGGAACTACACCATAAAATTGTTCTTCAAGCATTGAAGCCATAGCTTTTAAATGCTTTGCTTTATTGTTTGGGTATGAACAACTCTTTATAAATTCAAAAATATCTTCCTGGCTGGCCTCTCCCATAGTTTTTGCATCGGGTAATCTTTTAAGCAGAGGAGGAGTAATAAGATTGACTCTTTTATCTGTACATTGTGCTGAAAGTATTACAGCAACAAGCAAACTGAAAGGATCTTTATAATCAAGTTCTGTTTCTGCGATAGGAACATTTTCATTAAAATAGTTAATAATCTTTTCGAATCTTTCCTTTTTTCTCATTGAAATATAAATCAAATATGAAATTGTAATGTCTGTAAAAATCAGAAAGAAATTTATTTATCCAAAATTATTTTAGGAAAAGAGTATTGGACTTAATAATAAATTAAGTAATTTTGCATCAATATTATAGATATTATGGCCACTTTCTATCATTTTATTAATTTTTTTTATTTTGGTTTAAGTACCGAATAGGGATGTTTATATATAATAGATAATGGTCCCATTTTAATGGGACTTTTTTTTTGCCTAAAAATGATATTTGATAATAGTTTCTATAATTGAAGTTAATTGAAATTGATAAAATATTTGGAGTCAAGTAGGTTGTTTTTGACTTAATGATGTAATGCTGTTGAATATGAATAAAGACGAATCAAGAAATTATAGGATTGCCATCCAGGGAGGGTTTGGTGCTTTTCATGAGATTGCAGCAAGAGCTTATTTTGAAACAGATAAAATTGAGATAGTTCCAAGAAATACTTTTAGGGATCTGTTTAAAACACTTAAAGAAAGAAAGGCCGATTACGGTATAATGGCCATTGAAAATTCTGTTGCCGGGAGTATATTGCCGAATTATACCTTAATAATGGAATCCAAACGGAAAATTGTAGGTGAAGTATTCCTTCGGATTAATCAAAACCTTGTTGCCTGCCCAGGGCAAAAAATCTCTGATATCAAAGAAGTTTATTCCCACCCTATGGCAATTTTACAATGCCAGGTGTTTTTTGATAACTATCCTGAAATTAGGTTAATCGAAAGCCTTGATACTGCTTTAAGTGCAAAAGATATAAATGATAAGAAACAAATGGGAGTTGGAGCTATTGCAAGCTCTTTGGCAGCTGAGAAATATAATCTTGAGATTCTGGCTAAGGGCATTGAGACAAATAAAATGAACTATACGCGATTTCTGATTTTGTCTGAAAACGGCAATCTCAATCCAGTTGAAGAAAATAACAAAACATCATTATTCTTTTCTTTGTCACATAAAATTGGAAGCCTGTCTAAAATTTTATCCACCTTATCTTTTTATAATTTGAACCTGACTAAAATACAATCTATGCCCATAGTTGGCAAAGAATGGGAGTATCACTTTTATGTCGATATGCTTTACGAGGATGAGACCTTATACCGCCAGGCTCTTAAAGCAATAAAACCATTCACTGGAGACCTTGGTATTTTAGGTGAATATAAAAAAGGAAGGAAGATACTATGAGTATAGTCCCCGCTTCACGCCTAGATACTGTTCAGGAATACTATTTCTCAAGAAAATTGAGAGAAATTGAACAGATGAATACAGAGGGTCACAAAGTAATAAATCTGGGTATTGGTAGTCCAGATTTGCCCCCCCCTAAATCGACATTAGAGAAAGCAAGTGATAGCCTTTTTGAAAATACCGCTCATGGTTATCAGAGCTACAAGGGAATATCGAAACTAAGAAATGCATTTACATCATGGTATAAGAGGTTCTATGGAATTGAAATTGATCCTGAAAGTCAGGTTTTGCCATTAATAGGGTCAAAAGAAGGGATTTTTCATATTTCTATGGCATTCCTAAACCCAGGTGATCTCGTTTTGGTTCCTGATCCTGGTTACCCAACTTATTCCTCTGTTACAGAGTTGGTCGGAGGTGTAGTTTGGCCTTATAAGTTAAAAGAAGAGAATAATTGGTATCCTGACTTTGATAAACTTGAAAAAGAAGATCTTTCAAAAGTGAAAATTATGTGGGTGAATTACCCGCATATGCCAACCGGAACCAGACCTACAAAAGAGTTGTTCGAACAATTGGTTGAATTTGGTCGTCGCCATAATATCCTAATATGTAACGACAATCCATATAGCTTTATCTTAAATGATGAACCAATGAGTATCTTTTCTGTAGATAATGCATGGGATGTAGCTTTGGAACTAAATTCTTTAAGTAAGTCTTACAATATGCCAGGCTGGAGGATTGGAATGGTAATTGGAGCCCAAAACTATATATCATCAGTATTGCAGGTAATAAGTAATATACAGTCAGGTATGTTCCTTCCACTTCAGGAAGGTGCCATTGATGCTTTATCTTCTCCTCAATCATGGTTTGATACTCTTAATGAGGTCTATAAGCAAAGGCGTAACTATGTCTGGAATATTTTAGAGGAATTAGATTGTGAATACAATAAAGATCAATCTGGTATGTTTGTTTGGGGGCATATTCCTGAAAGTGAAGGTAGCTCTATGGATTATTCAGATAAAATTCTTTTAAGATCAAGTGTATTTATTACTCCTGGTGTAATATTTGGTAGCCAGGGGAAGAATTACTTGCGAATCTCACTTTGTAGCAATGTAGAAGTATTTAAGGAGGCATTAAATAGAATAAAAAATAACCTTATAAATTAAGTAAGAATGAATTCATCACTCGATATTGTCGATATTAAAATAAATAGTAAAAACCTGGAAATGCCACTTTTTATTTCTGGTCCATGTAGTGCTGAAACAGAGGAACAAGTAATGGAAACGGGCCGCAGGGTTGCTGAATTGGGTATACCAGTTTACCGGGCAGGAATTTGGAAGCCTAGAACTCGACCCGGAAACTTTGAAGGATTGGGTGCTGTTGCCTTACCCTGGTTGAGGAAGTTAAAAGAAGAAACAGGTTTGCTAATTGCAACTGAAGTTGCGAATGCATACCATATTAAAGAAGCACTTGATCATGGTGTTGACATATTGTGGATTGGAGCCAGAACTACTGCTAATCCTTTTGCCGTGCAGGAGCTGGCAGATTATCTGGGAGGTAAAGACGTTCCTGTATTTGTTAAAAATCCGGTTAATCCGGATATTGACTTGTGGGTGGGTGCCCTGGAACGTATGAATAAGGCAGGATTAAAGAAACTTATGGCCATTCACAGGGGATTTTCTCACTACAGTCAATCGCCTTATCGAAATAAGCCGCATTGGGAAATACCTATTGAGCTAAAAAGGCGATTTCCAAATTTGCCTATTATAGTTGATCCCAGTCACATATGTGGCCGGCGAGACCTTCTTAAGGAAGTTTGTCAGAAAGCTGCAGACCTTGATTTTGATGGTCTATTTATAGAATCTCATATCAACCCCGAAGCAGCTCTTAGTGATAAGGATCAGCAGGTTAAACCAGAACATCTTAAAGAAATTTTGGATTCACTTATTTGGAGAGAGCCTGATATAAGTGGAATGAATGGCTTGAAGCATGACATGGAATTAATGAGATTGAAAATTGATCAGATTGATGATGAAATTCTTCATATCTTTAGAAATAGGATGGATGTAGTAGGGAAGATAGGGGAATTTAAAAAGAAAAATAAAGTTACTATTCTTCAAACAAACAGGTGGTCTGAAATCCTGCTTGAAAGAAAAGAACTTGGTAAAAATTTAGGATTGAGTGAAGATTTCATTTCAAATATATTCAAGGCGATTCACCAGGAATCTATCAATAAACAAACAGTTATAATGAATGAGTAAAGAATCAACTAAAAGTCAATTAATTATAGTTAATTTCAAGACTTGTTAAAATAGCTTTATCTGTTAATTGCAATGCACGTGAGATCAAAGATTTTAGAGATAAAAGGAGGGAGAGGATCTTCTGTAGTTCTTGTAGGAGAGTCTTTTCCTGTTAAATCCGAATACCTTCCTGAGAAGAATGTATTTATTATAACTGATGAAAATGTGTATCGCTTGTATTCAGGTGATTTCCCCGAATTTCCTGTTATAAAAATCAAAGCAGGGGAGAGGTTTAAAGACTTGAAATCTGTAGAATTAATTTTTGAAGAGTTGCTAAAATTAGGTGCTGATCGATCCTCCTTTATCCTGGGCATTGGCGGAGGAGTAGTTTGTGATGTTGCAGGTTTTGTTGCATCCACTTACATGAGAGGAGTTCGTTTTGGATTTGTATCTACCACCTTGTTGTCACAGGTGGATGCTAGCGTGGGAGGAAAGAATGGAGTTAACCTGGGCGGGACTAAAAATATTATAGGTGTATTTAATCAGCCTGAATTTGTTTTGTGTTTTGATTCGGTGCTGTCTACCTTGCCTAAGAGGGAATTGGTATCTGGTTTTTCTGAAGTTATAAAATATGCTCTGATTAGAGATGTTTTATTATTTAAGGAAATTGAAGGAAATTTAGATAGTCTTTTGAATCTGGAACCTGGGTTTATCCATAATATTGTTTGGACCTCCATCAATATGAAAAAGGAAATTGTTGAGCTTGATGAGTTGGAAGGAGGAATAAGACGAATCCTAAATTTTGGACACACTTTTGGCCATGCTATTGAAAAAACCCATGGTCTCACCCATGGAGAGTCTATTGCTTATGGAATGCTTGTTGCGGTTTATATTTCTGAAAAAGAAGGATTGCTCTCATCTGAGGCTGCAGTTAGAATAGGCTCATTCATTAAGTCAACAGGTTTGATTGTAGACATTAATTTGGATGAGGATCAGATTATTTCAGCTCTTCAGTCTGACAAAAAAAGAGATGGGGAAGGTATTCATTTTATTCTGCTTAGTAGAATTGGAAATGCGGTTGAATGGAATACGAAATTCAGCATTCTTGAGAATTATTTTAAAGATTGGTTAAACACAAATGGTTGAAAAAACCTGTTTGGCTGAATATTTCGATATGTCAAAATCTGGAACAACAATTAAAGTAGCGACTTCGAAAATATCAGGCTCGGTAAAAGCTCCACCATCAAAAAGTATGATGATCCGGGGTATTGTAGCTGGTTTGTTGGCAAATGGGAAGACCTTTCTCAGGAATCCATCCAGGTGTGACGATGCAATGGCAGCGATGCAAGTTTCAAAAGACTTAGGGGCTACCATTGAAGAAATTGGTGAAGATATTGTTATTCATGGAGGCAATAATATATTAAAGACTACTCTTAACTGTGAGGAATCTGGTTTATCCATAAGGATGTTTTCTGCAGTTGCTGCCTTGCATGATATTGAGATAACCCTGGATGGAAAAGGCTCATTAATTGATCGGCCGGTTGATATGTTGGTGGAGCCACTTGAGGATCTTGGAGTAAAGGTTTCTACGAACAATGGTTATTTACCAATTCGTATAAAAGGTCCTTTAAGTGGAGGAAATACAAAGGTCGATGGATCTCAAAGTTCGCAATTTCTGACAGGTCTGCTTATGAGTCTGCCTTTGGTGGATGGAAATTCTCAAATAATAATTGACAATCTGAAGAGTAAGCCTTATATCGATATGACTATGAGGCTTATGGAAGATTTTGGAGTAAAAGTTGACCACACAAATTATAAGATATTTACTATTAAAGGGAATCAGAAATATAAAGCACATGAATATCCTGTAGAAGGTGATTGGAGTGGAGCTGCTTTTCTTCTTGTTGCAGGGGCTATTGGTGGCGAGCTTGAGGTCACAAATCTGGATACCAAATCTAAGCAGGCGGATATTCAAATTCTAAAAGCTTTAGAGATGGCAGGTGCTAATTTGGAGATAAAGGAAAATTCGGTAAAAGTGTCAAATGGGAAGCTAAAGGCCTTTTCCATGGATATAACTGATTGCCCTGACCTTGCACCACCTCTTTTTACTCTTGCTGCCTATTGTGAGGGTACTAGTCATTTAACTGGAGCTGAGAGGTTATTCATTAAAGAAAGTAATCGGGCAAAAACACTTCAACAGGAATTTGCTAAACTTGGTATTAAGGTTTTGATTCAGGACAACGAAATGTTTATTGATGGAGGGGAGATTAAAGGGGGTAGTATTTATTCTCACGGTGATCATAGAATAGCTATGGCTGGAGCAACTGCAGCAATTGGCGCAACTGGTCCAGTGATTATTGAAAAAGCCGAAAGTGTTTCTAAATCATGGCCTGATTTTTTTGTTGATATAAGTAATATTGGAGGAATTGTTTATGAATAGCTTTGGACGCATTTTTAGAGTTTCAATCTTTGGAGAATCCCATGGGGCATCAGTTGGAGTGGTCATTGATGGCTGTCCTCCAGGGCTAGATCTAAAACCAGATGATTTCGAAACTGATTTAAGTCGACGACGAAGTGGTGCGCAGGGAACTACTCCGCGGACTGAACCCGATATCCCTGAAATAATTAGTGGGGTTTTTAACAATAAAACCACTGGTGCTCCGCTAACTGTGATTTTTCGAAATACCAATACCCAATCAAAAGATTATTCTCAATTTGTAAGAGTTCCCAGGCCCGGACATGCTGATTTTGTAGCAGATAAAAAGTATAATGGTTTTAATGATTATCGGGGTGGTGGCCATTTTTCTGGCCGATTAACATTGGGATTGGTTTCTGCAGGAGTAATTGCAAAAAAAGTAGCTGGTGAATTAAATATTGAGGCAAATTTAATTGAAGCTGGGGGAAATAGCAATATAGAGAAGGCCATAGAAAATGCTCTTGAACAAAATGATTCAATCGGTGGTATTGTTGAATGTGTAGTTTCGAATTTGCCTGTTGGCCTGGGGGAACCTTTCTTTGATTCAGTAGAAGCGGTGATAAGCCATTTGGTATTTTCAATACCTGCAATAAAAGGCATTGAATTTGGATCTGGTTTTCAAGCAGCTCGAATGAAGGGCAGCAAACATAATGATGCCATTGTTGATAAAGATGGCACTACGGCTTCAAATTTTGCTGGAGGGATTAATGGAGGCTTAACCAACGGGAATAATCTTGTTTTTAGGGTTGCAGTGAAACCAACTTCCAGTACATCTAAGAAACAAAAAACCATGGATATGGAATCCGGGCAATTGACAGATCTGGAAGTTAAGGGTAGGCATGACCTGTGTATTGCACTGAGGGTTCCTGTGGTAGTGGAATCGGTGGCAGCAATAGCCCTGGCAGATTTTATTCTTCTTTACAAAAATCAGAAATAATTTTAAAAAAGTACTTATAATTAAATATATAGAATGAGGATTTTAATACTTGGTGCGGGGAAAATGGGGACATGGTTGGCAGAATCACTTTGCTTAGATCACGAAGTGGGGATATATGATCCTGTTAAAGAAAAACTGCGATATATATTTAATTCTCAAAGATTTCTAGAGTATGAAGAATTCGAAAAGTTCAGACCTGAATTATTAATAAATTCTGTTGATCTACAACATACCATAAAAGTTTTTAATGAGGTACTTCCCTATATGCCTGAGGATTGTATTATATCTGATATTGCATCGGTAAAAAACGGACTCAAAGATTATTACTTGAATTCAAAATTCAGGTTTGTATCAACGCATCCAATGTTTGGACCAACATTTGGAAATGTTAAGGAACTTAGAAACCAAAATGCCATTATTATTAAGGAATCAGATGAGGTTGGCAAAGCTTTTTTTAGAAAATTCTATAATTCTTTTCAAATAAACATATTTGAATACAGTTTCAAAAAACACGATGAGACAATTGCATATTCGTTATCCATTCCCTTTGCATCATCGATTATTTTTGGTTCATGCATGAAGGAATTAGAGGTTCCAGGTACTACATTTAAAAAGCATTTAAATATTTCACGTGGCCTTCTTTCGGAGGATAACTACCTGCTCTCTGAAATTCTTCTGAATCCATATACCATTGATCAAATAGAAAATATCCAGCAGAAGCTAGATATACTGGCGAAGATGATCAAAAAAAGAAATATTAGTGGGATTCATGACTTCTTTTCTGAAATTCGTGAAAATATCGGAATAGAATAACTATTTCTGGTTGGCAAGTAAGTTTTATTCTAAGCTCAGCTCCTGGAGAAGAGTTAAAATATTACAATTTACTTCAGTCTGGTTCGGTATCCAATAAAAACTATTCAGTGACTATCTCAAACTGAATCAGTTGCTTTGATTCCTTAGTAACCTTATATAGGTCATCAATTCTATAACCAACAATCCAAACTATCTGGTTTTCTGAGATTAGTAGCCAGGTTTTCTCTTTTTCAACTAAGGAAATTTTTTGGTCGATGAAATAATCACTAACTTTTTTGCTTTGTTTCATACCCAGAGGTTGAAAACGATCTCCCTTTTTCCATTTTCTTAAAATAAGCGGAAACTTCAAAAGATCATAATCAAGAATAGCAATATTGTTCAATGTAGGAACTTTAAAGTCAGTTGTCCTGGGAATTTTTTGAATTATTAGATTTATTGGAGACTCTAATTTGCTTACCGTGGATTCAATTTTATATTCCGATTCATCCAGGCTTTCAAGAGGAGTAATAATTAAATGATTTCTATCCTTAAGTAATCGGTGAGTGTTTGATAGAAATTGTTTCCCGGAGTTTGACTGCAAAGATTCAATGATCTGGGGTATTGACTGGTGAGGAAATCCATATGGCGTAAGAATTTCATACAAATAGGTTGCCGTATGGCCATGGATTAGTAATTTTTCAATGTCTATGAAAATGTTTCCACCTTTTTTTTGAATGATTGAATTCGTTTTTTGAGAGATCTGATCTACAAATAAATCATGGGTTTTACCTACATTTTCAATTGTCTCAATTACATTGTTCTTGAAATTTGGATTCAATTTTTCAAATTGAGGAATGATTCTATGCCGAATTCTATTGCGCTTATATTTTACTGAAGCATTGCTGGAGTCCTCAACAAACTGTATCTCATTATTTTTTTGATATTGTTCAATTGCAGACCTGGATGCGAAGAGAAATGGCCTAATTATCCGATTGCTTTTTACTTTAATACCAGATAAGCCTCTTATCCCGGTTCCCCTTGCAAGATTAATTAAAAAGGTTTCCACAATATCATCCTGATTGTGTGCAAGAGAAATCCAATCATACTTAAACGCTCTGCGAATTTCTTCAAACCAATGGTAACGAAGGTCTCTTGCAGCCATTTGAATAGAAATTTTATTTTCCAGGGCATAACCGCTGGTATCAAATCTTTTTGAGTAGATTGGTACCATTACTTTTGAAGCATAATCCAACACAAACTGCTCATCCCTATCTGATTCTTCCTCTCTAAGTTGAAAATTGCAATGCGCGATACCAATATCTACTTCGCATTTGCTAAAAAGATGAGCCATAACCATTGAATCAATTCCACCGCTGACAGCCAGAAGTATCTTTTCATCCTTTTGAAAAAGGTTATTATCTGAAATATACTTTTCAAATAGGTTAAGCATAATGGTTAAAACGACTTAGAAGTTTTAATTTCAAAATATACAAAAAATAATAGAAAGATCTGATTTGTATTTTAAACAAATAATTATGAATAACTAAGAATGCACTGTCTTGTATGGAATAAAAAAAGGTTGTTCTTTTGGAACAACCTTTTATCTATAAGTTATAATTTTTAGCTTTTTGCAAGATATTCAGCAACACCTTCCTGGGTAGCTTTCATAGCAGTTTCACCTGGATGCCAGTCAGCAGGGCAAACTTCACCATACTTTTCGAAATACTGCAATGCATCAATCATTCTAAGAACTTCCTCCACACTTCTCCCTAATGGCATGTCGTTCACAACCTGGTGGCGGACAAGGCCTTCCTTATCAATTAAAAATAATCCTCTGTAAGCCATAGGAGTTCCTTCAAAACCAATCTTTCCTTTATCATCGTACTCATACTCACCGGCCAATACATCATAGTTCTCAGCAATTGTTTTTGCCTGGTCAGCAACCAAAGGATATTTAACACCTTTAATTCCACCGTCTTTCAACTCTGTTTGAAGCCATTTCCAATGACTAAATTGTGAATCAACAGAGCAACCAATGACTGCTACGTTTCTTTTTTCAAACTCTTCAATCTTTTTCTCAAAAGCTAGGATTTCGGTAGGACATACAAAGGTGAAATCAGCAGGGTAAAAATAAAAAACTACATATTTTTCCCCTAAATATTGTTCTAACGAAAAGCCATCAACCATTTCTCCTCCGTTAACAACTGCAGGAGCTCTAAATGATGGGGCTTTTTTTCCAACTAATACAGACATAATAGTAAATGTTTAATTTATTGTTTATAATTAATTTAATTAAATACAAAAATAGTTCTTTTTTGGGACTAATACCAGAAATGAAATACTTAAAGTTTGTTGATTTATTATTCGTAAAATGATTTTAATTGAAGTGTTTATATTAAGGATATTTATTTTGGAAAAGCAAATTAGCTACTATAATAATTATTTGAACTCAAGAATCTCAGGTCGATACACATTAAATCTGGCTGGCCTATAGTATCTTTCACCAGAAACATCTAATAATAACTGCTTTGTATAATCTGCAGAAAGAGTAGGATAAAATGCAAGTCTTATTTGCAGGGTTTTAAATGATAGGTTTTCATTCCGGATTCGAATACCGAAGCCCAATCCTGCATGAATGGGATTATTAAAAAAATCTTTACCTGAATCACCAATAATCCCAACATCTACAAAAGAATAAAAAGTGAATCTGAAACCTGCAAAGTAATAGGGTGAAAAGAATACAGTTTCAAGGTTAACAAACATTCTTTGGGTTCCTGAAACATCATATGACCATAATCCTCTGATTCCATTATTATTCCGAATGTAAATTCTTTCATCCGCATAGCGCCTGATACCATTCATATAGTCTATATTAACGAATTGTCTTATTTTAAAACGATTAGCCGATATTAAATGGGAGAAGTAATTTGCTTTTGCCTGAAATAATCCTCGCTCAAATGAATTCTTATTAAGAAGGCCTCCAACAGATCCCTTTAGATATAAATATCCAAGTATGGGGTAAATCTTGCCATGTGAAATCTCGAGGCTAGTATAATATCTGTCAAAATACTCATTATTTTCCCAACCGCCAGTTATTTCGAATAGTGCTCCGTAGGGTATATCCTCTGTTTTCCCAAAATTATAAATTAGGTGCATTTTATAGAAATTCTCCCTTGAGAAGGCAATGCTGCCGAGGTAAAGCTCGTATTTTTGTAAGTAATGATATTTTGTTTCAGGTAAATCTGGTCTTTCATGGACATGATTGTTTATGAAACGACCGGAAAGAATTATTCGATCTCGCTGACTTGAAAACTTAAAAGATCTTCCAAACCAATAATCCTGATATACATAACGTAATTTAAAAATTGTATCTGAAACATCTAGATTATCAAGAGTATAGGTTATGGTGTTTTCAAATCCATAGCTATATTTTACATCTGGTGTTATTAGTCTGTGCTCAGCATGAATTCCAATTTCTTCTGAACCGAATGCATCGACGTAGCTTACCTTAGCAGCGATAAATGTACCAAAGAGGTTCTGGGCAGTGTAATCGAAACCATACCCCCACCATGTTGGTAAAGTATCGTTGAAATCGTAAAGAAATTGACCTCGGATTTTATGGCCTAAGCCAAACAAATTCTGGTCATATATATCCATTGTTCCAGCCTGTATGTGAGTTGGATTAAAACCAAACCCAAATGAGTATTGATCTTTAGTAAGCACCAAAATATCTACTTCATTTACTGAAATAGGGATAATTATTAATCTGGCATCTTGAATAAAAGGTAAGTTTCTTAAAATTCTTTCATTGTCTGAAACCTTGTATGGATCTAACTGGTCGCCTTTATCCATTAATAAATTGTTCAAAATTACCTTGTCCCTGGTTTTTGAATGGGTTTTGTTCAGGAAATTCTCCAGAGAAGTTGTTTCAGAAAAAACTGTGTCATTAATTCCAGGACCAAATGGGTCCGCCTTTGCTAACCTTATATTTCTAATTGTCTTTCCAGAATAAGGAACAAAGCGTGATTCACTATTTGTATTTGCACCTTCTTCCGTTTCGTTTGCTGAATTTTGGGTTACAATTAACCTCAGTATATTATTTATAAAAGGTCTCTTTTCAGCCCAAATATATAGGGAATCGTACATGCTTTTACTCTCCAAACTCTGATTATAGGTAGTAGAATAGGGAGTATTCTCAGGAACAATGATAAGTGTGTCTTTGTTCGCGTAATAAGCAGAATCATCATATATTATAAATTCGCCTGCTCTAAGTAAAATAGTGTCACCTAATTGAATCTCCGACTCATAATCAAAACCAAAAGAAGGATTGGTCACACAGATAAATATCCATAACAAGAAAAGGATCTTGCTGGTAGATCGTTTGTATATGTTAAAACCATGTACCATTTTAGACAAATGTCCTTAAGTACCTTAGATTAAATATATATTAAACACCAAT
>RCNC010001882.1_pt1 | contig 14101 bp, 12 predicted proteins | sample 2041301 | NCBI WGS metagenome assembly RCNC01 (sample SAMN09708231, study PRJNA481090) | Marine sediment metagenome, whole genome shotgun sequencing project. | biome: marine sediment; feature: ocean; material: sediment; isolation source: Sewage treatment plant 13A marine sediment (STP13A) ... | reverse complement strand
TGATGGCCTGATATAGAGCGAGCGAAGCGCTTTTGGACCAAATATTTCTGCAACGTTAGGGTTAAGCCCACTGTAGGGGAAAAGCTTTCGTGCTTTATCTCGAATTGTTAATTCAAGGTCTCATCTACGGACCAAAGATCTGCCTCCGGCGAATCTTTGGTCCTGTTCTGAGGCTTTTAAACCATTTCTAATAATGTTATACTCGGTCTTTCCATTCGCGATTGGTGATCTCAATTTTAACTTTTTCAAACTCGCCAAGAGCCCGGGCCAGATGCTCTCCAAAGCGTTTGAAGGCCTCCTCACCTTTTTCCTTGGTGCCCCGCAGCGGATTTCCAATAAGGCCGGTATCGGAGAACTCCCGGTGTTCCATCGGGAAAACAAAATAGTTCCAGCCTTCAAATTCAACACTGGGCGTGCCATCCTTTTTCATGAATGACTCGGGCAGATACGGCGGGGTTTTGGTTCTTTCACTTTTGACAGCCCGATCCATCCGGACCAGTTTTTCATCGTGCGCCAGCACATTGGCTGTTTCCAGTTCGCCGGCATGCCACCCGGGTGTTTCTTCCGGTGGACCTTCCAAAAGATCGGCGATCATGCCGAAATAGTTTTCGGCATAGGGTTTGTAGACGCACACCATGGCGCCGGTATCGTATTTAATCTGTCGCAGCAAAGGATCGATAATCTTCATGTTGGACGCATGGCCGGTGACAAATACGATCTTATTGAACCCGTGATGGATCAATGAGCGGGCAACATCATAATAAAGATTTCGAAATGTCTCCGCTCGCACAGTTATGGTGCCCAGCCCCAGCCCCGGAGGTCCCATATGATGCGGGCTGTAGCCGATCCATGATTCCGGTGTATACAGCACTTCGGCCTGCTGGGCGGCCCGGTAAACGACTTCTCGGGCCGTAATCATGTCGGTAAACAGCGGGCAATGATAGGAATGCTGCTCTAAACTGGCAATGGGCACCATGACGATATCTTTTTTCTTCAAATAATCCTGGATATCGGGGTAGGCTAGATTGCCCATATTATATTTGTAATCTGTCTGCATTTTTCCTCTCCTTTCTATCTCCTGAATAAGCAAAAAAAGCTAGATCGGGAGTTAAGTGTTATTGGATATCAATTTGACAAACTCCTTAACAACCAGATCGGCGAAAGCCTCCTCATTGACTTGCAAGGGTGCTTCGATAAGGGAGATGTCCTCTCTCAAGCCTTCTTTAATGGTGTCAAACAAAATGCGGTCGCCTTCCGGATCATGGGTCACACCGCCTTCAAGCCCCCCGATGCTCATGCCTTTTAAAGGCAGGACCACTGTCACCGGTCCTTTGGCCAGGTTGAGTCTTTCGGCGGCGGTGGCACCGATCGTTCCCATTTCGTCATGTGACGGCCGGATCAAGGTAAATTTAGGGTTGTGGTAGTACATCTTGCGCCCATTCCATTTTTCCGGGATGGTTTCTTTGGCACCCTGTACAAAAAAATCCACGCACCCGGTAGAAACAACCTGCGGGATTCCAATTTTAGCAGCCGCCTTCAGACGATCAGGGCCGGCGTCGTGATAGGCGCCGACCAGATGATCGGTCAGTTCATTGATACACAGGTCAACCACGCCGCAGAAGTATCCACATTCTATCATATCCTCCATCACCTGACCGCCCACCCCGCTGGAGTGAAAGACAATCGGAATAAAACCGCTTTTTTCAAGTCGCGGAAGTATAAATTTCAGGGCGCGGTCGGTGGTCCCCAGCGTCGTGATGGCGACCAGGTTGTCGCTTTTTACTTCCATGGGCCGGTATTGATGCACCATACCTGAAATTGCGGCGGCGGCGTTATCAAAAATGGGACGGCTGATTTCATTGATGCCGGCAATATCAACCAGGGAGTGCATGACCATGATGTCCCGAATGCCGATAAATGGACCGAACGGTCGCACACCGCTGGCCAGCGGCGTAATGATCAGTTTGGGAAAGCCGGGTGGCAGAACCTGCATGGATGCTGCCGCCATGACACCGCCTTCGGCACCGCCCATTGAAATTACGCCATGAATTCGGTTATCCTTAAACAGTCTGGCCGTAATTTCGGTGGCGCCTTTGAGCATGATTTCAATGGCTTCACCGCGTGAACCTTTTTTGCGGGCTTCTTCGAGGGTGCTGCCGCCCGCCATAGCAGTTTCGGACGCTGAAATATCAGGCACGATTCCAACGGGCTCGCCAAGGATGCCATCATCAAGAACCAGCGCGTCCAAATCATTTCCCGCGATGCGCTCAATCAGATATATGACTTCTTCGCTTTTGGTATCCAGCGTAGCGGTGATCAATACCACCCGTTTGGTTGCAGCAGGGCCCATTCAGATCTCCTTTCCGGGCACCAATCAATTTGGTAAGGAATCGTCGTTAATCTTAGCTTTAATGAAAGATGGCTTTAAATGTCAAGAAGAATATCAGAGTTTCTCATATTATTTTAAAAAAAATTAAATTATTGCAAATAATCTGGTGACCCAGAGTCTAATACTGTCGTGAGGCAACGGCTGATTTGGTGCCCGCTATTTGCAATACGGGCGGGGACATTATAAATTTACAAATCTCATCCACTCGTTTTAATCTCCCTTTTTCAAAGCCCCGTTAGGTCTCGAGAAGGCAGAGGATAATTGAAATTTTCTCAATGGGAAGAAAACGGGTGATTCATATAAAATAAAAAACTCTTTACAAAAACCCAAATTGTGATTAATTATAAAATCGTAGTTTTTCTCAAAATTTATCGAAATAGCGCAAAATAAACGGCAATATTTAGAATGTATCCTTTTGAGAGAAAAGAAAAAATCCTGGATCGGTTACGAAAAACCGGCCAGATAAACATAAATGAAGATGCCAAATTATTTAACGTCTCCATATCAACCCTTCACCGGGATCTTGAAGATTTAGAGAAACAGGGACTGATTAAAAAAGTTATGGGGGGCGCCGTCCTGGTAAACGGCATTCAATTTGCGACCCACTTTGATAAACGCCTGCAAATTCAAGCTAAAGAAAAAAAGGCGATTGCCAGAAAAGCAGTTCAGCACATTCAGGACGACACGTCCATCTACATTGACCATTCGTCTACCACCACCTACCTGGCGCGGGAACTAAAGCAGCGCTCCTTTAAAAGTCTGCTGGTTTTGACCAATTCGCTTCAAATTCCCCTTGAACTTGGCGGTGTACAAGGAATCCAGGTCATCAGCACCGGCGGAGCGGTTGAAAGTGAGTTTAAAGCCCTGTATGGTCGATGGGTGGTGGATTCGCTTCAGCGCATCAATCTGAACCAAGTCTTTATCTCCGTCGGCGCCATATCGGTCAAAAATGGGCTGATGACCCAGATGCATTTTATTAATGATTTGATTCCAGAATTATTCCGGCGCAGCCAGCGCATCAACCTGCTGGTTGACAGCAGCAAGTTTTTTAAAATTTGCACCTTTCAGATCTCGTCGTTGAAGCCTTCTTTTACAATTTTCAGCGATAAGGGACTCCCGGAAGAAATCAGGATGGAAATTGAAGCAAAAGGTCTGAAACTCGTCATATAACGCGCCAGATCCAATTCCGGCGAATTCTCATTTGGGTTTATCCACGAACGTGCTCCCTTCATAGGGAACCGCCCGGCATTTTGCAGGTGAATGGTTTCGATATCACAGATTCACCGACGCGTCTGATCTGGAGACGATCGCCAGCTGTTTTCTATGTGTCAGCGCCAGAATGAATCCGGTGATCCCGATTGCCGGAAAAAGAACAAGCGCTGCCTTAAATGATGCCGCTTGCACGAACAGGGAAAACATCAACGGTACGACGATACCACCGACGGGAATACCAAGTTTTATGATTCCCATTACCATTCCCGACATTTCAGGGTACTTGAGACCGGCCAGAGCTATGGTGAGGGGAAAGAGGACCGAAATCGTCGCCCCCGAGACGACCAGGAGAATGTATGCCATGACGGTTCCCGGTGATGCAATAAGCAGAAAACTGAGGACGATAGCGGTCAGCGCAAACAGCGCCAGGATGTATTTGAGCAGCTGGCTCTTGCGTGCCAGAACCCCCAGTACGATCCTGCCGGCTGCAATGCCCGCCAGGAAGGCTACCAGGCCGAGCTTCGAGGTTACCTGGTCAAATCCATAAAACTCCATGAGCAGTGTGGTAATAATTCCGATAAGGGAGGCCTCGATCCCGACCGCGCAGGAGGCCATGAGAAAAAGAACGAGCACCGGTCGCTGTTTGCCGATAAAAGCCAGACGTTTTCCGAAGCTTTCGGTCACCACCTTGCGGGGAGGAACGTGGGATAGCCCGAAAATAACAGCCAGGACGAAGACCGCCACCGCAGACTGGACCATACTTTTTCTCCAGTCCATCTGGAGAAAAATGAGGTAGATGACAATCATCAACCCACCGAAGGTAACAAAGAAATGATTCACGGTTATGAACAGGCTCTCACGCCTTTTGTGTATGTCCAGCAGCATCGCATCTGCCGCCCCCTCGTATCCGCCTATCCCAACGCCGATGATAAGCATAATACCCAGATTCAGGATAAACGAATCATTCAGGTAGAAAAAGAAAAATGAGACCGCGGTGATAAGGCTCGCCGCAAAAAGAAGTCTGGCCTTATCGGCACTGTCTGCCAGGATTCCCGCTGTGATAACAGACAGAATGAAACCGATATTCTGAGTGGCTAGGAGCAGACCGATCTGAAAAGGCGAAAGCCCGATGTTGCGTGATGCCGCCCCGATGATCGCCGCTCCCACGCCGAGGAAAAACATCGCCGTAAACGAAGACATTGTCAATATGTTTCGGTTGCGTATCATGTTGTCGACAAATTCCTATTATTACCTGTGTCATATCATGGTTCAAAAAACCCTACTGATAATTAACCTCAAACATACCAGCCCCTATCGGAGAGAACCTGATCCCAAATGCTGAATATTGCCCATTTATCCGGCAAATATCCGGAAACGAATCCGGCGAAACCCCGGCATCAATTTGCACCAGATATCGGTTTAACTGTGATTCATCCACTGCCTGCAGGCGTCTGTCGAATTCAAACCCTGCCTTCTTATCATCGCTTTCAAATCGAAAATCACTGATTTTTCTTCCCTTTAAATGCCATAGGATGGCGCCAATTTTCATCCACTTAATCCGGTTACCGATTTTTAGCCACCTCATGGTTTCAAATCCGTTTAAAAATTTAACGGCGGCAAGAAACCGCACAAATACGTCAAACACAGATTCCGTTGAGACGGTAATGTCTTTAAAATGGGTTTCGGTATCTTCGTCGTTTTGAACTATCTCATAATAGGCGGCCTTGCGCTTTGCAGCCGTAAAATGGGATTGGGCCCGAATAATAAGATCGCGTATGGTTCGGCGTTGGATCATGTAAAACATCCGGCCGGCATAATCCATCGACTTGTCCCTGGCGGCGCTGTCTTTTTGGTCCGGATCGATGGCATGTAATAAAAAATGGCAAAAATCGTCCAGATATATCCAGGCCTCCAGGATCTCATTCGAGGTCAGATCATCGGTTTCGGTATAATTTTCCCCCACAAATCTGCCGGCATCATCTGCAATAACTTCAGGGTTTCTCTGCGGCCAACTGGTCCCGGCCGCCTTGATATCAACCAATCTAACGGTTTGTTCCTGCCACATCTTGGTTCCGGGATAAGGGATCGCGATCGAGACCGCGGCGTGTTTAGTGATTCGATTGTGGGGGGGATGATCGATCATAAACAGAGCGGAGCGCAACAGGCTCTGCCAGTCCTGGCCGGGAAGACCCACCAAAAGATAAAAGGCGGTGTTAATCTTTAGCTGGCTGCACCAATTTCGGATCTGGACAATCTGATCGAGATCGATTTCCTTCCCTAACTTTTTCAATAAAACCGGGTCGCCGGACTCGACACCAATTTGAATAAAACGCAAACCGGCAGACTGCATGCGTTTTAGCTGCCCGTAATCCAATTGATCGGCTCTGGCTTCAGCGGTCCATTCGATCTGCATTCCGGAGTCTTCAATCAAGCGGCAAAAAGATTCAATTCTTTTTTTACGATTTACGAAAGTTTCCTGGACAAACGCAAATTTACGAAATCCCTGGGCGCATAGGCAACTAATTTCTTCTACCATATTTTCGGCACTGCGTTCTCTAATTTTACGACCGTGAATGCTCCGCTGGGCACAAAATATACAATCATGCGGGCAGCCGTAACCGGATAGAATGTAGATGAGTTGGGTTTGATTTTCGGCCAGATGCTCTGCAGGGCCCCGGAAGAACTCTAAACTGTCGGATGGAAACGGATACTCGTCAAGCTCAAACAACGGCACGCGCGATGGATTGGAATATACCTTGCCGTTGTCGTGTTTGTAAGTGATACCGTCGATCGTTGAAAGATCGAACTTTCCGACTATGGAAATCCGTAATGCTATTTCTGATAAGGTCTCAACGCCCTCGCCAATACAGGCCGCCTGAAATTCTGACGTGCTTAAAAAGTCTGCAGCTGCAACGGAGACATGCGGCCCGCCAATAATGCGCAAGGCAGCGGGCACAATCTGCCTGGCCGCCCGCCCAATTTCTTCGGCCTCATCGAGGTGAGCCGAAGTTGCCGTCATGCATACCATGAGCGGAGTCTGGTTGAATTGCTTTAAAAAATCAGAGAAATATTCCCGGTTAGACAAGCGGGCTGGTTTTAATGACAGATTCAATACAAAGATATCAAATCCGGGATAATCACTTTCCGAATTGAAGATAATTTCTTTTTTACCCAATCGTACGGCAAAGCGCTTCAAAAATGCTCTATTCCGTAGAGCTCCGGCGAGGGTGCCGAGACTGAGGTAACTCCTCAGCTTATCTTCTTCCGCATATCTTTTGGTACCAAGGGAAGGATTAACGAACAAAATGGAAGGATTTATATTGCTCAATATCATACCCCGGCGGAATTCAAATGATGGTAGGATGCCGGATCGCCGGGCGTTCCAGGATTAGGCCATCCCCGCTTCTCCGCCTCATGGCTTCCAGACCTTCCAGCATCCAACCTGTAGCAAGATAAAAGCCCGCTGCAAACATGGCAGCGAGCTTTAAATTAATGCCCAGGTTAAATAAATATGACTTATTGCGCGCGGGCCTTGTCAATCGCATTTCTGAGGGTTTTTGCCGACTCATTGACAAGCCAGGTGTAAAATTCATCTGAGAGCACACCGCTGCCGTGGTCCTCGATGAATTTCAACTGGTCCTCGGTCAACTCGGCTTCGGCTTCAGCCTGCGCATTCTTGTACGGATTGGCCGGTGTCCGATCGAGGGGAGCCACGAATTCAACCGTCAGCGCGTCATTATACCCGGCCGCCTTTAAGGTAGTAATCAGCCGGACCCAATCATAATCGCCCATGCCGGGAGCCATGCGGTTGTTATCGGCAACATGGAAGGCAACCAGTTTATCGCCGGTATTTAATATCGCTTGAAATAAATCGGCCTCTTCGATGTTGATATGAAAGGCATCCAGCGCCACCCCGCAATTCGGACCAACGGCTTCGGCCAGCAACAGAGCCTGATCGTGACGGTTTAGAAAGTTGGTCTCAAAGCGATTTAGGGGCTCGATGCCGATCACAACACCTGCTTTCTCAGAATGCTCGTAAACTTCTTTGAGCCCTTCGACGGCCCAGGCCCATTCCTGCTCGGGAGTGTCCATGGCATTCACTTTTCCCACCTGGGAAGGCACAATCGTCATCTCGCGACCTTCCATTTCCTCAACCATGGTCACACAATCTTTAAGATATTTGACCGTACTGGCTCTGACGGCTTCATCGGCATGAATCAGATCGCGCCCTTCAAACATCAAGCTAACCGAACCAAAACAAGATATACCGTTCTCCTTTAAAAGATTACGAACTTCCTTGGTATCATATCTTTCAGGTTCACCTTCAATTTCAATGGCGTCATAGCCGCATTGGGCCAGTCGACGGATTGTGATCCCAATTTGCTCTGCCCGCATCCAATTGTGCATCGATAAAAACATTTGATTTACCTCCTTTGGCACTAAAGTAATAGGGTTGGAAATTCTTTGGTTTTACAAAATTACTTAAAAGAAAAGAACATTGCTGTCAAATAAAAATAAACGGTTATGCTTATTTGATTTATATAAAAAATTAAAAGCAGAGACGGCGGCAGCATTTATTAGCATCAATTATAGGGTCTTCAATTTAGCGATATTTTAATATTTTACCATATTAACAGTATGTTGAATATAAGCTCCCATAAAGATAGTCGCCGTGCGCGCAGAAAAAAATTTCTTGACAAAACGATTTATTACTGTAAAAAAATTCATTCAATGAACTAATACATCCGTTATAATGTTTTCAGGAGTTTAATTGGGACCATTGACCGTACTCATTTAGCCAACCAAGCAAAAAGGAGGATGTATCATGGTAAAAAAAGGTAGTCTGTTCGTTCTCGGAATCGTATTTTTCCTTACAGTGAGCGGCGCTGCAATTGCAGCAGATTCACTGAGTATTTTCTGGGCGGAGTGGGACCCCGCAAGCTACTTGCAGGAACTGGTGCTGGATTTCGAGAAAGAGACCGGCATCAAAGTGACCGTTGAAACAACCCCATGGGGTGATTTTCAAACCAAAACCTTTCGGGAATTTGCCGCCAAAGGTGATTCCTGGGACATCGTCGTGGGGGACTCGCAGTGGCTGGGAGCCGGCGCCACCCAGGGTCATTATGTCGATTTGACGGATTGGTTTATAAAAAACGGGGTCGACAAGTCCATGGCCCCGGCAACCATTGTCGGGTATGCCGAATACCCCAAAGGCAGCAAAAAATACTGGGCGGTGCCGCTGGAAGGTGACGCCAATGGTTGGGCCTATCGTAAAGATTATTTTGAAGATCCCAAAGAAAAGGCAGCTTTTAAAAAGAAATACGGCTATGAGCTGGCAATTCCTAAAACCTGGGCCCAGTTAAAAGACATCGCCGAATTCTTTCATCGCCCCAACGAAAATCGCTATGGCGTGGCCATTTATACTCAAAAGGATTATGACGCCATCACCATGGGTGTCCAAAACGTTGTATTCGCCTGGGGGGCGGATCTGGGTGATCCCCAGACCTATCGCGTCAATGGTGTCCTGAACACCCCGGGCGGGATCGAAGCCCTGGAATTTTATAAGGAGCTGTATAAATACACACCGCCAGACTGGGGCAATGTATTTTTCCAGGGCAATAACCAGGCCATCACCGAAGGCCTGGTCGCCATGAGTATGAACTACTTCGCCTTTTTCCCGGCCCTCATCAATCCGTCGGTCAATAAATATGCCAAAGTGACGGGATTCTTCGCCAATCCGGAAGGCCCGGGCGGCAGATATGCCTCATTGGGCGGTCAGGGCGCCTCGATCATTAGCTATTCTAAAAAACAGGATCTGGCATACAAATTCCTGGAATGGTTCATCCGGGATGATGTTCAGCAAAAATGGGCGGCCATGGGAGGCTATACCTGTAATGCCAACGTGCTCAAATCCAAAACTTTCCTGGAAGACACACCTTACAACCAGGCCTTTTACGAGACCATGTTTATGGTCAAGGATTTCTGGGCCGTTCCGGAATACGCTGAACTGTTGGAGGTTTGCCAGAGAAATTGGCATCAATATGTGGTCGGGGGTAAAGGTACGGCCAAGGAAGCCATGGATTCCATTGCCAATGACTGGGAGAAAATATTTAAAAAGGAAGGACGTCTTAAGTAATACGATCTGACCGGAACCAACAAGGGAAGGGATAGACTCTTCCCTTGTTTATTCATACCATCAAGCTTTGATAAAGAAAGACATTGACGGTTCAAACCATGAACAATGCAGTTGCTGCGGCCAGAAGGGGCATGAGCGATCTGACGATTCGCAACTTGTTTATTATCCCCTCCATCACTTTTCTCATATTGATAAATATTTTTCCGTTGTTTTATTCCTTAATTCTTTCCTTCGCAGATTTTAGCGCGGTTTCGGGGGATCCGCCGGACTGGATCGGCATTCGCAATTACCGTGAGCTTCTGCGTGACCCCCATGTGTGGGAAAGCCTTTATTTGACCATGAAATATGTCTTGATTTCCGTGACCGGGCAATTGGTCGTGGGCTTTAGTATCGCCCTGTTATTAAACCGCAAGATCCCCGCCAAGGGTCTGATTACGACGTTGCTGTTACTCCCGATGATGATGTCGATGGCGATCGTCGGCCTTTTCTGGAAGTTATTGTACGGCCCTTCCTGGGGTATTATTAATTATCTTTTGGGGCTGGGTAAATTTGTCTGGCTTTCAAACGCGGACGTGGCGTTGCTGGCCATCGCCATTACGGACATCTGGATGTGGTCGCCGTTTGTGATGCTGTTGTCGCTTGCCGGTCTATCGGCAATTCCGCAACATCTCTACGAAGCCGCCGCCATCGATCGGGCTTCCGGATGGTTTACCTTCAGCCGGATTACCCTTCCTCTGGTTACCCCCTTGCTGCTGATTGCCGTCATATTCAGAACGCTGGAAGCTTTCAAAACATTTGATCTGGCATTTATTATGACGGGCGGCGGCCCCGGCACGGCCACCGAGTTAATCTCAATCAAGCTCTACAATATGGCATTTCCCCAGTGGCAGACCGGAAAATCCTGTGCACTGGCATATATTCTGCTGATCATGATTATTGGTATCAGCAATATCTATATAAAATATTTGAACAAGGCAAAGGAACGCTAAGATGGCCGCTGTTGAAACAGCAAGATCGCGTGTTTTTAACAAAATTGCCGTGGCTCTCGTACTCCTGGCAACGATTGTTTATTTGATCCCGCTTTACTGGATCGGCTCCACCGCCTTCAAGCCCAGGACCGCGGCAACCACTGTCCCGCCGACGGTTTTTTTCCAACCAGAAGTTACCGGCTTTGTAAAACTATTCACCAAAAGAGTTCAACTACGCAAAGCCGTCTCCGAAGAAAAATATAATTCGGCCAAGTGGTATGAAAAACTCGTTTATGATGCCGGCGAAAGGATTATCGCGGGTTCACCCTTTCTAAGCCGTTTCTGGAACAGTATTCTCATTGCCGTTACCAGCACTTTTCTGGCGGTTACCCTGGGCACATTTACCGCCTATGGCTTCTCAAGGTTCAAAGTGGCGGCTGAAAATGACTGGTTGTTTTTTATCCTCAGCACGCGGATGCTGCCGCCCGTAGTGGTGGCCATCCCGATTTTTTTGATGTTCCGCACCATCGGCTTGGTGGATTCGCACATCGGATTGATTCTACTATACACGGCGTTCAACCTGTCATTTTGCGTCTGGCTGATGAAAGGGTTCATGGATGAAATTCCGATTGAATATGAGGAAGCGGCGCTGGTCGACGGGTATACACGCTTTGAAACGTTTTGGAAAATTGTGCTGCCTCAGTCTGCTACCGGCATTGCCGCGACGTCGGTTTTCTCATTTATCATTGCCTGGAATGAGTATGCGCTGGCGTTGATGATGACCAACCGCAATGCGCAAACCGCACCACCTTTCATCCCCTCACAATTAGGCTCCGGTATGATTGATTGGACGACCATTGCCGCGGGAACGTTTATCTTTTTGTTCCCGGTTGCTGTTTTCACATTTTTCTTACGTAAACATCTTTTAAGAGGTGTCACATTCGGTGCGATCAGGAAGTAAGGAGCGGAGGATGTTCAGACAATTGAGTGTAAAATATTTTGAGCCCATATCGATGTGGTTGATTATTTTTGGAATTTTCAGTTTGTGTCAACCGTGGGTCCTACTTCTCCACGTTTATGGTTTCAGTATTATTTTGGTCGGATTGGTCGGGTTCATCGTATTTTCCCACATTGCACCCCTGCCCGAAGAGGAAGAAGAGTCTTAACTGAAGGTTTCAGGTGTCAGGTGTCAGTTGTCAGGAAGAGGAGGAATAAGAAATGCCTAAAGTTAAGGAATTCTATATTTTTTTAAACGACAGAGCGAAGCCTCCGGCTCGTAGGGGTTGCAGTGCCTACGCCTCGGAGAGCGATACCACCAATATTCAATCTTCAATAGTCATTCCTCCGCCTCAGGCGGATTCGGGTTAGGATAATCCCATGGTGGACATTAAATTAATAGAAGTCGAAAAATACTTCGGTAAAAATTACGTCATCCGAAAATTGAATCTCGAGATTAAAGATCGCGAGTTTCTGGTTTTACTCGGATCCTCCGGTTGCGGCAAAACCACAACCCTGAGAGCTATTGCCGGATTGGAAGAAATTGATTCCGGTGATATTCTTATCGATGGGCAGCCTGTGCAGCATCTTAAAGCCAGTGACCGTAATATCGCTTTTGTCTTTCAGCTTTATGCGCTCTATCCGCATTTAAATGCGTTTGATAACATCGCGTTTCCTCTGAAAGCGACCAAAAAAGACAAACAAACGATCGACCGACGCGTCAGCGAGGTCGCTAAGGTACTAAGAATAGAATCTATTCTCCATAAGAATCCTTCTGAACTCAGCAGCGGTGATATGCAGCGGGTGGCGGTTGGTAGAGCCATGGTGCGAAGACCGAAAGCGATATTAATGGACGAGCCCATCGGTTCGCTGGATGCCAAATTGAGAGAAGACATGCGGACCGAATTAAAACGGCTGCACATTGAAATCAAAGCAACGACGCTTTATGTAACCCATGACCAGGTCGAGGCCATGTCAATGGCAGATAAAGTTTGTATCATGGAAGACGGGGTTCTCCAGCAGGTCGGAACACCGGCGGAAGTTTATGACAATCCGGCCAACCTGTTTGTCGCTCAATTCGTCGGCAGCCCGATCATGAACATATTGGATTGCCGGATCGATGCCGATGAAAATTGTACCCAATGTTTCCTGGGAGAAGATACTCAAGGGCAGCCGTTATCAAAATCGCTGTATCACAAAATCGAATCCAAACAAGTGCCCCGCGGGCAGCTGGCACTCGGTGTTCGACCGGAAGCGGTTCGGCTCGCCAGAGAAGCAAAAGATGATTACATCAAAGCCGAAGTCCATGTCATTGAGCCCCTGGGCCCCTTTGACATCGTCGATATTAGAGTTAATGATCAAGTTATTCGTGCTAAGGCAGCATCCCGCTTCGTTGAAAAACCGGGAGAAAGCGTCTGGATTCAACTTGACGAACAGAGAACCCATTTTTTTGACAAAGATACAGGTAAATCATTGAAGATTGAAAATTGAAGAATGAAGATTTATTGAGGTCGCTCCGCTCCGTCATCTTTAGGATCAGGTTACATTAATTAAACCAGCGGAGGCAAACTAAAATTCTGGAATGCTATCATTCTTAAAAAGACAGAATATCTTAATTTTAGGCATTTTTGACATTTTAGGCAATTTAGGCATTCTATTATAGTATTAGTTTTTAACGACTCCAAATTGTTTATAATTCAATCGGAGTAACATGGAGGCGCGTCAATTGGCCCAGGTCACATTAGAAAACCTAACTAAAAAATTTAAAAACGTTACCGCTGTTCGGAATCTCAGTATTGATATTCAAGATCGGGAATTTTTTGTCCTACTGGGTCCCACCGGAGCCGGCAAAACGACAACCTTGCGTTGCATCGCCGGGCTGGAGAAGCCCAACGGCGGCGCGATCAAAATTGCCGGCCAGAATGTAAATGACTGGGGGCCGGCTGAAAGAGATGTCGCCATTGTGTTTCAGTACTACTCCCTTTATCCCCATTACACGGTGAAACAGAACCTGGAGTTCCCTTTAAAGTCAAAAATTAGAAAAATCACGCCACAAGAGATCAAACAGCGCGTCACAAAAGTTTCCAAGACGCTTCAAATTGACCACCTGCTGAACCGCAAAACAGATAAATTGAGCGGGGGTGAGATGCAACGGGTAGCCATCGGCAGGGCAATTGTAAGGGAACCCAGAATCTTTCTGATGGACGAACCCTTATCAAACCTGGATGCGAAACTTCGTGAGGTGCTGCGGTCTGAATTAAAGGGCCTTCAGATGAACCTGGGGGCAACATTTCTATACGTTACCCACGATCAGGTTGAAGCCATGACCATGGGCGAACGAATTGGCATCCTGAATAAAGGTCGGCTAATTCAAGTGGGGACGCCCTATGAAATATACAA
>RCNC010004231.1_pt1 | contig 14103 bp, 14 predicted proteins | sample 2041301 | NCBI WGS metagenome assembly RCNC01 (sample SAMN09708231, study PRJNA481090) | Marine sediment metagenome, whole genome shotgun sequencing project. | biome: marine sediment; feature: ocean; material: sediment; isolation source: Sewage treatment plant 13A marine sediment (STP13A) ... | reverse complement strand
AAGGTGATCAGCCAGTTCCTCACGGAGATGGACGGCGTCGAGGTCATCGGGGACGTGATTGTCCTGGCCGCAACAAACCGGGCGGACTTGCTCGACCCCGCGATCCTACGGGCCGGCAGGTTCGATGTGATCCTGGAGCTCGACGTGCCGGACCTGGAGGCCCGAAAGAAGATCCTTGCCGTTAAGAACGAAGGACGCCCTGTGAACCGCAAGGTGGACATGGACGAGGTTGCACTCCTGACGGAAGGCTTTGTCGGATCCGAGATCGCCTGGGCATGCGATAGGGCCCTGGGACTTGCAATCGGGGAATACATTCATGACAACCCGGAACGGTGTGAGACCCCGCCCTTCGACATCGAGATTCGAAAGGAGCACTTTCTAAAGTCTCTCGACGAGTACAAGAGCAGAAAAAAGGATCGGATGGCCGGGTAACCGGTCCATCTACAGGAGAAAGCCCATGGCGAACGAACAAGACCTACACGCACCGAAAGTGTCGGAGGCAGTTCGGAAGAAACTCCGCTTGCCGGCTACGAGCCAGCTCGGATTCGTGGTCCGCGACACGGACGAGACGGCCCGCTATTACGAGCAGGTATTCGGCCTGGGCCCCTGGTCGATCATGGATGGGGAGACAACGGACTGCACGAACCGCGGGGAGCCGACTACGATCCGGGGGAAGATCGGGGTCGCACAGGTGGGTGCGGTTCAGTTCGAGTTGATCCAGATCCTGGAAGGGGAGAGCATCCACTCCGAATTCCTCCAGGAAAGGGGGGAGGGGCTCCATCACGTCGGTTTCCACGTACGGGACCTGGAAGCTCGCCTCGAAGCCTGCAAGGAGGCAGGTATCGAAGTCCTTCAAAAGGGCACCATCAAGCAGGGCCCCATCACGATCAGCTACGCCTACCTGGACACCGTCTCGATCGGGGGCGTGGTCTTCGAGTATATCCAGTACAGCCTGGGGCCGGTCCCGGTGGTGTTCCCGCCGCTCCTGATGAAAGGGCTCTCCCGACTCGGCGCGAAGGCGATGAAATAGCCTCTAGCAGCCCGTTTACAAAGTGGCTGTTGGAGGCTGTTCAAAAAGTTCCAGATGCAAGGCAGGTAAAATCCCGAGGAATGAGGCGTACTTCCTGTACGTTGAATGACGAGGGATGAAGCCGAACGCCGCAGATGGGGCTTTTTCAACAGCCTCCTAGGGAATTCGCTTTCTCTGGCCTACGGAAAAGTCATGGAGGGGAAGCAGGATGTCCGCCATTTCCCGAAACCGCTGGATCGACTCGTAGGCGGCGAGCGCGTCTGTGTGGACCCCCGGGGTCACGGCAGGCCCCTTGTCAGGGAAGTTCTCCTGGTTGCAGCAGAAACCGGTGATGCCGGCCTTGCCCTGGCTGGTCCGGATGAGAACGGACTGGGTCCCCGGGGTGTGCCCCGGAGAGGGTACGACCTGAATCCCGTCGGTGATTTCTGCCTCGCCGTCCACGGTCACCACCTCGACGTCGTCGAGCAGGTCCGGATAGTATCGGTGGTCGATCGGGTGGGGATTCTCGAAGAAGTCCATCTCGACCTTCTGTACGTACACCTTTGCGTTGGTGCATTTGTAGTCGTTCTCACAATGGTCGTTGTGAAGGTGCGTGTGGACGATGATGTCGATGTCCTCCGGCTCGAGCCCTACGGTTGCCAGGGCGTCCTCGAACTCGAGGATCTCCACGCCGTGCTGTTCTCCGACCTCGGGAGGCACGACAAACTGCTCGAGGCCGGTGTCGACGAGGATCTTCTTATCGCCCCCCTCCAGGTAGAACACGTAGATGGGGATCCATATCCTGCGCCCGTAGCCCTTCAGATAGGTCATGACCCCCTGATCCGTCTCGTTGGCACCAACGATCAGGGGATGGATCGTATACTCAGTCATGTCTGCCTCCTTGACGCTGATCCCCTGGGCGGCCCGGAGAGGTTGGGCAGACTCCTCCAGCGGGAACGGTCTCAGTTCGCTGCGCAACGGCCTGGGCGTGCGGTCGATTTCTGGGACGGGCCGGGCAGTTCTGTCGGAACGGACTCCAGGCGGACCTGGGACTCTCCCCGCATATTGCGTGAGACTTCCACCGATCTCTCGACGAAATCTCGAGCAACATGCGGGCTAGTGATAGTCGTGGGTGCCTTCAACTACCTCAACCCCGAACTTGTCCTCGAGCATGCCCCGCAGGTCTTCGACCTTTCGGTTGGGACAATCCGGCTTTGCGTTGACCATACACGAACTCAGATAGATCTTGTCCGGTTTGATCTCGGACAGCTTCATGGCCATCCCTGTATTGGGGACCGTGGACCTTCCGGGGCACTCGCACTTCACGAAGGCCACTACCTGAGAAGGCTCCTCGAACTTTCCTTCTCCCATCGCGGCCGCCTTCAGGCATCTCCACTCTCCCGGACAGCCATAACCCTGGTCCATATAACTTCCACAACCGATGATCGCTACCTTCTTCATCCTCTGCCTCCTTCCTGGTATCGAACAGATCTTCAAGGGTCGGATTCCGCAAGACAATCCGGCCTCAGCATAGCTCGGGACCCTGCCAAAAGCAACCGAGAGAGGGGTGGGCGGGACGAGCGGAAGAACCTGAAAAAAGTTCATAGTCAACAATTATTTCATATTCAATTTCCTTGTGGAGGCCCCTCCCCAGGAGGTGGGGCGGCCGAGGAGTGGCAGAAAAATCGATCGGAAACGGGCACTTCGATTGAAGGCCGCCTTCCCCTGTCCGCGGCACTGAATTTGCACTTTGCCAGTCCTCGTCAACCCTTATGTCAGTGCATTCAACCCGACACTGAGCCCAGGATCGTATGTCATCTATAGAGTCCGCTGCCAAACGACTGCCGTGCGAGAAGCCACAGGCCTGCGATTCCGGCGACGATGCCTCTTCAAAGGGCACACAACAGCAGTATCAGTACCTTCGCACCCGGACGGTCCAGATCTCCACGCTGGCCAACGTGCTCATCCTGGTCCTGACTGGGTTCGTGGCAGGATTCGTTCTCTTGTCCGATTCATCCGTCATCGATTCCCATCTCCCCTCGCAGTTGGGCGTACCCGTACGGTTCCTCCTGCTGGCATTCTGGGTCCTGGCCTGTTTGTCCGTGGCCTATATCATGCGAAGCCAGATTCATCTCGAAAGGATGAAGGAGGACGTCTTTCAACAGCAGGCGCACCTGCACCACACGGAACGATACGTCCACGAGTTGGACAAGCTCCTGGAGGCGTGCCGGGCCATCCATGAAGAAAAGGATCCGGAAAAGATCCTGCATGGGATCCTCGATACGACGATCCGTGCCTTTCAACTGGACGAGTGTTCCATCCTCCTTTCGGATCCATCGACGAATCGGTTCCGGGTCTACAACCTGAGCACCCTGGGGACAGGCACACCGGGGAGCGAAGCCTCCAAGACAGAAAAGGAGGAAGTAGATGCGGCGCCGCACGGAGAAGGGGGGCGCTTCCTTCCGGGCAGTCTCGAAGGTTTTGATGACAGCCAGGGGGCGGAGGGAGGTCGTGCCGTCTCGACCGCCATTTCGGTGCCCCTTTTCCTCCGGAATGAGATGATCGGTGTTCTGAACGCGGACAAACGTCGCTCAGGGGGAAAATTCGACGCACATCAACTGAAGCTACTGTATATTTTTGCCAGCCAGGTGGCCGTGTCGGTGGAGAACGTCCGGCTCCATGAGAACCTGAAGGAGAAGCTTCTCAACGCCGTTTCCACCCTCGCCATGGCCCTGGAAGCAAAGGATGCCTACACGCGGGGGCATTCTCAGCGTGTGAGCCACTATTCTGTACAGATTGCCCGGGAATTGGGGCTGCACGAGCGAGAGATCGAAGCCATTCGTCTCGCCGGGATCCTTCATGACATCGGGAAGATCGGCATTCGTGACGAGATCCTGCACAAAGCGGGAAAGCTGACCGAGGAAGAATGGAAGCAGATCAGGAAGCACCCCGAGGTCTCTGTCAGCATCCTGTCCAGAATCCCTGATCTCAAGGGGATTCTAAAGATCATCCGCCACCACCATGAGCATTTCAACGGAAAGGGCTATCCGGACGGGATTGCAGGCGAACAGATCCCTCTGGGTGCTCGCATCCTCTCAGTGACCGACATGTTGGATGCTCTGATCAGCGATCGCCCCTATCGCGAGAAGATCACCTTCATGGAAGCGGTCGAGGAGATTCGAAAGGTATCCGGCACCCAGTTGGACCCTCGAATTGTCGAGGCCCTCGATGGGATCGTAGAAAGCCTCTCCCTGGATCCTTCCGATATCCTGCTGCCGGCCGCAGTGGCGTGATGCGCACATACGAAAACAGGCGCCATCATAGACGACGCCTGTCCGTGCAAAGGGTGCCCCAATGAATCCACAGGAGGGGCGAAAACTCTACCGCAACCTGCCTACTCCTTGCCCATGTACTTGAACGAGACCTTGACCCGGGCCCTGAACGCGGCGACCTTGCCCTTCTCGAGCTTCATGTCGAGTTCAGAGATTTCGGCGATCCGGAGGTCCTTCAGGCTCTTTGATGCCGTCTCCACGGCGCCTTTTGCTGCGTCTTCCCAGGATTTCGGGCTCGTTCCTACGAGTTCGATGATCTTGTAGGTGCTTTCCGCCATGATTCTTCTCCTTCTTGCTTGAGTTTACCCTCTATTGCTTGTCCCTTGCAGACGGCCTTTTCGTCTGAGGGCTCGCAACCTTCCTGGCGAAACTCGCGTTAAGGACACGCAGACTCTAACAACTTCGTGTTTTTGACACAAGCGTTTTTTCCACTCATTAGGGTAGATGCAGAAGGGGGAGGGGATGTTCCTAAATCCACGGTCGGGCCTCTACGCGGGCTAGCGTCGGGGGTCCTCGTAGGCGAAGACCTCGCCCGCGTAGTTCCGAAGAAGTACGCGAGTTCCCTCCCTGGACAGGATGGAATCGGGTTGGAGAGAAACCTTTCCCCCCTTCCCGGGAAGGTCGACCATGAACCTCGGCACGGCCAGGCCCGAGGTGCTCCCCTGAAGGCCGGCGATGATCTCGATTCCCTTGCAGAGGGGTGTTCGGAAGTGCTCCGCACCGGCCACCGGATCGCACTGGTGCAAATAGTAGGGCCGGACGCGGATGCGCAGGAGCCCCTGGCAGAGCGACTTGATCGTGTCCGCCTGATCGTTCACGCCCCGCAGCAGGACCGTCTGGTTGTTGACCGGCACGCCGCATCGAAGGAGCCTTTCGCAGGCCTGCGCCGCTTCCGGTGTGATCTCCCGAGGGTGATTGAACTGCGTGACGAGCCACAGGGGCCCGTGCCTTTCCAGTATCTGGCAGAGGCCGGGCGTGATGCGCTGCGGCAGAGCAACCGGCACCCTGCTTCCGATGCGGATGATCTCCACGTGTCGAACCCGGCGTATCCTCCCGAGCATCGTGTCCAACTGCCCGTCCGTCAAGGTCAATGGGTCACCCCCGGAGAGCAGTACGTCCCGGACTTCCGCGTGGCCCTCCAGGTAGTCGATCACCTTCTTCCATCTGAGGGTGTCATTCCGTACGGGCCTTTCCTTCCAGAGCCGCTTTCGAAAGCAATGCCTGCAGAACACGGCACAGCGATGGGTTGCGAGGATGACCACCCTGTCCGGGTACCTGTGAATCAGGCCGGGGGCTTCGGTGTGCTCGGCTTCGGCGAGGGGGTCCAGGGAACCCGCATCGGGCGTAAGGGTTTCCGCCGGGCTCGGGAGGGCCTGGATGCGAAGGGGGTCTTCCGGGTCCTCCCATCGGACCAGGGAGAGGAAGTAGGGCGTGACGGCGAACGGATAGCGACGGGCGACCCGGCTCATGCGGCCGATCTCTTCCTTCCCGAGCCATGGAATTCCCTCCAGGTCTACGGGCCGGCGGATACGATGTGTATACTGCCACCTCCAGTCGTTCCACTCGGATTCGGACGCCCCGAAATCAGCCGGTTCGAGACGAAAACAAGTGGCGGAGGAGGCGGGGTGTATTGTCATCCGGAATTCCTTCCTTCCACATTATGAGACATATGGGGCCGGCTGTCATCCTTTCCTGCGCCATGGCTTGATCGCCGGTTTCTCCGCGTCCTATACTGCAGAGCCATGCATACACCAGAAAAAGGCCTCGCAAATCGGTTTCGGGTCATCGTCGTCGGCGGGGGAGGAACCGGGGCCGCGATTCTGCACGATCTTTCCCTTCGGGGATTCGACACCGTCCTGGTGGAACGGGGCGAGTTGACATCGGGAACAACAGGAAGACATCACGGGCAACTGCACAGCGGGGCCCGGTATGCGGTCAACGATCAGGAATCCGCTGTTGAATGTGTGGAGGAGAACGCGATCCTCCGCAGGATCGCCCGCCCGGCTCTGGAGTTGAATGACGGGCTGTTCGTTGCCGTATCGGACGAAGACGAGGCCTTCAGCGGGCGGTTCCTGGAGAGTTGCCGGGCGTGCGGTATCTCGACGCGACTGCTCGCTGCGGAAGAAGCCCTCGCATTGGAGCCGAACCTGACCCCGGGAGTCCGTTTGGCCGTACAGGTGCCGGACGGCACGATGGACGCATGGCGGCTTCCCATGATGTTTTTTTCCACGGCCCGTTCCCAGGGGGCGGACATCCGTACGTTCACGGAGGTGCTCGGTCTCGAGAGCGTGGCGGGCGGCGTCACGGGCGTGAGGGTCGTCGATCGGCGTGCAGAACGGGAGTACACGATCAAAGGCGACCTTGTCGTGAACGCAGCAGGGCCCTGGGCCGGCCAGGTTGCGCGGATGGCCGGCGTAAACGTTCCGATTCGACCGACCCCGGGCGTGATGGTGGCCGTGAGAGGAAGGCTTTCGAACATGGTCGTCAACCGCCTGTCGCCTCCCGGAGATGCCGATATTGTCGTGCCCCAGCGAAATCTGTCGATCGTGGGGACGACCTCCTGGTTCGTCGAGACCCCGGAGGAGGCACTCGACTGCCCGGAGGGCCATGTCGAGATGCTCCTCGAGAAGGGAGCGGAGTTGATCCCGGGGCTTCGCCAGGCCCCTGTGCGGGCAGCCTGGGTTGCGGCCCGCCCCTTGATAGGGGACAAGAAAGAAGAAAGCGGCAGGGGCATGAGTCGCGCCTTCCGCTGTTATGACCACCGGGCCGAGGACGGCGTGGGCGGTTTCGTGAGCGTTGCAGGGGGCAAGGCCACTACGCTGCGGGCAATGGCCGAAAGGGCGGTGGATCTCGTTTGCGCCAAGCTGGGGCTGGACCTCCCTTGCCGGACCAGGGACAAGGTGCTGTTGCCCCACCAGGCCTTTTTCTCGAGGGGATGAATCGATGGGGAAGAGACCGATTCGTTTCAAGATCTCCCGGTACAAGCCCGGACACGTTGACCCCCCTCGATTTCAAGTCTTCGATCTCTCGCTGGGGCCACGTGCCACCGTGCTCGATGCCCTGGAGGAACTGCGTACCCGCCACGATCCCACCCTTCTCTATCGACACTCCTGCCACCATTCTTCTTGTGGGACCTGCGCCTGCAGGATCAACGGGACCGAGCGGCTCGCCTGTGTCACGGTCGTGTGGGATCTCGGTGCGGAGGAGGTTGTCCTCGAGCCGTTGGCCGGGTTTCCGCGCGTCGGAGACCTGGTGGTCGACATGGGGCCTTTCTATGAGCAGATCCCTGCCGGGCTGACCTGTCTCAGAGAGAGCGAATGGAACAGGGAGGCCTCTCCGGCCGAAGGGTTGACACGTTACGAGCGGTTCGAGAACTGTATAGAATGCGGGGCGTGTGTGTCGGCCTGTCCGGTCTCACAACCCCCGGGTGGGTTCATCGGTCCGGCCGGATTGGCCGCGATCTCCCGGGAGATCGAGAAAGGTGCGGGGCAGGCCGAGGACCTGCTCGCCCTGGCGGGGGGGGACCGTGGGGTTTGGCTCTGTGAACGGGCGGTGCATTGCAGCAAGGTCTGCGCCACGGAGGTCTCCCCGGCCCGGCATATCCACAAACTTCGTCAACGTCTGGAGGCGGAAGGAGATTCGTGATGGAAAAGATGATGACCCTCTTGGAGGATCTCCCATGGGACGTCGGGCCCTATCCCGGCTCGCGCATGAAGATCTATCCCATGATAGAGGGGACGCCGTTCTTCTGCGGGGTGATCGACCTGGAGCCGGCCGCTGTGCTCGAGGAGCATGAAGAGCCCTTCAACGAGCTCTCGTTCGTGATCAAGGGGGATGCGATTATTGAGGGGAAGGAGTGTCCGGAAGGCTCCTATTTCTACACGCCGGCGGGCAACAAACACGGGCCCTTCACGACCAGAGAGGGCTGTCAGTTTCTTATCGTGAAGTTCTCACCCTAGACTTTTCCGAATTCGATGGAGTCCATCGCCTCCTGAGCCTCCTTGAAATCAGGATCCAGGGCGAGGGCCTTCTCGAAACTGAGCTTTGCCTGCTCCAGGTCGTTCAGATCCACGTGAAGGCGGCCGACGTTGTAATACACCTTTGGCTGGTCCGGATGGATCTTGAGGGCCTTTCGGTACTGTTCAAGGGCTGCCTGATAATCCCCTCGTTTCCGGTACAGAACGCCCAACGTATTGTAGACATTGATCGTGTCCGGGTTCTGCTCCAGGATTTCGTTCAGAACCCCTTCCGCTTGTTCCTCTTTCTGACTGCCCATGTAGATGTCCGCAGCCTTCTTCATGCTCTTCGTGGACTCATCGGTTCGTCCCAGGGCCTTGTAGGCTCGTCCCATGGCTTCGTAGGCTTTGGCAAAGTACCGGTCGAGTTGGGTCGCCTTGCGGAAGGCCTCTATGGCCGCGGCGTAGTCTCCCTTCACGGTCTTTATGTATCCGATATTGTAATAGATCTCCGCATTTTCTCCTACCTCGAGCATCTTCTCGAAGAGATCGAGCGCTTCCTCATATTTCCCGTCCTCGAGCAGCTTCATTCCCTCCAGGAAGGGAAGTCGTACCTCTTCAGGGACGGATATCTCCATGACCTTCGACATGGTCGAGATCTTGTTCTTCAGGGTTTCCACCTGGAAGGGCTTCACGATCAGGCCGGTGACAGCGGCGCAGCCGGCATCGATGACCTTTGCCTTGGTAAAGCCGGCGTCGGTCAGGAAGAAGGGCAAGTTGATGTATCGGTCGTCATTCCGCACGATCTTCAGAAACGCCAGCCCGGACATCTCGGGCATGTTCCACGCGGAGATAACACAGTCGTAGTTTCTTATCTTCCCGGTACGGGCCTCCTGGATTTCCTTGTGCCCAAGGTATCGGAGCGAATCGGCGAGTTCGCGGAGGGCCACGGAGTTGTCATCGACCACTAGGAAGGAGATTTCACTCATGGGACGGGTGTCTCCGAGCTTTCGTTACGGAGTGACCGGGTCCACTCCTCGATGTTCCTGGCGGCTTGAGGGTCCTCGATCATGCAGGAATGGTGAATCGGACACTGGAATCCTCCTGCCGGGCCTACCCCTGATATTGCGCCACCCGATTGGATACTTAATAGCATCTGAGCCGTTTGTTTTCAACATGGCCAATATCCGGCACTTTGTGGTCCACGCTTGCCGTCATCGATGACGAGCTGTCATCGAAAGGGCGGGCACGTCCCCGGGCTGGAACGCGGCCACGAATCGACCGGGGACACTGGGCAAACTACCATTTCGTGTGTAGAATGTGAAGCGATCTCTGAAGGATGACCAAGATTCCGGGAGAGTCGATGAAAGAGGAAAAAGAAGAAGGAAAGCCCGAGGTGGTCGAGGAGCCTCGCCCCGAGCCTGCCGAGGGGACCCAACTCGAAGCAGTCGAGGAGCCTCAGCTCGGGTCGGACAAGGAGCCCCGCCCTGAGTCAGTCGAAGGGCCCCCTCTCCAAACGGTCGAGGAGCCCCGCCCAGAGCCTGCCGAGGGGCCCGATACGGATGAGGACCGGGAACCGGAGTCTGAGGAGACAGAACCGCCGAAACCGGAGAAGGAAGGGGAACCCGATCCGGAGCTGGACCTGGAGGACAGCATAGAAGACGGCCTGGAGTTGGACCGGATGGAGGTAAAGCCGGCAGACGAAACGCAGGAAGAGCCGGAGGAGGCGGCCGAAGAGGTCATCATCGAGCCTCCAGCGCCAAAGCAGGAGGACACTGTACGGCCGAAGGTCCTTGCCCTGTTGGTTGACTATTGGATCTGGGTGGTTGCCTTCTTGCTCGGTATGTCCGTCGTGTCGGCTGCCCTGTTGTTCGTGTTGGCTCCCAAGGAGGAGCAGCGGGACGAAGTGAAGCTGGGAAGACGGGTACACGTGGTCACCGCCTCAATGGGGGGCGAGCACTATGTCGACTTCAATCTCTGGGGCCCGTTTCGCGATGCCAGGGGACAAGAGGCCCTCAGGCGAGGCATGCCGAAGATAAGGCATGATCTGATCTTCTCGGGGGGGCGTCCTGAAGTGGCCAGAGCGATTCAGGAGCACGACTTGTATTTCCTCGAACGACACATTCTCGAGATCGTCAGCAGCGCCACGGGAATCCCCGTTGACCAACTGGACCTCAAAGGGCTGTCCGTGACCCGTTATTCGGATGAGGCGGAAGTCGGGGAAGAGGGGTGATCGTGGGGAGTGAGTCGGCCGTACAGGCTGTTGACCTCGTCAAGCATTTTGGACCGATAAAGGCCGTGGACGGAATATCCTGTGAGGTGCCGTACGGCGTCTCTTTCGGGTTTCTGGGGCCGAACGGGGCAGGAAAGACGACGGTCATGAGGCTGATCTGCTGCCTTTCCGTCCCGACCCGGGGTTCGCTGCGGGTGCTCGGAATGGACCCGGGAAAGGATGCGAGGAAGATAAAACAGAACATAGGGATCGTGCCGCAGCACAGCAGCCTCGACGAGGACCTTACCGTCCAGGAAAACCTGATGCTGTTTGCGCGCTACCATTCCATCCCGACAGCCGAGGCAAGGCGCCGGGCGGCAGAACTTCTCGACTTCGTCAAGCTTGCGGATCGCGGGAAAGCCCGGGTGCCGGAGCTGTCCGGAGGGATGCAGCGGCGGCTTCTGATCGCCCGCGCCCTGATCAACAGACCGCGCATTCTGGTTCTCGACGAACCGACGACCGGCCTGGACCCTCAGGTGCGACATCTCATTTGGAGACGGCTCCGGGCGTTGAAGCGGCAGGGAATCACCCTCCTGATGACTACGCACTACATGGATGAGGCGGAGAGTATCTGCGACGAAATTGTGATCATGAATGCGGGAAAGGTCATCGAGAGGGGCGCCCCGCAGGACTTGGTGAGGCGGCACATCGGGCGTTTCACCCTCGAGGTGCCGGTGGACGGGGGAGATGCGGAAGGGGCGATCCGGGCGAGCTTTGAGGATTCGGCCTGCAGGGTCGAACGGTTCGGCGACCGGGTTTACGTCTACGCTGACCGGAGCGAGACCCTGACGGGCGGCATCGAGGCCGTCGCAGCATACGATCCGATCCTGAGGCCTTCCACGCTCGAAGACGTTTTTCTGAAACTCACCGGCAGAGAACTCTCCCAGGGTGCGTGAAGGGCAAAGGGAAAATAAAGCTGTTAGCTGTTAGCTTTTAGCCCGCCCCTCTCCCAGCCGGTGGGCATCCTCTTGGGGGTAGTGGTGGGGAGCTAATAGCTAAAGGCTAAGAGCTTCTTAGGGCTTTTGGGGATGAGTGGGGCTGAGTATGCACATAAGCAAATTAAACCGTTCCTGGATATACGTCTGGTTGCGGAACTTCACGGTTTACAGGCGCTCGTGGAAGACGAACGTCTTGCCCCCCTTTGTCCAGCCCGTCAGCCTGTTGCTCATCATGGGGCTCGGCGTGGGCCACTATGTGGGGGAGATCGATGGAATGCCTTATCTTGTTTTCGTTACGGCGGGCATTCTCGTCACGGAATCGATGCTGCGGGCAGCCTTTGAATGCACTTATTCGAGCTTCTACAGGATGAAGTATCAGAACACCTTCGATGCGATCATCAGTACGCCCGTGACGCCCGGCGAGGTGGCCTTTGGCGAAGTGATGTGGGGTGCGACCAAGTCCGTGATAAGCTCCGCCGTGTTGTTCGTTGTGATGTTCGTGATCGGCGTCTTTGACCATCCCCTCGCACTGGCGGCATTCCCGATCATCGTGGTCGGTGGCGTCAACTTCGCCGCGATTTCCCTGATCGTGTGCTCCCGCGCAAAGGAATTCGAGCATTTCCAGTTCTTCTTCGCGATCCTGTTTCCCTTGATATTCCTCTGCGGCACCTATTTCCCCCTCGACCGCCTGCCCTTTGCAATGCAGTGTGCCCTCTGGCTGATTCCGCTCACCTCGGTCGTGGACGTCATAAGGGCCCTCGTTTCCGGCACGGGCACGGCGTGGTTCGCCTGGAAGCTCCTTTACGTTTTCGCGACCACGATCGTACTCTTGGAAATCGCCATGCGCTCTTTGGCCAATCGGCTGATAGACTAATGGCGTGACTTGGAAATATCGCCATGTTTCAAGAGAGGCTCGCGGTTCGGTACTCTCCAGGGCTCCGTCTCTCCCTCCCCCAAAGTCGCCCGGCACAAATCTCCGACGGAACCCTGGACAGCACCGAACAACTCGAGTCCCGAAATGGAAACATAGCGATATTTCCAAGTCACTTCGCTAGAGTGCGATCCCTTTGTCACCTCCTGATTCGTTGTCGGGGACAGCCACCGAATCGAGGATGAGCTAAAGGCTAATGGCCAAAAGCCAACACAATTGCATAATTGACTCCAGCCGCTGAATGAGAGCTCCCATCCACACTTTGTCAATCGGCAATTTATGTGTACAATAGAATAACGTGTGATTCGTAGGCCGTTCCCCGCGACCGGCGCCGATTTCCTTTCTCCTGAGGGTACAGGCCATGGGTTCCAGATTTCGTGCGATCGGTTCGATCCTCCTCATGGCTGTCCTGTTCCTGATCTCCTTGTCCACCACATCCTGCATGCCCCCTCGCCCCACCTACGCGGGGTACGGATACCTGATCATCGCGCCCCAGGATGTGATGCCGGAGATGGAGGATTTCGCGGATTACAAGACCGCACAGGAGTTCCTCGTCGAGAAAGTCACCCTGGAGGAGATCCTTGCGGATACCCCCGGGAACGACGGCCCGGAGAAGATCCGCAACTACCTGATAGGTTACGCGACCCTGACCCCGGAGAGGGAATTCGTCCTGTTGGTCGGGTCCATCGACGCGATACCGATGCGCATCGCTCACCCCCTCTATTTCGATCACAGTGACTCGACCGGGGTGCCGACAGACTTCTACTATGAAGAACTCACCGCGGAGTGGGACGCAGATGGGGATGGTTTCTTTGGCGAGTATTGGGACGACATGACACGGGAGACGGAGGACTACAACGCCGAGCTGTACGTGGGCAGGATCCCGTGGGACGGGCCTGACCAGATCCGGACCATCTGCGACACGATCATCCGGTACGAGGAAGATCGATCCGCCAGGATGACAAGGTCTCTACTGGGTGCGGCCACCATCAACGAGCCCTGTGACACCGCGCTCCTTGCGACCCTTGGGGACGAGTTCGTCTTCACGACCCTGGGTTATGAAACCACCAGGCTCTGCGAGGAATGTCCTGTCGCAAACCCGGATTTCGAACTCACAGAGGCGAGCTTTGTGGAGCAGTGGGAGGCGGTCGAGCCCGGGTTCGTCCTCACCCTGTCTCACGGGGTGCCGAGTGCGGCTGTCCTTGGGGACAAGCAGACCCCCTTCCTGGGCACGGATCGTATCCCCGAGGGAGTGGAGCCTGCTGTGATGACGTCCACGGCCTGTTCGATCGGTTCTCCCGACTCTCCCACCCCGAGTCTGGGGCGCGTTTTGGTTCGGGAGGGCGTTTGTGCGGGAGCGTTGGTGGCGAGCCGCTGGACCTGGTACGGAGCAGACCCGTGGCCGGTCCTGCTGGCCGGCGTGCAGCTCGTCACGACCCTGATCGCCGAGAAGCGTTGCCTTGCAGAGGCCAAGATGAGCTTTGTGGAATACTACAGAGATAACGAAAGGGTTCCCGATAACATGCCGGGCCACTACTTCCACCAGAACCTGTTTCTCTTTGTGCTGTACGGAGACCCTTCTATCCAGCTCCGCTGACCCCAGGCGAAAGGGTAAAGGACAAAGGTGAAAGGGATGGATCAAGTATTGAAGAAGAAGACAAGGGG
>RCNC010001880.1_pt1 | contig 14121 bp, 10 predicted proteins | sample 2041301 | NCBI WGS metagenome assembly RCNC01 (sample SAMN09708231, study PRJNA481090) | Marine sediment metagenome, whole genome shotgun sequencing project. | biome: marine sediment; feature: ocean; material: sediment; isolation source: Sewage treatment plant 13A marine sediment (STP13A) ... | reverse complement strand
CCATCGCCATGGAAAAAGAACTTAGGTTTGCAATACGTGAAGGCGGCCGTACCGTGGGCGCCGGCGTGGTGAGCGAAATAATCGAATAACGGCGAAGGAGTCTAGGGGTGAGAATTATAGTCACACTTGCATGTGCAGAATGCAAAAGAAGGAATTATACGACAACCAAGAACAAGCGGACCACGCCGGATAAGCTTTCATTCAGCAAATATTGCAGATTCTGTCAAAAGCATACCACGCACAAAGAAACAAAATAGCCGGTTGATAAACCGCTAGCGTGTGCATAACTGTCAACCAAGGATGCAGGCCAGTAGCTCTAACGGTAGAGCGTCGGACTCCAAATCCGGGTGTTGGGGGTTCGAATCCCTCCTGGCCTGCCAATCTGATTAACGTTAGGTTGGCGGATTCAGATTTTGGAATGCTGGGCTGAGGTGAAATCATCCACAGCCTGAAAGTAATGATTCAGTGGAGCGCGGTATTGAGCTTCAACTTTATATAAGCGATTTTCCTCTTCAGGAGAAAAATGGGACGGATACAAAAGAAAAAGAACGCCACGGCCAAAAAAAAGAATGTGAAAAACAGAGCTGAAGGGGTTGATGCGTCAATCCAGAAAAGTTTGGCGCCAGCCGCTCAGGCGAACCGAAAGTCAAAAGTCGTTTCCCTTAAAAAGCCTTCGGTGGGTGCCAAAGCTCCAGCGGTAAAAACAAAGAAGAATTTTATCGACAAAAGCCTTCAGTTCCTCCGGGAAGTGCGTGTGGAACTCAAAAAAGTGACTTGGCCCTCCCGGAAACAGACCCTCGGTTCCACGGTGGTGGTCATCATTCTCGTAATGATCATCTCATTGTTTCTGGGGATAGTTGATTTTGGTCTGTCCAATTTGGTCCGGTTCGTTCTTCAATAGACCAAGGAGAATATAGTGGTTCACAAATGGTATATCGTCCATGTTTATTCAGGATTCGAGATCAAGGTCAAATCCGCTCTGGAGGAGAGGGTCGAGTCTTCTTCGCATCCCGAAAAATTTGGGGAAGTGCTGGTGCCGACTGAGGAAATCGTTGAACTGGTAAAGGGCAAGCGCCGGACGTCATCCCGCAAGTTTTATCCGGGATATATTTTGATCAAGATGTTTTTGGATGACGAAACATGGCACATTGTCAATGACACGTCCAAGGTCAGCGGCTTTTTGGGGGGCCGGGAACGACCGACGCCTATTTCGGATGAAGAGGCCGATCAAATAATCAATCGCATGAAAGCCGGCCAGGAAAAACCCCAGCCGAAATATTTTTTCGATCCCGGCGATGAAGTACGCGTGATCGATGGACCGTTTACCAATTTCAACGGTACCGTGGAAGAGGTAAACCCGGAAAAAGGCAAGATCAAGGTGTTTGTCAGCATATTCGGTCGATCTACACCTGTTGAGCTGGAGTTCGTGCAGGTCCAAAAAATTTAAATTTTCATGAAATTCAACAAGCCCCGGCCGTGTACGGTCCGGAAGATTACTTGAACAGGTCTAACGACGAAATTGGTTCAATCTATTTAGGAGTATAATAAGATGGCAAAAAAGGTAATGGCTCAGATTAAACTTCAGGTTGAAGCCGGCAAGGCCAACCCGTCACCGCCCATCGGCCCCGCTTTGGGGCAGCATGGCGTCAATATCATGGATTTCTGCAAGGCGTTCAACGCCAGGACCGCCAACGACGATGGCATGATTATACCGGTTGTGATCACCGTATTTCAGGATCGCACCTTCAAATTCATCACCAAGACGCCTCCGGCTGCCGTTCTGTTGAAAAAAGCGGCAAAAGTTGCCAAGGGGGCCGGTGATCCCAAGCGCGACCGGGTGGGCAAAGTCACACGTGCCCAGGTGGAAGAGATCGCCAAGCTGAAAATGGTCGATTTGAATGCCAACGATCTGGACGGAGCCTGCAACATCATCGCCGGTACGGCGAGAAGCATGGGAATAGACGTCGAATAATTTTTCTGTTCTTAACGAATTCTATTGTAAAAGGGAGTGAATAACTAAAATGCCGAAGCGGGGGAAAAAATACCTAGAGGTTACGAAAAATATAAGCCAGGAAAGACAGAGTGTAAACGATGCTGCCAAAGTGGTGGTTGATTCATCCTTCACCAAATTCGATGAAACCATAGACGTTGCCGTTCGCCTTGGGGTCGATCCCAGGCACGCCGATCAAATGGTTCGCGGAACGGTCGTGTTGCCCAATGGCATCGGAAAAGAAGTCAAGGTCCTCGTGTTTGCAAAAGGTGAAAAAGAATCGGAAGCACAGGAAGCCGGTGCAGACTTTGTAGGCAACGACGAGTTGATTGAAAAAATCAAGGGTGGTTGGTTCGGCTTTGACAAGGCCGTGGCCACGCCGGACATCATGGGAACCGTGGGCAAAATAGGGAGGCTGCTCGGGCCCCGGGGGTTGATGCCAAACGCCAAAACCGGAACGGTAACCTTTGACATAGCCAGGGCCGTAAACGAGCTCAAGGCCGGTAAAATAGATTTTCGGGTTGAAAAAGCGGGCATCGTGCATGCACCCATGGGCAAGGTTTCCTTTGGTGCCGAGAAAATAGTGCAGAACGTGACCGCCTTCTTGGAGACCATCATGCGTCTGAAGCCGACATCCAGTAAGGGTACCTACCTGAAAACAATGACTATTTCTACGACTATGGGGCCTGGTGTCAAGATCGACACGGCCACTATCAAAGATCTTTTTAAATAGAATGAATAAAAACCTGTCGAAGACCGCAGGTGCGCCCTATGGCGCCTAAAAGGAATATGCCTGCCTGCCGAGATAGTTAATTGAAAATTGATTCCAGCGGTTGCGGTATTTATCCGCATTTCTTGAATCGACAATGATTGTCTCCTCCGGTTTTTTTCAAACATCAAGGAAGGAGGTGTTAGTCAGCTTGAAATTAGAAGACAAAAAAAGAATTGCCCAGGACCTGAGAGAGCGGTTCGACAAGTCCAAGGTCATTATCGTGACGGACTACAAAGGCCTCAATGTGACCAACATCAACGCATTGCGCCGAAAGCTGCGCGAGGCTGATGTCGAATTTAAGGTGGTGAAAAACTCCCTGCTCATCCGAGCGGCCGAAGATACGGATGTCGCTCAGATCAATGAGTATTTCAAGGGACCCAGCGCGGTTGCCATTAGCTATGATGACCCCGTGGCCCCGGCCAAGGTGCTCTCGGAGTTTGCCCGCGAGTTCAAGGCGCTGGAAATCAAAGTTGGCGTAATGGGAAACAAGGTGCTCGATCTGAGCGCTATCAAGGCCCTCTCTGATTTACCATCGCGTGAAGCGCTGCTGGGGCAGGTACTCTCTGCCATGAACGGTGTTTCCACCGGTTTTGTGCGTGCGTTGAACGACAACATCGGCAGGTTCTTGAACGTCCTGACGGCAATCAAAGACGAAAAAGAAGCAGTCTAGGCTGCCACCCTAATCATTTAAAAATTAATAATTTATCAATACTGGAGGAAAGTAGAAAATGGCTGAAATTACGAAAGAAGATGTCATTGAATTCATAGCGAACATGTCTGTGCTCGATCTCTCTGAGCTGGTTAAGGAGATGGAGGAAAAATTTGGTGTTTCCGCGGCAGCCCCGGTTGCCATGATGGCGGCAGGCCCTGTCGATGCCGGCGCGGATGCTGAAGAACAAACAGAATTCGATGTTGTCCTGATAGCTTGTGGCGACAAGAAGATCGCGGTCATCAAGGAAGTGCGTGCCATTACGGGCCTTGGCCTGAAAGATGCCAAGGCGCTTGTTGACGATGCGCCCAAGCCGGTCAAGGAAGGCATCTCCAAAGAGGAAGCCGATAAGATCGTTGCCCAACTCGAAGAAGCAGGGGCCCAGGTAGAATTGAAGTAAAGCTCCTTACAGATAATTCAGATCAGCCTGTTGAGCCGGAATTGAACATGCTTGCTGCATGGTATTCGGCTCAACAGGCGTGAATAACATACGGGTTGTCTGTAAAATTCAAGCTACTATTTCCTATATCCAAACAAATTCAAATGTTCCAATACAAATAATTGGAGATGCTATGTCGGAAAGACCTTCGGCTGTAAAGCGTATCAGGAAAAATTTTGGTAAAATTCGCAAGATCGTCGAGATACCGGATCTGATCGGTATGCAACGGGAATCCTTTACCCGGTTCCTGCAGATGGACGTCGAGCCTGAAAACCGGCGGGACGTGGGCCTGCAGGCCGTTTTCAAATCCGTGTTTCCCATCAAAGACTTTACCGGGAGCGCCTCCCTGGAGTTCGTCTCCTACCGGTTTGCCGAGATCAAACACAGTGAGGACGAGTGTGTCCAGCGCGGGATGACGTATGAGCTTCCGGTGCGTATCACGGTGCGCCTCGTCGTGTATGAAATCGACAAAGACACGGGTGTATCCAATATACGCGACATCAAGGAACAGGAAATCTATTTCGGCACCATCCCGCTGATGACGGCCAAGGGTACCTTCATCATCAATGGGACCGAGCGTGTGGTGGTCAGCCAGTTGCACAGATCTTCCGGCGTGTTTTTCGATCATGACAAAGGGAAAACGCATTCCAGCGGGAAAATTGTGTACAGTTCCCGCATCATCCCGGTACGGGGATCGTGGATCGACATGGAGATCGACCCCAAGGACATCGTCCACATCCGCATCGACCGGCGCCGGAAATTTCCCATAACCATCCTGTTTAAATCCTTTGGTTATTCCACCGAAGATATTCTGGCCTATTTCTATCGGATGGACAGAATCATCATCAAGGGCAAGCAGATCTTAAAGGCGTTTGATCCCGAGCTTTTAAAAGGCCAGCGCGCCACCAAGGACGTCAAGGATCCGGACACGGGCCAAGTGGTTGTTAAAAAAGGCCGTGTGTTCACCAAACGCTCCCTGAAACAGCTGAGCGACAGCAGCATCAGCATGATTCCGGTCTCCGAAGAAGAGCTCGAGAACAGGGTGTCCACTTACACGCTGGTGGATCCCAAGAGCAAAGAAGTCATCGTAATGTCCAACGGTGTCATTGACGAAGAAGTTTTCGAAAAAATTACCGCTGCGGGCATCAAGACCTTCGACGTCCTGCACATCGACGGCGTTGTCAGCAGTGATTCCATTCACAAGACGCTTCTGTTGGACAAGGTTGAGAAAAAGGAAGACGCACTGGTGGAGATTTACCGGCGCCTCAGGCCCGGCAACCCCGCCACACCGGAAGTCGCCCAGGATTTTGTAGATCACCTCTTTTTCAAATCTTCCTACTACGACCTTTCCGCCGTTGGTCGGCTCAAGCTGAACCTGCGCCTGGGCATCGACACACCCGTCCAGCTGAGAACTTTGAGAAGGGAAGACATTCTCCTTACGGCCAAAACCCTCCTTAAGCTCCGGGACACCCAGGGGGTAGTGGACGACATCGACCATCTCGGTAACCGCCGGGTCCGGGCGGTGGGCGAACTTCTTGAAAATCAGTACCGCATCGGCCTGGTCAGGATGGAGCGCGCCATTAAGGAGCGCATGAGCCTGCAGGAAGTCGACGCCCTCATGCCCCATGACCTGGTCAACCCGAAGCCGGTTTCCGCCGTTGTCAAAGAGTTTTTCGGCACCAGCCAGCTCAGCCAGTTTATGGATCAGACCAATCCCTTGTCGGAGACGACCCATAAAAGAAGGCTGAGTGCCCTCGGCCCCGGTGGTCTTACCCGCGAACGTGCCGGTTTCGAGGTACGGGATGTGCACCCGTCGCACTACGGCAGAATCTGCCCCATTGAAACACCAGAAGGGCCGAATATCGGGCTCATCGTTTCTTTGAGCACCTATGCCCGGGTAAACGATTACGGGTTCATCGAGACGCCCTATCGGGTGGTGGAAAACGCCACGGTGTCCAAGGATGTTAGATTTTTGAGTGCTTTCGAGGAAAAAGAGCACCCCATAGCCCAGGCAAACGCACCCATCGACGAGAAGGGGGAATATATCAATCCCCTGGTGACATCCCGCGTGGAAGGTGAATTCATGATGGTCGAACGGGATAAAATCGAGCTGATGGACATCTCACCGAATCAGTTGGTGAGTGTAAGTGCCTCGCTGATCCCGTTCCTGGAAAATGATGATGCCAACCGGGCGTTGATGGGATCCAACATGCAGCGTCAGGCAGTTCCCCTGATTACCAACGATGCCCCCCTGGTGGGTACCGGCATCGAAGGCGTGGTGGCCAAGGATTCCGGGGTAACCGTCGTTGCCAAACGGGACGGTGTGGTAGTGGATGTGGATGCCTCGCGTATTGTCCTGTGCCACGAACAGTCTGATGGCGAATTCGACAAACCCGTCACTATCTGCAATCTTTCCAAGTTTATCCGTTCCAATCAGAATACCTGCTTCAACCATCGCCCCATCGTCAAGAAGGGGCAGCAGGTCAAGGCCGGTGAGATTATTGCCGACGGTCCTGCCACCGACAATGGTGAGCTTGCCTTGGGGAAAAATGTGACCGTGGCCTTCATGCCGTGGGGCGGGTACAATTTTGAAGACTCGATTCTGGTGAGTGAACGGCTTGTCAGGGACGGCACATATACGTCTGTTCATATCGAAGAGTTCGAGGTCGTATCCCGGGACACGAAACTTGGCAAGGAGGAAATCACGCGCGACATTCCCAATGTCGGAGAGGAAGCTTTAAAAGATCTTGACGAGAGCGGCATTATCCGACTCGGCGCCGAGGTCACCCAGGGTGATATTCTGGTGGGCAAGATTACGCCCAAAGGAGAAACCCAGCTTTCACCCGAGGAAAAACTGCTGCGTGCCATATTCGGTGAAAAGGCCGGCGACGTGAAAGACACTTCCCTGAGGGTTCCACCAGGGGTGGACGGCACGGTTATCGATGCCAAGGTGTTTTCACGGCGTGGCACAGATAAGGATGACCGCACCCAGGGCATTGAAAACCTGGAAATAGTGTCCCTTGAAAAAGACCGCGAAGACAAGCTTGCCGTAATGAAAAAGCTGATCCGCGAGCGTCTGGAAACGGTTCTGGTGGGGCAGACACTGTCAGCACCCCTGAAAAAAGGCAAAAAGGTTCTGGTTGCCAAAAACAAGAAAATGGACAAGGCCGTGCTGGATACCGTACCCGTGGCCCAGTTCGAGGGGATGCTGCTGAATGACGACACCGTATCGGAGAAAGTGCACGATCTGCTCGAGCGTTACCGCAACGAGTGTGACCGTGTCCGGGCCGAGTTCGAACATCACATCGCGCGCTACGAAAAGGGCGATGAACTGCCCCCGGGTGTGATCAAAATGGTCAAGGTTTATGTCGCCATGAAACGCAAGCTTTCCGTGGGTGACAAAATGGCCGGAAGACACGGCAACAAGGGGGTTGTGTCCAGGATACTGCCTGTCGAAGACATGCCGTATTTCGAAGATGGCAATCCCGTGGATATGGTTCTCAACCCCTTGGGGGTTCCCTCGCGTATGAACGTAGGACAGATTCTGGAGATTCACCTGGGCAGAGCGGCTAAGGGCCTGGGTGACCAGTTGAACCGTCTGCTGGCGGGAAACAAACTGGCGGACATTCGCGACAAGATGAAGCGCATTTTTCAGGACGAGGCTGACACCCGGACCATCGACGGTCTGGACGAGGACGGGCTGCTTGAATTGGCTGATTACTACCGGGACGGTGTTCACATGGCCACCCCTGTATTTGACGGGGCCAAAGAGGATGAGATCAAGGCTCTGCTTCTGGAAGCAGGCCTTTCAGCCACCGGCCAGACAACCTTGTATGACGGTCACACGGGCGAGGCGTTCAAGGAACGAATCACCGTGGGGACGATGTACATGCTCAAGCTGCACCATCTTGTAGATGATAAAATTCACGCACGCTCCATCGGTCCCTATTCACTGGTGACGCAGCAGCCCCTGGGTGGTAAAGCCCAGTTTGGCGGGCAGCGACTCGGTGAAATGGAAGTGTGGGCCATGGAAGCCTATGGTGCGGCCCATGCGCTGCAGGAGTTCTTGACTGTCAAGTCGGATGACATGGCCGGTAGAACGCGCATGTACGAAAAGATCGTCAAGGGTCAGAACGTCCTGGAGCCGGGGATACCCGAGTCATTCAAGGTGCTGACCAAGGAGCTGCAGAGCCTCGGGCTGGATGTGGCGCTGCTTGAAGATTAGCGCCTTTGGCGGTCATTACGCCTTCGGCTGTCATTTGCCCTCCGGGCGTCATTTGCGCTCCGCGCGTAACTTGCGCTTCGCGCGTAATTTATTGTTGGCCGATAGCAGAACGCAGATAGCTGCAATAAATAACGGCCGAAGGCCTAATGACGTGCGTAGCACAAATTACAGCGCAGCGTAATGACACTATATTACGAACGTGAAGGTCATTTGAAAAGTTAAATAAGTTTAAATAAACTTTCAATATCAAGAGGGTGAACATATATGGAGACACTATACGATTTCTTCGCGAAGCCCAAAGATCCAAAACTGTATAAAGGTGTACGGATATCATTGGCGTCATCGGAACAGATTCGGCAGTGGTCTAATGGAGAAATAAAAAAGCCGGAGACGATCAACTACCGGACGTTCAAGCCGGAACGGGACGGTCTTTTCTGTGCGAAGATCTTCGGCCCTACCAAGGACTATGAATGCAACTGCGGGAAATACAAACGCATGAAGCACAGGGGGGTTATCTGTGAAAAATGCGGCGTGGAAGTGATCCAGTCCAAAGTCAGACGTGAGCGCATGGCCCACATCGCGTTGGCCACGCCTGTCTCCCACATCTGGTTTCTGAAAAGCCTGCCCAGCAAAATAGGCAATCTCCTGGACCTGACCCTCAAAAACATGGAGAAGGTGCTCTATTTCGACTGTTACATCGTCACGGATCCCAAAGACACCGGGCTGATCAAGTGTCAGCTCCTCACCGACGAGAAATACAGGGAAGCCAGGGAGATGTACGGCGCCGACTTCGAGGCCGGCATCGGTGCGGAAGCGGTTAAGACGCTGCTGGGGGAACTCAACCTCGACGAACTGTACGTCCAGTTGCGGGAAGATATCAAGGCCACTAACTCCATTGCCAAGCGGCAGAAGCTGTCCAAACGGCTGAAAATTGTTGATGCTTTCCGCCGTTCCGGGATCAACCCGGTCTGGATGATCATGGACGTTATTCCGGTCTTGCCTCCGGATCTGCGCCCTCTCGTGCCTTTGGAAGGCGGCCGTTTCGCGACTTCGGACCTTAACGACCTGTACCGTCGCGTCATCAATCGCAACAACCGTCTCAAACGTCTGGTAGACCTGAAAGCACCGGACATCATTGTGCGCAACGAGAAGCGCATGCTCCAGGAATCTGTGGACGTGCTGTTTGACAACGGCCGGCATGGAAGGGTGATCACCGGCACGAACAAGCGGCCGTTGAAATCTTTGAGTGACACTCTCAAGGGAAAACAGGGACGCTTCCGGCAGAACCTTCTGGGAAAGCGCGTGGATTACTCGGGTCGTACGGTTATTTCTGTAGGGCCCGACCTCAGGTTGCACCAGTGCGGTCTCCCGAAAAAGATGGGGCTGGAGCTGTTCAAACCTTTTGTTTACTACCGGCTGGAGCAGAAAGGCCTGGTCTCCACCGTAAAAAGTGCCAAGAAAATGGTGGAAAGGGAAACGCCGGAGGTCTGGGACACGCTTGACGAGGTTGTTAAGGAATATCCGGTGATGCTCAACCGGGCACCGACGCTTCATCGACTGGGTATCCAGGCTTTTGAGCCGATTCTCATCGAGGGCAAGGCGATCCAGTTGCACCCCCTGGTCTGTACGGCATTCAACGCCGACTTTGACGGTGACCAGATGGCTGTGCACGTTCCCCTTTCCGTGGAATCGCAGATCGAGGCGCGGGTATTGATGCTCTCGAGTAACAACATCCTTTCGCCGGCCAACGGTAGCCCCATTATTGTACCCAGCCAGGATATCGTGCTGGGGATTTATTACATGACCCGCAGTATCGATGGATTGAATGGTGAAGGTAAGCTTTTTTCCAACCCGGAAGAGGTGCGTTCCGCATACGATTCCCGGTCTATCGATCTCCACGCGAAAATCAGCGTCCGGATAAACGGCGAGCGGGTTGAAAGTACCGTGGGCCGCATCCTCTTGTGGGAGGTCATGCCGCGGGAAGAAATATTGAAAATCCGGCATATCATGGTGTCCAGCGAAGAAGCCGCGCGTACGGTCACTGCAAAACTGGACGAAGGTGAATCCTTCACCACCCTGGTGCAGGAGTATTCGGAAAGTCCGGACAAAGAGGTGGATGGCAAGATCGGGCGCCTGAAAAAGGAAGAAGTTAAAAATATATTTAAAATCGAGACCGAGGATGCGGATGAGGTTTTTAACCTCAAAGCCAGCTCGTGGAGCCGCATTATCATGGGGGATGACCTGTCCTATCACGTCTTCATGGTCACCGACCGCAAGCCGGAAATCCCCTTCGGCATCATCAACAAGGTGATGGATAAAAATGCCCTTAGAGAGCTAGTGGATTACGCTTACCGTAACCTGGGCCCCAAGGCGACCGTCATCCTGGCCGACCGGTTGAAGGATATCGGCTACAAGTATTCAACCAAAGGCGGCCTGTCCATATCAATCGACGCCATGATCATACCGTCGGCCAAGTGGGATATCCTCAATGCATCCGAGAAAAAGGTGTCGGAGATTGGCCGACAGTACACGGAAGGGTTGATTACCCAGGGTGAAAAGTACAACAAGGTCGTGGACATCTGGGCCAAAGCCACGGACGACATCGCTAATGAAATGATGGACTCCATGCGGGTCACGCCGGTCCTGGATGACAAGGGGCAGCCCACCGTGGGCAAGGATGGGAATCCGGTCCTGCAGGAAAGCCTTAATCCAATTTACATGATGGCCGACTCGGGAGCCAGGGGCAGCAAGGACCAGATGCGCCAGCTTGCCGGAATGCGCGGCCTGATGGCCAAGCCTTCCGGGGAAATCATCGAAACCCCGATTACGGCCAACTTTCGTGAAGGCCTCACTGTGCTGCAATACTTTATTTCCACCCATGGTGCCAGAAAGGGCTTGGCGGATACGGCGTTGAAAACAGCCAACTCGGGATACCTGACCCGCCGCCTGGCCGATGTGGCCCAGGACTGCAGCGTTGTCGCAGACGACTGCGGCACAATGCTGGGGGTGGAGGTGGAACCGCTGATGGAGGGCGGGGAAGTGATCCAGCGCCTGTCGGAAAGGGTGCTCGGCAGAACGGCCATGGAGGATATCCTCGATCCGTTTACCGATGAGGTTCTCGTTAAAATCAACGATGAAATTGACGAGGCGGCTGTGGAACGTATTGAAAATGCAGGAATTACCACTGCCCGCATCCGATCCGTGCTGACTTGTAAAGCCAGGCACGGGATTTGCGCCACCTGCTACGGAAGGGATCTTTCCCACGGCAAAAAGGTCGAAAACGGCCAGGCTGTTGGGATTCTGGCGGCCCAGTCCATTGGCGAACCCGGTACACAGCTGACCATGCGGACGTTTCACATCGGCGGTACTGCCAGTCGGCGTGTTGAACAGGCCGACATCCGTGCCAGGGTCTCCGGGACCGTCAAGTTTGACGACCTGAACGTGGTGCAGAACGCCGAGGGACGGTTTGTAGTCATGAATCGGCGCGGCGGCGAATTCGCCATCGTTAGTGAAAAGGGCCGTGAACGTGAGCGTTTTCCCGTAATCTACGGCGCGCACATTAATGTCCATGATGGCCAACCCGTCGAAACGGGCGATTTGCTGGCTTCGTGGGACCCTTTTACCACGCCGATTATCACGGAAGTGAGCGGCACCGTGAAATTTGGAGACCTTGTGCCTGGCAAGACCATGCAGGAAAAGGTCGATCCGGTGACCGGAAAATCTAGCCGTACGGTTATTGAATCCAAGAGCGGTGAAGAACGGCCGCGAATTTCCATCAAGGACGATAAAGGCAAAACAGCCACCCTGCCGAGTTCCACGGGCAATGCTAGGTACATGCTTCCCATGGGGGCTATTCTACTGGTGGAAGAGGGGGATGAGATCAAAGCCGGCGACGTGCTGTCGAAGTTGCCCAGGGCTACCACCAAAACCAAGGATATCACCGGCGGTCTACCCCGGGTTGCCGAACTGTTCGAAGTCCGCAAGCCCAAGGAAATATCCGTGTTGAGTCAAATCGATGGCTACGTATCCATTGCCAAGGGCACCAAGAAGGGCAAGCAGAAAATTACCGTAACCCCCATGGACGTGGGCGAAAAGAAAGAATACCTGATTCCACGGGGCAAGCACATCAATGTTTACGAAGGGGACTATGTACGCGCCGGCGAGCAGCTCATCGGTGGGGCATCCGTACCCCAGGACATTCTCAACATCAAGGGGGAAGTAGCCCTTTCCCGCTACCTGGTGGACGAGGTGCAGGAGGTGTACCGCCTCCAGGGCGTGCGCATCAACGACAAGCACATCGAAGTGATCGTGCGCCAGATGATGCGGCGGGTGAAGGTGCGCGAAGTTGGCGACACCGATTTCATTCTTGAGGAACAGGTGGACAAAACCATTTTCGAGGATACCAACCAGGCGCTGATCGACAAGGGCGGCGTGCCTGCCGTGGCCGAGCCGCTCATTCTCGGCATCACCAAGGCGTCGCTCAGTACGGAAAGCTTTATTTCCGCGGCCTCCTTTCAGGAAACCACCAAGGTGCTCACAGAAGCCAGTATCCAGGGGTCGGTGGACACCCTGCGCGGTTTGAAAGAAAACGTCATCATGGGGCGGATTATACCCGCCGGGACCGGACTGCAACAGTACCGGGAGGCTGATATTGAGATTACCTGAAAAAATTGTGGAAAATAAGTTGAAAAAAAACGCTTCAACGCATGCATGAGCAAGGTACCGTGAAACCAGTATTTTTACAGAATTATTCGGATGCTGACCCAAACACAATGCATGAAAATTTATATACAAAACACTTGACAGGCACATATAATATGTATACTTATCTGCTTTTGTGCGATCTCGCAAAATTCAACGGGAAAAATGCACGATTTGATGCATAATCAGCAGTAAATGAGGAGCGTATGCCGACAATTAACCAGTTAGTCAGAAAGGGCCGGAAACGGATCAAGAAAAAGACCAATACGCCGGCACTCAAAGGGGCACCCCAGAAAAGAGGGGTATGTACGCGTGTTTACACGTCAACGCCTAAGAAACCAAACTCGGCCCTCAGGAAAGTAGCCAGGGTTCGTTTGACCACGGGGATTGAAGTAACAGCCTATATTCCGGGGATCGGGCACAATCTTCAGGAGCATTCGGTTGTTCTGGTTCGGGGGGGGCGTGTAAAAGACCTTCCCGGTGTCCGCTACCACATTGTTCGGGGCACCTTGGATACACTGGGTGTGGATGATCGACGTGCAGGACGTTCCAAATACGGTGCTAAGAAACCAAAATAGTATTCAATCGTCAGTCGCAAACAGGGCGTTGAGCCCTTTAATCGTAAACAGTAGAAAACATGTGGTGTGAGATATGCCGAGAAGAAGAGAAGTTCCTGAACGCGTAATTATTCCTGATTTGAAACACGACAGCAAACTGGTTTCCAAGTTTGTGGCCTGCATCATGCGGGACGGGAAAAAGAGCGTAGCCGAGTCAATACTGTACGGTGCATTTGATATCATGGAAGAACGGACCAGCAAACCTGCGGTTAAGGCTTTCGAGCAGGCTGTTGATAATGTCAGACCGATGATCGAGGTAAAATCCCGGCGGGTTGGCGGTTCAACCTATCAGGTTCCCACGGAGATTAGGCCGTCCAGACGCACGGCACTGGCCATGCGCTGGATCATCAATTATGCCCGGACCCGGGCGGAAAAAGGCATGGCAAACAAACTGGCAGGCGAGTTTCTGGATGCGGCTAATAACAGAGGCGCATCTGTCAAGAAGAAGGAAGACACGCACAAGATGGCCGAAGCCAACAAGGCGTTTGCCCATTACCGCTGGTAGGGTGAGCGGATCTTGAACGGCGATATTTAAGATTGACGTACGGATAAAGGCTGCGGAGCCGATCATCAAATTTAACGGGAGGATGAGAAGATGGCAAAGGAAAAGTTTGAGCGTACCAAGCCGCATGTGAATGTTGGGACAATCGGACACATAGACCATGGCA
>RCNC010001879.1_pt1 | contig 14127 bp, 13 predicted proteins | sample 2041301 | NCBI WGS metagenome assembly RCNC01 (sample SAMN09708231, study PRJNA481090) | Marine sediment metagenome, whole genome shotgun sequencing project. | biome: marine sediment; feature: ocean; material: sediment; isolation source: Sewage treatment plant 13A marine sediment (STP13A) ... | reverse complement strand
GAGAAACTCTCTCAAGTTATTGCTGGTAGGCGCGCTGCTGGCACCTATTATCTACCCTCTGACCGGCTGCGGCTGCGGCTTCGACTGTAATAAAGGCAATAACAACGATGAGTCATCGTCTCTCACCCTGGGGTTTTCCGATGCCTTGCCGGAGGACCTGAAGGAAGTCGTCATAGAGGTAGACAGCATTACCCTGCAACGCAGTGGTGCAGACGATATTGTAATCGATACCTTTACCATTGATGCTTTGAACCTGACCGATGCAGAGACCTTCCAGATAGATCTTTTGGAATATCGCGGGGTGCGCCAACTGGACGTCATCTCGGACCTGGAAATCGACAGCGGAACCTACTCCGGGATTGCGCTTGCTATCGTCGATGGCGATATCAACAGCTCCTATGCCAAGGAAGCTAATGACAGCCTGAAGCAAATCGAGGTAATCGGAGACCTGCAACTCCCAGGCATGTCGCTTTCCTCGGGCAAGCAGGCATTCACCGTCGAGTTCGGCCTGGCACAATCATTGCGATTCCAGTCAACCGCGGATAACTACCGTCTGGCCAACGATGGTATCCGGGTAGAAAATACAGTGACTGCCGCCAAACTCTCCGGTCTGGTCGACAGCGCCCTGTTCGACGCGGTATCACCCTGCGACGAGAAAACCGACCCCGAAGACGGCAACAGGCTCTATCTTTACGAAGGAACAGGCCTGGGCACCACCAACCTGGCCGATGTATTTACCAGCAGCAGCGACAACGATGTGCCCGACAATGCCATCGCGCCTTTCGCCGTCGCGAACCTGCTAGAAAACACTTTTACCGGTAACTGGGAGTATGTTTTTGGGTTTCTGCCTGCGGCAGACTACACCATGGTATTCGCCTGTGACACAGCGGAAGATGACTCGGTCGATTATGATGGGCTGGTGATTCCCCTGCCCGAAGAACAGGTTTATGAGCTCACCCTGTCGGAGCGGGAAAACGCCGTCTGCGACGTCAGCGACGCGGTCAGTTGCTAGGCCGGCCAACGCATTCCTCACAGATACAGATAGCCATTTCGATTCACTATAGCTTTTAACCTTATGCAATCCATTATCTTCAATGACACCGCCATCACCCCATCCAAAATTGTGTGCGTGGGCCGCAACTACGTGGCGCATATCGAAGAGTTGGGCAATGAGATACCCGACAATATGGTGGTGTTTAATAAGCCCAACTCTGCCATCACCGATATCCTGCGCTCGCAGATAGCAGGCCAGGCACTCCATTACGAGTCCGAACTGGCCTTCATGGTAGAGGGCGGCAAGCTCGCAGCTGTCGCTTTTGGCCTGGACCTCACCAAGCGCGAACTGCAAGCAGAGTTGAAGAACAAGAGCCTGCCCTGGGAGCGCGCCAAGGCCTTCGATGGCGCCGCGCTGTTCAGTGAGTTCGTCCCTGTCCCTGAGGATATCCAACAACTCTGCGTACAACTTTGCGTGGACGGCAAAGTTCGACAGGAGGGTGGCGTCGCGCTTATGAGCTATCAGCCTGAAACCATTCTGGAAGAGCTCAATTCCTTCATCACCCTGGAAGACGGTGACGTGATCATGACCGGAACGCCCGCTGGCGTCGGCGAGATAAGAACCGGGGAATTATTCGAAGGCGCGGTGCTACAGGGAACTGAGCGTCTGGTGACAGCTAACTGGGTAGCGCAGTAACAAGCTAAACGGGGCAGGCATAACAACCCTGGTGTCTACCCGTGGCGCCTAGCCAGAGCTCTTGCTGCGATAGCGCATAATTATGATCAGGGCTATCAGCCCAGCAACACTGATTACCAGCGACGTTATCTGCAATTGCGGAACGTAGGGCACCCTGAAAGACTCGAGCAAGCCCTTGGCACCATCGTGGAGGACGAAGTAGAGCAACGCAATCTGGCCGTCAAAACCGCGTCTGCCATCGAACCACATCAGGAAAATACCCACTGCAAGCGAGGCCGCCATAAACAGGAAGTGCAATGGCAATACGGGATGACTGGGATGGGATGGATGTTCCAGCAAGCCCTGTTGCAGCTGCAAATACCAGACCTGGCTACCCGGTTGGTAACTGAGGCAATAATCTGCGGTACATTCCGGACCTGTACAGCAGCCATTCATGAAACAACTAATTCGAACCAGCGCAAAACTGAAACACAACGTTATCGCCCCCACATCCAGAAAACGTCGCTGTGGCAAAGTCGGCAGAATCCAGCATTTTAGCAAGGGACCTACCAGAATCATCGCCAGCAATGCGCCAGGGTAGCGCAAACCACCGCGTAACTCTTGCGCCAGCGGCTGGTACAACTCCCAGCCACGCACCTGTAATGAAAACAGTTTCGCTCCCACGAGGGCGACAAAGACCAGCGCCAGCAACAAGATTATCGCTCTGCCTACCTTAATGCCATCATTACGAAGATAGAGTATGAAAAACGCAATACTAAATATCGCAATGGGCGATATCAGTACTCTAAACCAGTCAAGACCAAACAATCCGTTGGGATACATAATAAAGTCCGACTATGAAAATAGCCTGTAGGATAGCAGATTCAGGCCAATAGTTTGGCCTCGCCCAGCACCAGCCAGCTGGAGCCTCCACTGGTCGAAATGTAGTTGGCTCTCTCCGCGGCTGGATCAAAGTTGCTCTCAAAGTTGGCTATAATCGCTACGCTGGTTCAGGCGCTGAACATCAATGCCAATGAAGGGCGGCTGTCGAACAGGAGTACTCTGTATTTTCAATCACCATACCTTTGCAGGAGGACATGATTGCCGGCCTGCTTGGCCGATGCAATAAGCTGCGACTACTATAATGACTCCCTGATTCATGACCAGGTTGGATCACCATAGGCCCAGGTACCACTGCATCCCTCAATATTCACCATTGTAGTCGCCATCGATATACAGTAATTTTGACCCAAGCTTGTGGGTTGGAGACTATGCAAACTATCCTGCGATTGGATCTTGCCGGACAGCCCCGAGGGTGGTTAACCCTCCACGAGGCGGTTACGGCCTACGCCAAAGGCGATGTCATATACGGCATCGGGGACACACTACGCCCTGTATTAGGCGGTATCCAGCGACTCAGCGGCCTGCGCTCCCGTATCGAGCTGCAACCCATCATCGCCATCCAGGGTAGAATCATGCCCGGTTTTACCCCTCCGTTGTGCAACCGCACCTTGTTTCGTCGCGATGACCATCGCTGCCTGTACTGCGGACAAAAGTTTTCGCGTTGCCAGCTGACCCGTGACCATGTCCTACCCACCTCCCGTGGAGGAGACGATCGCTGGGAAAATGTGGTGGCGGCCTGCAAACGCTGCAACTGGCAGAAAGACAATCGAACACCCGAAGAATCCCACATGCCACTGCTGGCAATTCCCTTCTGCCCCAACCGCTGGGAGTGGCACTTCCTGGCCAAGGAACGCATCCTGGCCGACCAAATGGACTACCTGTCGCAACAGTTTCGGGCAAAACGCGCCTGGGCCGCCTGATTATTGGCGACAACTCCAGCTATAATCACTGTATGAAACACTGAGGCGCCCGTCTCGAAAACCACCGCAGGAGTAGTACATTGTCCAACGAACACCTCAGCGCCATTCAATCCATGATGCAACAGATGAGCCAATCGGTCATAGGCCAGGATGAAGTGGTAAGAACACTGGCCCTCGCCCTGCTGTGCAATGGCAATGTGCTATTGGAGGGCTTGCCGGGTACGGCCAAGACGCGCTCGATCAAGACCCTGTCGCAAGTATTGCAGGCTGGGCTGGGGCGCATACAGTTCACGCCGGACCTGCTGCCATCCGATGTCACCGGCAATGAGATTTACCAGGACAACCAGGGCAAGTCAGAACTGCAATTCCAACCCGGCCCCATTTTCAATGAACTGGTACTGGCCGATGAAATCAATCGCGCTCCCGCCAAGGTGCAATCGGCCCTGCTGGAAGCCATGGAGGAACGGCAGATCACCGTAGCGGGTAAAACCTACCAGTTGCCACCCCTGTTTATGGTGCTGGCGACACAGAACCCGATCGAGCAGGAGGGTACCTATCCACTACCGGAAGCGCAGATGGACCGGTTCCTGATGAAGATCTCGGTGGATTACCCGGAGTCCGATGCGGAACTGGCCATCATTCGCATGTTGCAGCAGGAAGAGGGACAAGAAACCGCTGCACTGGAGAGGATCCCACAGTCCCATATTTTCGCCGCCCGCGAAACGATCCAGAAGATGCAGGTATCTGCGGCGGTGGAGCAATACATTGTCGACCTGGTGATGGCCACCCGTCTGCCAGCGGAGTTTGGTGACAAACTGGCCAACTGGATAGACACTGGCTCCAGTCCCCGCGCCAGCATCTCGCTGCACCGCGCCTGTCGCGCCAGCGCGTGGCTGGACAGTAGGGACTATGTCGATCCCGAAGATGTCCGTTCGGTGCTGCATGCCATCATGCGCCATCGGCTGATCATGACCTATGACGCCCTGGCTGATCAAATCACCCCCGATGACATCATCGACGAGGTCATCCAGCAGGTAGCGGTAGGCTGATACCCATGAGCGGGCCCGGCAACGAAGATGTCTATACCAACCTCCATGCCCTGGTGCGCCTGCGCTATACGGCAAGGGGCTTTAACTACCTGCCACGACAACCAGTGCGCTCACTCCTGAGCGGCCGCAAACGATCCCGGCTACGTGGCCGCGGACTGGACTTTGATGAATTGCGGCATTATCGGCCAGGTGATGACATCCGCAATATGGACTGGCGGGTCACCAACCGCACCGGCAAGCCCCATGTGAGGGTTTATACCGAGGAGCGCGATCGACCTGTGGTGGTCGTGGTGGACCAGCGCCTGCCCATGTTCTTCGGCAGCCAGAGCAAAATGAAATCTGTCATCGCAGCAGAAGTTGCGGCCATCACTGCCTGGCGTGTGCTGGGTGTGGGCGACCGCATCGGTGCCATCCTGTTCAATGACACTGACACCATTGAGGTACGGCCCACCCGCAACGAACGCAGGGTAATGGGCTGGCTGGGCGACCTGACGAAAATGAACAACGACCTGTCTGTCACTCCCGGCCACAGCAGTAACCCTGCTGGGCTGGCACGGGCCCTGACGACACTGGAGCGCAGTATCGGCCACGATTACCTGGTGGTATTGGTCTCCGATTTCTACGGCTGGGACGATGCCACCCTTAAAACCATACGACGTATACGCCAGCACAACGATGTCATTTGCTCGCTGGTTTTCGACCCCCTTGAAAGGGATATTTCCCGAGCTGACAAGCTGGTAGTAAGTGATGGTAAATTCCAGCTGCAAATCGATCCTGTCAGCCAGGGCCTGGGAGAAAAATTTGAAGCCAGTTTCGAAAGCTCCGTTGCGCATGTACAAGAGGAACTGAAGCGTCACCATATCCCGGTACTTACCGTAGACACGGCGTCGCCGGCGGCAGATCAATTGCGGGAACAACTGGGTGGCCAGAGGGTGTTGCAGTGAGCGCGCCGCCACTACCGGATGTCTTCGGCAACTACGTGTTGGCAGACTTTGCCGAAGTCATATCGCCCACGGCAATCAGCTGGCTTCCCCAGACTAAGGGCTGGCTGATACTGGGGCTGGTGCTACTCGCCCTGTTGCTACGCTACTGTGCCAAGCGTGTGCGCCTCTGGTACCGCAATCGCTATCGACGCGAGGCCGAAAAACGCCTGCAGGAACTTGAACAGGCCGCAGTGCAAAGCAACCTGCTGAGCGAACTGAACCGCCTGCTGAAACTGACCGCAATGGCCGCTTTTTCCCGTGAACAGGTGGCCCGCCTGTCCGGTGATCAGTGGGTAGATTTTCTCAACAGCTGTTGCCCCACTGCGCCATTCTCCGGGGAGCTGCGCCAGCTGCTGGTCACTGGCGCCTACCGCGGCCTCAAGCCACAGGATGACACCCGACAACAACTCTTTAGTGCCTGCAACAAATGGGTCTGTGAACACGAGAGGACCGAGGGTGCTTGAGCTAGCGCATCCCTGGGCACTGCTGCTGTTGGCTATACCGCTGGTAATGCGGCTGGTGCCTGCCTACCGGGAAAGCCGCGATTCGGTCAAAGTGCCCTTCTTCGACAAATTGGTGGAACTGAGCCAGCAGCGTCCCGATACCGGTGCCATGATCCTGACGCGTGACCGTGCACAGCGTTTTTTGGTCGCGTTTATGTGGCTATGCCTGGTGCTGGCCGCCGCCAAACCTGAATGGGTAGGCCCTCCGATCGAGCAACAGAAATCGGGGCGTGACCTGATGGTTGCGGTGGACCTGTCCGGATCCATGGAAGTACAGGATTTTGTCCTTCCCACTGGCGAATCAGTGAATCGCCTGGAGGCGGTCAAGCGGGTACTGCAAGAACTGGCGGCCCAGCGGGCTTCAGACCGTCTTGGCCTGATTGTGTTTGGCAACGCTGCCTACCTGCAATCACCCTTTACTGACGATCACCTGATCTGGGAACAACTGCTACAGGAAACCGAAATCGGCATGGCTGGCCAGAGCACGGTTTTCGGGGACGCTATTGGCCTGGCCATCAAGCTGTTCATGGAGGGTGGCTCCGACAACCGTGTACTGATCATGCTAACGGATGGCAACGACACTGGCAGCACCGTGCCCCCCATAGACGCCGCCAAAGTGGCGGCCGCCAATGACATTCGCATCTATACCATCGCCATTGGTGACCCGGCCTCCGTTGGTGAAGACGCGCTGGATATGAAGACCATCGAGCGGGTATCGGAAGTCACCGGTGGCCAACAATTCCAGGCGCTGGACCAGCGCGAATTGCTGCGCGCCTACCAAGCCATAGCCGAGCTGGAGCCGGACCTCTACGAAACCATCAGTTTCAGGCCGAAACAGAGCCTGCACTGGCTACCTGTGGGCATTGCCCTCCTGCTTTATACCGTTTATCACAGCATCGGCGTCTGGCGCACCGCCCGCCTGCCACGGGATCAAGGGGATGCAGATGCTGCCTGATCCCGCTGCCCTGGAACACTTCCATTTCCTGCGACCAGCCTTCGCCCTGTTGCTGATCCCCTGGATAGCCATGGTGCTTGCGCAAAACCGTAAACAGGCGACCCGTGACATGTTCGGCGGCATCATTTCGCCACACCTGCTGGAGCATTTGCGCCTGCGCCGTGTCGATTCACGCTGGTTTAACCCGCGCAACTTTACCAAGGTCTTTATGGTGCTGGCACTGGTGCTTCTCATGGGGCCCAGCTGGCGGCAGCAACCCTCTCCCCTGAGCCAGGATGAAGCGGCACTGGTGATCCTGCTGGATGTTTCTTCCTCTATGCAGCAACAGGATATACAGCCCAGCCGACTGCAACGGGCAAAGCAAAAAATATCTGATCTGTTGGCGATGCGTACTGACAAGAAGACCGCGCTGATCGTTTATTCGGGTACCGCCCACACCGTACTGTCACTCACCGCCGACCAGGATATTCTCAATCAGTATCTAGCCGCCATCACATCCAAAATCATGCCCAGGACAGGTAAGTTTCCCGAGTACAGCCTGCCCCTGATAGATGAAGTACTGCGCGGGACCAATGCACCTGCGACTGTGGTGATGTTCGCAGACGGCCTCGGAGCCGACAGTGAACCGGCATTTGAGGAATATTTTGCTAACACGCCGCACCAGTTGATGGTGGTGGGCGTGGGCACCACAGGTCAGAGTGAGGGACTCGCGCCACTGGAGCGTCAGTCTCTGGAGGCTCTGGCTTCGAGTACCGGTGGTCACTACGTGGCCCTGTCCGTAGACGACAGCGATATGCGCAAGGTCAATCGACGTATCGACAGCCATTACGTGATTGTCGATGACAGCGCCTTGCCGTGGCTCGATAGTGGCTATCCACTGGTCTTTCCCGCGCTGGCCTTGTTCCTGATGTGGTTCCGCAAAGGCTGGACCCTGACCTGGGCCTGGCTATTACTGCCACTGGTACTGTGTGGCACACCTTCGCCTACCCTGGCCCAGGAGGAGACGAAAGCTCCCACCAGTAGCTCACACACAATAGGCAAGTGGTTCGCTGACCTCTGGCTCACTGGAGACCAGCAGGGGCGTTTGCTGATGCAGCTGGGGCACTACCAGCAAGCTGCAGAACGCTTCTCCGATCCACAGTGGAAAGGTATGGCGCATTACTATGCTGAAGATTTTATGCTCGCTGCGGAATATTTTTCCCGCCGGGACAGTGATGACGCCCTGTTCAATGAGGCCAATGCCCGCGCCCATGCCCGTGATTATATGCGGGCGGTCAACCGCTATGACCGCCTGCTGGCTCGTTCACCCGACTTCCCCGGCGCGAGCCAGAACCGCAAGCGTGTGCAGGACATTATCGATGAGATCAACCGCCTCAGCGAAAGCCAGCAAGCGGAACCGGGTGTCAGCGGCGAGGACAAGGAACTGGGTGGCGACGACGCCATACCCGCCGAGGGGGCGGATGAACTCAGCTGGGAAAAAGCAGAGATCGTGCAGTTGACGGCGGACGATATTTTGCAGGATCCAGCCACCAGGGATATGTGGCTACGCGGTGTACAGCAGGATCCCTCAAATTTCCTGGCTGTGAAGTTCAGTATGCAGTTACAGGGCAAGGATGCCGACGGGAGCAAAGCGCCATGAGCTGGGCCAAACACTGGCGAAATCTATGTGCGTTGGTAGTCGTTACCTTTTGCCCTGTACACGCCTTCGCCAATTCCGTTGAGAAACTGGTAACTGACGAGCACCTGGAAATCAGCAGTACAGTTTCCCCCGCAGAGGGGATAGTACCGGGACAGAGGGTCGCATTAACACTGGAAATCGCAACAGACCGATGGTTTAGCGGTGGCACCCGCATCAACATACCAGAGGTGCCGGGCCTGGTGATTTTGCAGAATGAGCAATTCGCCAGCAATGCCAGCGAGACGCGCCGGGGCCAGAACTGGGTGATACAGCGCTGGACCCTCGACGTATTCCCACAGCGCGCGGGGGAATTCACCATCCCGCCTGTTACAGTGAGAGTGAAAGTGAACGCCTCGGAACTGGGTGACGTCGAAGGGGAGTTGGTCAGTGGCGCAACTCGCTTCAGCGTAGCCATACCCGAAAGCCTCTCCCAGGCAAACCAATGGGTGGCGGCACCAGCATTCACCGTAAAACAAAGCTTCAACCGCAATCTGGACGAGCTGGTGGTGGGGGACGCTTTTGAGCAGGAGGTATTGTTCGAAGCGCCAGACGTGATGGCCATGATGCTGCCAGGCTATGAGCTTGAACAGTTAGCGGGCCTCGCGGCCTACCCTTCCCCCGCAGTGCTTGAGAACAGTAACAACCGCGGCCAGACCCGGGCCAGTCGCCGCATCAGTATCAGTTATGTAGTCGAGTCTGCTGGACAATTCCTGTTACCGGCCAGGGATTACTTCTGGTGGAACACCGACAGCGGGGAACTGGTGCTGGTGTCACTCCCGGAAACGCGCGTCGAGATCGCCGGTGCCAGCACTGTCGAGGATAAGCCAGCGGCACACCGTTGGTTCACCCCCAGGGAGGCAATAGCGCTGCTGCTTGGGATGGTGCTATTTGCGCTTGTGCTGCGCCTGGCCTGGATGGCTCTGCCACACCTTCCCTTAGCCCGCTTGAAAAACAAGCTGTCACAGCTGCACTCGGTGATTCAGGAGCTGCGTAAACCGGCCCTGGCGAGGCGACTCAACCCCGGTGGTAGCGCTGGGGACTAAACGGCATGGCGCTGACGGTAACCGGCATTTGTTTATCACGCACGGCGACCAGTAACTTGGTACCCGGCTCGCCCAGATCGCGTTCAATATAGGCCATGGCGATAGGGCCGCCAACACTGGCGCCATAACAGGCCGAACAGATCTCCCCCACCCGGCGCCCCTGTTCATCCAGCACTACCTGACCGTCACGCATAGGGCGCTTGCCATCGGCCCGCAGACCCACTCTGCGCAGGGGAGGCTTATCAATGACGCGTGCAAAAATCACCTCAGCACCGGGAAACCCTCCGGGGCGCTCGCCATCCGCACGGCGCACCTTACTGATAGACCATAGCAAGCCGGCCTGTACCGGATCGATTTCTGTGGTCAATTCGTGGCCATAGAGACACAGGCCGGCCTCAAGCCGCAGTGAATCCCTGGCACCCAGCCCGATTGCCTGCACTGGCTCTTGTGCCAGCAGTGTACGCGCCAGGCCGTCTGCCACTGCTGCGGGCACGGAAATTTCAAAGCCGTCCTCGCCGGTATATCCTGAGCAGGTGATATAAGCCTGCACGCCATCGATCACACACTCACAGCCGTGCATAAACACCAGTTTCGTCGCCTCGGGGCAGAGTGTAGACATCACCTCACGGGCGGCCGGGCCCTGCAAGGCCAAAAGAGCCCTGTCCTGTAACACCGTCAATTCCTGGCCCGCAATATGGGCACGCAGGTGGGCAATATCCTGGTCTTTACAAGCGGCATTGACCACCAGAAAAAAACGCTCAGGCCCCCAGCGCGTGATAATCAAGTCATCCAGTACACCGCCCTGGTCGTTGGTAAAGAGGGCGTAGGTCTGCTGATTGACCGCCAGTCCTGCAACATCAACTGGCACCAGGGCTTCAAGCATTGCCGCACTCCCCGCCCCCTCGATCACCACTTGTCCCATATGGGAAACGTCGAACAATCCGGCCGCTTCCCGTGTATGCAAATGCTCCTTGAGTATTCCGGTGGGGTACTGCACAGGCATGTCGTAGCCCGCGAAGGGCACCATTTTGGCTCCCAACTCCCGGTGCAGGGCGTCCAGTGGCGTGTTCAACAGTGTCATGTCGGTCCTTGCGGCCGTCGGGCCAGTCATCGCGAAAGGCGCCACTCTAACCAGCCCGGACTGCGCACGCAACAAGCTGAATCCCCTCAAGCAGTGGCTGTCCAGCCCTGTCCGGACACGTCCGGACAGGGCTGGACAGCCAATACCCCGGTAATTGTGCACGGGAGCCCCCTGTTACCGCGCCCCTGATAATTGGCATCATATTTGCTTTATTAATTTCAGGCGGCCCGCGCGCGACTACTCAGCACCATGGATGGTGGTTACAGGGAAGTAATATAGAGCGCAGGGAGAGCCAGGGATGGCAGCGGGTCGCCTATCAACCATCCGCCGGAATATGCGTAAAACTGACAGTACTATTTCATATAGTCTGCTCAAAATATTTTTGATTTACTCCCTAGTAGTGGCAGTTGATAGTGGCAACCGATCCTAAGCCATTTGCTGTCCTTTATTAAGTCATCGGGAGGTGATTTATGAGAGAACGAAATCAGGAACCCGCAACGCCTGAACCGCTGGAAGATCTCTTCGAACCAATACTCGGGGACATGCCTGACGAAGCGTTATCCGAACTGGCGCCGGTTTCTTCTGAAAAGCAACGTCTGGTGCAAAAACGACGACAGGCGGAGCGACGACTGGAAGAAAAACGCTTACGCGATGAACTGGGTGACTACGATTTAGAGCTGGATGACTACTGAAGGCCCGTTGCCAAGGCCTTTTCGCGTCCCATCCCGAATCCACCCCCGCCTCAGCTGCTCCCGGCACCCTTCCCAGGCGACATCCAGTATAAAAAACTGGCCATAGCGGCACAGCAAAGTATGTGAAAATGGGCGCGAATCCTATACATTGCCTTTTTCACCCTGTAACGGAGCCAAAACCCTTGCATCGTCCAGTATGGCTGCTGAGCATGGACTCGGATGAGTTCCAGGCGCCACCCACAACCACCGCCGCCCTGAGTGCCTACTTTCGCTGTTATGGTGCAAGCGCATCCAGCACAGACATTGAGCTGGTCCATTTCCAGGGAGCGGATGATATTGCCCCCTGGTTGGCTATCTGGCGCGAGGAACAACTTCCTGTTGCGGCCCGGGCCGTAAAGGAAGGCCTGCAGCCTCTGGTCGGCTTCAGTTTTTACACCTGGAATGCGGCGGAATTCCTGGCATTGGCGGCTGAGCTTAAAGCCCTGTTGCCAGAACTCCTGATACTGGCGGGTGGGCCCCACGTACAGCAGGCTGAAGACTACCTGGGCATTGACCCCATCGACGTGATTTTTCTGGGAGAGGCGGAGGTCAGCCTGCAGGAATTCCTGGATTGTGCCAACCCAACTGGCTGGGGCAACATCCACGGCCTGGCTTACCTGGAGGGAGGTGATATTGTCACAACCCCCTCCAGAGCTCGCTGCAAGGAGCTGGATCTGTTCCCCTCTGGGCTGGATGTGCTGGAGCTCACCGACGAGCACGGCCAACCCAAATACCATTCCATCGCCTACGAAACCAGCCGCGGCTGCCCCTTCAAATGCGCGTTTTGCGAGTGGGGGACCGGAGCCATCGGCAGCAAGATGTACCAGTGGTCCCTGGAACGGATACGCGGGGATTGGGAAAAGATCGTGGCGGCCGGGATCAAGGACATCTGGCTGGCGGACTCCAACTTCGGCGCGCTCAAACAGGACCTGGACAAAACCAGAATCCTGCTGGAACTGAAGGAGAAAACCGGGCTGCCGGTGTCCTTCGCTACCTCCTGGTCAAAGAAACACAGTCGGCAGGTGCAGGAAATCGCGCTGCTGCTGCACGGCAAACAATTATTGCCCCACTATCAGTTGGCCCTGCAGACACTCACCCCGGAGGCACTGCGCCTGAGTAACCGGGACAATATGAGTTCCAATGAGTACAAACCAATCGCCAAGAGTATGTCCGAGCAGGGCGTGCCCATAGCCGCTGAGCTGATCTGGGGGCTACCCGGTGACACCCTGGCAGAATTTGAACACAATCTGGACGAGCTGCTCGCCACCTTCCCCAACATCAATATCTTCGGCTATACATTGCTGCCGGGAACAGAATTTTACCGGCGACGTGAGGAATACCAGATCGAAGCCATACCGGTAGCAGGCTACGGTAAGGCCAAAGGAGAGTATGTCGTAGGGTGCCACAGTTTCGACCGCGACGAGGGCGAAGAGGGGTACTTCCTGATCAGCGCTCATATCCTGCTCGTACACGGGCACATCATGCCCCTGACCACCCGCCTGCTTGCACTGCGCGGCGAAGTACCAGTCTCCCCCATGTTCAGGGATATCCTGCGCGCATTGATGTCGGTTCTAGCCCCCGAGCTGGAAAATCTCAAGCTGCAGGACCGCATGTCGGTTTACGAGGGACGTGACCAGATCTACCTCGCGGCCATCGCTAACAGCGAACTTGTATACCAGACCATCGCCACAGTCCTGGAGCAACACCACCTGTCCCACGCTGCGGACCCGCAAGCGGCAATGCATATACTGCAACTCGACCAGGCACTGTGCCCACGCACCGGAAACGAGATCACATTAAACGAAACCTTCGCATTCGACGCCCACGCCAACTTCAACGCTCTGGCAGCCATGGAGAAACCGCCGGTCGCAGCCCTGGACGAGGGAGAATTTAGCGTGGAGATCCACCACCCCGGGGGCGTTGGCGAAATTTTACAGGTGGCTGACGGCGGCAGTTGGCTGCGCGGCATCATCCGGGAACCCGCTATTGAGACTTCAGAAGTAACGTTTGTCGCGATAGCATAGATCCTGAACACACTGCGGAGACCCAAGGAAATGGCAGAAGTAAAACGTGAAGTAAAGCCCGTGGAGGTCAACTACGTCTGTGACGCCTGCGGCCAGGGCATGATGTCACGCTCGGGTGAAATGGATCCCAAAACCGGTGACATTGAACACCGCTGTCTCATTTGTGACCACCAGCAGAACTTCAAGTGGCGCGAGTATCCTCGAATTGACCATATCGGCCTGGATGAGGATATCTAGGGCAAAACCGTATTCCGCAGTCGCGCCATACCTTCAGCACTGGTTTCAAAACTGCCGTGCTCCGTCACCAGCGCAGTGACCAGGTCAGCAGGCGTTACGTCGAAAGCTGGATTCACGGCATTGGTGTCCTTCGCGGCCAGGTTCACTTCACGTAGATCACCGGCGGCATCAAGGCCGGCTATGGCCAGTACTTCAGACGCGTCCCGTTCCTCGATCGGAATTTGATCTCCCCCGGGGCACGACCAGTCGATGGTTGACTCCGGCAGCGCCACATAAAAAGGAATACCATTAGCCTTCGCTGCCAACGCCTTGAGATAAGTTCCAACTTTGTTACAGACATCACCATTGGCT
>RCNC010001878.1_pt1 | contig 14127 bp, 10 predicted proteins | sample 2041301 | NCBI WGS metagenome assembly RCNC01 (sample SAMN09708231, study PRJNA481090) | Marine sediment metagenome, whole genome shotgun sequencing project. | biome: marine sediment; feature: ocean; material: sediment; isolation source: Sewage treatment plant 13A marine sediment (STP13A) ... | reverse complement strand
AGGCCATGGTCGTGGGTTACGGTGACGTGGGCAAGGGTTCGGCACAGAGCCTGCGCCAGGAAGGCATGATCGTCAAGATCAGCGAGATCGATCCCATCTGCGCCATGCAGGCCTGCATGGACGGTTACGAGGTGGCCTCGCCCTATATCGACGGCATCAACACCGGCACCCGGGACGGCATCAACTCGGCATTGATGGAGTCCCTGGACCTGATCGTCACCACCACCGGCAACACCAACGTGTGCGACCAGCACATGATGGCCTCCATCAAGGCCGGCGCCGTGGTGTGCAACATCGGCCACTTCGACAACGAGATCGATACGGCCTCCCTGCGCGACAACTATGAGTGGACCGAGGTCAAGCCCCAGGTCCACCGCATCCAGCGCGACAAAAACGATGAACACGACTACATTCTCCTATTATCGGAGGGCCGCCTGGTCAACCTGGGCAATGCCACCGGACATCCCTCGCGGATCATGGATGGGTCGTTCTCGAACCAGGTGCTGGCCCAGATGCACCTTTTCGGGCAGAAATGGGCCGACACCAAGAGTGAGCCCGTGACCGTGACCGTCCTGCCGAAGAAGCTGGACGAAGAGGTGGCGGCCGACATGGTGCGCGGCTTCAACGGCGTGATCACCAGGCTGACCCCTGAACAGGCCGACTACATCAACGTGAACGTGGATGGTCCGTACAAGACGGACGACTACAAGTACTAGGCCGCATTTCCCCGCAAGCCGGCTTCCTGCGTGGAGCCGGCACCTTTCCTTTTTTAGTGAATGGAACCCCATGTCCGAAACGACTCCAGGCCCCAAGACCGGGGTGCTCGAAGTCCTGCAAAAAGGCGGCGGCTTTCTCCGCGACCCCGCCCGATCCTTCGCCCCGGACCGGACCGATGTCTTCGTGCCCAACAAACTGATCCAGAAATGGAAGCTGTCGACGGGGGCCATGGTGGCCGGGGACGTCGGCAAGGGCCCGAAAGGGCCGGTCCTGGCAAGTATTGATACGGTGTGCGGGCTGGCGCCGGCCGAATTCGCCGGTCGCACCCCCTTGAAGCAGATGACGGCCCTTAATCCCGAACAACGGTTCAACCTGGGCAAGGGCGGCCATCCCTCCATGCGCATCGTGGATCTGATAGCGCCCATCGCGCGGGGCACGCGCGGCCTCATCGTCTCGCCGCCCAAATCGGGCAAGACCACGATCCTGGAAAATCTGGCCACGGCCATCCATGAAGACGCCCCCGATACGCGGATCGTCGTCCTGTTGATCGACGAGCGGCCCGAGGAAGTCACGCATTTCCGCCGCGCCGCCCCGGCCGAGGTGCTGGCCAGCAGCAGCGACCAGAGCGTGGCCGACCATGTGCGTCTGGCCCAGATGACCATGTCCCAGGTCGTGCGCGAAGTCGAGTGCCATCACGACGTGGTGGTGCTGCTCGACAGCATCACTCGCATGGGGCGCGCCTTCAACCAGAGCGGCAAGGGCTCGGGCCGGACCATGAGCGGCGGCCTCGACTCGCGCGCGCTGGAGATCCCGCGCAAGTTTTTCGGCATGGCCCGCAACATCGAAGGTGGGGGATCGCTGACGGTGATCGCCACGGCGCTGGTCGACACCGGCAGCCGCATGGACGACATGATCTTCGAGGAGTTCAAGGGCACCGGCAACAGCGAGATCGTGCTGGACCGCTACCTGGCGGAAAACCGTATCTACCCGGCCATGGACCTGCGGGCCAGCGGCACCCGTCGGGACGAGCTGTTTTTCAGCGAAGAGGAATTCGACGCCCTGACCCTGCTGCGGCGGCGGGTCGTCTCCGCGGGGCCGAAGCCCGCGATGGAGGGCATGCTGAAATTGATGGAAAAATATCCCACCAACGAAGAACTGCTGGCGGGGATCACGGGAGAGTGACCCCCTCGTTGGCCTAGTTCACCCCGCGGTACAAGGCCTTGACGGCGCCCCAGGAGGAAACCTCGACACCTACTGGATGGTCGGTATAGGTTTCCAGCTGCAGAAGATCGCCAATTTCCTGCTGCACGATACCCACCCCAAGGGAATACCAGGTGTCCGCGCCCCGGTTCTTGTCGGTTATTTTTTCGCCCCACAGGGTATAGCGGCCACCGGGGAGGAGTTTTCCCGGGTCATCGATAAAGCCGATGCCGTAGGTGGCGAATTCACCGGCCGGAACGGTCAAAACGGGATCCTCATGGACGGTGAAGGGGAAATCCGCCGTCATGTAAAAAGAGGTGTCAGGCAGGGCATACAAGTCCACGGGGTTGGACCAGGTTTTGCCCACGAACAGGGGCGCATCAACCATACGAACAGGTGGCTGGTAGACTATTCCCCAGGTATCTCTCCAGAATCCCCAGAGCAATACTCCACCATCGGGCTCCGAGGTCCAGAAATTGACCAATCCCTGATTTTCGGAGCTGATGGGGTATTCGATGGGGTAGGGATTGCCCTGGAGCACGGGCACCGGCTCTCCCACCACGCGCATCTCCTCAAATCCATCCTGATCGCGATAGGACCAGAAATTTCCTGTTTCCAGGGGCAGATATTCATCGGCGCCTGCAGACCCCACGAGAAGGAGGACGAGGGAACAGGCAAGTATCATTTTCATTTCAAACCTTCCCGGATGGCGTGGCGTTGGACTGGTGATTTGGTTTGGTTGCTTTGCATTATAGCAGATAATGGCCTCTGGATGGAAGGGCACCGGAAGGCTCCTGAATTCCTAACCGGATTAGAGACATATATTTAAAAAAATATAAATTTTTTATTTAAAAATATTGAAAAAATTAAAAACAACTTATCATAACCATATGAAAAACAAAACAAACACCACCATGACCGTCTCGGGCACCGACCAAAGAGCCGCTTTGGCCTCGCCCTTGAGACTGGAAATCCTGGGCCTCTTCACCAACGGCGAGGCGCTGGCCATCAGCGACATGGCCGTCCTCATGGGGCGGTCGGCGGGGTCCCTGTACCACCATGTGGGGATCCTGGAAAAGGCGGGCCTCCTGAAAAGATCCGGGACGCGGCCCAAAGGCAAAAGGCACGAGGCGTTGTTCCGGCCCGCGGCCAACCGGATCCAAATGGAAGCCCAACCGGCGGGCGCTGATGAGCAGGGGCCGAACGTCGTGGTCAAGACCATGGCCGCGGCTTTCCGGATGGCGGAACGGGATCTGGCGGCGGCCCTCAGTGATGGACATTGCCGTACGGAGGGAGCTGACCGCAATCTCCACGCCTATCGCATGCATCTGCGCGCATCGCCCCGCCTTCTGGCGAAGCTGAACAAGCATCTGACAGCCCTGGAGGACTTGCTGGCCGCCGAGGCGGGCAAGGAACCAGACCCGAGCCCGGAAGACCAACATCTGTCCCTGACTCTCGCGTTTCTGCCGCTCAAGGGTCGCACCGTTCACGACAACTCCGAAAACCAATGAGGTGATTTCAATGGAATCCAGCACTCTCGATATATTCTCCCTGTCGGTCCTTTTCATTCTCGGCGTGGCCGTTCCCCTGCTGGGGATCTGGGATTTCCGCCGCCTGATCCGCTGGGTCGAAGAAGGGCGCGCGGACGCCCGTCTGAAAACCTACCACTGGCTCCTGGTCATGGAGTGGGGGCTGACCCTGGGTCTGCTGGCCTGGTGGTTGCTGGCCGGTCGCCAGTTCGGCGCCCTGGGCCTGGTTTCCGGCTACTCCGGCTGGGCTTGGCTGGCCCTCGGCTTGGGTCTGGGCGCGACGGTTTTCATGATGTGGCAGATGAGCCGGGTAATGAAGAGCCCCGAAGACCTGCAAAAGCTGCGGGACAGCATGGGGAACCTCAAGGCCATCGCTCCCCAAACGCCGACCGAACACCGGGCCTTCGCATTGGTGTCGGTCACCGCGGGGGTGTGCGAAGAGATCATGTACCGCGGCATCCTGATGGGCGTGCTGACCCCTGTGGTGGGGTTGTGGCCGGCGGTGGGAATTTCCTCGGTCGTCTTCGGGATGGGGCACATCTACCAGGGTTTCACGGGTCTGGTAAAAACGACCCTGGTGGGATTGGTCATGGCTCTGTTGACGGTATTCAGCGGCTCGTTGCTGGTGGCCATCGTTCTGCACGCGGTGGTCGACCTGACCAGCGGCCGCATGATGGGTGCCGCGCTGGCGGGTCCCACTACCGGCCGGCCGCAGACGGTCTAGCGCGGGTTCGGCGTCAGGGGGTTGGGCAGCCCGTCCACGTCCCAGCCCCTTTCCCGCAGGTGATCGACCAGGATCAGGCCGGCGGCCGCCTCGGTGGGCAGGTCGTCCTCGCCGTTGGGGGCGGTGTGGTCGGGGAGGTCCTGGATCTCGAGAGCGGGATGGGTCAGATCGAGGGTATAGACTCTTTGCCCGACGATCATGGTCAGGCTTCCCATGGAGAAAAACGGAGGGCCGGCGGCAGTCGCATCCGTTTCGAAAGGTCCGCGGGGCACGATCCTCCGCAATGCGTCGCCGCGGAACCCGGTGCTGAACACCGGGCGCACTGCTCCGTCGGTTCCGTCCAGCAGGGAGCGGCCGTGCATCCAGGTCGGCACTTCCAGCCCCAGGAAGTCGACGATGGTCGGGGCGATGTCCAGGTTCTGCACGTTGGCGGTCACCCGCCCTGCACGATCTCCCTCGGGAAAGACAAACATCAATGGCGTCCGATGCCGGGCGTCCGAACGCATGCCGTGATCGGAATAGATGACGATCAGTGTGTGGTCCAGGACGCCGCGCTCACGCAGGACCTCGACCAGGGCGGCCACGGCGCCGTCGAAATCGAGGATGGCGTCGTCATAGAAGTCCAGCATCCAGTCCTCATCCTGGGTCTGCCCGGCGGAGAATATTTGATCTGACGGCGTGAAATGGGCGCCGTGGGTGGCCATGAAATGGGTGTGGACGAAGAAGGGTTCGGGAGCGCTGCTCAGAGTGGAGACCAATCCCTTGAATCGATCCGCGTCAGTGTGTCCGGTCAATCGGTCGGCGTGGGCGGCTTCCTGGTAGGCGCTCGGCAGCTTGTCCAGCCCCACGGTATGGGCCAGGCGCACCCGGAGACGGTCGGAGATGGTCTCGAAAAATAGACCCGCCTCCTGTCCCACCAACGCCACAAAACGCGGGGAGGTTTGGGCCGATCCACGGTTGCGAAAGGCGGCCCGGTCGAAACCCTCACGCATGTTCACGTCGAAGGCATCACCGTAGTGGCGGATGCCGATCTGCTCGGTGAAGTAGCCCAGGCCTTTCAGCAGCCCCGGCAAATGGAGGTAGGCCTGGTCTGCGGCCAGGATGTCCGGAGGAAAGGTGACGCGCGTTTCGGTGGGCAGCCGACCGGTCAACAGGGAGGTCAGCGAGCCGGTCGTATGGCCGCAATTGGCAAAGCTGTTCTCGCAAAAGAGGCTGTAGGGAATCAACTCCTCGAGATAGGGAGTGGTTGCTCGCTCGTACCCGTAGGCGGAAAGGTGATTGGCGTTCAGGCCGTCCCCGCCCAGAAGCAGGATGTTGGGCAGAGGGTCGGCCAGGATTTCGAGTCCGGCGGGATCGAGTTCAAGGGTGGTGGTCCGCCCACCGGCCGCGACGGCCAGGGCCACCAGTGAGGTCCCCAGGCAGAAACCCGCCAAACCCCGACCCGGCCAGGAGTGTGAAGAAAAAAACCGCAACCAGGTGCGGGCCGTCCGCAGTCCCAGAAAAAAGGCGGCGAGGACCACCGCCACGGCCACGATACGGCCGGGCCCCGCGCTGCTTTCCAGGGACCAACCGAGCATGGTGTTGGAAAAATTGTCGGCCATCAGCATGAAGAGGCCCCCCAGCACGGTGGCGGGGACCAGGATTCCCAGCCAGGCGGCCATCCGGGCTGCGACAGGCCAGGGCCGAAACATTCGTGAGGCCAGCCCCAGGAGAACCAGCAGTCCCCCGGCCACCACCAGCATGGGCAGCGGGGTCAGCCCCAGAACCAGCAGACGCCGCCCTGGTCCCAGGACAGCCAGGAAAGAGGGCTTGGTCACAAAGAAAATCCACTCCATCAACACCAGCAGCTGGATGCTCAGGATGGTCACCACCGCCAAGGCGGGCCAGGAGGTTTGGGTGAAACGGGGAGGTGGATTCACGCCAGGCCTTTCGAAAGGGAGCCGCGGCCGATCCTACTCCCAATCCGGTCTGAACTGGAAACAAATCCTGCCGGTGGAGGAGGATTCCGGGGGATGTCGCATTAAGCAGCCACCTTTCGGACCCAAACCGGAATACCGGCCTGAATACGAGCGAAAAACAGGATAATATATATCTTGTATTGTTCATTTGGGCCATTAAGGGAATAAACTGTTCCAGGAGGGAAATCATGGCGGAATACAAATCAGTACTGAGCGAGGAGATATTGTCGGGGTGCGCTGAGCGTTCCGGAACCTATGACCGGGAAAACAGCTTCTTTTTTGAAGACTTCGAGCAGTTGAAAGCGGCGGGCTACCTCACCGGGCCGATTCCCAGGGAATTCGGGGGCGGCGGCCTGAACCTCCTGCAGTCCTGCCAGGAGCAGCACAAGCTGGCCTACCACGCGCCGGCCACGGCTCTGGCCCTCAACATGCATCTTTATTGGATGGGTGTGGCCGCCGACCTGTGGCGCAGCGGAGACAATTCCCTGGAGTGGATGATGAAGGACGGGGCCGCGGGTGAGGTCTTTGCCGCTGGTCACTCCGAACGCGGCAACGACCTGCCTTTGTTTTTTTCCACCACCAAGGCCACGAAGGTGGATGGCGGCTACCGTTTCACCGGCCATAAAATGTTCGGCAGCCTGACCCCGGTGTGGACGCGGTTCGGCATGCATGGCATGGACACGGATCATCCCGACGGACCCCGCATCATCCACGCCTTCATGCCACGCGGGACCGAGGGCTTCGAGATCAAGGAGACCTGGGACGTCATGGGCATGCGGGCCACGCGCAGTGACGACACCATCCTGGACGAGGTCTTCATCCCGGACGAATATATCGTCGACATCGTTCCCGCGGGCCAGGGCGACCCTTTTGTCCTGACCATTTTTGCCTGGGCGCTGCTCGGGTTCGGCACCGTTTACTGCGGCGTGGCCCAGCGCGCCATTGATCTGGTGCTGCCCATCGTGAAGGGCAAGAGTTCCGTGGCCCTGTCGCGTCCAATGTCCTATCACCCGGAAATCCAGCATTCCGTTGCCGAAATGGTGCTGGCCTACGAGACAATGATTCCCGTCCTTGAACGCACGGCTGCGGACTGGGTGGCGGGGGCAGACTACGGCCATGACTGGCCCGCCAAGATCGTCGGCACCAAGTACCACTGCGTGGAGACCTGTTGGAAAGTGGTCGACACCGCCATGGATGTATCGGGCGGGAACGGGATGTTCAAATCCAGCGAACTGGAACGGTTGTTCCGGGACGCCCGCTGCGGCCGTTTCCACCCTGCGACCTCGAACCTGGTCCACGAGATCGTGGGCAAGACGGCCCTGGGCATCGATCTGAGCGAGGAGCCTCGCTGGGGCTAGGAACGGCGGGCCCCTCCGGACCAAATTTTTCCCTCCGGCACCTCAGTAAGGGGTGCCGGCCCTCCAATACTAATTGCTCCCCAGCCTCCACCTCTTTGCTGGCAGGATGGGTCCAATTGTGTATATCATCACCCGGCCAATATCCATTCCGTGAAGCGGGGCAACCGCGAACCTCAACGAGTCAGTGAGCATTCCGGACATCAATAGCGTCATTCTCTTCGTGGTGGGATTCATCCTCATCGCCATCGCCGCCGAACGTCTGGGCGAAAAGTTCGCCCGGTTCCGCATGCCCCTGATCACCGGCTACTTGCTGACCGGCATGCTGGCCGGGCCCTATGTGCTGGATTTGATCACCGCCGAAGCCATCGCCCGCCTGCGATTCGTGGACGAGATGGCGCTGGGTTTCATCGCGTTCGCCGCCGGCGGAGAACTCTACCTGCGCGAACTCAAGGGACGGTTTGGCAGCATCGCCTGGGTGACCGGCGGCCTGGTCACCGTGACCTTCGTGTTCGGATCGCTGGCCGCCTATCTGCTTTCCGGCCTGATCCCTGGCCTCGAGGCGCTCAGCACTCCCGTGAGGGTGGCCGCCTCGTTCCTGGCCGGGGCGATTCTGGTGGCCCGGTCTCCGTCCTCGGCCATCGCGGTGGTCAAGGAGCTTCGAGCCCACGGTCCCTTCACCAAGACCGTCCTGGGTGTGACGGTGATCATGGACGTGGTCGTGATCATCGCCTTTGCCGGCGCCGCCGCTGTGGCCGATGCCCTGATTTCCACCGACGGATTCGACTTCGGTTTCCTGGGCCTTCTGGTGGGAGAATTGGCGGCTTCCCTGGCGGTGGGCATCCTGCTGGGTCATGTCCTGGGTTGGATCGTGGGGCGCCGTATTCCCTGGCGGTTGAAATCGGCCATCCTGTTGACCCTGGGTTACGGGGTGTTTTTCCTGTCGCACTGGATCGAGGCTTTCAGCCTGCAGTACCTGCCCTGGGAATTTTTGATCGAGCCGCTGTTCACCTGCATGGTCGCGGGCTTCGTTGTCACCAATCGCACGCGTTACCGCAACGATTTTGCCCAGCTGCTTCACGACACCGGTCCGCCGGTATTCGTGGTGTTTTTCACCCTGACCGGAGCTTCGCTGGCGCTGGACGTACTGGCCCAGACCTGGATGCTGGCCCTGGTCCTGTTCGGGGTCCGGTTGGTGGCCATCTTCCTGGGCGCCAGCGGCGGCATGGCCCTGGCAGGTGCCCCGTCCCGCCATGCCCGCATTGCCGGGATGGCCTTCATCACCCAGGCGGGCGTCGGACTCGGGCTGTCCAAGGAGGTCGCGGTGGCCTTCCCCGGCTGGGGCGAAACCCTGGCCACCTTGATGATCGCCGTGATCGTCATGAACCAGGTCGTGGGGCCACCCTGTTTCAAGTGGGCGCTGCACCGCGCAAGGGAATCGCACACCCGGGCCGACCTCAATGATGACGGCAAGCCCCGTTACGCCATCATTTTCGGTTTGGAAGGTCACGGCCAGACGCTCGCACGCCAGTTGCGGCAGCACGGCTGGGAGGTGCGCATTGCTTCACGGCGGGCCCGCCAGCGGCAGGCCGAGGTGGATGCCTCGGACCTGGATATCCAGGCGATCCGTGGTCTGGACCTGGGATCGCTCCAGGAATTGGAGGCCGAACGAGCGCGTGCGGTGATCGGTCTGCTGTCCGACGAGGACAACCTCCAGATCTGCGAATTGCTCTATGAACATTTTGGCACCGAGACGATGATCGTGAATCTGCACGACCGCCAGAACCTGGCCAGGTTCCGCGATCTGGGCGTTCTGGTCGTCGATCCGGGCACGGCCATGGTGAGCCTGATGGATCACTGCGTGCGGTCGCCGGCGGCCACCTCGCTGATGCTGGGTCTGGATCCGGAACAGGACGTGGTCGACATCACGGTGCGCAACCCCGACCTGCACAAGATGCCTTTGCGCGATCTGCGGCTGCCACTTGACGTGCTGGTGCTCTATGTGCAGCGGGGGGACCGACTGATGCATTCCCACGGGTTCACCCGTCTCGAACTGCACGACCACGTGACCCTGGTGGGGTCCGAGGAAAGCCTGGACGAGGTTCGTCTGCAGTTCCAGGCTTGAGACCCCGGGCGTTCCCCAGGGCGGGATTTTCTGGTAGAGTTTTTTTCCGTCTTCAACCCCTCCGGGAGAAAATGATGAAAAAATCGATTTGGATCCTGATCTGCGTGTCACTGATGGTTTCCGCCACGGGGCTGGCCGAAGTCGTGGTCACCGAGGCCAACAACGGCAACCTGGTCATGGAGGATGTTCCGGCCATCCCGGAATCGATCGTCGACGGCCTGAATCGCTACCAGAATGTTCGCTCGGCCGGATTCCGATCCTGGGACCAGGATGGGGACCGGATATTCGTTTCCACCCGGTTCGCCGATGTGAGCCAGATCCATCGCGTTGATCATCCCGGCGGGGCGCGAAGGCAGATCACCTTTTTCAAGGAACCGGTCGGAGGTCTTGACCGGCAGCCCGGTGGGAAGCACCTGGCTTTCACCATGGACGCGGGGGGGAGCGAATTTTCCCAGATCTTCCTGTTGGACCCCGCCGGGACGGCCGAGGCCGTCATGCTGACCGATGGGGAATCCCGCAACACGTCGGTGGTCTGGGACCAGGACGGCCGGCGAATCGCCTTCCAGAGCACGCGCCGCAACGGGGCGTCCAATGATGTCTGGCTGATGGATGCCGCCGACCCGCAAGCCGCGAAAATGGTGTGGGAGTCGCCCGACGGGACCTATTGGGCCCCGGCGGACTTCTCGCCCGACGGCCGCCAGCTGCTGGTGATCAATTACGTGGGCAATGCGGATTCGCGGCTTCATCTGCTGGATGTCGCCAGCGGCAAGACCCGCATGCTGGCCGGGGATCCGGCCGATCCCAGTTCGAACTTCCCGGTGGCCTTCGATCGTGAGGGCCGGGGGATCTACTTTTTGACGGATGTCCAGGGTGAGTTCCAGCAGTTGGCCTGGCGGTCCCTGGACGAGGGCGCCGAACCGGTGATCCTGACCGGCGACATCCCCTGGAACGTCGAGGGGGGCTCGGTGAGCGAAGACCGCACCCGGGGCGCCTTCACGGTGAACGAGGACGGCTTGACCCGCCTTTACCTGCTGGACATGGTGGGCCGCGAATATGTCCCCGTCGAGGGGATTCCCACCGGCCTGATCGGCGGGATGGGTTTCAGTCCGGACGGCCTCCGGCTGGCCATGACCATCAACACGCCCAAAACTCCCAGCGACAGTTTCGTGCTGGAGCTGGGCGAAAAAGCACTCGAATACGGGGAGCTGGTTCGCTGGACGTTCAGCGAGGTGGGAGGTCTCGACACCGACAGGTTCATCGAGCCCGAACTGGTCCACTTTCCGACCTTCGACAGCGGCCAGGGCGGACCCGACGCCATTCCCGCCTGGCTCTACAAGCCCGAGGGCGACGGCCCGCACCCGGTCATCATCTCCATTCACGGTGGGCCTGAGAGCCAGGCGCGGCCTTCCTTCAGCAGCACCTACCAGTTTCTGATGAGCTACCTTGGCGCCGCGGTCGTCGTCCCCAACGTGCGCGGCTCCAGCGGTTACGGCAAACACTACCTCTCGCTGGACAACGGGTTCCTGCGCGAGGATTCGGTCCAGGATATCGGCGCCCTGCTGGACTGGATCGCCACGCAGCCGGACCTGGATGAAACCCGGGTGGCGGTGACCGGCGGCAGTTACGGCGGCTACATGGTGCTGGCCAGCGCCGTCCACTACAGCGACCGTTTGAAAGCCGCGGTGGACGTGGTGGGCATCAGCAATTTCGTCACCTTCCTGGAAAACACCCAGGACTACCGCCGCGACCTGAGGCGCGCGGAATATGGAGATGAGCGCGATCCCGACATGCGGGCCCACCTCGAGGCCATCAGTCCCCTGAATCAGGTGGATAGGATCAGCGTGCCGATGCTGGTGGTGCAGGGGCAGAACGATCCGCGGGTCCCGGTGACGGAGGCGATCCAGGTCGTGGAGGCCCTGCGGGGGCAGGGGCAGACGGTTTGGTACATGAATGCCCTGAATGAAGGGCACGGTTACCGGAAGAAGGAAAACCGTGACATCTACCAGCAGGCGACCATGATGTTTTTCCTGGAACATCTGATTGGCCAAGGTGAATAAAAGAGCGAGCAAAGGGCGAATCGGGGCCTGGAAACAGGCCCTGTTTTTTTTGCCAACGCGGCCAGCCACCATCGAAACAGTTGCCGAATCCCCCTCAAGGGCCTATGTTTCTACCACGAAAAAAGACTGAGCACACGCGGCCCGTTGTTGTGGCCGCCAAAAAAGCTGCCGCGATTTTCCGCATGCCTCTCGGCTCCTGGCCTTCCTGAGCTCCATCCGAGACACTTTGCTGGTGATCCCGGATAACGAGACAGGAAACATTCCCATGACCGAATTCAAAGATCTCGGGCTGAGTCAGCCCGTCCTGGACGCGCTCGCCGACTGCGGCTACACCACGCCCACCCCGATTCAAGAGAAAGCCATCCCCATTGTCAGTGCCGGCTATGACCTGATCGCCAGCGCCCAAACGGGGACCGGCAAGACCGCGGCATTTACCCTTCCGCTCATCGACGACATCGGCCAGCGGCCGTCCTCCAAGGGCGACACGCCCCTGGTCCTGATCCTGACGCCCACCCGCGAACTGGCCCTTCAGGTCGACGAGAACGTGCGTGCCTACGGGAAACACGTCGGGACCCGCACTGCGGTCCTGCTCGGTGGAGTCCCGTCAGGTCCGCAGATCGACCGCCTGCGGCGCGGGGTGGATTTTGTCGTCGCCACGCCCGGCCGGCTCATCGACCTGGTCGAGCAGGGTGAGATGGTCCTGGACGACGTCGAATTCCTCATCCTCGACGAAGCCGATCGTATGCTGGACCTGGGATTCGTGCACGACGTGCGCTGGATCGCCGACCGGGTGCCGAAACCGCGGCAGACCCTTCTGTTTTCCGCCACCATGACCGGCGGGGTGCGCAGCCTGGCTTCCACGGTGCAGACCAATGCCCAGAGCGTGTCGGTCGCGCCTCCCGCCGCGGTGGCCGACAACATCGAGCAGCAGGTCATGTTCGTGGAGAAGGTGGACAAAACGGAACTTCTGCTGGATCTGCTGCGGCGCGACGATTCCGAGCGGGTGCTGGTGTTCACCGCCACCAAGGTGGCCGCCACCGTCGTGGCCCGACATCTGGAAGTGAACGGTGTCAGTGCGGAGGCCATTCATTCCAACAAGACCCAGGCCCAGCGCCAGCGCGCGCTGGAAGCCTTCACCCGGGGCAAGGTGCGGGTGCTGGTCGCCACGGATATCGTGGCGCGCGGCATCGATGTCGAGGGCATATCCCACGTCATCAACTACGAATTGCCCGAAGACGCCGAAAACTACGTCCATCGCATCGGCCGCACCGCGAGGGCTGGACGCACGGGCGTGGCCGTGTCGCTGTGCTGCGTTCACGACGTGGCCAATCTGCGGGGTGTCGAGAACGTCCTCAAGAAACCGCTGGACGTGATCGAGGATCATGCCTGGCATTCGCCCACCGTGGCGGCCTGCCTGGCGGCTTCGGCCAAGGCGGCCCGGCAGCGCGCCCGGGCGGGCCGGGGCAGGGGCTCGGGTTCGAAATGGGCCCGGTAGCGGAACCGAACCCCTAGAACGGATTGGTAGCGAACACCGAAAACTCGGGGATGAACCCACGGTCGTCGATCTCCAGTGCGCCCACTATGGCGGCGGCGATCTCCTCGGGCCTCAGCTTCTTCGGCGACAATTCCTGCTTCATGCCGACCTTGGCGAAAAAGGGCGTCTGCACCTCACTGGGATTGACCAGCATCACCCGGACATTGTGTGGCCTCAGTTCGGCGCGCCAGCATTCGGTCATGCCGCGCAGGGCGAATTTCGACCCGGAATAGGCCGAGGAGGTTTGCCCACCGGACAGTCCGCTGGTGGAAGAGATGTTGACGATGGTGCCGCTCTCCTGTTTCACGAAATGGCGGGCGGCCTCCCGGCCCATCAGCATGGCGCCGGTCACGTTGGTGGCGAAGACCTCTTCGAACTTCTCCCGGTCCAGATCGACCAGGGGGGCGAAATACCCGAAGCCCGCATTGTTGACCAGGATGTCGATCCCACCGAACTCCGTGACGAATTGGCTGACGGCGGCCTGGGCCTCCTCCTCGAGGCTCACATCCCCCTGGATCCCCTTGACGCCGAGCTTTTCCACCGCCGCGCAGAGTTTGTCCGGGTCCCGGCCCATGATGGCCACCTGGGCCCCCTTGGCCGACAGGGCCGCGGCTATGCCGAACCCGATTCCCTCGCTGCCGCCGGTGATAAGGGCTTTTGCACCCGAAAGATCCATTATTTATCTCCCCAATAAGTGATTGAACCAGATTGATTGGGTCCCGTCGGCCCCTCCTCAGGTTACCCGCAAACGGGGGATTCGCAACCAGAACGGAAAAACGCCCCGGTCGCAGCCATGAGGCCGAGATCGGGGCTGCCCAGCCAGAGAAGCACGATCACGTGACTCAAAGAAAGGACGAGCGAGACTGTGTAGATACCCAGCACCGCCAGGTACTTTCCCAGCACGATCTCGAGATCGTCGATCAGGAAC
>RCNC010002218.1_pt1 | contig 14143 bp, 9 predicted proteins | sample 2041301 | NCBI WGS metagenome assembly RCNC01 (sample SAMN09708231, study PRJNA481090) | Marine sediment metagenome, whole genome shotgun sequencing project. | biome: marine sediment; feature: ocean; material: sediment; isolation source: Sewage treatment plant 13A marine sediment (STP13A) ... | reverse complement strand
GGCTGGTTCATCTGGGCCTTTCTGACCTACTTCATCGGCACGAAGCTCCTGCCCGAACCCCAGACCAAGGCAGACCTGGGTGAGTTGCTCCGGACGATCGGTTTCTCGAGTTCACCGGGGGTGATCCGCGTGTTGGGGGTCATTCCTTTTCTCGGGGTAATCGCCATGTTCGTCGCTTCCGTGTGGATGCTCGCAGCCATGGTAATCGCGGTCCGGCAGGCCCTGGATTACCAAAGCACCTGGCGGGCGGTGGGAGTCTGTCTGATCGGCTGGATCGCCCAGATGGTCCTGTTCGGAGTCCTCTTTGCGATCCTCGGTGTCGGTACCGGACTGTAGGAAGACCTGCTTGCGTCGTTCGCTCGTGATCGTGTAGCGGATCGAGTCTCTTTTCTCAGGGGGGTCCCTGATGGGCCTGGACATCATTTGCATCGTCTTCGTGGCGGTCTTCTGCGTACTCGGCCTCTTGAGCGGGTTTCTCTCCCAGGTCGTCAGGCTTGCCGCACTGGTGGGTGCCTTTGTTCTAGCCTATTCCGCGAGCGCCTACACGAAGCCCCTGCTCATGAAATGGATGGACGTGGACAATGTCATGGGCGATCTGTTGTCCCTGTTCCTGGGTTGGATGGCATGCTACATCGCCATCATCCTGATCGGGACGATCGTCGCCAAGATCATCAAGAAGTCGTCCGGCTCGATCAAGGTTCTGGACCGTATCCTGGGGGGAGGCCTGGGCTCGGTCAAGGGGTTCCTGATCGTCTACCTGATTGCCTGTGCACTCGTGTTGCTGCGTGAGCCCCTGAAGGACCTGGTACCGAAGAAACACCTCGATCTGAAAGGCTCCCGGCTCGCTGCGTTCGCAGAAGAGCACAACGTCTTGTCCAGGGTCGGCATACCGGACCTGGACAAGCTCGAAGAGCTCACGGCGGCCTTTGAGGACAAGAAGAAGCGCCTGGCACTCCTCAACGATCCTGCGATGAAGGAACTGAAGCAGAACAAGGCATTTCAGCGCCTCATGAACGACAAGGCGTTCCAGAAGGCTGTGAATGAGAAGCAGTTGAGTGCTATAGTAAACAACCCGAACTTTCGGGCAGCCATCAACGATCCGCAGATCCGAAAGTACCTGTCTACGCTCGACCTGGAAAAGATTTCAAAGGTCGTTAACACGAAATGAAGGGAGACTCGCCGTGAAGGTGATCGGAATCAATGCAAGCCCGAGAAAGGGCGCGAACACCGCTACGCTCGTCGAAAAGGTGCTGAAGGGGGCAGCGGACAAAGGGGCGGAGACGAAGATGGTCGACCTCCGAAAGCTCGACATGAAGCCCTGCATCGGGTGCGACAAATGCAAAGAGAATTTGGGACACTGCGTTCAGAAGGACGATCTGACACCGCTGATGGAAGAAATGGCCACGTACGATGCGATCGTTCTGGGGACGCCGATCTACTGGTTCCACGCAAGTGCCCAGTTCAAGATCCTGGTCGACCGGCTCTACTGCTACTACGGGTTTGAATTGGATCCCGAAACGAACGATTACAAGGAAATCCTCGCCTTTCCGCCGGGCAAGAAGGTCGTTTTCATCACGTCCCGGGGAGATCCCGAGGAGAAGAAAGACTATGATGTGTTCTACAATGGCTTGAACGAGTGGCTCAAGGTCGTCGGCATGGCCTTGCTCGCCTCTTCCATAGAGCTCGTCAATCACTGCGGTTCGTGGAACGAAAAGGACGCGGCCAGGAAGGACGCCGACCTCCTGGCTAAAGCGGAGTCCGTGGGCGCCTCGCTCGTGTAGCACACCGCCAGGCGAACCGCCTCAAGATCAATCCAGGATGCAGGCCCCTGCACAACCCCCCACAAGGGGTCTGCCCCAACCTCGATTCCCGCCCCTCCGGTGAGGTCTCGATTCACGCCAACCACCCCATATCTTGTGCTTTTTTCCCTTTGACACACAACAGACTGTGGCCTATACTGCTACCATCCAGAGACAGAGCTCGGTCGACAAAGGCGTCTTCTTCGCCTTTTTTGTATGCAACGCTGCGCAGAATGCTAGAGGAATTCCCATGACATCCGGGAACGGACATGACTATGACGAGAGCAAGGTCAAGACCCTCTCCTCGCTGGAGCACATCCGCCTTCGAACCGGCATGTACATCGGCCGGACCGGGGACGGGTCCCACTACGATGACGGCATCTACATCCTGCTCAAGGAGATCGTCGACAACGGGATCGATGAATTCATCATGGGCTTCGGCAGCAAAATCGACATCTCAATCCAGGAGAATGGGGTCACCGTCAGGGACTACGGGCGCGGAATCCCTCTGGGAAAGGTGATCGACTGCGTCTCCCGAATCAACACGGGTGCCAAATATAATGACGACGTCTTTCAGTTCAGCGTCGGCTTGAATGGTGTCGGAACGAAGGCGGTGAACGCCCTGTCCGAACAGTTCTCCGTTCGCAGCTTCCGGAACGGCAAGTTCGTGGAGGCCCGGTTCGAACGTGGAGAACTCGCAAAGGAGGCCAAGGGACGTGCAAAGGATGAGCCGGACGGAACGTTGATCCGGTTCCGGCCGGACGCCGACATCTTCGGCTCTTGTTCTTTCCGGGAAGACCATCTGGCCAGAAGGATGGGCTTTTATGCCCATCTGAACACGGGCCTGGAGATTCATCTCAATGGAACGACCTATCGCTCCGCGCGGGGCCTGCTCGATCTGATCCGGGAGGAATGCCCTTACGAGAAGATTTACGAACCGATTCATTTCCGGGACAAGATGCTGGAGATCGCCTTCACCCACACGAACCGATTCAGTGAAGACTATTACTCCTTCGTCAACGGCCAGTACACCGCGGACGGCGGGACGCATCTGAGTGCCTTCCGGGAAGGCCTCCTCAAGGGAATCAACGAGTTCGCAAAGAGTCGATTCGACGGAGACGATGTGCGCGAAGGCCTCGTCGGGGCCGTGGCCATCCGCCTGAAGGAGCCGGTGTTCGAGTCCCAGACCAAGAACAAGCTGGGGAACACAGAGATCCGCGCGCCCCTCGTGAACCAGATCCGCGACGTGGTGGTCGACCTGCTCCACCGAAATCCCAAGAAGGTGGAGAAGCTTCTCCTCAAGATCGAGGAGACAGAGAAACTCCGCAGAGAGTTGCAGTCCGTGAAGAAGATGGCCCGTCAGCGAGCCAAGGCGGTCTCCATCCGGATTCCCCAGCTCAAGGACTGCAAGACCCACCTGAACAAGAGGAAGCGGACAGGCACCCAGTCCACGATCTTCCTCACCGAAGGCCAGTCCGCAGGCGGCTCGTTCGTCAGCTGCCGTGACGTAAACACCCAGGCCATCTTCACGCTCAAGGGAAAGCCGCTGAACGTGTGCGATCTCAAGAGGGACGCACTGTACAAGAACGACGAGATCTACAACCTCATGCGCGGCCTGAACATCGAGGACTCGATCGAACATCTGCGCTACCAGAACGTGGTCCTCGCCACGGACGCGGACGTGGACGGCATGCACATCCGCAACCTCCTGATCACCCTATTTCTCCGCTTCTTCGAGCCCCTGGTTCATGACGGCCACCTGCACATCCTGGAAACCCCCCTCTTCCGCGTCCGGAACAAGGCCGAAACGATTTACTGCTACTCGGAAACGGAGCGCGATGCTGCCCTGAAGCGGCTCAGCCGGGGTGTGGAGGTCACCCGGTTCAAGGGACTCGGCGAGATCTCGCCGCACGAGCTGAAGGGATTCATCGGCAAGGAGATACGCCTCACCCCGGTGGTCATCAACGGGAACGGGTCCATCCCGGAGATTCTCACCTTCTACATGGGCAGGAACACCCAGGAGCGCCGCAACTACATCATGGAGAACCTGATCGTGGACACGACCCCATGACCAAGCAGCTCGAGTTCGATTTCGAGGCTAAACCGGCCGCACAGATCCCTGACCCAACAGAGCTGGATGAGGCAATCCTCACGGACAGGGACGGAGGGGACGGCAGCTCGGCGCCACCCGACGGACAGGATCCACTCCGGGCCCTGATGGACCAGAACTTCCTGCAGTACGCCTCGTATGTGATCTGCGAGAGGGCCATCCCGAACCTGGAAGACGGTCTCAAACCGGTCCAGCGACGCATTCTCCACGCCCTCTGGGAGAAGGATGACGGCCGGTTCATCAAGGTCGCCAATGTCGTGGGCCACTGCATGCAGTACCACCCCCATGGGGATGCATCGATCACCGACGCGCTCACCACCCTGACGAACAAGGGCGCCCTGATCGAGGGACAGGGGAATTTCGGGAACATTTTCACCGGGGACCGCGCCGCCGCGTCGAGGTACATCGAATGCAGACTCACCGAGCTGGCCAGGAAGGAGATTTTCAACAAGGACCTGACCAGGTTCGTCCCGAGCTACGACGGACGGAACCAGGAACCGGTCACACTGCCTGCAAAGCTGCCGCTACTGCTGATGCTGGGTGCCGACGGCATCGCCGTGGGCCTCTCCACACGCATCCTCCCGCACAATTTCAGGGAATTGCTCGAGGCGCAGGTCGCGATCCTGCAGAAGAAGCCTTTCTCGCTCCTGCCCGACTTCCCGCAGGGGGGCCTGCTGGATGTCTCCGAGTACAACAAGGGCAACGGCCGCTGCCGCGTGAGAGCGCGCGTCGAGCAAAAAGGCTCGGACAAGCTCGCCGTCGTCGAACTGCCTTACAGCACCACCACCGAATCGCTGATCGCATCAATCGAAGACGCCATACGGAAAAAGAAGGTCCCAGTAAAGGCGATCGACGACTTCACAGCCGAAAAGGTGAACATAGAACTCACGCTCGCCCCGGACGCGAAGCCGGCAAAGGCGATCAAGGCCCTGTATGCCTTCACGAGCTGTGAGAGTGCTGTGACCTGTTTTCCGACCGTGATTCACAACGGCCGTCCCGTGGGCATGGATGCGGAGGAGATCCTCAAGGAGAACACGAGCCAGCTCCTGAAAATCCTCAAGCAGGAACTCACCCTTTCGAGGCGGCGTCTTCTCGAGGACATCCATGCGAAAACGCTCGTACAGATCTTCGTGGAGAACCGGATCTACAAGAACATCGAGGCATGCAAGACCTATCAGGAGGTGCAGACAGCCGTCATGGAAGGCCTTCAGCCCTTTGCCGGCCAGCTCGAGCGCCCGATCACCAAGCAGGACATCGAGATGCTGCTCGGCATCCGCATCCGCCGCATCTCACGGTTCGACCTCGACAGGAGCCGGAAGGAGATCGAGGCCCTGCGGGCTGACCTACAGAAGGTGGAAAAGCAACTCGAAGACCTGCGCGGCTTCGCCGTCCACTATCTGAAAGGGCTGCTCAGGGCGTACGGAGAGGACCACCCGCGCCGCACCCAGGTCACGGTCTTCGACACCATCGAGATCAAAGAACTCACTGCAAAAGAACTCGAAATCCACTACGACGAGAAAAAAGGGTACCTGGGACACACGGTGAAGGAAGGCCGGCCCCTGCTCCAGTGTTCTTCGTACGACAGGATCCTCCTGGTGTGGGACGACGGGCGCTATCGCGTCGTGCAACCGCCGGAGACCCTGTTCGTGGACACGAACCTCGTCTATTCCGCCAAGATCGACCGGGACCGCGTCATGACGATCGTCTACCAGGAGTACGGTAACGTGTACCTGAAGAAATTCAGCTTCGGGGGCACGATCCTGAACAAAGAATATCGATGTGCCGGAAAGGCATCCAAGATCCTGCTCTTCGCCGACGACAGCCCGGATGAGATTTACGTGAAATACAAACCGGCCAAGCGCCAGCGCGTCCACCAGCAGTTTTTCCATGCTACAGACGTTGCCGTAAAGGGAGTGAAGGCTCGCGGCTCCTTGATGGCACCCAAGGAGATCGACAAGATCTCGAAGCGGAAGCCTCGCTGGTGGAAAGACGGCGAAAAGGCGCCTCGTGGTATCCTCCTCGATCACTGATTTCGAGTGGCCAGTGGCGTTCGTACCCGTGCCCGTGCCCGGCCCCCCCAAGAAGCAGTCATCCCCGCCCCCGCCTAAAGATTGCGGGGGCAGGCTCCGGCGGGGATCCCTCAGTACCTGATGCCAAGGGATTCCTGCCTGCGCAGGAATGACAGATGAGGTGGTCAAGGAACGGGCCGACAAAAAGGTGTCAGGAACCTTTTTCCTGGCTCTGGCCTCAAGCCGGACCCCCGCATCAAGTCCCGGACATTGCGAGTCGCCGAAGGCGACGTGGCAATCCCCCAGCTTGAGTTATAGGGCATCAGAAGCCGGGGCGCACTTTGTTCTCCGCCTGACAATCTTGTGCAGAGTCCTGATACGCTATTGAACCCCGCGCAACGGCACCTCTGCTCTCGGCAGGCCCTCCCCGAGAAGGGAATTCTCTCGAAAAGCCAACAACATACCCACCTTTTGGCGATCACGACGTGAGGACTCGCCCGGGTCGGGCACCATCCTTGCATATAACTCCGTAATTGTTTGCTGAACCCAAGAACAGGCAAAGGGGAACAGAGATGAATGCGAACCTCCTGCGCGCGATTTTTGTGTTGGCTGTGGCCTTCTTCGCCGGGTGTGGTCTGGACGACGTGATATGCACCGTCGCAACGGACTGCGACGATCAGAATCCCTGCACGGAAGATAATTGTGCGGGGGGCCTGTGTGTGCACACCAACAACACGCTGCCCTGCGATGACGGGGATGCTTGCACCACGGACGACGTCTGCTCCGGCGGCACATGTTCCGGCGAACTCCTTGACAACGATGGAGACGGGTACGCGAGTGATGCATGCGCCGGTGGGAACGATTGCGACGACACAGATGGCCAGGTGCACCCGGGGAGTCCGGAAGCACCCTACGGGGAACCGATCTGCAGCGACACGATCGACAACGACTGTGACGGGGACGTAGACGCGGAGGACTCGGGTTGTTTTCCAACGACCGTTCTCGCAGCAGACCACGTTGCGGCAGCGAGCTTTGATCTCGTTCCCGAGACCTACATCGAGCAGGCAAAGACCGCGTTCCGCATCGCTTACGGACACACGTCCCACGGAAGTCAGATCGTGAGCGGAATGGGTGTCATGGCCGGCCTGGACAGCCTCTACGCGTACAGTTCAGCCGGAGGCCCGGGGATGCTTTCCCTGCACGACGGGACCCCGGCCGGCGACCTAGGCAACCCGGACCGAACCACCTGGGAACAAAGAACGCGCGATCTCCTTGACGCGCCCGGCAACGACCGGAATCTCATCATCTGGTCCTGGTGCGGGCAGGCGGACACGACAGAGACGAACATGGATCTGTATCTGGACCTAATGGACCAGCTCGAGTCGGACTATCCGCACGTGACCTTTGTGTACATGACAGGCCATCTGAACGGAACCGGCGAAGGCGGGAACCTGAACCAGAGAAACGAACAGATCCGCGCCTTCTGCCGGACGAACGACAAGGTGCTCTTCGATTTCGCGGATATCGAGAGCTATGACCCGGACGGCTCCTATTTCCTCGATCAAGGGGCGAACGACAACTGCGACTACTCCGGCGGGAACTGGGCTACCGAATGGTGCAGCGCAAACCCGACTTCCGAGTTCTGCCTCCCCTGCAGCTGCGCCCATTCCCAGGCGCTCAACTGCAACATGAAGGCGCGGGCCTTCTGGTGGATGCTGGCACGCCTGGCCGGATGGGACGGAACCTAGCCCCTCAGCCCCAACCCCCTCCCAGTCCACCCAGGGGGTCAGGCCCATAAGCGGCCCCAATCAATCGTCGCTTCATCTGTTTTGGGCCCCAACATACTAACCTTGGCTGTCAACACGGACCTGCCGCTTCCACACAAGGGTTCATTTGACGCCGGGGGGACCCGCACAGCACAATAGAAGAAAAAGGCGGAGTGCCCAGAAGCGCGAAAAATACAGGTCGATCATATAGAGGGAAAACGATGGGAGACCAAACTAAGGTCACGAGACGGAATTTCATCAAGGGGGTTACCGCGACCGGCGCACTCCTTTCGGTGGGGGGGATGGCCCTGACCGAATCAGGCTGTACTGTGGAGGGCACGTCCCAGGTCTTCCGGGTTGAAAACTGCCCGGAACATGACGGCCAGTCCCGGCACGTCGGCTTCGATGTGATGATGGACTCGCTTTCCGATGGTGGAGTGAAGCTGTATCGGACCGATGCGGGACATCCCTGGGGAGGCCCCGGAGGGATTGTGGGAGCGAACGACGTTGTCCTGATCAAGGTAAATTGCCAGTGGAAATGCCGCGGAACCACGAACACGGACTTGCTGCGAGGTCTGATTTACAGGATTCTGGAACACCCGGACGGTTTCGAGGGAGAAGTGGTCATCCTCGAGAACGGACAGGGGCAGGGAAGCTTCGATGGTCGCCCGAGGGCCTGGGGATCCTATGCGGCATGGCCCGTGATCGACAACGGCGTTTACGTCAATGCAGAGGACGAGACGGTCCTCACTGTGGATCACCTCGTAAACAGCGTTTTCGCAGGTGACCCTGTAAGTTCCTTTCTCCTGGACAACATACGTGAGAACTTCATCTCCGAGACGAACCATTCGGGCGATGGGTATCGACGGGTTTCAGACGTCTCCTACCCCTGCTTCACTTCCGCCGGGGGACACCGGATCGAACTGCGCGAAGGCATCTGGAACGGCTCGGAACACGGCGACAACATCAAAGTCATCAACGTCCCCGTCCTGAAGACCCACGACGGCACGGGCATCACGGGAGTCTTGAAGCACTTCTACGGCGTGCTCTCGATGGCAGACGGTCACTTCGGGATTCGACACTATCTTCAATCAGGAACACAATGCGGAAAGATGTGGAGCATGGTTCGGGCCCCGGACCTGAACATCCTCGATTGCATCTGGGTGAGCCACGAGGCCCTCAGGGGGTATCCGGAAGAGACCACCCACCGCGCGAATGTCCTGCTTGCTGGCATGGATCCGGTCGCCCTCGACTACTATGCGAGCAAGCACGTCCTGCTCCCGGTCGGAGGCAACCAGGCGCACATGCACAACCCGGATTCGTTCCCGGGTCTGATCAATCACCTTGGCGGTGCACAAGCCTTCATCAACGCCAACGGCGGAATAGCCGGCCTGCCCGCCGTGCAGGGAGACGAGAACATCATCGTCGAAACGCGGTCCGCCGCGTAAGCACAGGATCAGTACCTCTCGAGCAGTTCCTCGCGGCCCGTCTTCAGGAAGAGCTTCTTGATCTTGGAGAAATCTTCCGCCGTCAGAGGTCTGAAGGTCTCGTCGCCTCTCTGACGAAAGTAGATACGCATGCCCGCATGCCGCTCGATGTTGAAGTTCTCACTCTTGAGGGGCCTGGACACGATCTTCTGCGTTTCGGTCACAACGAAGGCATCCACGATGCGGACGTAGTCCGGCATCCACTTCGGGTCCATGCCTGCCTCCTTTTGCTGTTGCATGAACCATTCGAAACTCGCCTCCGGGTCGAACGAGGTGCCTTCCTTCGGCTTGACAGCAATCATGACCTTTTCGTCCGAAACCTCGCAGGGGACCCCGTAGGCAGCCGCAAGTTCCACGTTCGGAAGCCTGAGGGCATACTCCAGGACGTTCTCTGCCGAGAAGTTCTCTCCGTCCTTCCGGATCCAGTCGTCCGTGCGCCCATTGAAGTAGAGGTAGCGCTTCCCGTCGACGATACGGATGTGCCCGAGATCTCCGGAGCGAAAATAGCCCCCTCGGAATTTCTTGTCAGAGGCCTCCGGGTTGTTGAAGTAGCGATCAAAGAAGATGTTGTCCCGCTCGATCTTCTTGGCAATCTCACCCACCGCCTCCTCGTAGTTGAGAAGGCGGCCCTGGCCGTCAGCAACGCCCGGGGGGCAAGGTTCGTCGTGTGCGTTCAGGATGACGACCGTCCGGTCACGGAGTCTGCCGACGCTTCCCCCCGGATTTCCCGGGAAGACCACGGTGCTGATCGGCGCCTCCGTGGACCCGTACGCCTCGTAGATGTGCTCCATACCGAGGTAGCGGATGAACTTCTCCCGGTCCACGGCCGAGGCCCCGTTGCCGTGGGCGATCCGGAGTCGGTTTCGCGGGTGCCGAGACAAGGCGGCTTCCACGGCCTCACCCGTTCCATACTTGCTCTCGAGCGCGTGCAGGATATAGTGAAGCGGTTGGCCCACGTAGTTCATAAAGGTCGCGCCATACTCGAGGATGTCCTCCTCGAAGGCGCTCGCACTGAATCGCCGTTTCAGCACAAAGCTGCCGCCGGCCATCAGGATCGGCAGGATACCGAGATACCAGGCGTTCGCGTGGAAGAGCGGCATGGCTACGTAGCCGCGGTCCTTGCCTGTCAGGCGAATACGATGCTTTGTGATGACACCCGCACCCAGAATCTTGAAGTGCGAGAGGGGCACCCCCTTGGGGGCCCCGGTCGTGCCCGAGGTGTAGATCACGATCAAGGGGCTGAAGATGTCGATACGCGTTCTCTGCCTCGATTCCGTATCGGCCCCGCACGCTGTGATCGCCTCCTCGACGGTCCGGACCTTCCCTTCCACCCCCTCCTCTGCTCCGTCAACGAGCAGGAAGTCTTCGGGTCCGAGCCCCTCGAGAAGGGGGAGCACGCTCTCCACCATGGGGAGCCGGGTCGGATCGGCGAGCACGAGGGTAATACGTGCCTGTTTGATACAGTTGGCAAGAGTTTCTCCGCGAAAGCCCGTGTTGATGCCGAACAGGACGTCGCCGCTCAGGGCCGCTCCGAAGAGGGCAAACACGAACTCGGGCGTGTTCTCCTGATACATGCCGATGGCGAGCTGCTCGCCGGGCCCGACGCGTCCGTCGCTCACCCGGTCCCGCTTGGCTGCACGAAAGAGACGCGCATACCGGGCTGCCTGCTGAGCAACCTCGCCGTATGTGTAGTTCCGGCCCTCGAAGAGCAGAAAGGGTCGATTCCGGCGTAACCGAGACGAGGCCAACCAGCGGAAAACGCGTCCCACATCGGTAAACCAGAGCCCCTTGCGGAAAATCGTCTTGAGGTTCAGCGGCCCCTCCTTTTGGTGACGCTCTCCTATTTTATGTTAACTACTTCTCGTAGAGCTTCTCGATGTACTGGGTCTTCTTGTCGGAGCGTTCGAGGGTGTCTGGCTCGACCCATTCGATCTGGGGCCGGATCTTGACGGCCTGGTGCATCTTCTCCTCGACTTCCTTGTGCAACTGTTCCAGGTCTCCCTTCCCCAGATCCTTGCCGAATTCGATCCTCAGTTTGACCGGCGGAACCACCCTGGGTGGCGGTTCATCCAGCAGAATCCGGAATGCGCCGGTCGTCCTCGGTGCAAAGGACTCGACCACGTCCTTGATCTGGGCCGGATAGACCATCACACCCTTTATCTTGAGCATGTCGTCCGTGCGGCCCACGATCTTGTACCGAAAGCCTGATTGTCCACAGGGACAGGGGGACACGAAAACCTGGTGCACGTCGCCCATGGTCAACCGAATGCCCGAAAGGGCGCCCCCCTGGGCCGTCAAGGTCGTGAACACGCCAAGCCCCGTGTTCCCATCCTCCAGGGGAACGTTCTTGCCCGTGTCCGGATCCACCAATTCGTAATAGACCACATCGTCTCCGATCCAGTGCATCCCCTGGTATTCCGGATAATCACAGGAAACGCCCAGACCCGCACCTGCGTCGAACAACTTGGCCCCGTATTCGGTCTCGATCCGCTTCCGCACCTCCGGAATGCCGGCCCCCGGCTCTGCGCCGCAGAGCAGAATCTTGTACCCCAGGGCCTTCACGCTGTCCCCTATGACGTCCGGGGCCTTCTCGATCATGTGAAGGGCCAGGGACGGCGTGCACATCAACACGTCCCCGCCGAAGAGCCGCGAGAAATTCATAATCCGCGTCGTGCCTGCCTCGGCACCCACGGGAAGGATGGTGATGCCCGGAAAATCCTCCAGGGCCAGCAGTGTGGGCGAACCCGCAAGGAACATGCTCAGGCCGAAGGCCAGAACCAGTGTGTCCCCGGGTCGCACGCCGCAACGCCAGAGCATCCTGTTGTTGATCTCCCGCATCCCGGGCAACCCGCCCCGGGTAACAGGATAGGGCGTAGGCATGCCTGTCGTTCCCGACGTGGCGGCCATCACGTAGATATCGTTGACCCCCTCACCCATCGTCATTTCCAGGATCTTCTGCATGTCAAAGCCTACCTCGGCGATGAGCTCCCGCATCTGCGGCTGCCCGTACACCGGTATCTTCTGCAAATCGTCGAGGCTCTTCACGTCCGAAGGCCGGAGGTCCGCCTCGTCCATCCGCTTCTTGTTGAGCGGAATCTTGTCGTACATGGACTGAATGTTCGCCACGAACAGATCATTCTGCATCTGCCGCATCTCAGGGGTGTTGAACTTGGGCTCCACTTCCATGTTCCAGTAAGGTCGATCCAGATCCATCGGTTCCCCCTCTCTCAGGTTGTTCTGTCAGGCATTTCGCCCGCTCCATGGACAAAAGGTCCTCTACTCTAGAAAGTCCGCATGCAACTTGTCAACGCTGACCCCCTGGTCCGAGTCCGGCCCGTCAGCTAACCTTGCGTTGTTCCCCCTTCCAGTACTTCTCCCGGACCTTCCTGCGGAGCACCTTGCCGACCACGCTCATCGGGAGCGCGTCCACGAAGGTGATCGATTTCGGCGCCTTGTATCGCCCGATCTCGGCCTTTACGTGGTCGATCAAGTCGGAGGGCTCCGGGGTCGCTCCCTGTCGCAACACGATCTCCGCGTGCACGGCTTCCCCCCAGTCCGGGTGGGGGATGCCGACAACAGCCGCCATGGACACCGCCCGATGAGAGCACAAGGCGTTTTCGACCTCGATGGCATAGACGTTGAAGCCTCCCGTGATGATCATGTCCTTCTTCCGGTCCACATGGTTCCCATGTCCCCGGACTTCCACCAGCCGTCCACGATTTCGGCTGCCGTGGCTTCCGGGTTGTTGTAGTATCCCGGGATCACGGCAGGTGACCTGTGCCATATTTCACCGACCTCACCCACGGCCACCTCGTTCCCTTCCTCATCAGCGATCTTCAGCTCCACCCCGGGGGTCACCTTGCCGCATGAGGCGAGCCGGCCCTCGTCTTCCTCCGTCTCCACGATGTGGTCCTCCTTCAGGAGGGCGGTGGTAACGGCCGGGTGCTCGGTGGACCCGTACACTTGGACGAAAATGTTGCCGAACCTGACCTGCAGCTTCTTGAGTTTGTCCGGGTTCATGGGTGCCGCACCATAGAGGACGGCTGTCAAAGAAGAAAGGTCATACTTGCCGGTTTCCTCGAGCTCCAGGAGCCGGTACAGAACGGTCGGCACCAACAAGGTCGAGGTGACCTTCTCGGCCTCAATGTTGGCACAGAACTGCTCCAGATCGGGCAGGTTCTGGGTCAGCTGGCACGAACCCATAAAAAGAGGGGCCAGAAAGAACAGGCCGCTCGATGTTGACCAGGGCCTCCCGGTCTGCAAATCGCCTGGCCACGTGCATCATCTGGCATCCGAAATTCACCTTCATCTTTCTTCCTCCCCGGCTCTCGGGTTTGTTCTGCACTTTAGAAAGGTGGGACAGGGGCTGTCAACAATTTTCTCCCGCCCCCCCCGGGGACCCGTTTGCCCGGCCGCCGAAAGACGCTTGAATTCAATGCCTCCCTTAGGGTAGACATTCCGTGTTGGACGGAAGCCTTTCAAGCCACAATGGAATCTATAGAAGAAGTAGGCAAAGGAACAACCCTGTGTCTCTCAAGAAATGGCCCTTACTCGCCGTATGGCTGCTGGCGGGCGTGTTCGCCCTGCAGATCATCACCCTCTCTGCGGCAGCTGACGAGGCGGTCCGCCCCTTCGAGCCGGGCGAGACGCTCACGTACAAGCTTCGCTGGAAATTCATCAATGCCGGAACCGCCGTATTCCAGGTGCAGCCCATAGCGGAAATGAACGGCAATCCCGCTCACCACTTCCTGCTGACGATCCACTCCAGCTCTATACTGGACGTGTTCTACAAGGTCCGGGATCGGGTCGAAGCATACACCGATCTGGACGTGACCCGTTCTCTGCTCTACAAGAATGAACAGCGGGAGGGGAGCTACAGCCGAGACGTGACCGTCACCTTTGACTGGCAGAATGAAATGGCCCAATTCGATAACCGGGGCGAGAAGCAGGACCCCATTTTCATCTATCCGGG
>RCNC010001922.1_pt1 | contig 14143 bp, 9 predicted proteins | sample 2041301 | NCBI WGS metagenome assembly RCNC01 (sample SAMN09708231, study PRJNA481090) | Marine sediment metagenome, whole genome shotgun sequencing project. | biome: marine sediment; feature: ocean; material: sediment; isolation source: Sewage treatment plant 13A marine sediment (STP13A) ... | reverse complement strand
TCGATTTCACCGTGGGTGAGAGCGCGGCCTGGCTCGACTCCAGCACCACCGGCGGCACCATCCCCGCCCTGGGCACGGCCACGGTGACCTTGTCGATCACCAGTGCGGCCGGCAGCCTGGCCGACGGGGCTTACAGCGAGGTGGTGAGCTTCGTTAACACCACCACCCATGACGGTGACACCACTCGCAACGCGTGGGCGTGCCGGTGGTGCAGCAGCAGTGGACCATGGACAGTGATCCCGGCTGGACCGGACAGGGCCTCTGGGCTTATGGCCAGCCCACCGGTGGCGGCGGGCAGTATGGCGATCCCGATCCCACCGGGGGACACACCGGCCCCAACGTTTACGGCTACAACCTCGCCGGCGACTACGAGAACTCGCTCTCCGAGACGCACCTCACCTCGGCCGCCATCGACTGTTCCACCCTGAACAGCGTGATCCTCAAGTTCCGCCGCTACCTCAATGTGGAGCAGCCGTCCTACGACCATGCCTACCTCCGGGTGAGCAACGACGGCACCACCTGGACCCAGGTCTGGACGAATACCGCCGAGATCACCGATTCCTCCTGGACCCTGGTGGAATACGACATCGCCGCTGTGGCCGACGGCCAGCCCACGGTCTACCTCCGCTGGACCATGGGCAGCACCGACAGCGCCTGGCAGTACTCGGGCTGGAACATTGACGACGTGGAGATCTGGGGTATCGACGGCTCGTCCGCGCCCACCGACACGGTGGCCGCCGGCCTCGACTGCCAACCGGGCTCCGGGACCCTGCCCCTGACCGTGGGCATGACCGCCCAGCTGGAAAACCTCACCGGCGAATCGCGCCGCGCCGCGGCCCGTATCGACATGGTGATCGCCAACGGCACCCCCTACACCAACTGGCGCGCCGGCTGGACCAATCTCTCCCCGGCCGAAGTCTTTGCCACGTCATGGAACCAGAACCTGCCGGCCCTGGGGACCCTGGTGGGAGACAATGTCTTCACCCTGCTGGCCGAGGATGTGACACCGGCGCCCTACAACCAGCCGCCCTATGCCCCTTCAGGTGACACCGACAGCCAGGCCTGCACGGTGACCGGGCTGGCGCCGTAGATTGGAACAGGTCGGGGACGTACATAACTTTATAACTTGCGTTCGCCGGTACTACTTTACTGATTGATTCAGGCTATCCTGGAGGTCGCAAAGAGATATCAGCAAGTTATAAAGTTATGTACGTCCCCTTACCCTCACCTCCGCCGGCGCAGCAGGTAAATGCCGCCGGCGATGGTGAGCAGGCCGAGCAGGATCAACGCCAGCGGCAGCAGCCACTGCCGGCGGGGCCGCGGCTGCAGGCGCAGCGACGAGGCACTCTCACCCACCAGCACAAAGGGGGCCCAGAAGTGGGGGTGGGCCCCGCTGTCCAGGGAGGCCCGCCTGGCGTTGGCCAGGGCAGCGGCCTTGCTCTCCCCCCGGACCAGTCCGGCAAAGAAGCGGTCCATCAGGCCGGCGGTGAACCGGTCCTCCACCGGCCAGAGGGTGTGGACCACGCTGCGGCTGCCGGCGGTGATGAACGCCCGGGAGAGCCCCACCACCCCCTCGCCGCGCACCGACCGGCCAAGGCCGGTGCTGCAGGCGGAGAGCACCACCAGGTCGGCGTCCAGGCCCAGAGCCTTGATCTCCTCCAGCCCCAGCAGTCCATCCCGCACATCCTCTCCCTCGCCGCTGAAGACGATGGCCGAATCCCGGGCGGAGTTTTCGTCCACCAGGGCGTGGGTGGCCAGGTGGATCACCCGGGCACCGGCCAGCTCCGGATCGGCGAGCAGGCTCTTTCTCGCGTCACTGCCGGTGAATGCTCGGGCCCGGGCCAGTCGCCCGGCGATCCGCCGCACCTCTCGGCCGGAGTGGGGCAGGGGCGGGAGGGATAGCGAGCCGCTGAACTCAGGGTCGCCGATGGCCAGCAGGTCCAGTCCGTCGCTCGAGTCGTCGCCGCCCGATCCCGACAGCTGGGCCAGAACCGCCGCTGAATGGGCGTAGGAGATCTCGTGCCCCTGGGCCAGCCAGACAGGCGGGCCGCTCCCGGGCAAGGCCAGCGCGGCAAAGGGGAGGTGGTGCAGGAGACCGTCGGCCACAACCACCAGCCGGGTGCGGTCCGGGGTCAGCTGCTCCTGCACGGGTCCGAGGATGGCGGAGAAGAGCGAGCGGCCCGCGGAGACCAGCTCCGGCGAGGGGGACTGTTCCACCGGCCCCGGCGGAATCCGCAGCTGTTCCAGATAGCCGGCAGCCAGCGATTCGATCTCTTCCCGAGGGGGCAGCCGGTGGAGAGAGAGCCCGGTCCTGGTGAGCAGAAAGAGAAATGAGCCGTCCTCGCCCAGCAGGTACTCCAGCAGGCAGCCGTCCGGTCCCGGCAGCACCTGGCGTGCCTCATCCACCGTGATCCGGGGCAGGGCCACCGTCATCCCGTCACCGTTTTCATCCTCTGCCCGGAGCAGGTCGAGGAGCGAACTGGCGTGGGCCTGTTCGGCCACGGCGAAACAGAGTTCGGGCTCGCCCATCTTCTCCAGCACATCGATGTAGCTGCAGAAAACCTGGTGCTTGTCCTCCATGTAGGACCACTTGAGATCATCCTGGTCCTGGTGCGCTCTGCCCTGGCCAATGATCTCCAGGGCCAGTTCCAGCCGCTCCCTGGCCCGGGCCAGGTCACCGGCGGCCAGGGCCAGCCGGCCGAGACGGAAGTTGCCGCTCCAGGCGAGGATCGGGTACCCGCCGCCGTCCCCCAGCCGGGCGGCTTCGAGATATTTTTCTTCGGCCTGGTCCGGATCCCCCGTGGCCTCGGCGGAGTGGCCCATGGAATAGCTGACACAGGCCTGTCCGTATGAGTCCGCCAGCCGGCCATAGGTGTCGAATGCCTCTGTGAACGGTTCCCACGCCTCCACGGACCGGCCGGCCCCGGAGAGCACCGCACCCTGGAGGTGCAGGGCGTTGGCCAGCCCGCCCATGTCGCCACCGGCCCGTGAGATCTCCCCGGCATGCACCAGCCGCTCCAGTGCCTGCTCCTCCGCCCCGTTCTTCCACAGCAGGTAGCCCATCTCCCGGTGGATCAAACTCTCCAGCCGGCCGTCTTCCACCTCCCTGGTCTCCATCAGCTCCGCGGCCTCCTGGAGATTGATCAGTGCGGTGTCGTAGTCGCCCAGGGCGCTCCTGATGTGCCCCATGTTGGCCAGGCAACTGGCCGCGGTGGGCCAGCGGCTGATCCTCCGGGCCACGGCCAGGGCTTCGGAGAAATTGTCCAGCGCCGTCCGGTAGCGGTTCAGCTCGGTGCCGCAGATGGTCCCCCGGGAGGTGAGCACGTAGAGCAGCATGTCGTCCATCCCCAGCTGCCGGGCCACCGGGATTGACCGGTCGAACCAGTCGAGCGTCGCATCCACGTCCGTGCTCCGGTATAGCAGGGCCAGGGCCACCATATTTCGCAGGCGACTTTCATCGTCCTTTTGCAGTTCAGCCAGCTCCAGCGACCGGCGGTATTGTCCCTCCGCCGGTTCGATCTCCCCCAGCCGGTAGTGGGCGTTGCCGGCCAGGTGCAGGGCCAGCACCGCGCCGCCCAGGGTATCCTCCTCCTCGAAGCTGGCCAGGGCCTCCCCGGCGCAGCGCAGCGCTTCCCCGGTGTCCCCCTGACGCTGCCGCAGGCCGGCCAGCTGCTTCAGCGCCAGGCCGCGGCCTGAAGCCGAGCCGCCGGCATCGAAGCGGGCCAGGCTCTCTTCGATCATGCTCACCGATTGGTCAGAGTCGGAAGCAATGGCGCTGAGGGCCAGGAGACAGAATCCGTCACAGATCGCCTGCTCGTCTTCGTCCGGCTCACCAGCGGATTCGGCCAGCAGGCGGCGGGCACTCTCCAGGCGGGTACGGGCCTGTCCCACGGCACCGGGCTCTGTCCGGTCGTAGAGCAGGTTCAAGCCGAGGCCGAACTGGATGGCCGGACTGTGGGGGTGCAGGTCGGTCAGGGTCTGCAGGCGTTGGCGAGCTTCGGCCAGGCGGCCGGTGCGCAGGGAGATCAGGGCCCAGTCCCGCTGGAGGGAGGCGCAGTCCGGGTCGGCTCCCAGGCGGCGGCCCAGCAGCTCCCAGGCTTCATCCTGCCCGCGGCTCTCAATGAGCTCGAGGGTGGTGCCGGGTGAGCAGGAGGCAACCTGGTCCGCCGGGGTGCCTGTGGCTTCCAGGGAAAGTGCGGAAAAAACCAGTCCCAGAAAAAACAGCCCCGTCCTCAGAAGGCGCGGGGCTGCCATAGGAATTCGAAAAATGCTTCTAAAAGAATGGGCGGCTGACATCCTCCCGCTGGTCGGGGCAGGGATGCATGGGCGGCGCATCCGGAAGGGCCGGCCGCGGTGATTCCGGTTCGATCCCGAAGAAGCCGATTCCCCTGTATGTGTGATCCGGCATGAACCGGGGAGTAAAGCACGTGAACCAGTTGCTGAGCACGTAAATGAAATAGACCATAAACACCCTCCTCGGTTCATATGTCGTGGCCAAGGCTGCTACCCGTCACCGGGATTGCTTGCGATCGGGAATGTTGGAAAGCTGGTTCAAATTCTATCTAACTTATAAATATATGTCGTTTAGGCGAATCGTCAAGCCCCTTCCCCATATTTGATCAAATTAATTGAACAACCGGCCCGACAAAAGCCGGGTCCCATGACTCTTCCTCCCCGTTCTGTATATTGTCCATGAAAATGAGAATGCATGGGGTCAGGTACTTTTCATTTTCATTCCATGGACACTCCTTCAAGACCTAAGCTGAGCAGAATGAAAATGAAAAGTACCTGACCCCATGCATTTTCATGGGCTGAAATCTCAGGATTGAGGCGCGGGCTGGCGTTTCTCCGGCGGGACCAGCCGGATGAACAGGAAAATGGTGGCGAACATGTAGAAGCCGGAGGCGGCATACATCCAGCGGTAGCCCAGGAGGTCGGCCACCAGGCCGAACACCGGCAGGCCGAAGCCGAAGCCGATCTCGAAGCAGGTGGCGTAGACCGAGAGGGCAAAGGCCCGGCGGTGGTGGCCGATGAGATCCACCATCAGTGAACTGAGGGCGGGGAAGATCAGCCCCTGGCCCAGGCCGCCGATCAACCCGGCAACGATCAGCAGCCAGGTGGCGTGGATCTGGGAGATGATCAGGCTGTTCGCCGCCACCAGCAGCAGGGCCGGGATGGCCACCCGGCGCTGTCCGTAGCGGTCGGGGAGCGCGGCCAGCCGGAAGCGGGTGGCGATGGCGCTGAAGGAGAAGGCGATGAAGAAGGGGAAGAAGCGTTCGATGCCGATAAAGCGGCAATAGGGGCCGATGAAGTTGAGGTTGGTGCCCCGGACCGCACCGTGGGCGATGGCCACCAGCACCACGCCGGCGATGGCGGCCATCAGCAGCCGGCCCGAAGCTCGCGGCGGTGTCGATCCGGGTGGCGCATCCGGCATTGTCCGGCCGGAGGGAACGGCGGCCACCAGTCCCATGGCCATGACGGCCAGCAGGCAGTCGAGGATGAACAGGGTCTGAAAGCCGCTCCGCGCCACCACCAGCTCGCTGATCATCGGTGAGAGCGCGTGGGCCAGCAGGCCCGAGATGCCGAAAATCCCCAGCGCTTCGGAGAGGTGGTTGGCCGGCGTCAGCCGGGTGGCCAGGGCCATCAGCGGGGCGAGGATGCAGCTCCAGCCCACTCCGAAGAGGGCCCGCAGCATGACCACCGGCCAGCCCACGGGCTCCACCAGCGAGAAGAAGGGGACAAGGGCGGCCATGGTGGCCAGACCGAAGAGGGCCACCGCCCGGTAGCTCAGCCGCTCGGCCGCCATCCCGGTCACCGGCCGCAGCAGTACGGCCACCACCGAGAAGATACCCATGATCAGCCCCACCTGGGTGTCGGTGCCGCCGCTGTCCTTGATCAGCAGGGGGTAGAGGACAAAGGAGGTGACCACGTAGAAGATGAGGAAATTGGCGGCGAGGCAGAGGACGTAGGGCCGGTTCCAGATCCCGGCTTCGATGCGGCCGGCATGGCCGGTCACTGGACGTATCCCAGGGCCTTCAACTCTTCGATGTGCCGGTCATCCACTTCGTCATCCTCGGTGACCAGGCTGGGATACAGTTCGGCCAGCACTTTTTGTGCTTCGAGGTGGCGCTCCAGCGCCGCCCGCAATTCGGCGGCGAGTTCCGGCAGATCGGCGGCCAGGTTGACCTCTTCCAGGGGGTCGGCCTCCAGGTCGTAGAGCTCCTCCTCCCCGGTGCTCGGGGTGCGGATGTACTTGTGACGACCCAGCCGGACCGATTTGCGTTCCTTGTAGTAGACCAGGCTTCCGGCAAAGGCCGGGCGATCGCCACTCTCCTCGCCGCGGACCAGGGGCAGCAGGCTCTGCCCCTCCCAGAACGAGGGCGGCTCGATACCGAGGAAGTCGAGCACCGTGGGGGCCACGTCGATCAGCCGCACCACGTCGGACCGGTTTCTCCCGGCCACCGGATAGCCGGTTGGTGGGCGGACGATCAGCGGGATGTGGAGCAGCTCACCATAGAGCGTGTGCCCGTGATTCACGTTGCCATGCTCCCAGAACTCCTCACCGTGGTCCGAGGTGAGGATGACCATGGTTTTACTGTCCAGCCCCAGCCGCTCCAGGGTGTCGATCAGCCGCCCGATCTCCTCGTCGGTGTACCGGACCTCGAGGTTGTAGAGGTTCTCCAGCCGCCGTTTCTCACCCGGGCCCACCATCCGGCCCTTGCGCAGATCCACGGTGGGGCCCGAGTCGTAGCGGGCGAAGGAGCCGTGGCCGCGTGGCGGCGGGGCGTCGCGGCGATACTGACCGCGGGCCACGTAGGGATCGTGGGGGTCCACCAGGTGGATCCAGAGGAAGAAATTCCCTTCCGCGTTCAGCTCCAGGTAATCGATGGCCTGGTCCACCAGATTTCCAGCCACCGACAGGTCCATCCGCGCGGCAAAGGGGCTGGAGGCCAGGCCCAGGGCGCTGGCCACCCGGCGCGTGATCAGGCCCGGCCACCAGACAGGTCGGGCCTGTTTGGAGTAGGTGAACTGGTAGTTGTCGAACCCCTGGTGAAGATTAAAGGGGAAATTGAGCCAGCCGTTGGCCAGCACCGCCTTGGTGGTCATCCCCTCCCGTGAGATCGATTCGGCCAGGGTGACCATCTCCGGCGACAGGCGGCTGCCCTTGCCATAGGTTCCGTGGGCCGTGGGGTAAAGCGAGGTGAGCATGGAGGCCACCGAGGGCAGGGTCCAGGGGGAGGGCGCCTCCGCCTCGGTGAAGACCACGCCAGCCTCGGCCAGCCGGTCGATGTTCGGGGTGGAAACCCGCCGCTGGTGTCCCGGTTCCAACCGGTCGCCGCGCAGGGTATCCACCGAGACCAGAATGACGTTGCGGTCCTCGGTCCAGCTGTCGGCGGTGGCGTCGCGGTTGGTTTTCCATTGCGGTTCACCAACCTGCCACCCGGGCAGGCTGATCAGGGCAAAAAGCACGATGGCGACGATGTCGATCCAGCGGGCCAGCGGACCGGCGTGCCCTTCTTTGCTCGTGGATGCGGCCAGCCGCCAGAAGAGGAACAGCGCGGCCGCCGCGGCCAGGGCGAGGGCCAGCCCGGTAAGAAGATCCGGCCGGCCCGCCGGCAGCAGGCGCCGTACATGCTTCAGCCCCAGGTAGTGGATGAACGGTCCGGCCACGGCCAGCGCCAGGGCGGTGGCCACCAGGCCGAGGCCGGTAAGCACGGCGGAGCGCCGCCCCCTGAAGCGGAGGATCAGCAGCCCCACGGCGGTGCCCAGCAGAAGGCAGACAAAGACCACCCGCAGGTTGGTTTCCAGGGTGCTGCTGGCCATCATCCGGCGGAGCGGGGGGATGGCCTGGATATGCAATCTGGCGTAGAGAATGAGGAAGAGTGAGGTGGAGGCGCTGGCCACCAGGGCCGTAAAACCGGTACTGGTCCGGTGCGACCCGGCCAGGCGGGCGTGGAGGACGAAGATCAGGGCGGCCAGCGGTATGCCGATCAACCCGCAGGTCAGCCCCTCCACCAGCACCGTGGTGCCATAGAGCCGCAGAACCTCCCGCAGGATGTCACCGGCCGCGATGTTGCCCCAGGTAGCCCTGACGTGCCCCAGGGCGCCAAACCCCTCCATCAATCCCACCACCATCCCCGTGGCCAGGCCGCAGCGCAGTCCCAGGCGCAGGGCGGGCATCAGACGTGGGGTGGTACGTTCCATATCTCCTCCAAAGAAAATGATAATATAACCGCACCATGGCCGGCGCAAGCTGCCGTTTGACGCCCGGCCGGCCTTTTGCTACAACAGCTCACCAGAGGAATTCTTCATGCGCATCGTCAGGGGGAGTGCGGACCGGACGTCCGAACTGGTGAAATCCATCCGGGAGAGCTTTGACGGCCGGGATTTCGTCTACCGGCCGGTTTATGATGCCCAACTGCGGCTGCTGGCGCAGAACGGCCCCGGTGAACACCTGCTGGTGCTGGAGCAGGGCCGGATCGTCGCCATCATCTTTGTCCAGCGGGTTGGCCGGCTGGTAACGCCGCTGTTTCTCGATCAGAGCGTGGAGGGGGTGTGCGGGGCCCTCCGAGCCTGTTTCGGACGGAGCCGCCGTTGGGTCAAGACCGTAGTCCGGCCCCTGTGGGATCTGCGGGTGGGGAGTTCGCTCCTTCCGCTCCTTGACGAATTCGGATTCCGGCCCGGCCCGCCCCAACGGCTCTACCGGCTGCTGCGGTCCGGATACCGGTCCGGAGACCATCTGTGTGAGAGCATCGACGGCAGCCGGGTGGACTACCGGATGCACCACGACGATATCGCCGGGACCCTGGCCACCCTGACCCCGCTGCTCAAATCCTGGTCCGGTTTCTACGGATTTGAAGGTCATTCGGAAAAGACCTGCCGGCTGTTCACCGCTTCGGTTGATGCCCAGAAAGCCGCGATGCTCTGGGTCCTCCTGCCCGAACAGTGCCGGCCGGACCAGAACGACTGCTGCCTGCACTGGAAGGAGGAGATCGGGGCCGGCGGCATATACGTCCGTTCGATGATCACCGAGGAGCCCTTCCGGGGCAGGGGGATCGGTTCCTCCCTGCACCGCTTCATGCTCTCCCGGTTCTTCGAGGGCCCCGAGGCGGTGGAAGCCTCCTGGATCTCCACCAACGAGGAGAACCGGGCCAGTGTGGGCCTGCTGGAGTCCCTTGGTTATCGCCGGCAGCTGGTCTGCCGTTACCACCACTTCATTCGTTGAGCCGGAGCATTCGCCGCCGGCATCCCCGGTGGCGAATGTCGGGGGCGTATGGTAAAACATATTATCGAATGATCGATCAACGGACATCGAGTGAATCCCGGCAAGCACAACTCGGGAAGAGGAGGGATCGCATGTTTGGCAATATCGGCCGGCTGACTGTTCTGGGAGTGGCGGTGGCTCTCCTTCTCGGATTCGCTGTCACCATGGCGCTGCAGGCCGACGAGGAACCGGCAGTGGCGGCAGCGGCGGAAGTGCCGGCCCCGTCCGCAGAGATGCCGATCCCGATCCCGGCCAACCAGCGTACCTTCCCGCAGTTCGTCACCACCCGGGTTGACAACGCGGTCTTTGCCATCGGTTTCCAGGTCGCCCAGCTGCGGATGAGCGAGGAGTCCGAATACCTGCCCCTGGTGTTGGGGATGCAAAACTTCAAGCACAAGATGTGGAGTATCAAGCAGAAGGATTTCCAGCTCTACGACGAGACCGGGACGCTCATCGAGCCGGTGTCGCTGCAGGAGATCCGCAGGGAATACAAGCGTTATTTCAAGGACTACCAGTTTCTGGTGCATACCACCACCCTTGACCAGTTGCTGCCCAACGCCGAGTTCGCCGGCGGGGTGCGGGGAGAAAAGCAGATCGCCACCGTGGACACCGGGCGGGTTTTCTACCGGCACACCCTGTTCTACCCCACCCCGGGGGACACCGCGGTCTATTCGGCCACCCTCGATTTCAAGAACTTCTTCTTCGACCTGATCTACTACAAGGACATCGGTGACAAGTGGCTGCGGATGAGCATCCCGGGCAAGAAGCGGCGCCCGCAACTGGAACTGGTGTTCAAGGTCAGCCAGTTGGACCGGTAGTCGGATTGATCGCCATCTTCATCAGATTTTTCCGCATCATCGTCGTCAGCGTCTGCCTCATCCCGGCATATTCCTGCAGCGGGCCGGTGGAGACCCCCGGTCCGTCCTCTTCACCGGCAACGACGCTGGAGGAGCTGTACGGGCAGGTCTGGTCCGATGTGCCGCTGCTCTTCTATCCGGCGGGGGGCTGGGACGGTGCCCCGCGGAAGATGCGCTGGCGACTCACCTCACCCGCCACCCTGATCTGCCAGGTGAACCGCCCCGTGGAAGAGGAGCTCCACCTGACGCTGGTCCCGGCGAACCGCACGGCTCCCGGGGCCTGGCAACCGCTCTGGAACGGACGGGCCGAACCGTCCATCGACATCAGTTCTGCGGACGGTCATCTCCGGGTCACGGTCCCGCCGGGAATACTGGTGCCCGGAGCGCACCGCCTGACACTGGTCCGGCCCGGGGCATCGTCCCGGGACGAGCGGGATCCGCTGGAACTGGAGATAATCGAATTCAACTGTGGTCCGCTGTCCGGCGCCCTGCGGGCGGACCTCGGTCCCCGTCTGAAGCGGATGGCCGGTTTTCTCGACAGCGGTGTCTTTCTCAGCGGTGAGGGGCGGGTGCGCCGGGGGGGATTCATCTTCCGTGGGCCGCACCGTAGACAGGTGCGGCTCAGCCTCACCGCCGCGGCGGTCCTGCGGACCACAACGGGCAACCGTTCTGACGGGGAGGCCAGGTTTGCCATCAGCTCAGGATCGGAAAGCGCAGAGTCTCCGGTTCCACCGGGAGGCGAGGGAACCCTCGGCCTCCGACTTCCCCCGGGCGATCACCTGCTGACCTTCAGTGTGGATGGCCCGGCGGAAGGCGACTACTGGTGGGGCTCCCCGTACCCCTGGCCCGAAGAGCCATCGAATCTGCCGCCGGTCATCATCATCACCCTCGACACCACCCGGCGCGATGCGGTGAGCCCCTACGACCGTGCAGGAGACACCACCCCCGTTCTGCGGGCTTTTTCCGGCGAGGCCACCGTTTACACCAGGGCCTTTGCCGTGTCTCCCTGGACCCTGCCCTCCCATGCCTCGATCTTCACCGGCCGCTACCCTTCGGAGCACGGGGCCGGTGTCCGCTGGGCCAGCCTGCCGCCCCGGGCCGAGACCCTGGCCGAACTGCTCCGGGCCCGGGGGTATCTCACCGCCGGGTTTGCCGGCGGGGCGCTCTCCTCTGCCAGGTATGGTGTGGCCCAGGGTTTTTCCCGCTACCGCGATCCGGATGGCTACCAGACCCGCGCCCGGCCGCTCACCGATGCGGTGGTCGACTATCTCCACACCGTGGAAAACGCGCCGCTCTTCCTCTTTGTCAACTACTTCGACCCCCACTTCCCCTACGTGGCGCCGAAGCGTTTCCGCAACCAGTTCAACGTGCCGCTCCACGAGCGGCAGCTGGCCGGGCTTCCCCACTGGCGGTCGGCCATCGCCGGGGACAGCGATGCGTTCAGGCAGGTTCGCAACAGCCGCCAGCCGGCCCCGGAAGAGGCCCTGCTCTGCCTGCGGGCGGCCTACCGGTCGGAGGTGGCGTACATGGACCAGCAACTGGGGCTCCTGTTCGACGAGCTGCGCCGGCAGGGACTCTACCAGCGGGCATTCATTGCCATACTGGCCGACCACGGGGAGTTTCTCGGCGAGCACGGGTTCTATGGCCACTCCTTCCGTCTCGACCCCGAGCTGATCGAGATCCCCTGCCTCATCAAGTGGCCCGGGCAGACCAGGTCGCAGGTGGTGGACCTGCCGGTTTCCCAGGTCGATCTATTCCCCACCATTCTCCAGCTGGCCGGTATCGAAGCCCGGCCCTCGTCCGGTGTGACGCTGCGGCAGGGCGATACCGCCGGTTTGGCCCAACGGCCCTGGCTGCTGATGGAGGAGCATTCGCAGCCTGAGGTGCATTTCCTCGGCCTCCGCTCGATCAAACTGGCCGACCATCTGTACGGACTGGTCTCCGCCGGGGAGCGGACCTGGGCCTGGGAGGGAGGGCAGCGCTGCTCCGCCTGGGAAAGGGGGCAGTGGACCGACCAGCCCTGTGCCGGTTCCTGGCCGGAGACCCTGGAAGCGTTGCGGGACCGTTTCGAAGCCGGGGATCCGGCTGAATCAACGCAGACCGAATCCCTGGAAGATGAAGAGCGGGAGAAACTGCGGCAGCTGGGATACCTGGAGTGACCCCCTCAGGGAATAAAAAGGTCCTTGGTGGCGAAGTTCGGATCGCTGGTCAAGTTGACTCCCAGGCGGCGCAGGCCGGCCTCGTCCCCCGGGGTGGGGATGTGGGTGATGTGCACCTCGCAGCCCCTCAACTCGCTCAGCTTCTCCATGGCCAGCTGGGCCGCCGGGTTGGTGGTGGCACTGATGCTGAGGGCGATCAGGGCCTCCACCACGTCGAGGCTCAGCGATTTCTCCTTGAGCACGTCGGTCTTCAGGTTGCGCACCGCCTCGAGGATGTTTGGCGGCAGCAGCTTGATCTTCTGGGGGATGTCGGCCAGATGCTTAATGGCGTGGAGCACCAGGCTGGAGGCGGCGTGGAGCAGCGGTGAGTTGTTGCCGGTGATGATCGTCCCGTCGGCCAGGGCCATGGCCGCCCCGCAATAGACGCCCTTGTTTCCCTTGTCCAGTTCCTCGGCGTTGGCGGCCGCTTCCCGCGCGGGCAGCACCACCGCCCGTGACTCCGGCTTGAGGTCGAAGCGATTGAAAAGCAGTTCGGCCCGCTGCACCGTATCGTGGCTCTCGAAGCCCATGGCATACTCGCAGCGGTAGCGGAAGTAGCGGCGGATCAGCTCCTGCTTGGCCGCTTCCCGGGCCGCCTCGTCGTCGATGATGGCAAACCCCGCCCGGTTGACCCCCATGTCGGTGGGCGACTGGTAGAACGACTTCTCGCCGGTGATCTTCTCGACGATGCTCTTCAGCACCGGGAAGACTTCCACGTCACGGTTGTAGTTGATCGACTTTTCGTCGTAGGCCTCGAGGTGGTGCGGGTCGATGAGGTTGAAGTCGGCCATGTCGGCGGTGGCCGATTCGTAGGCCACGTTCACCGGGTGCTTCAGCGGCAGGTTCCAGATGGGGAAGGTCTCGAACTTGGCGTAGCCCGAGGTCTGGCCGGCCCGGTAGCCGTGGTAGAGCTGGGTCAGGCAGGTGGCCAGCTTGCCGCTGCCCGGACCGGGGCCGGTGACCACCACCAGGGGTTTTTCGGTCTTGATCCGCTCATTGGCTCCGTAGCCCTCATCGCTGACGATGGTCTCCACGTCGGTGGGGTAACCCTTGGTGAAGCGGTGGGTGTAGACGGTGACCCCCCGCCGCTCCAGCTTGTTTTTGAAGACCAGCGCCGCCGGCTGGTCGTTGAAGCGGGTGATCACCACACCGGTGACACTGATCCCCCAGCCTCGCAGGTCGTCGATCAGTTTCAGCGCATCGGCGTCATAGGTGATGCCGAAGTCGGCGCGAATCTTCTTCCGCTCGATGGCGCCGGCGTAGATGCAGAGGATCAGGTCGGCCTTGTCCTTCAGCTGCTGCAACAGACGCATCTTCACGTTGGGGTCATAACCGGGCAGCACCCTCGCCGCGTGGTAGTCCCAGAGCAGTTTGCCCCCGAACTCGAGATAGAGCTTGTTGTCGAAGCGCTCGACCCGCTCCATGATCTCCGCGGTCTGCTCTTCCAGATACTTCTCGTTGTCGAAGGCGATTACCGGCTTCATCGTTACCCCTTGCCCTTCGAAGCGGACAACAAAATCCTGCAGATACAGCAGAACCTCACTGCCCGGAATTCAGGTGAACCACAGGACCACTGTGTGTCTGTCTGGATGGTGAACAGCGCAACCGGGTCCGGCCGCACCGGTCAGTACAGGATATAGAATGAACGGATCGTGTTCAAGTCCGTGGGTGATTTATGGTGCGATTTCAGGGGTGAAACACTCCCCCCGCCACGGTACTCCCCTTGCTGAGCCCGGGATAGGCCTCGAGGGAGAGCCAGAGGGCGGGTGAACCAGTGGCGAAGTTGAAGACCCTCACTGGACAGCCGGCCTGCGGGTCGGGCC
>RCNC010001876.1_pt1 | contig 14149 bp, 10 predicted proteins | sample 2041301 | NCBI WGS metagenome assembly RCNC01 (sample SAMN09708231, study PRJNA481090) | Marine sediment metagenome, whole genome shotgun sequencing project. | biome: marine sediment; feature: ocean; material: sediment; isolation source: Sewage treatment plant 13A marine sediment (STP13A) ... | reverse complement strand
TCAGCTGGTTAGAATACCGGCCTGTCACGCCGGGGGTCGCGGGTTCGAGTCCCGTCCACTCCGCCAACAAAAAACGCCGGGTCCCGTTGGGGCCCGGTTTTTTTTTGTATGTAATCCCCCCCGCCCAGGTTGTGCGCACCCAATAACTGTAGCCAATGAAACATATTAGAAGCCCGAGAAACCGCAGAAACCCACCGTTAAAACTTATTAGAAGCCCGAGAAACCATAGAAACCTACCGTTAAAACTTATTAGAAGCCCGAGAAACCGTAGAAACCTACCGTTAAAACTTATTAGAAGCCCGAGAAACCGTAGAAACCTACCGTAGGAGCCCGCCTAGCGGGCGACAAACATTGCGAAGCAATGTTTGCAAAACACCAACCCACTACATCCGTTTAAACGAAGTCACCCGCCAATATCAGCTAAGGCGAACTCGCCCGCTGGGCGGGCTCCTACAGGTGCTTTTTAGAGCAGTTGGGGCAATGTTTGCCAAGCAACAACCCACCACACCCGCACAAAAATTACGCCTGCCCGGCAATAGATAACAATGAAAATTCAGCGCATATCGCCCGCTGGGCGGGCTCCTACAGATGCTTTTTAGAGTAGTGGGGGGCTATGTTTGCCAGGCACCAACCCACCACACCCGTTCAAACGTATTGCTCTTAAGCGCGGTACTTAAAGATCAATCCTCACCCGCCTTTTGGCCACAAATTTGTTAGTGCGGGAGGATTGGGGCGGGCTCTTACACTACTTTTTGGAATCGTGGGAGCGGCTTCAGCCGCGAATGGGTCAATGCCCGTAACAATCAAAAGGGTCTGAGGCTTGGCCTAACCCCTGCGCTCAAGTATCATCCCACGCCTTAATCGCCGGGTTCGCCCAGCCGAACCATTCCCGCCCTGGCAGACCACTGTCAGGAGCTTACCCACAAAACCAGACCAACTAATATGCTGCAATCTATTCGTGACCGATTTACTGGCGGCATCGCCATTGCGATGCTGGCTCTCATTGCCGTGCCGTTCGCCTTTTTTGGTATCACTGACTACAACTTCCTTGGCTCCGGATACGCTGCCAAAGTCGGTGACACCGAGATTTCCATACTGCAGCTCGAGAACGCCTACCAGAATCAATTGCTGCAAAATCCGGACTATGGCGAACTGCCGCCTGAATATCGTCAGATCATAAAGCGCAACGTTCTGGAAAGAATGATCCGTGATGTGCTGATCGAGCAATATGTGGCCGCAGAAGGTTTTCGTATTGGCGATAACGTGGTCACTGACATGATTCAGTCGGCAGCTCAATTTCAGGTGGATGGCGTTTTCCAAAAGGAGATGTATTACACCTGGCTGGACCAGACTGCGCAGAACGTGAGTGTGTTCGAAGCTCAGCAGCGTCAAAGCATTCGTATCAGTCAGCTACAGCGTGGCCTCGGTGCTACGGCATTCGTTACGCCGTCAGAATACCGTCGCTACCTGAATCTTTTCGCCGAGGAACGAGAGGTGTCGATGGCGACGTTCGACGTTGCAGCGCTCGCCGACACTACTGTGGTGAGTGATGAGGATGCAGCCGAATTTTATGCTGCCCGACCGACAGATTTCATGTTGCCGGAAACGGTCGATTTCGAATACCTCGAGATAGGTCGCGACCAGCTGGGTGAGCAAGCAGAAATTACTGCTGAAGCGTTACAACAATACTACGAAGATTCAGTCAGCCGCTTTCAACAGGACGAACAGCGCAATGCGGGCCATATCCTGATTACTTTTGCTGAAGGCGAAGACGAAGGCGAGGCCGCCGCACAAGAACAGGCGAAAGCGCTGACCGCCAGGGCGCAGGCTGGTGAACCGTTTGCCGACCTGGCACGCCAGTATTCCGCAGATGGCGGGACGGCGGAACAAGGCGGAGATCTTGGCATCCTGTTGCAGTCGCAAATGCCGGGTGCGCTCGGTGACGCTATTTTCTCGATGGACAAAGGCGACATTCTCGGGCCCGTAAAAAGCGTTTTCGGCTTCCATGTCATTCAGCTTAACGACATTGTTGCCGGCGGACCGTTGCCCTTCGATCAGGTAAGCGCTGAGCTTGAACAGGAATTACGGGATCGCGCTGCAAATGACCGCTACCGCGAACTGGAACGAGAGCTGGCAGACGCATTGTTCGATGCCAGTGACCTGCAGTCGCTGGTGGGATCAACCGGCCTCGAGGTGCAGTCTGAGATCGGCTATACCCGCTCCGGTGGCGGGGAATTCGGCGCCAACCAGGCCATTATCGATGCGGTCTTTGAAGCACGCGTCCTGGAAGACGGTCAGATTAGCGACATTATTGAAGTGGATGCAGACCGCTCCGTTGCGTTGCAGGTTTCTACGCACCACGAAGCAACGCGCCAGACATTTGAAGTCGTACGCGAGCAAATTGTTTTCTCGCTGCAATCAGAACGGGCTCTCAATATTGTTCAGGATCGCTCGCGCAGATTGCAGGTGGCGCTGGAAGAGGGCGAGCAGTTCAGTGACATGGCGTTCCAGTTGGAAGCCGCATACGTACCGTCGGTCACCGTTGGTCGCGTTGATGAAGAAATGGATCGCGATCTTTTGAATGCCATTTTCACCGCGAAAAAACCGAGCGTTGGCAAGGCACGCCTTGGTAGTACTGTTACATCAGTCGGCGACTACGTTGTTTTCATGATCAATGCCGTTAGTCCAGGCAGACCTGAAGCGATTCCGTTGGCTGAGCGCGATGCGCGTAAAGAGAATTTGCAGAATCAGAATGGCGCCGCGGATCTGAATGCGTTCATTAGCGAACTCGAACGCCGCGCCGATATTGAAAGAAATGAAGAGGCGTTTGCTGATCAGGAATTACTGTTTTAACAAACGTATGATTGTTGCTGCTGTGCAGGAAATGGCAGCGACGAGCATGGCAAACAAGAATACGGAATAGTCGGGGATATCAGATGAAGAAAATGGAGCTGCACTGGCAGATATTGATTGCCATCCTTCTGGCAGGCTTGTCAGGATGGTTAGTCAACAAGTCCATTGCCTCCGGCGTCGAAGACCCGTCTATCCTCGGCATCAGCATTGTTTCCTTTTTCGACTACATCGGCTCGCTGTTTCTGAACGCGCTGAAGATGATCATCGTGCCGTTGATCACGTCGTCGATCATCGTCGGCGTTGCGGGCATTGGTTCCGGTGGCAATCTTGGCATGCTTGGCGGTCGCACGATGTTGTTCTACGTTGCCACTACCCTGACAGCAACGGTGGTTGGCCTGATACTGATCAACATTATCGGACCGGGCTATGTAAACGGTGTGCCTGCCGGCGACATGCTTGCGCTGGATGGCGCCGGCGCTGAAATCGCCAAGATCGCGGAGGGCAGGGGCCCGGGTGATGTGGCCAAAGTTTTCCACGACATGATCCCGCCAAACATCGTCATGGCGGCCGCTAACGGCCAGATGCTTGGCATCATTTTCTTTGCCTTGCTATTCGGCTATTTCATGACCCACCTGGCACACGAACTCGCGGAACCGCTCTTTAAGTTCTGGGACAGCGTGTTCCACGTCATGATGAAGATGACGGAGTGGATCATGAAGTTCGCGCCGATCGGCGTTTACGGGCTGGTTGCCAAGGTGGTTGCTCAAGCAGGCTTCGGTGCAGTCAGACCACTGGCGGTGTTTGCTATTACGGTCATCATTGCGCTGGCAGTGCACGTGGCGATTATTTTGCCGCTGTTCCTGAAATTCTTTGGCAAGGTCAAACCTTATAAAATGTTCCCGGCGATGGCGCCAGCCATGCTGACCGCGTTCTCTACTTCCTCGTCATCGGCCACGTTGCCAATCACGATGGAATGCGTCGAACAAAATATTGGCGTATCAAACAAGATATCCAGTTTCGTTTTGCCGCTCGGTGCAACCGTCAATATGAACGGTACGGCATTGTATGAATGCGCGGCAGCGATGTTCCTGGCGCAGGCCTACGGACTGGACCTGACATTTGGCACGCAGTTCTCAATCGTCTTCATCGCCTTGCTGACATCGGTCGGTGTGGCAGGCGTGCCCTCAGCCTCACTGGTAGCAATTGCCATTATCCTGGGCGCTGTAGGCTTGCCAGTTGAAGCAATCGGCGTATTGCTGGTGTTTGACCGGGTGCTGGATATGATGCGTACCAGCGTCAACGTCTTCGGTGATTCCTGCTGCGCAGTTATCGTAGCCCGCATGAACGGCGAAAAAACCAAGATCGATGTAGAGGAATCGTAGCAACCCCCCGTAGGAGCCCGCCCAGCGGGCGACAAACATTGCAGGACATGTTGAAAACATGTTCTGCAATGTTTGCAAAACATCAACCTGGCACAGCCTCTGAAACGAAGTCATGCGCGGATCAGCTCGGCTATAGCGAACTCGCCCGCTGGGCGGGCTCCTACGGGTTCTGTCGTGATCGTGCCAGGCTATTCTTCGTCCAGGTGCATCCCAATGGTGTTATACCCACCATCAACATAAAGAATCTCGCCAGCGATACCCGCCGCCAGATCTGAACACAAAAATGCAGCCGCATTACCAACATCCTCCGGCGTAACATTCCTGCGAATTGGCGACACTTTTTCCATATGCGCAAGCATCTTGCGAAAGCCGGAAATACCCGCGGCGGCCAGGGTCTTGATAGCGCCGGCAGAAATTGCGTTGACACGAATACCGCGCGGACCAAGATCAGCAGCCAGGAAACGAACGTTGGCTTCAAGCGATGCTTTCGCCAGACCCATAACGTTGTAGTTCGGCACAGCGCGCACAGCGCCGAGATACGACAAGGTCAGGATTGACGAGTTGCGATCCTGCATCATCGGCAGGAAGGCTTTGGCGAGTGCTGCAAGGCTGTAGCTGGAAATGTCATGCGCAATTTGAAAACCTTCGCGCGTGACGCTTTCAATGTACGAACCGGCAAGCTGATCACGCGGCGCGAAACCAACTGAATGAACCAGCACATCCAATCCGTCCCATTCTTTGCCTAATGATTCAACCACAGCATCGATCTCGGCATCGACGCCGACGTCGAGCGGGTAAATGCGGTCTGAACCGAGCTCGGTTGCCATCTTTTCAACGCGCGACTTCAGCTTCTCATTTTGATAAGTGAATGCGAGTTCGGCACCTTCACGGGCGAAAGCCTGTGCAATGCCCCAGGCAATTGAACGATTACTGGCGAGCCCGACAATCAGCGCGCGCTTTCCGGCCATGAATCCCATGTATTTTCCCCAACAGTTGTAATGCGATTTTTCGTAATTCTAAGCCACTGTTCAAATATGCGCACCCAATAATTGTAGCCAATGAAACCTATCAGAAGCCCGAGCAACCGCAGAAACCCATCGTAGGAGCCCGCCGTGCGGGCGACAAACATTGCAGCGCATGTTGAAAACATGCCCTGCAATGTTTGCAAAGCATCAACCCGGCACACCCGCTAAAACGAAGTCACGCGCGACCAGCTCGGCTATAGCGAACTCGCCCGCTGGGCGGGCTCCTACAGGTTCTTTTTAGTTCCCGGTCTGATTTAGCTCGACTGCGAGGTCACATCCACATACATCGTCAGCTTCTGGCCCGGCTGCAGATATTTGTTTTTGTTGATGTTGTTCCAGCGCACCAGGTCGGACACGGAAATGCGAAAGCGGCTTGCAATAAGGGCCAGCGAGTCGCCATTGCGCACGGTGTAGCGCAGCTTGCGGGTCGTGCCGGTGCTGCTGATGGCATTGCCAGGCTGCGATTGCTTGGTCCAGACGACGAGCTTTTGCCCGATCGATAAGGTGTCTCTTGGCGCCACGCCATTCCAGGCAGCCAGCTCGCGCACGCCAACGTCGTACTTGCGGCTGATCGTCCAGAAACTTTCGCCCGATGCGACCAGGTGATCCACGCGGCTACCAGAGCGCGGCGTGTTTTGTTTTTTCGTGCGTCGTTCATCGGCGCTCTTGCCGTAGTCACTCAAGGGTTTGGTGGCGACCGGAATCATTAGGTGAGATCCGGCACGAATGGTATTGCCCTTGAGATTGTTGGCGGCGCGTATCGAGGAAAGCGTTGTATTGTATTTCTCCGCAATTTGCGAGATTGCCTCGCCGTTCTTTACCTGGTGCCGTTGCCAGCGCACCCGTTCATTTTCCGGCACCTCGGCCAGCGCCGCAGTGAACGCGTCGGCGACTTCAATGGGCAAAACGAGCCGATGCGGGCCGGCCGGATCCGTTGCCCAGCGATTAAAGCCGGCGTTATAGGAATACAGTGTGTCGAGCTCGAGGCCGGCCAGCTCGGAGGCGAGCGCCAGGTCCATTTGACCACCAACATCCGCAATCGCAAATTGCGGTTCGTTGACGATCTCCGGGAGCGTCAGCCCGTAAGCCGCGGGGTCGCGCACAATGGCGACCAGCGCCAGTAATTTCGGTACGTAGGCGCTGGTTTCCCGCGACAGGGACAGGTTCCAGAAATCGATGGGTTTGGAGCGCGCCTTGTTGCGCCGCACGGCCTTTCTGACATTGCCCTCACCCGAGTTATAGGAGGCAATGGCACGTTCCCAGTCGCCGTTATTGAATTTATACAGGTAGCTCAGGTAATCCAGTGCGCCGTAGGTGGAGTCGATGACGTCACGACGCCCGTCGTACCACCAGTTCTGGCGGATCCCAAAGCGCCGCCCGGTGCCCGGAATAATCTGCCAGAGACCTGCTGCACGGCCGTGCGAATAAGCGAACGGGTCATAAGCGCTCTCTACAATCGGCAAGAGTGCTAATTCCAGGGGCAAATCGCGTGCTTCCAGTTCCGCGGTGATAAATGGCAGGTAACGCTGTGCTCGCGTGAAGACACGTTCCAAATAGGCGGGGTTCCTGACGAACCAGTCGAGTTGCGCCTGGATGCGCTTGTTCATCAGGGGATCAAGTGAAAATCCGGCGCGCAAATGGGCCAAAAGATCATTGGATGGTCTGTAGGGAACAGATGTGTCGCCAGGGTAACCGTCCAGCTCGTGCCAGGCATGATTGCCGCGATCAGCGAAAGCGGCTTCACTGCTGAAATCAGCGGAATCTATAAAGCTCGGTTCGACAAAGCCGGGTGCGGCGCTGGCGCTGGCAGCAGCCAGCGACAGGCAGGAAAAGGTAACAGCGGTGGCGGTCTGCAGTCGAAATTTCGACCAAATTCTCGGATTTATGGTGATCATCGGGCTATCCTACGTACCAAGAAGCTCCATGCAAGGGTCAGCTTCACATTGCTTATGTAATAACTTAGGTAATCGCAAACACCGCAGGTGCAACCGTGACCGAGATCAGCCCGCAACCCGGCAACGCATTCACCGCAGTCAGAAACTGGCTGGAGTCGCCATTTGGCGAGGCGTTGCTGCTGCAGGAAGCCCGCATTGTCGAAGAGGCGTTCGATGGCATATTCGGTGAGCAGTGCGTCCAGCTCGGTTTATGGGGCGAGGCGAATACCTTCTTGCGGTTTGCACGAACGCAGCGCTCGATGTGCATTGCCGACCGGCCAAACATCGATGCAGCGAACGAACCCGCCGCAGTTGGGCACCTGCATCGCCTGCCGATCGCCAGTGACTCAGTGGATGTCGTGCTGCTGCCGCATACCCTCGATTACAGCGGTGATCGCTCCCACGCGGTCCTGCGCGAGGCAGACCGCATTTTGCGGCCACACGGGCATATGGTCGTGTTGGGCTTCAAGCCGGGCGGCCTGTGGGGCCTGAGACGCCTGATTCCGGGTGCTGGACTGCCACCGGGCACCGATCACCTGATTTCCGACAGACAGATGTCTGACTGGGTGCAGTTGCTCGACATGCGCGTGCTGGGCTTAAGCCGATATTTCTTCCGCTGGCCGGTACCCGGCAACAAGAGCCCAAGCCTGCAGACCTGGGAAAATCGCGGCCGGCGCTTCTGGCCGGAACTTGCAGCTTGCTATATGCTCGTCGCCCAGAAACGCGTGTTCACGTTAACACCGATGAAAAAGCCATGGCGTTTGCGACCCAAAGTGGTCGGCGGCATAGCAGAGCCCACAACCCGAGTTTCGCGCATCCGCTTTGACCGCAACGATTGAGATATATACCGATGGGGCCTGCAGGGGTAACCCTGGTCCTGGTGGCTGGGGCGCGCTGCTGTTGTACGGCGATCATCGCAAAACCATGCACGGTGGCGAGCCCGAGACGACCAATAATCGTATGGAGCTGACCGCCGCCATCGAGGCGCTGAATGCGCTCAAAGGTGCTCGCGAAGTGATTTTGCACACTGATTCGAAATACGTCATGGACGGCATTGTCAAATGGATGCCAGCGTGGAAAAAACGCGGCTGGAAAACGGCCAACAAAAAGCCGGTGAAGAACCAGGACCTGTGGGTGTTGCTCGACGCAGCAGTGTCCCGGCACCAGATAAAATGGAACTGGGTGCGCGGGCATACGGGTGTAGACGGAAATGAGGAAGCGGATGCGCTGGCAAATCGGGGCATTGATGAGCTTGGGTGATCTTGAAATGACGGCAAGATCGAACGATATTGTAGGAGCCCGCCCAGCGGGCGAATAGTTTCATTCGCCCGCTGGGCGGGCTCCTACAAGTAAATGCCGACAACATAATTAACGCAGGCAATTATGCGACAAATCGTACTAGACACAGAAACCACCGGCCTTTCCACGGCGCAAGGTCACCGCATCATCGAGATCGGCTGCCTTGAACTGGTAAACCGCCGCCTCACCGGCCGTGAATATCATCGCTTCCTGAATCCGCAACGCGACATCGACGAGGGCGCGGAACGTGTCCATGGCATCAGCCGTGCAGACCTCGAAGGCCAGCCCTTGTTTGCCGACGTTGCTGAAGAATTTCTTGAGTTTCTGCGTGACAGCGAGCTGGTTATTCATAACGCCGAGTTCGATGTTGGCTTTATCGAATACGAACTCCAGTTGATGAAGCACGCGAAACCATCCATCAGGGATCATGCCATGGTGCTCGACACGCTGGCACTGGCGCGCAAGTTGCACCCCGGCCAGCGCAACAGCCTCGACGCACTGTGTAAACGCTATGCTGTGGATGCCACCAAGCGCGACGTGCATGGCGCATTAATCGATTCCGAATTGCTGGCGAACGTTTACCTGGCAATGACCGGCGGACAGACGGCCATGTCACTGGATGCTGATGGCGCTGACATGGCACGGGTTTTCGAGGAATCCGCCAACCAGACCCGCGACGACGATCTCAACCTGGTCGTAGTGAGGTCCAGTGAAGAAGAAACGACAGCGCACGAGGCCCTGCTGGACAAAATGGAGAAGAACGGCGCCTGCGTCTGGCGAAACAAAGAATAAGCAGGGGCGAGGTCGCATATGGCATGGGCTCGGGGCGATGATATACTGCAAAACGAGTTTGAGGGGAAGGGTGACAGAGGGCGGTTTGCCGCCCTAAATTTTTGCCCATATTTTGTGGTTTGCGACAGTAAACCAATACAACTATAAGAAAAAGAGACAAAACTATGGAAGAACTAGTTGTGGAACATACCTGGAATATCGGAATGGCGCTTTCCGGTATCATCCTGGCGATAACCTTTGTTGGTATTTTCACCGAAGCCGTGCACGGCTTTCATCGCACCAAGTTTGCGATGGGTGGCGCCGGCCTGATGATCCTGGTCGGCCAGTATTACGGCTTTTACAATACCGAGCTTGCCATTGAGGCCATTGACTGGAATGTGGTCTTCCTGCTGGCGGCCATGATGACCATTGTCGCAATCATGATTCCGACTGGGGGTTTTCAGTTCCTCGCCTACAAAATTGCGGACTACGCCCATGGCCGCCTGTTCTTGTTGATGGCATTGATGGGCACCCTGGTCACCGTATTGTCATTATTGCTGGATAACGTCACCACGGTCGTCATTTTCGGTCCCCTGATTATCCTCATTTGCGTGTCGCTGAAGGTCAACGCGATTCCCTACTTGCTGGCAGCGGCGTTGTTGTCCGATACCGGCGGTGTCGCGACACTGGTTGGTGACCCACCCAACCTGATGATCGGCTCGGCTGCAAATATCAGCTTTAATCAATTCATTTTCCACATGGGCGGTATCGTTTTTGTTGCCTGGATCGTCATCCTTTTCTTCCTGAAGATTTTGTTCAAGAAAGAGTTGTCCGTGACGCCTGCCGAACGTGATTTTCAGGAGCAGGAGAAGATTGTCGACCCGCAGACCTGGTATGCATCACTTGCTGTGCTCGGTGTCATGGTCGTTCTGTTTATTTTCCACGGTGCATTTCACTGGGAGCCCTGGTTTGTGGCGGCTATCGGCCTGACTTCGCTGGTTTTCATCGCCCACCATATCGAGCTTGATGAGTCCTTCTCGAAGGTTGAGCTGAGCTTGCTGATGTTCTTCATCTCGCTGTTCATCCTGGTGGGTGGCGTGGAGAACAGTCACTTCCTCGAGTATGTAGGCCAGTTCATTTTGCCGTATGTCCAGGAAGACCTTATGACGGCATGCATCATATTGATGTGGGGTTCAGCGGTTTTCTCGGCAGCCATCGACAACATTCCGTTCACCGCCGCGATGATACCCATCATCCTCGGCATGGAAACGCAGGGCATCAATGTCACGCCGCTGTGGTGGGCGCTGGCTATCGGTGTCGGCATGGGCGGTAACGGCACGCATCTTGGATCGACGGCGAACGTATTCATCGTCACGATCTCCGAGCGCATGGCCCGCGAAACGGGTGACCGCAGTCACGCGATTACGCCGGGACTCTGGTTCCGCAAGGGCACGCCGGTCATGATTATCACGCTGATCACATCATCGATAATCTTCTGGACGTTCTTCGAGTTCTATGCCAATCCGCTGCATGGCTAATTCACTCTCGTTCCGACCGGCAATAGTGCCGGTCGGAATGTAGACGCAGCCGGCAGGAAAATTCCTGATATTTTGCTATCCTGTCGCTGGGTGTCGGGCACAATGCCTGGCTATGCTTTTTGAGACAATGAATTGAAAATTCTCGTTACTGGTGCGGCAGGATTCATCGGCTATTACGTATCGAAGCAGTTACTCGACCGCGGCGACACCGTCGTCGGCCTCGACAATTTCAACGATTACTATGATGTCAGCCTCAAAGAGGCTCGCGCGTCGCTTCTCGCCGACTATGACAATTTCAAGATGGTGCGCATCAACCTGCAGGACCGCGATGCCGTCGAGAAACTGTTCGCGGCAGAGAACTTTGAGAAAGTCGTGCATCTTGCAGCACAGGCCGGCGTTCGCTACTCCATAGAAAATCCGCACTCGTATATCGAGAGCAACATCGTTGGCACACTGCACATCCTCGAGGGCTGTCGGCACAACAAGGTAGCGCACCTCGTCTATGCCTCATCGAGTTCGGTCTATGGCGCCAACACGACCATGCCGTTTTCCATTCACCAGAATGTTGATCACCCGCTGGCTTTGTATGGCGCCACCAAGAAAGCCAACGAGTTGATGGCGCACACCTATTCGAACCTGTACGAGTTGCCGACAACAGGCTTGCGCTTCTTCACGGTCTATGGACCATTCGGTCGCCCCGATATGGCGCTGTTCATGTTTACGCGCAACATCATCGCGGGCGAACCGATCGACGTCTTTAACTATGGCAAACACCGACGCGACTTTACTTATGTTGAAGATATCGTTGAAGGCGTAATCCGCACCATGGATCATACCGCGGAGCCAAATGCCGACTGGGACGCTGCAAAGCCGGACCCGGGCACCAGCAGCGCGCCTTATCGCATCTACAACATTGGCAACCAGCAACCCGTTGAACTGATGCACTACATCGAAGTGCTGGAGAACTGCCTCGGCAGGAAAGCAGAGAAAAACATGTTGCCGCTGCAGCCTGGCGATGTGCCGGACACCTATGCCGACACCGAAGCGCTGGTCAAAGATGTCGATTACCAGCCCAACACGACCGTTGAAGTTGGCATAAAGAATTTTGTCGACTGGTACGTCGAGTATTACAACGTCGATCTGAACTAACGTGTCCGGGAAAAAACTGTCAGCCGGTTACCCGACAGACCTGCCAGCGTGGAAAGCCTTGCGGGCGCACTATCGCGATGACATGAAGTCGAAATCGCTGGCTGATCTTTTCAAGCGTGACCGGCAGCGATTCACCGGGTACTCCATAGAAGCGGGAGAACTCATACTCGACTACTCGAAAAACTTTCTCAACGACAAGACGCGGAAACTGTTGGTTAAGCTCGCCGAGGAAACCGGCGTACGGGATGCCGTGGAGGCGATGTTCGCCGGTGAGGCGATCAACAGCACCGAGAACCGCGCGGTCCTGCATGTCGCGTTGCGCTCCAAGCTTTCCGACCAGGTTGCCCTCGAAGTGCCCGGCGTTGCCGACATCTGGCAAACCCTCGAGCAGATGACGCAGTTCGTATCCGCCGTGCAAAAGGGCGAGATTCGCGGCCGCAACGGCCGCCGTCTGACCGAGATCGTCAATATCGGTATCGGTGGTTCTGATCTCGGCGCAGTCATGGCTTCACGTGCATTGCGACACTACTGGCAACCCGGCATGACTTTTCACAGCGTCTCTAACGTTGATGGCACCCAGCTGGTCGACCTGACCGAGAAACTGGACCCGGATGAAACGCTGTTCGTGATCTGCTCCAAAACATTTACGACCCAGGAAACCATGACCAACGCGAATGCGGCCGCGCGCTGGATCACGGACACGCTGGGTGCTGAAGCCATTGGCGATCATTTTGCGGCAGCGTCAACGAATCACGAGGCGATGGATGTTTTCGGCATCAACCCGAATTACCGCTTCGGATTCTGGGACTGGGTTGGCGGTCGTTACTCCTTATGGTCGGCGGTCGGGTTGTCACTGGCACTGGTCATTGGCATGGACCGTTTCTGGGCGCTGTTGGCCGGTGCACGACGCATGGACCAGCACTTGCGCAATGCGCCGCTGGAAGAAAATATGCCGGTGATGCTTGGCATGATTTCAGTCTGGTACAACAATTTTTTCGGTGCCGAAAGCCAGGCGATCCTTCCTTATGACAATCGCCTCGATCGTTTCCCGGCGTTTTTGCAGCAGATGCAAATGGAAAGCAGCGGCAAAGGCGTGCGCAAAGACGGCAAACCGGTCAAAGTCGGTAGCGGTTCGGTAATCTGGGGCGAGTCCGGCTCGAATGCGCAACATTCTTTTTACCAGTTGCTGCACCAGGGAAAACGTTTCATCCCGGTAGATTTTATTCTGCCCGCAAAAACATCCAACGCGACCCAGGAGCAACAGGACCTGGCGATCGCCAACTGCATCGCACAAAGCGAAGCGCTGATGGATGGCTATTCTGAAGAACAGGCGATTGCTGATCTCATCAACGCCGGTGCAGCGCCGCAGGATGCAAAAAACCTGTCCCCGCACAAAAAGCACCCGGGCAATCGACCCAGCAACACTATCCTGCTGGAACGCCTGACCCCAAGCAGCCTCGGTCAGCTGATCTCACTTTATGAACACAAGGTTTTTGTCGAAGGCGTAATCTGGGGCATTAACTCGTTCGATCAGTACGGCGTAGAACTGGGCAAACGTCTCGCCAGTGATGTCAGTGAAGTCGTTGCGGGTAACAGCGACTACGAGGGCAGCAACGATTCCTCCCGCGGTCTGCTAGCCACCATCGAGCGCCTAAAGTCGTAGGAGCGGCATCCTGCCGCGATTTCGACAGGTCTTCGCGTAAGTCACCTATATTCGCGACTGAAGCCGCTCCCACGCAGTTTGCCAGTCCACGGAAATCTATAGCCCCACAATTAACTGTGGGAGCGGCTTTAGCCGCGAAAGTCCCCAACACATCCGATAATTCCAGCAGCAGAATTAGTACCGGTGTTCACTTATATACACACCTGAATATTGCCAGTAGGGTCGGGCACCCGATCACGCAAAATGACTGCGAAGAGGCAACAGCAAATGTCACCCAAACGCATCGCCCAACTGGCAGGCATCGCCGCCATGCTTGTCCTTACCGGTACGGTATCGGCCGCCGATGACGAACGCCTATTGGAAAGCCGCTCGCTCTCGAAGTTTTTTGGCTCCCGTTTGCAAGCTGATCTGAAAGCGGCAATTTCCACGGGTGGCCCAATCGCGGCAATCAATGTCTGCAAAGACGCTGCGCCACAAATCGCCGCAGAATTGTCACGCCTGAGTGGCGCTAAAGTGAGCCGCACCAGCCTGCGTT
>RCNC010001875.1_pt1 | contig 14151 bp, 15 predicted proteins | sample 2041301 | NCBI WGS metagenome assembly RCNC01 (sample SAMN09708231, study PRJNA481090) | Marine sediment metagenome, whole genome shotgun sequencing project. | biome: marine sediment; feature: ocean; material: sediment; isolation source: Sewage treatment plant 13A marine sediment (STP13A) ... | reverse complement strand
TTCGTGACGGGTTGGCGGCGGCCCTCGACGAGACGGATGCCAGGCGGGTGGCCAAGCTGATGGAGGATCATCGCATCGACGTCGCCGGCGACGTTTCCGGAACCCGAATTGAGATTGACGGTGACGACGTGAGCGCCGAGATTCGGAGCCCCGAATGCTCGTTGATGGCCTCCTCGGTGTCGGCCATCTCGGAGGTGCGACGCGCCCTGGTGCCGGTGCAGCGTCGGCTCGGGCTGGAAAATGGGGGAGTGATGGAGGGCCGCGACATCGGCACCGTCGTCTTTCCTGATGCGGATCTCAAGGTCTTTCTGACTGCTGATCCGGAGGAACGGGCAATGCGACGTCACCGCGATCTCGCCGACAGCGAGATCGCGGTGAGCCTCGAAGAGGTTCGGGAACAACAGAATCGGCGCGACCGCCAGGACACATCCCGCGCGGATTCCCCTTTGCAGGTGGCGCAGGGATCGGTAGTTGTCGACACCACCGGCCTGAGCCTTGACGAGGTCGTCGAGCGGCTGATGGCGGAGGTCGCAAATCTTTTCCCACAAGGAGCTTGACAGTACCGGGCGGGAGGCCGTAAGGTCGGAAAATTACGGACGCTGGGTACGCGATGGGTGTGCCCAGTGAGGAGGAACGGTTTTGATTATGGACGCGGACGTGAACGGTGATCAGGAACAGGGTGAGGGGATGAACGAGCTCACCATGGAAGAGCTCATGGAGTCCTCTCTGCAGTCACTCAAGGAGGGCGAGGTCGTACGCGGCACGGTCGTCGCCGTGGACAGCGACGAGGTGTTGGTCGACATCGGATACAAGTGCGAGGGCTCGGTGCCGGTTTCGGAGTTCACCGACCCCGAAACGAACGAGATTTCGATCAAGGTGAATGATGAAGTCGAGGTCTTCGTCGAGCGCATGGACGAGGCGGAGGGTCGGGTCCGCCTGTCCCGTGACCGTGCGGCCAAGCTCAAGACTTGGAGCTCAATCGAAGAGGCTTTCAAGTCCGGCCTACCGGTTCGAGGGAACGTGCTGGAGAGGGTGAAGGGCGGGCTTTCGGTCGATATCGGAGTCCGCGCGTTTCTGCCCGGATCGCTGGTCGACTTGCTTCCAAACCGGAGGCTCGAGGACTACCTCGAACAGGAAATCGAAGCCCGGATCATCTCATTTGACCGGCGTCGCTCGAACGTTGTTCTGTCTCGCAAGGCGATCCTCGAGGAGGAACAGGGCCACGTCAAGGAAGAGACCATGGCCACCCTCGAGGAGGGCAAGCTGGTCAGCGGCATCGTCAAGAATCTCACCGACTATGGAGTTTTTGTCGACCTCGGGGGTCTCGATGGCCTCCTCCACATCACCGACATCTCGTGGGGCCGCGTGGGCCATCCCACCGAGTACTTCAAGGTCGGCGACGAGGTTGACGTGGTCGTGCTTCGCTTCGATCGCGAAAGAGAGCGGGTTTCCCTGGGTTACAAGCAGAGGTTCGAAGACCCGTGGATTCTTGTACCTGAGAAGTATCCCGTCGGGAAGAGGGTCGAGGGCAAGGTGGTCAGCATTGTCGACTATGGCGCCTTCGTCGTTCTTGAGGAGGGCGTCGAGGGACTGATCCACGTCAGTGAGATGTCGTGGACAAAGAAGGTCAAGAACCCGCGGTCGATCATCGAAATTGAGCAGGAGGTCGAGGTCGTGGTCTCCGAGGTCGATGTCGACAAGCGTCGTCTCTCGCTTTCGTTGCGAGCGACCGAACCCAACCCCTGGGAGCAGGTCGCCGAGTCATACAGCGTCGGCAGCACGATCAAAGGCGTGGTTCGCAATTTGACCGACTTCGGTGCGTTCGTCGAGATCGTCCCCGGCGTCGACGGTCTGGTTCATATTTCCGACATGGCATGGTCCCGGCGCATCAACCATCCCAGCGAGGTTGTTCAGAAGGGCGAGGAAGTTCAAGCGGTCGTCACGTCCGTGGATTCTTACAACCAGCGGATCTCGCTGTCGATGAAGGAGCTCCTCCCCAACGAGTGGGAGGAGTACGCCAATACCCACGGGGTCGGTGACGTGATGAAGGGCACGGTCACGAACATCACCGATTTCGGAGTGTTCGTGGAGCTCGCACCCGGTGTCGAGGGGCTCTGCCACATCTCCGAGATCGATCGCGATGAGGGTCTCGCCCTGGCCGAGATGTTCACGACCGGACAGGCTGTCCAGTGCCGAATCCTGCGTGTCGACTGGAATGAGAGCCGGATCGGACTGTCGATGCACAACCTCGATCAGGATGCTGCTGCCGAGGAGACTGCAACCGACGACGACGATGGCGCCGCCACTGATACCGCTATGGCGGCCGCGTTGCGGGCGGGCGGGTTGGTCGAAGAAGATGAGGCCGACACGGTTGTAGACGAGGTCGTCGCCCCTGACGGAGAGGGTGAGACGGAATCGGCGGCTCCCGAGGAGGAGGCAGCGGCATCCGAAGAGGCCGAAGTCATTGCAGAAGAAGAGGTCGTCGCCCCTGACGGAGAGGGTGAGACGGAATCGGCGGCTCCCGAGGAGGAGGCAGCGGCATCCGAAGAGGCCGAAGTCGTCGCTGACGAAGTCGTTGCAGAAGAAAAGGTTGCGGTGGAAGATGTGACCCTCGAAGAAGAGGTTAAGGCTGAAGATCAGGTCGCAGCGGAAGAGGTAACGCCGGAAGAAGAAACGGCAGAAGAGCCGACCGAAGAGATCGAGATCGAAGCTGTTGCCGAGGACCAAACGGCCGAGAGCGGGGAACCGTCGAAGGCGGAAAATGATGAGGGCGGCGACGGTGACGAGGACGAAACGAAGGATTGAACGGATGAGTAGGGAGCACCATCGATGACGATGACCAAGGCGGATCTGGTGGAGACGGTAGCTGAAGCGGCCGACGTGCCTCGCAAACAGGCAGACGAGGTCGTACAGGTAATCCTGGAGAGCATCATCATCGCCCTCCGACGCGACGAGAAGGTGGAGCTTCGGGGCTTCGGCTCGTTCCGGATCAGACAACGGGGCGAGCGAACCGGCCGCAATCCGAAAACCGGGGAGAAGGTGTACGTACCACCCAAGAAGATCCCGTACTTCAAACCTGGGAAGTATCTCAGGGAAGAGCTCCTCCAACAGTGATCGGCGGTGGTCGACATCCTCTTCGCCCCATGGCGGCTCGAATACATATCGGCGGCTGACACGCGTGACCGGAGCGAATGCATTTTCTGCCGTGCTTTCGAGTCGCCCGACGATCCCGCGACCCTCACCCTGTGGCGTGATTCGGCTTCCTTCGCACTCCTCAACCTGTACCCCTACACGACCGGGCATGCGATGGTCGCGCCGATCAAACACTGCAGCGATCTCGCGGATATTGATGTCGAAACCCTGTGTGAGATGATGAACACCGTCAAGGATCTGATGGCTGCGATGCGCGAGCTCTATCAACCCCACGGATTCAACGTTGGTTTTAACGTCGGTGAGGCGGCGGGGGCGGGCATCGAGGAGCATTTGCACCTCCACGTCGTTCCGCGTTGGCATGCCGACAGCAACATGATGACGGTGATCGGCGATTCAAGAGTGATACCCGAAGTTCTCGACCGCACGTTCGAGAAGATGGTCGAGGCATTGCAGTCGATCAGAGGGACGAGCTGATGGCGGCTGAGAAATCGAGGAAGGCCCGGGCCGCCGAGGGTCGAGCACCCAAAGGCGTCGCCGTGAAAAAGAAGGCGCCGCCCGCCCTCATCCTCGCAGCATGGTTCATTCCCGGTCTCGGGCACTGGATTCTCGGCAAGCGGACACGCGCCCTCGTCTTCGGCGCGGTGATCGTGAGCGCCTTTGTCACCGGAGTGCTCCTCAACGGAGAGATGGGAGTCCCAAAACCAGGGAATCCCTTCTCCTGGATGGCCGCCTTTGCCTGCTTTGGAAATGGCGTTCTCTATCTCGGGCGGCTACTGTGGCTCAATGGTCTTGGCGGCCTGATCTCGGGGATCCCCTTTGCGCTTCTGGGAGGTGGGAATCCGGCGGCCGCCGGATTCGCTTACGGCAATACCTTTCTCTATACGGCGGGGCTCATGAATTTGCTGACGGTGTTGGACGTTTCCGATTTCGCATGCGGCGAGAAGGACTGAGATGGATCACCTCGCACTTCTGCTGTGGCATGCCCTGCTGGTATCGGTTTTCTTCGCCTTTTTGTGGCGATCGAGCGCCGTCGGCCGACGCAAGCTCTTCCTCAAGACGTTTCTCATCATGGTCGTCGGCGGGACTATGCTCGGTTGGCTGATGTACCCGTTCCCCTGAGCCTGTCGTGTTGTATCCTGGATCGATTCCACGAGGAAGACTGATGGTCAATTTGGCGTACGCGACCACCCTCCTCGGTCTGGGTCTGGCCCCGCAGATTCCGGGCCTCGGCACTGCTGTGTCCGATGGTCTGGTACACGCGATAGCATCCGGTGCGCAGGCGCTGATGCTGTTCTGGCTATTGATCGTTGCGGTCTCGCCCATGCCTGCCGTGATCTTCTCGGGCTTGGGGGCAACCCTGTTCGGAGGAATCATCGAGGTCTTGCAGATGCTTCAACCGTCCCGGTATTTCCAGGTCAGCGATCTGGAGGCAAACGCCGTCGGGTCCATTCTGGTGTGTATTGCAATCAGTCTCACGCTCGTATACAACCGACATCATCGAGGACGAAGACGGTGACCGGAAGCGGGGTACTGATCGTTGCCGGTGAGGTGTCGGGAGACATCCATGCCGGAAATATGCTGCTGGAGCTGTCGAAAATATGTCCCGGAGTCGAGGCATTTGGAGTCGGGGGCGACCGCCTCATAGCGGCCGGCCTGGATGCGGTTGCACACACTGACGAGCTCGCTCACATGGGTCTTGTCGAGGTCATGCGCGAGCTTCCAAGAATCCGCCGCGTCATGCTCGGAGTCGTTCAAGAGGCCGCTCGGCGGAGGCCGGCCGTGGCGGTGCTGGTCGACTCGCCGGACTTCAATCTCCGCCTGGCGGCTCGGCTTCGCGCTCTCGGCATTCCGGTCGTCCTGTATGTATCACCACAGCTCTGGGCGTGGCGACGCGGCAGGGTGCGCGTGGTGAGACGTCGAGCCCGTGAGGTGCTGTGCATCCTCCCATTCGAGGTCGAATTCTATGCCGCGCACGGTGTGCGCGCACGCTACGTCGGGCATCCGCTGGTCGACGAGATCGCACGGGTAGGGTTGCTCGATGAGAGCGTCACTGCGGTCGCACGACGGCTCTCCATGCTACCGGGATCGAGAGCGATGGAGGTCTCTCAGCTCCTTCCGGTGATGATGAAAACGCTCGAGAAGCTTCCTCCGGATGTGGTGGAAGATGTTGTGCTCGTGGAGGCCCCAGGCATGGAGGAAGAGATCGATCTCGTGCTTTCCAAGTGCGGAGCCGATCCCAGGTTGCGCCGGGTGCGTGGGGAGGATCGGCGGGCTGAGCTCGCCAGCAGCACGTTGGCGTGGACGGCCTCGGGAACCGCAACCCTCGAGTGCGCCCTGTTCGGTGTGCCGATGGTGGTTGGATACCGGCTGCAACCCATCTCCTACGCCATCGCCAAGCTCCTGGTTCGAATTCCCAACGTGGCGCTGGTGAACCTCATCGCCGGAAGGACAGTGGTCCCGGAGCTCCTGCAGAAGGCGTGGAACCCGGAGAATCTGGCGGTGATGACGACCGATCTGATGTCTGGAGACGCCGAGGATCAACGAGCCGGGCTTGGCGACGTGCGCATGCGTCTGGGCGACCCCGGAGCCTCGCGCCACGCCGCCGAAGCGATTGCAGAGTATCTCGACTGATCCCTGCCCGGGCACTGCAGAATTTCGAATTTCGAATTTCGAATTCCGGATTTGACGTCCCGCAGCCTTCATCCTCAGCCGGGACGCCACATTCGGCGTGGCGCTGCCGGCAAACAATGTCAAAGGTGGCTCCTCTCGCGGTATTGCCCCGCCGTCGCACAAGGACAGACGCGGGCACATACACGGCAGAGCCGCGGTCGGAGACCGCTGACGGCGGGCGTCCGGGCACGGATACGGGTTGGTCAGGGTAGAATCCACTCCCTGGAGGATCGATGGGCAGAGGCCAGTCAAAAATCCACGAAGACCGAGACACCCCCGTGAAGGTCGGCATGATCAGTCTCGGGTGTGCGAAGAATCTGGTCGACGGGGAGATGATGCTCGGGAAACTGGAGAGCGCCGGGATCGAATTGACCGCCGACGCAACCCGGGCCGACGTGGTGGTCGTCAACACCTGCGGGTTTATTACCGACGCCAAGAAGGAATCCATCGACGCGATCCTCGAGGTTGCCCATGCCAAGCAGGGTGGCGACGTACGGCGACTGGTCGTTGCAGGTTGCATGGCCCAGGCATACGCGGACGATCTGCTGCGCGAGATTCCTGAGATCGACGCCTTCGTGGGCCTCGATGAGCTGGAGAGCATCACGGCTGCCGTACGAGGGGAGATGAACGCGCACATCCCCGATCAGCGAGGCGCCCTCAAGCTCTATGACCACCACAATCCACGCGTACTGTCGACGGGGGGGTATGCCTACCTGAAGGTCGCCGAAGGCTGTGACAACCCGTGCTCCTTCTGCCACATTTCGGCTATGCGCGGATCGTTCCGCTCGCGATCCATCGATGATCTCGTGACAGAAGCGCAGTCGTTGGAAGCGGCGGGCGTGCAGGAGCTCGTCCTGATTGCCCAGGACACAACCCGATACGGTGAAGACATCGGGCTCGACCACGGTCTTCGTGGGTTGATCGAGGGGTTGCTCGCAAAAACCTCGATACCGTGGATCCGATTCCTCTACGCCTATCCGGCCACCCTCGATGAAGGTCTCTTCCGGCTCATGGCCGAGGAGGAGCGATTCCTGTCCTACCTCGACATCCCGCTGCAGCATGCCAGCCGGCCGGTGCTCAAGGGCATGAAGAGAGGGGGCGACGGATCCTCCTATCGCGCCCTGATCGAGCGCGCACGGGCCGCGGTCGAGGATCTGACCCTCCGTACGACCTTCATCGTCGGATTCCCGGGAGAAGAAGAGGCGGAGTTCGACGAGCTGTTGGAGTTTGTGCAGGCTCTCCGATTCGATCATCTCGGAGTATTCACCTACTCGTGGCAGGAAGAGAATCCCGGATCGGGGCTCGGAGATCCGGTTCCGGAAGAGGTCAAGCGAGTCCGCCGGGACATAATCCTCAAGGCCCAACAGGAGATCACGAGGGAACACAACCAGAGGTTCGTCGGGCGGAGGATGCCGGCCCTGGTGGGGGGGCCACTGGAGGAGATGGAGCTGCTCCTCGAAGGGCGGCTCGCCCGACAGGCACCGGAGATCGATGGCCGCCTCTTGATCAATGACGGCACCGCTCCAGCCGCTTCTCTGGTCGATGTGGAGATTACCGAGGCCCATCCGTACGACCTCGTGGGAAGGATCGTCAACGTCGTTCGGCCAGGCCCCGAACACCGCCGCCGACTGCCGGTGGTCGGCTGAGGAGTTCGAGTGAAGATTCTGCGGGATCCGCTGGGCAACGACGATCTGCCGCAGGGTGCGGTCATCAGTATCGGCAGTTTCGACGGCGTTCACATCGGCCATCAGGCGGTTCTGACCCACGTCGTGGACCGTGCACGATCGGTGGGCGTGGCGGCGGTGGCGATGACCTTCGACCCGCATCCCATCAAGCTCCTTCGACCCGGCGTCGCACCGCGTCTGTTGACGACCCTCGAGCAGCGTCTCGCCCTGATCGCGCAAACCGGGATCGAGACCTCTCTGGTTGTGCCGTTCACTCATCGCCTGGCGAGAATGAGTGCAGCCGACTTCGTCCGCGACGTGCTGGTCGATCGGCTCGCGCTTCGCGAGGTGTATATCGGCGACAACTTCCGCTTCGGCGCGGACCGTGGCGGGGATGTCGAGCTGTTAACGTCGATGGGCGCCGAGCTGGGCTTTGAGGCGGCGGCGGCGCCGATCGTCGAGACCGAAGGCAGCGTGGTGTCATCGACGAGGGTCCGGCAGGCGGTGGCGGACGGACGGGTCGAGGAAGTGGTCGCACTGCTCGGGCGGTCCGTTTTCATAGACGGGGCGGTGCTGGAGGGCAAGCGTCTCGGTCGCACGCTTGGTTTTCCAACCCTCAACATCGAGGTCGAAAACGAGCTCATTCCTGAAAACGGCGTTTACATAACAGCCGTCCACATTCCGTCTTTCGCGCGCACCTTTCCCGCGGTGACCAACATCGGCGTGCGGCCGACGGTGTACCAGAACTCACTCACGACGGTTGAAAGTCATCTCCTGGATTTCACCGCAGACGTCTACCAGGAACAGGTGCGACTCTTTTTTCTGGAGAGGGTGCGGGAGGAGCGGAGGTTTGAATCCACCCTCGATTTGATGGCTCAAATTCGGCGTGACGTCGGCCAGGCGCGAGATTACTTCGACCAGCACCCCCTCGATCACCTGCCGCTGGTCCTTCCGTGAGCCTCGCCGCGGTCCTCATCCTGCTCGCCGTACTGGTGGTCTCCGTTGCACTGCTGCTCGTCGTAGTCGCCGCCGTGTGGTGGATCGACCGCTATGATCGTGAACCCCTCCATCTCGTGGCATTTGTTTTTCTGTGGGGCGCGTCGATCGCCCCGGGGGCCTCCGTCGTGGCGTCTGGCGCTCTGGCCAGGATCTTTGGCGGATCGTTCATGGGAGTGGGTATTGACTCAATCGGAATCCTGTTCCCCGGTCCGTTCATCGAGGAGATCGCCAAGGCTGCAAGCCTGCTGCTCATTGTCTTGTTGACGAACAAGTTTGATAACCCGACCGACGGGGTGGTGTACGGAACCGCGGTCGGGCTCGGATTCGCGGTGACCGAGAATCTCTACTACGCTCTCGGCGCCATTTCCATCCGGGGTGGGACCGATGGCATTCTGATGCTGATGGGCGGACGAACGCTGCTTGTGGCCGGAATACATGCCCTCAGCAGCGCGACCTTTGGGGGTTTTCTCGGGTATGCGGTTTTGAGCGCGAAGAAAGCGGTCCGCCTGGGTTGGCTGTCGGCCGGCCTGGTGCTCGCCATCGCGCTCCACACCGCCTGGAACACGGCCGTGCTTTATGTAGGTCTCTTGTCGCCGGCTGGGTCCTTTCGGGGATGGTTGGCTATCATACCCTCGCTCTACGTCGTGTATGCAGTGATTCTCGCGGCCTTTCTTCGCTCGGAGCATCGTATCTTGAAGGTCGAGCTCGCGGAGGAGGTCGAGCTGATGCTCGCGCCCGCCTGGATCGTGGACGTCATTCCCTACTACCGCCGCAGGGTTCGCAGTGACTGGTGGCCGGCGCGGGCCGAACGCACGGTGATTGCACGCCTCTTGACCCGGGTCGCGTTTCGAAAACACGCCCTGCGGGGGCTGCCACGGGACGAAGCGAACGTCGCCTCCCTCGAGTTGGTGATGCTCCGGCAAAGAGTGCGCGAGATCCTGGGCCCGCCCCAAAACTCCTAGTGTGCCCCGGCACGATAGCCGGGGTGCATTAGCGTACGGCGGTCGGCGAATCCTGTGCCGAGCTAAGAACTCATTCCTGATAGCCAACATCTTTGCTGCCGGCAATTGTCAAACCTGTGTCGAAGAGGCCGCGAGTCGCCTGCGCTGTCCAAAACGAGAGTTAGGATGGTGCCATGGATCCGATGATTGGGACGCTCGACGCAACGGGTCTGCTGGACCTTGTGCGCAGCCGCCAACTCGAGGAGTTGGAGGTTCTCCAAGTGCTGCGTTCACCATACTGCACCGCGCAGGTGGCTGAGGAGATCGCGTCCGACCGGCGGCTGCTCGACGGGCACGCCATCCGCGAGCGCCTGGCCGGATTTCCCGGATTCAACTTTAGCCGGGCGATGGATTTCCTCGGAACGTTGCCGTGGACCTCTCTCATCGCTCTCGCGCAAGCGCCAAAGACGCCGCCGGTCGTGCGCCGGCAGGCCGAGCAGCGAATCCTGACTCAGTTCATCACCATGGCGCTGGGGGAGAAGGTCGCGCTGGCGCGACGGGCGCATCGGGCGATTTTCGGCGCTCTCATCACCACCGGTGAGGGCACGGTGTTGTCGGCCCTGCTCAACAACCCACGCCTGGTCGAAAACGACATTCTGATCATGCTCAACACTTCCGAGCCGCCGCCGGAGTTTTTTGCAGCGCTCGCCCGTCACCACAAGTGGGGTCAATATTTCCAGGTACAAAGGGCTTTGGTCGAGTGCCCGAACACACCGTACCCGCTCGCGCTCAGCATCCTCGTGCAGCTCCCGTCGGCCGAGCTCAAAAGGGCGCTCGGACGCCCGGACCTGCCCGAAAATATCCGCAGCGCCGCGGGTTCTCTTCTTGAAAGAGAGGCGCAGGGACGCCGAAGAGTGATAGAATTTCCAAGTAATGACGGCGATGGAGGGGCCGCCCACTCACCCGAAGACCTTCGGTGAGGAGTTGCGCAGGCTGCGCGAAAGCGCCGGCCTGTCTGTGGACGACATCGCGGCGGAAACCAAAATCTCGAACCGGATTCTCAACAATCTCGAGGCGGGGGAATTCCGGTTCCTCCCGCAGAAGGTCTTCAGTCGGAACTTCGTTACCCAGTACGCAACATGTGTCGGGGCCGATCCCCACCGCCTTGCAAAATCATTCGAGGCGGCTTGGGAACGGTTCATTCTCGCGTCCGGTGCACATCCACGGTTTCTGAGCGAGGAGACCCCTTTCGTTCGCAGCTTTCGTTGGAGTTTCTGGTTGCCGGTTGGACTGGCGGCGGCGATCCTTGTGGTCGCGACGATCGTGATCGTCAGGGGTTCTGTGCCGGGGAAACGGCTCGGCGCCGCTCTGGTACCCTCTCCGTCATCGCAGCCGTCGCGACGAGTTTCGCCAACCGCGCATGCCGTAACGGAGGCGCCGCCGATGCTGGACGAGGAGGGCGCTGTTGCGGAGGAGGGAATCAAACTTGTGGCGTTCACCGTGAGAGTTCGGCAGGACAGGGAGTGCTGGATTCACTACCGAGATCGAGACGGGGTGGCCGGGGGCCAGTTGCTTGCCGGCGGTACCGAGCAGAGGATTGTGTTGGGCGGACCGGTCAAGCTCACCATCGGTGATGCCGATGCAGTCAGCCTCGAGGTCGCGGATATTGTGTACGAGGATCTCGGAAGACCGGGACAGGTCGTGCACACCGAGGTGCGGAGCGACGGTCTTGTTGTTCTCGGCGCGAGGGTTGGAAATGAGTGATCAAGAGACCGGCAGCAGCGCCGACCTCATCGAGGGCATCCTCCAGGGCAAGGTGCGGCGCCAGGTTCGCCTCTTCGCCGCCCAGGGTCTGCTGCCGGTATCTCGTGAAGATCTCCTGAGCATACAGACGCTGCTTTCATCCGATCCCGACGAGGAGTTGGCCCAGGTTGCGAGGGCCTCTATTGGGAACGAGGAAGAGAAGACCATTCTCGATTGGATTCGGGGCCACTCGCCCGAACCGCTGGTCCTCGATCAGCTGGTGAGGGTGAGGGAGGACGAGTCCATCTTGGCGGCCGTGGCGCGGCATGCGAACACCTCGGACGAGACCCTCCGGGTTCTCGCGCGGCATGCAACGGCATTGGTCCAGGACATCATCATCACCAACCAGGTCCGTGTCCTCGGATGCCTGGACATCCTCGAGGATCTGACGTCGAACCCGCAGGTCAACCAGGTCGTTCTGCGTCGCGTGCGCGAATTCGAAGAGGAGTTCATCGCCAAGGCGCTGGCCGAGGAGGAAGCGCTCGCAGCGGCGGGTCCGAGCGTCGAGGAAGCCATCGAAGCACTGCAAGCGATAGGCGCCCATATTCCGAAGCTGGAGACCATGCCGTATCCGGAGTCAAGGGACGCGGCGCTCGAAGATGCGATTGAGAAAGCAAATTTGTCAATCCACTCGCGCCTCCTGAACATGACCGTGCACGAGAAGATCATCGCCGCTTTACGGGGAACCAGCGAGGACCGGTCGGTTCTCATTAACAGCCGCAACCGCCTGATCCAGCGCTCGGTTCTGTCCTGCCCCAAGCTCAGCGAAAACGAGATCGAGCGATTCGCGTCATCTCGGAGTGTCGGCGAAGATGTGATCCGGCAGATAGCGGACACCCGCCGTTGGTTGAGGAACTATCCAGTAGTCCTTGCGCTCGCGTTCAACCCGAAATTGCCCGTCTACGCGGCCAGACCCATTCTCATGCGACTGAACCAACGGGACAAGGTTCGATTATCCCGCGACCGAAACGTCAGTCCCGTCACCCGCCAGATTGCGGGTAAACTGACGGCGACTCGGCGCTAGCCTGTTCTCATGAGGAAACGAGCGATTTTTCTGCGAGGTCGAAGAAATCCGCCGCCCGACGCCGGGATTGCCATAATAGGCGGCGTTTCCCAAAGAGAACTCGCCCATATCGTTGCCAACAGCACGTGGCGAGGTGGAGAGAAATGCAGGCTTGGCGCCTGTTCGACGATCGTTGCATGGACATTGTGAACGTGATAATTTCGTGCCACTGTAGAGGGAGTAGTTGAGGATGCGCCACAACGTCACACTGTATGACACCTTGGGCCTTGAGAGTGACGCGACGGACAAGGAGGTCCGGGCGGCGTTTCGCAAATTGGCGTTGAAACACCACCCCGACCGCTTCTCCGGAGAAGAGCGTGATGCGGCGGAATTGAAATTTCAGAGCATGACCGAAGCTTTTAACGTCCTCAGTCACCCGGATAGCCGCAAAGAGTACGACAAGGAGGTTTCGCAGGGCACCGATGTGAAGGCAATGCCTCCGAAGGAGATCGCCCGCCGTCTCGCTGCAATGGGATCGCAGTTAATGAGCGAAGGCAACATGGCGGAGGCTCTCGAACACCTCAAGGGGGCCATCGACCATGACAACAATAACGCCCGCGCTCATTACTTCTACGGGCAAATCGTTGCACGTATCCCCGGAAAAGAACGCGAGGCCTTGCGGCATATCGAACAGGCGGTCGCACTCGAGCCCGACAATGCGACTATGATAGGGGAGGCGGCGACAATATCTCTCGCCGCCGGTATGAAGGCGCGGGCGATACGCCTTGCTGAGGAAGCTCTGAGCCTTGATCCAACCAACGCCAAGGCGGCCGCGGTTCTTGGCCAGATCGAATCCGGCAAGGAACAGACAGGCGGCTTGCTGGATCGATTCCGGAACCGGAGTTGAGAAATTTGAATCTTGAACAACACGATGAGTTGGAGATCGAGGCGGCAGGTGCAACTGACGTCGGAATGAAGCGCCGCCTGAACGAGGACGTGATCGTCCTCGACACGGGAAACGAGGTCTATGTGGTCGCCGATGGGATGGGCGGGCACGCAGCAGGAGAGGTGGCCTCGAAAATCGCCACTGACGAAATCATGAGGGCGTATGAGGCGGGGTCGGAAGACGCCGACGACACATGGCCGGAGCACTGGGCCTCATCCCTCAGCGCGGGCGCCAACCAGATCGTGGATGCGATCATATCCGGCCATCACAGGGTCACCGAGGAGATGAACAACGACACCAACCTCAAGGGAATGGGTACGACGGTCGTGGTTGCGGTCCGTCCCCCGGGACAAGGCAAGCTCGTGGTCAGTCACGTCGGTGACAGCAGGGCTTACCGCCTCCGTGACGGCGCGCTTTCGCTGCTCACCAGCGATCACTCATGGGTCCACGAACAAGTGACCGCCGGTTTTTTGACCGAGGAAAGCGCCCGCACCCACCCGCTGAAGAACGTGGTCACCCAGGCACTCGGCGGCAGCAGCGAACCCAAGGTCGACGTGCTGGAGACGGAGGTCGAAGACGGCGATCTCTATCTCCTGTGCTCGGATGGACTCAACTCGATGCTGACCGATCACGAGATTGCCGGTTTTCTCTTCGAAGGCGGATCTCTCGAAGAGATCTGCGGGAATCTGATTGAAGCGGCAAATCAGCGTGGTGGGAACGACAACATCAGTGTGATTCTGCTGCGAACTCACCGGACCGAGGCCGTCTGACACCACGTGTCGGCTGATGGAGATTGGCCTGCATTTCTCACCGGCTTCATGCTACGGACAGCGATACACCGCAGCTCGTCGAGCTCGCGCCGAAGGCTGGTGAGAAATGCGGGCTGAAGGCGTTGTCTTCACGGATCTCGACGGCACGCTGCTGGATTTTTTCACCTATCGGCCATCTCTGGATGCGGTTGCGTTGCTAGGC
>RCNC010001874.1_pt1 | contig 14152 bp, 12 predicted proteins | sample 2041301 | NCBI WGS metagenome assembly RCNC01 (sample SAMN09708231, study PRJNA481090) | Marine sediment metagenome, whole genome shotgun sequencing project. | biome: marine sediment; feature: ocean; material: sediment; isolation source: Sewage treatment plant 13A marine sediment (STP13A) ... | reverse complement strand
TCGGGTTCGGGTTCGGGTTCGGGTTCGGGTTCGGGTTCGGGTTCGGACTCGGATTCGGATTCGGATTCGGGTTCGGGTTCGGGTTCGGACTCGAGTTCAAACTCCGGTACGTCTTCCGACTCTGGCTCCAGTCCTGGCTCTGGGGCTGACAGCGCCTCGCTCGCCACCGGCTCCTCTTCCGCGGGCCCTGCGGCCTGCTGCTCACGATCCACCTGCAGCTGCTCGACGACTGGCGAGTTGACGATAACCATGCTGACAGCATCGTCCGGCTCCGACGTGAATTCGCCGTACGGCGTATCTTCGTCGCGCTGTTCCGACAGCTCGAGCTCGACTTCGTGTTCATCGACTATCTCGAAGCCGGCGTTGGCGTGCTGAATACGTTGCTCCAGTTCCGGAACGGCTCTAACCGGCCTGCCCGCAATCACCGCGTCACGCATGCGATTCAGCTCATCGATACTGCGCTGCAGCAAGTCTTCCACGGCTGGTGTCGCTTTGACACGACGATCGTCGATCGAAATCAGCAAGGTCTCGATCTCATGACTGAGATTACCCATGGCCGCAATGCCGGCCATGCGAGCTCCGCCTTTGAGCGTGTGCAGATGCCGGCGTAGTTCGCCCATTGGCTGTGCCGATCGCTCCTTCACCCACTGCAACAGCGCCTTTTCGGCCGCCTCCAGGAGCTCGGCGGATTCCTCGGTAAAAATCGCCGCTATTTCTGCGTCGTAGCCAGGCTCGTCGAATTGTTCCTCGGCCAATGCTCCCTCAGCAAATGCTCGCTCGGCCGATTCTTGATCAACAAGTCCTCGCTCAACAACCGTCGCTGGCCCTGTCTCAACCGCAGGTTCTAGCCGAGTCTGCGTTGGCGTGTCGTCGGTATCTTGCGGTTGCAATTCGTCACAGAGTGTCGACAGTCGCTCGATCAATTCGCCGAAATCGGCGTCTTCGCGATCGGGGTTGTTAATGTCGCCGACGATACGCTCGATGGCATTCGCGGCGGCGCTCAATGCATCGAGACCGGACTGCTGAAACCCTACCTTGTGGTCATGCACATGTCGGACGAAGCGATTCAGAGCGGCCGTCACAGTGACGCCGCGCTCGACGTTCGCCATATTGGCGCTGCCGTGCAGCGTATGGCAGGCACGATAGAGTTTGTCGGTGACCTCGAACGGCGGCTGATGCTCTGTGCAGGCCTCAATGTAATCGGCAATGACCTTTACGTGACCGGCCGTTTCTTTCGAAAAAATATCGTAAAGAACCGGGTCCATATCCAGCGGTACTTCTTCCGCGGGTGGCGCTTCGCTGGCGGGCTTCGGTGATGTCAGCAGTGCTGCGTTGGGGTCGCCATCGGCGAATGCGTTAGCCTGGGTAATCAGCAGGTTGATGTCCGCTGCCGGCTCGGTGCCTACCTCGAGCTGCTCGATCAATTCGGGTACCGTCGCCGCGGCGCGCAACACGAAATCAACCGTCGGCGGCGTGCGCGTCAGCGTGCGATTGATAAGGCGGTTAAGAAGGTTTTCGACCGCCCAGCAGTATTCACCGATGCGCTCGGCACCCACCATGCGACCACTGCCCTTCAGCGTATGGAACGAGCGACGCACTGTGGTCAGTAACTCCATGTCGTCGGGAGTCTCGACCCAGTCCGGCAAGCGCCGCTTGATGGATGCGACCTCTTCTTTGGCCTCTTCGATAAACAGCTCGAGCAATTCCGGGTCAAGCTGTTCCGCAGACGGTGAGAAGACTGGCAACGGAATGATCTCCGTCGGCGCTGGCGGTGGCGGTGGCGTGAGCAGGCCAGCCTCAGCCTGTTCGGCAATTTCTGCCGCCGTCATTCTGATCGTCTTGACCGGCTCTGTCAGGACGGCAGGTTTCGCCTGCAGTAACCGCTGCTCAACCTCGCGCAGTACGTCGAGACAGGCCTCGGCGTTATCCAGCATGTACCAGGGCTCGCTGCGACCCGCCTTGACGGTCTCCATGTAGTACTCAAGGCTGACAATCGCATCAGCCAGCCGGTCGGTTTCGCTTTGCATCATTTGCGACGGATCGCCGCTGTTGAGCATGGCCGTAACCAGCCGGCCAATACGTTCGACGACTTCCATCGCGCGTGGCTTCTCGAGCATCAGCAAACCGGCTTTGATGCCCTGTATCAGCGACGGGACGCTATCAAGTCCTTGCGACGGCGCTTCGGCCGACATGCTCTGCGTAATGGTCTCTTTGATGCGCGCGAGATTAATAATGCACTCGCGCATAACCGACTCGGCGATCTGTTGAAAGTGATCGTCGTCATTCGCAGCCTCGTCGCCAGCGTCCACCTCCGCTTGCCGCGGTACCGTCAGTTTCAACAGCTGGTGGTCAAGTCTGTCTTCAACACGCAGCAAGGTTGATGCAATATCCAGAATCACCTGGTCGTTGGAAACTCCACCCTGCGCCACAATATCCTTCAGGCGCCCGATTTCACCGTCGATATCTCCTCGCAACTGGCCGAGCCCCAGTACGCCGAGCGTGTCACTGATCTTTTTAAGGAGGTCCAGCTGCGGCACAAGTTCCGCCGGCTTGTTCATGCCGGTGCGTACGAAAATATCCAGGACGTCTTTGACGCGACCGAGGTCCTCCCGGATGGCCGTGCCGACTGTCTCCATGAGCCGTGCGCTTGGTGCCGACAACGCCTCACGCGCTTGCTCGACCTGCTCATCGCCAGGCAACAATTCCTCAAGATTGAACGCCGCACGAATATCACTAATGCGCTCACCGGCATTGCTGGAACGCGCCACGTAATAAAGCAGGTTATTCAGCAAATCGTCGACCGGGTGGTTGTCATACGCCGCCAGTCCTTCGTCGATCACGTGTTTCACTTGTCGATCGGCTTGCCCGAGCAAGCGCTTGATCGCGATCGACGTCTCGAGGCCACCATTTTGCAGGGACTCCAGAACGCCGCCGACCACCCACCAAAGCTGGTGCATGTCATCACGAGTCGCCGCCGCCTCAAACGAATCAGCAACGCTGCTTAACGTTTCGAGGTGCCGCCGGTTGTCGCCCCCCTTGATCCAGCCAAGCAGCGCGAGCTGAAACTTCGGCCGCATCCGTCTTGCCAGCAGTACCGGGTCCTGGCCGTCACCAACTCGATCCCGCGCCCGCTCTTCCTCTCGGTTCGGGGATAAATTGAGGAGCAGCAGCGTGCCCTCCGATAGCAGCGGTTCGCCGCGCACGGCGCGCAGGTCATTGAGCATGGGCAACAATACGAGCGCGATATCGCGGCCGCCGGCCAGCAGGCTCTCGATGTAAATTGGCAGCTGCACCATCGAACGCGTCAGTGCGTCGAATCCGTCCTCACGACCGGCACCGGCACGCAGCGCTGACAAATACTTGCAGGCCAGCTCCATTTCTTCGACAAGCAATGCGGCGCCGTAGGTTTCGCTGATTTGTAATGCGCCCCGCGCCAGGTGCAATAGTTCGCCGGCTTTGACAAGTGCCGCGGTCCCACCACGCCCGTCGACGCAGTCTTCGAGCGCCAGGTGCGCCAAGCGAATCGTTTCCGTCAATTCGCCGCTGATAATTGCTAGCGAGCGCGCGGAACCCTCGCCGTTATCGTCGCTGCTCATGTGCTGCTGGTTACCGGTGTCGCCCGTCATCTTTTCGTCCGCGAAACTTGCGAGGGTTCGTCCCCGCCGTCGCTATCCGGTCCTCACCTGAGAGTTTGCCACTGCGTCGGATGGCGGCTCGGCATCATCAGCGCCGTCGCGAGCCAGGGAAGTCGCCTGCATCATTTCCGGCGGCAGCGTGAATCGTTCGACCGTCTTTCTGAGCTCGGTCGCCAGCTCCGAAAGGTTCGCAATAGAGGCTGCTGTTGCGGCTGTTGCCTCGCCCGTCTCATCGCCGATTTCGCGCAATCGCGTCGTTCGTTTGGTGACGTCCGCCGCCGAGCTTGCTTGCTGCCGTGCGGAACTCGAGATGTTCTGCACGAGACTGGCAATCTGGTTGGATACCTGTTCGATTTCGTCGAGCGCCGCGCCCGCATTCTCGGCAAGCAATGCACCGCCGACGACGTCAGTCGTGCTGCGCTCCATCGAAACGACCGCTTCGTTGGTGTCCGACTGAATGGTCCTGACCAGAACCTCGATCTGCTTGGTTGCATTTGTCGAGCGCTCTGCAAGACGCTGCACTTCGTCGGCGACGACGGCAAAACCGCGCCCGGCTTCGCCCGCCATCGATGCCTGGATCGATGCGTTGAGCGCGAGGATGTTGGTCTGCTCGGCAATATCGTTGATCAGCTCCACGATGTTGCCGATCTCCTGCGAGCTCTCGCCGAGCCGCTTGATGCGCTTTGACGTCTCCTGGATGGTTTCGCGAATCGCGTTCATGCCGTCGATCGTGCGGCGCACGGCCTCGCCACCCTTGTGCGCGACTTCAACCGAGTGTCGAGCAACGTCCGACGAGCGTTCGGCATTGCCGGATACCTCTTCGATGGACGACGCCATCGAGTTCATCGAGCTGGTTGCGGCGTTGATTTCCTGCGCCTGTCGGTCGGCCGCTTCAGCCAGATGCGATGCCGTATTTTCCGTCTGCTTCGTCGACGTATCAACCATGAGCGCGGTCTCATTGACAGTGGCAACCAGTGTGCGCAGCTCCTCGATCGCATAGTTGAACGAATCGGCGATCGTGCCGGTAATATCCTCGGTCACCGTCGCCTCGACCGTCAGGTCACCGTCAGCCAGGCTGCCCATCTCGTCAAGCAGCCGCAGAATCGCCTGCTGGTTGCGCTCGTTTTGCTCCGCATGTTTCCTGGCCGTTTGTTCGAATGCGGCCGTGCGGCGATGCATAACGAAAAGGCCGGCGAGTAACAGCAGTGCGAGGGCGAGCGCGCCGAGCGGCAGCCACACGAGACCCGGAATGCCGCTACCAGGGTTCGCAGACGGCCCCGCAAAGGCATTGTCCAACAGTCGACTGGCACTAGAATTCAGCTCCGCCTGCGTCGTTGCCAGCGAGCTATACGCTTCAATGTGGGTGCCAAGCGCCGCCGACTGTTGCTCGAGACCGTCGAGGCTGCTCGCCATCGGCGCCAGCGCTGCCGCGCTGTCCGCACTGCTCAGAGCGGCTACGTCAAGCTCTGTTGCTTCGCCGGCAAGTGCGTCGTAGACGTTTCTCAGGAAGACCACGTCTGCTGCGATGCTGATCGCCCCGGCAATGCCTTCTTGCGGCAGAGTGGCTGCTGTCGTCCGAATTCGATCCGCGCGCTGCTGGAACTCCTGGATGACGGCGGCCGAACCGGACCGCTCAAGCAGCTCGTCCGACAGTTGCAGAATAGTCGTTGCATCGCCTTCCATCTGCTGCCGCGCAACTTGCACCGACTCTACGGCGGATCGATTCGCAACGATCGCTGCCGCGCGCGACTCCAGTTGCTGCCAGTCTGAAGCCCGACCCGGCGAACCACCGCGCCGCAGGTCAGCGACTTTGAGAACGGCCTCATTCAGCGTGTCGGACGCGCCGTCAACACCATTAAGAGCATTCGCTGCCTGCAATGGAATCGCCTGCGACAAAGCGGCGAGCTCCGGTGCTGCTGCGCCCTTGTTGCCCGACTGCCAGTAGGTCAACGCGGCCGCGACAATGAGGCACAGCGCGATCAGTCCGGCAACGACGTTGAATGATGACGATTTTTCAGATTGTTTGGCCATGAATTCCCGGACCTTTATTCCGCAGCCGCCTGCAAAAACATTTTGCTTTCGACCAGTTCGAATAGATTGAAGACGGGCCAGATTTCTGTGCCGCGTCGATACGTACCACCCAGAAAACTATCGCAGCGCGCGATAGTCTTCGCCGTCTCCTGCGAATTCTCATGTTCCATGAAACGCCGGAACCCGAGCACCTCATCGACAACAATGCCGGCGGGAACTTCACGATGGTTGACCGAAATCACGCGCGTGCTGCGCCGTAACGAGGTCCTGCCGCTGCCGAGTAACAATTTCACATCGATGAGCGGCAGCAGATGACCGCGTAGATTGGCGATTCCCAGCAACCAACGCCGCGAGCCTGGCACACGAGTTATCGAATCCGGCAACATCAGCACTTCGCGTACCTGTTCGCGGCCGGCCACAAACTGCTCCTGGCCGATACGAAAAGCGACGCCAACCCACTCGGTCGAAACATCGCCGCTGCCCTGCCCGGCATGAGCGGCGCGGCTACGCTGCTCCATTGCCCGCAACAGCGCAAACGGTTGCTCAACCAGCGTATGAAGATCGGCGTGACCGCTCATTCAGTCTGCCGTGACCGAGTGAATCTTCTGCACCAGATCTTTGTCTGCCACCGGTTTGACGAGGTACTCAACCGCGCCCTGGCGCATGCCCCAGATCTTGTCGGTCTCCTGATCCTTGCCGGTGATCATGATGACCGGTATGTCAGCGGTCGCCGGATCTTTGGTGAGTTTTCGCGTCGCCTGAAACCCGTTCATGCCCGGCATCACGACGTCCATCAGGATGCAATCCGGACGTGCGGTTCGGGCCGTCTTCAGACCCTCCTCGCCGCTATCGGCGACAAGTGTCTCAAAACCCGCCTTTTCGAGCATATTCTGAAACAGATGCAGCTCGGTTGGCGAATCATCGATGATTAGAACAACTGCCATTCTTGAATTCCTCAGTTGACCTGGTTGGAAATGGCGCCAAGCAACTCGTCCTTGGTGAACGGCTTGGTCAGATACTGCTCGCTGCCGACGATACGGCCGCGGGCACGATCAAAAAGGCCGTCCTTACTCGACAGCATGACAACCGGCGTTTCCCTGAACATCTTGTTGTGCTTGATCAGTGAGCACGTTTCATAACCGTCGAGACGCGGCATCATGATGTCGACAAAAATCAGGTCTGGTTGATGATCAGCAATTTTGGACAGGGCATCGAACCCGTCAATCGCGGTGAAAACCTGGCAGCCTTCTTTGGTCAACAGGGTCTCAGCCGTGCGGCGAATAGTTTTGCTATCGTCGACAACCAGTATTTTGAGTCCACTCAAGGAGCGGGATGCGTTAGCTGACACCTGATTTCCCCGTGCTGAAAAATGACTTTTACCATATTGACATAAAGCCCGCTACGACGCCCGCCACGATCTGCAAAATCACGGGAATTCGGGCGCTTACGTCGTATTTCGCTGTATAGTTGGCCGCTGCTCGCTGAATGCACTGAAGTTTTGATAAAGATGGCTGAGGACAGACTCAAAATCGGCATCGTGATGGACCCGATCGGCTCTATCACGACCAAGAAGGACAGCTCCTTTGCAATGCTGCTGGAGGCGCAGCGCCGGAACGCGGAACTCCATTATTTCGAACAGCGCGACCTGCGCCTGATATCGGGCAAGGCGATGGGGCTGTCCAGACGCATCAGCCTGCGCGACGATCCGGCTGATTGGGTCACTTTCGGCGAGCAAGAGGATGTCGGGCTCGGTGGGCTTGACGCCATTCTGATGCGCAAAGACCCACCGTTCGACATGGAGTACGTCTACACGACCTACATCCTGGAGCGGGCCAAACTGGAGGGCGCGTTGATCGTCAACGATCCGCGGGCTCTGCGCGATATGAATGAGAAAGTGTATACGGCGTGGTTTCCCGACTGTACGCCGGTGACGCTGATCACGCGCTCAATGCGTGAGATGAAAGCGTTTCTCGCCGAGCACGGGCGTATCGTCGTAAAACCTCTCGATGGGATGGGCGGCCGCTCCATATTCGTCATACGACAAGGTGACAACAACGCCAATGTCATTTTCGAGACCCTTACCGACTATGGAAGCCGGTTTGCCATGGCCCAGGTGTATATCCCGGAGATTACGGAAGGCGATAAACGCATTCTGTTGATCGACGGTGAAATCGTGCCGCATGCTCTCGCACGCATTCCTTCAGGTGACGATAATCGCGGTAATATGGTGGCAGGCGCCGTCGCCAAGGGTCAGCCGTTGTCGGACAGCGACCGCCGAATTTGTGAGCGGGTCGGTCCGGCATTGCGTGATGCCGGCGTTCTGTTCGCCGGCATCGACGTCATCGGCGACTATCTGACCGAGGTCAACGTCACCAGTCCCACCGGGATACGCGAACTGGACAAGGCGTTCGGTATCAATATCGCCGGACTGATGTTCGATGCTATAGAAGCTAAAATTTCTTGAGATTTTTGCCGCGCAGTGACGCGAGTCTCACCCGAGGACAGGTCGTCGCATTACACTGACCGGATCGGGCTACACCCTTGTCTAAGGCAGTAAAGAGGCGGAACATCCTGGCGCATATGGCAAACATCGCCCTCCAGTCCGAGCCATTCGACGATGAACAGCTGGTTCTGCCGGCCGTACCTGACCGACTCCCGGCGATGCTGTTTCTCGCGGCATTGATCCACGGCATCCTGATCATCGGCGTCACGTTCAATGCGGTACTGACACAACCCTCGACCGACGCAATATCACTCGAAGTCACCATTGTCGCCAACCCGGATCAGCGTATTGAGCGGCCGGAAGAAGCCGCTTACCTGGCGCAGGCGAGTCAGGAGGGTGGCGGCAACACGCTCGACCAGGTCCGCCCTTCCGCACCGCTGCAAAGCACCATGCCCGCCGATAACCGCGGCACTAACGACGGCACCGGGCTTGTCGATGCCAGGGCGCACGAGCGCTCAGCCGATGAGGTTCTGACGACATTCAATCAAAGCAACCAGAGGATCGTGATCGACCCACGCGCTGAACCTCAGCCCGAGGACAGCCGCGCCATTGAAATGCAGGCCGGCGAAGAGATCACCCTGCCGTTGCCGCAGGAAGACCAGGCTAATCTGCTGATCCGCGATAACGAGCCGCGACAAATGATCGTCAGTGCCGATACGCGAGAATCCGTCATTGCTGTTTACCTCGACAACTGGAAGCGTCGCATCGAAGCCGTTGGCGCCTCCTACCTGCCAGAACTCGGTGACATCGGCAGCATATCGGGCAGCCCGACGCTCACCGTGACCATCGATGCCTCCGGTGACCTTAGCGACGCCGTGATTCGCAAAACCAGCGGATCGACGGTGCTTGATCTCGCCGCGCTGGACATTGTGCAACGGGCGTCGCCCTTCAATCCCTTTCCGCCGGAAATGGCGGCCGAGTACGATTCGGTGCGATTTGAATACAAGTGGCTGTTCGCCGAGCGCCTCATTCCGACGGCGGCTCGATAAGGCCAGAGCGCTACTCCAGACCCTTGTACCCGGCCGCCATAGCCCCGATACTGGTGCCATGCATCCGGACAGTTCATTAACAAATCAACTACTTATCGCTATGCCGGGCATGGCGGACCCGAATTTCAGCACCACGGTCACTTTGATCTGCGAACATAACGACGACGGTGCGCTCGGCATTATCATCAACCGGCCCTTAACGCTGACACTGGCGGGCCTGTTTGAACAGCTGGATGTTGACGACGCTAACTCGAGTGAGGCCAGTAACGCCGTCGTTGCCGGGGGGCCCGTTGGCACCGAGCGTGGATTCGTCCTGCACAACGCCAAACAGAGCTACGAAAATACATTGCCCGTCTCCGAGACGATCAATCTGACCTTATCGCGTGACGTAATCGATGCCATGGCCAGCGGCAAGGGGCCGGAGAAATCGCTGGTGGCCCTGGGATACGCGGGCTGGGGAGAGGGACAGCTTGAGGAGGAGATGCTTGCAAACTCCTGGCTGAGCGTGCCGGCAACGCCCGAGCTTGTTTTCGACACGCCATTTGCCGAGCGCTGGGACTCCGCCGCGCGCACGCTGGGCATTGATATCGCCAGCTTGCCGACAGTTGCAGGCCACGCCTGATTTGTTGCGCCCACGGACGATTCTTTGTTTTGACTTCGGACTGCGCCGCATTGGTGTTGCGGTCGGTCAGGACGTCACGGGCTCGGCGAGCCCGCTAGGTGTCGTCGCGAACCGCGACGATGGCATCGATCACCCGCACCTCGCACGCTTGATCGCCGAGTGGCGTCCGACGAGCCTGGTCGTTGGCATGCCGGCTCACGCCGATGGTTCACCGAGCGCCTTGCAGGAAAGCGTCAACGCGTTCATCAGCGATCTCGAACGCCACGGCCTGCCCATTGCAACGGTTGATGAACGCTACACATCCATCGAGGCGGAGCGCGTCCTGAAAGAAGCGAGAGCGGGTGGTCGTGTCGGTCGCATTTCCAAAGAGATGATTGATAGCGCGGCCGCCGTCTTCATCGCCGAGCGGTTTCTCGCTAACCCCGAATCTTCCGATACGGTCTGAAGCGACGGTCTAGTAATCCCAGACGACGGTGGCAGCGTCGAAGACCGGCCCGTCAACGCAGACGCGCTTCATCGCAAGCCCGTCCGGCGTCTTGATAGGCAGGGTGCAGCCAGCGCAACCGCCAACCGCACAGGCCATAAACTCCTCTAACGATACCTGGCAAGGAAGTTCATGGCGTGCCGCCAGATCGGCCACAGCTCTTAACATCGGCGTCGGGCCACACGCGAACAACTCGACTTTGCCAAGCTCTTCTGCTGACAGTGTGCAGAGCCACTGCTCTGTGAGATCGGTGACGAAGCCGTCAAAACATCCGTCGAATCCGGAGAGTGTCGCCAACCGGCACGGTATATCCCAGCTCTCGAGGAGCGGCATCGTGCTGTTGATTCCGTCGGCGAGCCAGGGCGTTGGCAGGCGAGAGGGCACCAGGTCGAAAGGAAACGGGATCTCGGACCCGAGAATCGCCAGCGGCTTGAAAGCGCTGTGTTCGGTGCGCAATCGATCGGCGAGGAAAACCATCGGCGGTATGCCAACGCCACCACCAATCAGCACCGCATTCGGTCGCTCTGACGACAGCACGAAAGGTTGGCCGATCGGCCCCAATACGCTGATCGTGTCTCCGGGCCCTTTGCGCGACAGGTGCCGCAGACCGCCACCGACCGTCTTGTAGAGAATCTCGATCCAGTCCTCTCTCGCACGCATGATCGACAACGGTCGCCGCATCGGCAGCGATTCGTCGCAGGTGATATGCGCAAAACTGCCCGGCTTTGCCGCTGCAGCACACTTCGGGGCACGGACTCGCATGATGAACTGGTCGCCGGGGAAAGCAGTCGAGGAAATCACCTCGCCGTCTTCCACAAAGATCGTGCCCCGGTTTTTCTGTGCAGCCTGCTGCGCTGCAGTCGTCATTGATCCGCCATGACGCGACCCACCCGGTCGAGCACGGCCATGCGGACAGCAACGCCGTTGGTCACCTGTTGCTCAATGACCGACTGCGGTCCGTCGGCCACGGCGCTCTCTATTTCGATGCCGCGATTCATGGGACCCGGATGCATGACGATAGCATCAGGCGCCGCCCACGCCAGATGCTCCTGACTGATGCCAAAGCTCGCAAAATACTCATCGATGCTGGGGATGCCGTCGAGATTGCCTATACGCTCGCGTTGAATGCGGAGCGCCATCACGACGTCGGCGCCGTCCAGACCCCGTTGTAAATCATCGGTAACCATCGCACCCGGCACGCTCTCCGGTTCGGGCGCCAGCGGCGGCGGTGACACCAGACGCAGCTCACCAACGCCGAGCGTGGCCAAACCATGCGATATCGACATAGCGACACGTGAATGCCGGATATCGCCAACAATCGTGACGATCAGGTCTTCGAAGCCACCTTTGTGCTGGCGAATGGTCAACAAATCAAGAAGGCCCTGAGTCGGGTGCGACACATCGGACTCGCCAGCGTTTAGAATGCTCACGTGATCCTGCACGTGCCGTGCGATGAAGGCGGGCACGCCGGCGCTGGCATCACGAATCACCATTACGTCGACCTGCATGGCCTGCAGCGTGTAAATCGTATCGAGAATACTCTCGCCCTTTTTCCGTGACGAGGTGTTGACGTCGAGGTTAAGCACGTCGGCGCCCAGCCGCTTGGCGGCAAGATCGAATGAGGCCCGCGTCCGCGTGCTGGGCTCGAAAAACAGGTTGGCAACTGTCCGGCCAGCCAGTAAATCGCGGCGCGCCGGCCGGTGGCCCGCGTGTGTCAGGTAGCCTTCGGCGTCATCGAGAATGTCGATCAAGAGGGCGCGATCGAGGTTCTTGAGCGTCAACAGGTGGCGCAGATTACCGTTACCATCAAGCTGCAATGCAGCTTCTTCCTGCAGGTTGTGACTTGGTGCGGCGTGGTCCATCGGGGCGCAATTCTACGGGTATTCTCTCCCCCCCACCACTCTCATGTCGCTGAACAGCCGGCCTCGTCATCCCCATCGCACAGTGCAAGGCGGTCGGACGAGATATTTGTTGGCGAGACATAAAGCGAGCGTAGCGAGACAGTCCGCCAAAAAATATGTCGGCTGGCCGCCTGTTGCAGCACTTGAAGATGGTTTAGCGGGGGTTAACCGCCGAAGTTGACCCTGGCTTCGAGGTTGGCGCGAGAATCGGCGTGCGACATCGCCTCTTCCAGGGTGATGGTGCCGTCTTTGTATAGCTGCAACAGCGCATCATCAAAATTCCGCATACCCTGCTCGCCGCTGTCCCTGTGGGCTTCCTTGATGCCGGAAATGTCGCCCTTCAGGATCAGGTCCTTGATGTGCGGCGTGTTCAGCAGCAACTCCACCGCGGCCACGCGTTTGCCATCACGGCCGCGAACCAGGCGCTGTGACAGGATGGCGCGCAGGTAGTGTGCAAGATCCATGAACACCTGGGCATGCTGCTCTTGGGGGAACAGGTTAATGATGCGGTCCAGCGTTTCCGGCGAGTTGTTCGCATGTACCGTTGCCAGTACGAGATGACCGGTGCCCGCCATGTCCAGAGCGGCACGCATGGATTCGATATCGCGAATCTCGCCGATTTGAATCACGTCAGGGGCCGCGCGCACAGCGCTCTTCAACGCCCGGGCATACGACTTGGTATCGAGGCCCACTTCGCGCTGATTGATTATCGATTTTTTGTTCGGGTGCAGAAATTCGATCGGATCCTCGATCGTGAGAATGTGCGACGAGGTCTTTTCATTGCGGTGATTGACCATTGCAGCCAGCGTCGTGGATTTGCCGGCGCCGGTGGCGCCGACCATCAATATCAGTCCGCGCCGCAGCATCACGAGATCTTTGAGTTCCGGCGGCATGCCGAGGGCTTCAAGCGTCGGCAGGTCCGACGTAATAAAGCGCAACACCATCGCGACAGTGCCACGCTGATGGAATACGTTGACGCGGAAACGACCAAGGCCCTTTTCGGAGAGCGCAAAGTCGATTTCGAGCTCCTTGTTGAACTGCTCCATCTGCTCTTCAGTCATCAGCTCCAGCGCCGCCTGCCTGACCATTTTTGGGGTCATCTCGAGACTGTTGACGGGAATGATCTTGCCTTCGATCTTGATCTTGGCTGGCGAGAATGGCGCGAAAAAAAGGTCGGAAGCCTTTTTTTCAACCATCAGTTTGAAAAGGGGTCTGACGTTCATCGTTTAATCGGTTCTCTGAGGTTCAAAACGTAGCGGCCGAATCTTCTTCCAGAATCCGCAGGGTCTGCGAATGCCGCTCTGCGCTCACCGCTTCGCGCTTGCTTTCGAGTTTGATGCGCAGTCTGAGTTCGTTCTTGGAATCCGCGTTGCGCATCGCTTCTTCGTACGAAATCGCGGCATCCTCATGACGAGTCGACCCGATTCGGAGTCGATCGAGAGGATCATCCGAAAGGACATCCAAGCCCAACGGCGTGAATATCCGATCGAGTGATCCTGATACTCGATCGATGTCAACCTCGAGCCGATGTGGAACCCATACCGAGTTTCGACCCCCGAACGCTGACTGAGAAGCCGATTCCAGGTCCGACCGCTCCGTGGGTGCCCGGCATATGAAGCCCATCCACCGAGACCAACCGTTGCCAGACCAACCGTCCACATCCGGTTTCGGCGGGTCCGGCTTGGCAGTCGGGAAGCCTTGAGACGGCGATCTGGGGCTGCTGAACTGGTACTGGCTGCCGCATCTGCCGATGGTGGTGCTGTTCTTCATCTCGGCGCTGGCCGAGACGAACCGGCCGCCCCAAATCACGGCAACAGTCAGCCAATCGGTGAATGAAGCCCAAACATTGATTTTTGCAGTCAGCGCCTCAGATCCTGACGGCCAGGCGACAACGATTACGGCGGCCGATCTGACGGCGTGGATGGCATTTGACGGGACCACCCTTACCGCCAATCCCGGTTACAGCGACAGCGGCACATACAGCATC
>RCNC010004701.1_pt1 | contig 14155 bp, 14 predicted proteins | sample 2041301 | NCBI WGS metagenome assembly RCNC01 (sample SAMN09708231, study PRJNA481090) | Marine sediment metagenome, whole genome shotgun sequencing project. | biome: marine sediment; feature: ocean; material: sediment; isolation source: Sewage treatment plant 13A marine sediment (STP13A) ... | reverse complement strand
CCCGATACGGCACGATCGTGCTGTCGGTGATCCAGGGTATGGGCATCTCGTTCTTCCTCGAGCGGACAACTGCTCCCGGCGGCGCGTTTTTGGTGCCGGAACATCTCCAGGGATGGGGGTTCCGTCTCCTGACGGTGCTCACATTGACCACCGGAACGGCGTTCGTGATGTGGCTTGGCGAGCAGATCTCGGAACGCGGGATCGGCAACGGTATCTCGTTGATCATCTTCGCGGGAATCGTCGTCGGTTTGCCGGGGGCGATCATCAACACCATCACTGACATGCAGACCGGGGCGTTGAGCATCATCACGGTCGTTCTGCTGGTCGTCTTCATGATCTTGGTGGTGGCCGCGATCGTGTACATGGAACGTGCGCAACGGCGAATCCCGATCCAATACGCCAAGCGCGTTGTCGGCCGAAAAGTGTACGGCGGTCAGAGCACGTACCTACCGCTGCGCCTCAACACCGGCGGCGTGATCCCGGTGATTTTCGCGGCCTCGATCATGTCCTTCCCGCAAACCCTCGGCCAGATGATCGACAACCGGTGGCTGCAGAAGATCACCGAGGCCCTGGCATGGGGCGAGCCCATGTACAACCTCGTCTACTTCATTTCGATCATTTTCTTCTGCTACTTCTACACCTCGATCATCTTCAACCCCGAGGACACCGCCGAAAACATGCGCAAGTACGGTGGGTTCATCCCGGGCATCAGACCCGGCAAACGAACCGCCGAGTTCATCGACAAGATCCTCACCCGCATCACCCTGGTCGGCTCTGTCTACCTGGCGGTGGTGGCGATCCTGCCGAATATCCTGATCGCGGGATTCAAGGTCGCGACGATTCCGTTCATCGGACCCACCATCGACGCGTTCCTGCCCGCCTGGTTCACCCAGGGGCTGGGGGTCAAGTTCTTCTTTGGTGGGACCTCGCTGCTGATCGTGGTCGGCGTCGCCATGGACACGGTCCAGCAGATCGAGTCACAGCTGGTGATGCGCCACTACGACGGGTTCATGCGTCGTGGCCGCGTGCGCGGGAGGCGTGGGTAGGCCATGATCTGCCTCAAGTCTGAGCGCGAGGTGGAGACCATGGACAGGGCCAACGCCCTGGTTCATCGGGTGCTCCGCGCGGTCGAGAAGGCCGCCGGTCCGGGGGTTTCCACCGGCGAACTCGACAAGCTCGCCGAAAAGATGATCCGGGACGACGGGGGCATTCCGGCGTTCAAGGGCTACCGAGGGTTTCCGGCCACACTCTGCACCTCGATCAACGACGTGATCGTACACGGCATCCCGAACGGGAAGAACCGCCTCCGCGACGGCGACCTCGTCAGCGTGGACTGTGGTGTGCTTCTCGACGGCTTCTACGGCGATGCGGCGGTGACCTTTGGAGTCGGCGCCGTGAGCCCCGAAGCGCAGCGGCTCATGGACGTCACGCGAAAATGCCTCGGTGACGCGGTGGCGGCGATCAAACCGGAGGGCCGGCTGGGCGATATAGGCGCAGCGGTTCAGAAGCGGGCCGAAGAGGCCGGTTTCGGCGTCGTACGGGAGTTTGTGGGCCACGGAATCGGCCGCGCCCTTCACGAGGAGCCGCAGGTCCCCAACTACGGAGAAGCGGGCCGTGGCCAACTTCTCCGGCCGGGTCTGGTCATCGCGATCGAGCCAATGATCACCGGTGGCAGCTGGCGGGTGTCTATCGACGACGACGGCTGGACAGCAAGGACAGAAGACGGTAGACTCGCAGCCCATTTTGAGTGTTCGGTGGCTGTCACTGCTGATGGTCGTCGTGTGCTCGGTTCTGAGGAGTCGATGTATGGCTAAGGAAGAGGCGATTGAAGTGGTCGCCACAGTTGTCGAGCCGCTGCCCAACGCGATGTTTCGTGTCGAATTGGAAAACAGCCACGAGGTGCTGGCCCACATTTCCGGCAAGATGCGGAAACACTTCATTCGTATTCTTCCGGGCGACAAGGTTTTAGTGGAGCTCTCTCCTTATGATTTGAAGAGAGGGCGCATCGTATATCGCTACAAGTAGGGAGGGCGGCGATGAAAGTTCGTCCATCGGTCAAGAAAATGTGCGCAAATTGTAAGATCATTCGCCGTCAAGGCGTTGTTCGGGTGATCTGCGTGAACCCCAAACACAAGCAGCGACAAGGTTGATCGGGGAGGTATCTGGTGGCACGTATTACAGGAGTTGACCTGCCGTCCGGCAAGAGGGTCGAGATCGGTCTGACCTATATCTATGGGATCGGACGGACCCGCGCTTTGAATATTCTGGCGACGGCAAAGGTCGATGAGGGCATCAAGGTCAAAGACCTTTCCGAAGACGAGGTTCTGAGGATCCAGCAGGTCATTCAGAGCGAGGGACATGTCGAGGGTGATCTCCGAAGAGAGGTCGCCATGAACATCAAGCGGCTCATAGAGATCGGAAGCTATCGAGGCATGCGGCACCGGAAGGGGCTGCCGGTACGGGGTCAGAGGACCCACACCAACGCTCGTGGGCGCAAGGGCCCGCGGCGGCAGGCTGTTGCCGGCAAGAAGCAGGTCGCGAAGAAATAGTAGTCAGCGAGCAGGAGAAACAGTATGGCCACTGAACAAAAGGGCGGGCGAAAGTCACGTCGTGAGCGCAAGATCGTGCCCCACGCCGTGACCCACATTCACGCCACATTCAACAACACCATCGTCACCTTCGTGGATCCGAGTGGCGGCACCCTGTGCTGGTCCTCGGGCGGACGCATCGGTTACAAGGGCTCGCGCAAGGGCACACCCTTCGCGGCGCAGTTGGCTGCCAAGAGCGCCGCCGAGCAGGCCCAGGACCACGGTGTGCGATCGGTCGACGTGCGGGTCAAGGGGCCCGGTCCGGGCCGCGAGTCGGCGATCCGAGCGGTTGCCGCGAGCGGGCTCGACATCAAGAGCATCCGTGACGTCACTCCGATCCCGCACAACGGATGTCGTTCGCGCAAACGGCGCAGAGTGTAGGAGAGGAAAGTACATGGCACGATACCGAGGACCTGTATGTCGGCTCTGCCGCCGCGAGGGCATGAAGCTCTTTTTGAAGGGCGAGCGGTGCTACAAGGAAAAGTGTGCGATCGAGCGTCGTAACGCTCCTCCCGGACAGCACGGGATGGGCCGCCGGCGGAAGGTTCGAGCCTATGGCGTGCAGCTCAGGGAAAAGCAGAAGCTGCGCCGCATCTACGGTCTCCTCGAAGGTCAGTTTCGGCGTACATTCGACGAGGCAAACCGGCGCAGGGGCGTCACCGGTGACACCTTGTTGCAGCTGCTCGAGCTGCGGCTCGACAATGTGGTCTATTCGCTCGGTTTCGCTACTTCCCGAACCCAGGCGCGGCAGCTCGTGCGCCACGGCCACATCGACGTCAACGGCCGGCGGGTAGACATCCCGTCGTTTCGAGTCGCTCCGGCGATGGAAATAACAGTGCGCGAAAAGAGCCGCAAGAATCTCCACATCACCGAGGCGGTGGAATTCGCGCAGGGTCGGGGCATACCGCCCTGGCTCGAGCTTGACGCGGATGCTTTCAAAGGAAAGGTTCTCGAGAACCCGGCCCGCGAAGATATTCGCTTCCCAATTCAGGAACAGCTCATCGTCGAGCTGTACTCGCGATAAGGTGGAGGGCTAATGATCTGGCAGGATTTTCAACTACCGGCGCAAGTGCAGCCGGAAGAAGAGGGGCACAGCGCGACCTTCGCGCGGTTTCTCGCACAGCCGTTCGAGCACGGGTGGGGCACCACCATGGGCAATACCCTGCGGCGGGCACTCCTCTCCTCGATCCCGTCGGCAGCTATTACTGCGGTCAAGATCGAAGGTGCGGATCACGAATTTTCAGCGGTTCCTGGTGTGGTCGAGGACGTCACCGACATCATCCTCAACCTCAAACAGATCCCGCTCAAGATCCACGGTCAAGGGCCGACCTTTCTGACCATGGAAGCGAAGGGTCCGGGCGAGATCACTGCTGGCCAATTTGCGGGCTCGAGCCAGGTCGAGTTGATCGACCCCGACGTTCATGTGGCGACCCTGTCTGCCGGCGGCAAGCTGAAAATGAGCGTGCGTGTGGCTTCCGGTCGTGGATACGTTCCGGCGGAGGAAAACCAGACCGAAGACCTCGACGTCGGCTTCATCCCCGTCGACTCGGCGTTCTCGCCGGTGCGCAAGGCGAACTTCCGCGTCGAGATGGCCCGCCTCGGCCGCATGACCAACTACGAGCGGTTGGTGATCGAAGTGTGGACCAACGGCACGATCACCCCCGAGGAGGCACTCAGCCAGGCTGGCCAATTGGTACAGGGCCACATGGAAATCTACACCTCGTTGGCGGAGGTCGAAGAGCCGATGCCTCCACCCGAGGTCGAAATCGAGCCTGAGAGCGAAGACACCATCCTCGACGACTCCATCGAGACGCTCGAGCTTTCGATACGGTCCATGAATTGCCTCAAGAACGCCAACATACGGACATTGCGCGACCTCGTGAGCCGATCCGAGAAGGAAATGGTGGAGATCCGCAATTTCGGTGAGAAGTCCCTCAAAGAGGTCCGTTCCAAGCTCGAGGTCATTGGCCTCGGCTTCGGGATGAACCTCGATCTGTAGGAAACGGGAGACTCCCATGCGACATCGAGTACGCGGCCGCAAGCTGGGCCGCACCACGGCCCACCGCAAAGCGCTGTTTCGTAATCAGCTCACAGCCCTGTTCACCCACGAGCGGATCATCACCACCCTGGCCAAGGCCAAGGAGCTCCGCCCGATGGCGGAACGCATGGTCAGTCTTGCAGGCACCGGCTCGCTTCCGGCGCGCCGCAAAGTGCTCACCATGGTCCCCGACAAGGTCATCGTACGTCGGCTCTTCGACGAGATCGCGCCGCGTTTTGTCGATCGTCCGGGCGGCTACACCCGCATCATGCGTCTCGGCCGCAGGCATGGTGACGGTGCTGAAATGGCGATCATCGAGTTTGTCGACTACGACCTCGCCGAGCACGAGGAAAGCGGCGGACCGGGTAAGAGCAAGACCTCGCTGATGGATCGCGCCAAAGGCATGTTCGGGGGCGGCGCCAAGGCCGCGGCCGACGAGACCGAAGCGGCCGAGACCGAGACCGCAGAGGAGGAAGCGACGGCCGCCGACGCCGAGTCCGCTGCGGAACCCGTCGACGATCCCGAGGCCGCGGATGTCACGCCCGTCGACGAGCCCGCCGAGAAGCAGGAGGCCGCGGAGGCCGCGCCCGCTGCGGAACCGGTCGACGAGCCTGGGGCCACCGAAGCTGAGCCGCTCGAGCAGCCTGACACCGACGCCGGCGACGACGAGACGAAGAATTCCTGAAAGCTCCCAGCGTTTCCTCGTGACGGCTAGCCGCGAAGCGGCGGCATATCCTTAGCCTGGGGCGTGAGCCCCAGGAACACGGCACGAAATTCAATCCTCAAGCCGCGAAGCGGCGACAGACAACCGGATGCTGGTGAATTGCGGGTTAGCGTCTGTCGGTGTAGACGAGGCCGATCTGGCGCCGGCCCGCCTCGGGCGCCCGTACGGTTAAGGTCACCCAACCGGAGGGGCCCATAAACGCCTGGCTGAAGAAATCGGGTTGATCGAGGACCGGACCCTCCGTCCAGCCTCTCCCCTCGTAGTAGCGAGTGTAGTACGTGACGATCTCGTCGGGGGCGGCGTTGACCGTTTGCATGAGCTGAGTGGGATGCTGCTCGAGGCCGGCGACATCGACCTCCGCACCCGGGTAGGCGACGAAGTACTCCGAGGAGATCTCCACCGTCTGAACTTGTAACTCCGGAGCGGGCGCCCCCATGGGCTCCACGGCGGCGCGGCGGCAGCCGGGCGTGGCGAGCACCAAGCAGCACAGAGTGATTGTCAGCAGACTGATGCGCGAGATGGTCATGGATGACTCCTTGATTGACAATTGTAGCGGAGGTTCTTCGTGCGGCCGTTCAGATCGACAGTGTCTCCCCGAGGTCCGGGATCGACGGGTCCCACCCGAGCTCTTCTCGGAGGCGTTCGGCGAGGGCCTGCTGGGCCTCGTACTCACCGTGAATGAGCACCACGCGTTCGGGCTCGCGCTTCCGCCGGTCGAGCCAGATCATGAGCTCGCCCGCATCGGCGTGTGCGGACAGCCCGGAGACCCTGGACACATGAGCCTTCACCGGGATCCACTGGCCGTGGATCCTGATCCGCTCCTCGCCCTCGATCAGGCGGCGGCCCTTGGTGCCGCGAGCCTGGTAGCCCACGAAGAGCACCGTGTTTCGTTCATCGGGAAGGCGCAGCTTGAGATGGTGGAGAATGCGTCCGCCGGTAGCCATCCCGGAGGCCGAGATGATGATCGCCGGGCCGTCGATCGAATTGAGCTTGCGGGAGTCGCGGGAGGTTCGCGTGACCTGCAGATTCGGCGGGAAGATCGGGTTCATCTGCTCGGAAAAGTACTGGCGCATCTCGGCATCGTGCTCGGCGATGAAGCGGGTGTACAAGGCGGTGGCCTCGATTCCCATGGGGCTGTCGAGAAAGACCGGGATCTCCGGTAGATCGCCGTCGACCATGAGCTCGTGGAGCATGTACAAGATCTCCTGGGTGCGGTCGATGGCGAAGGCCGGTATCAGGATCACCCCGCCTCGGGCGAGACCCGCCCGGATCTCTTCGGCGAGCACGGCGCTCGGTTCCTCGTCGCCGTGGAAGCGGTTGCCATAGGTGGACTCCATGAACAGGACGTCCGAACCCGGGTAAGGCTCGGGCTCGCGCAGAATCGGTACGCCGTAGCGGCCGATATCGCCCGAGAAGTAGATCGTCTTGCGCTTGCCGCCTGAGACCTTGGTCTCCAGCTCCACTGCGGCCGCCCCGAGGATGTGCCCCTGGCGGTTGAAGCGAAAGCGAATGCCTGGGTGAAGCTCCTGCCACTCGTGGAAAGCGACGGGCTGGAGCAGGCGCAGAGCCTCACGTGCATCCGCCATTCGGTAGAGGGGTAGGGCGGGTTTGTGCTTGGAGTAGCCCTCTTTGTTGGCGTAGCGAGCCTCCTCCTCGTTGATGTGGGCCGAATCGGGGAGGAGGACGCCGAGCAGGGCCTTGGTGGGTGGTGTGCAGTAGACCGGACCCGAAAAGCCCTGGCGGCACAGTCTTGGTAGAAAGCCCGAGTGGTCGATGTGGGCGTGGGTGAGCACCACCGCATTCACGGCGTGGGCCGCGTGGGGAAGGGGTTTCCAGTTGAGGCGCCGGTTCGCTGCCGGTCCCTGGAAGAGGCCGCAATCCACGAGGGCATGGAAGTTCTTCCATGCAAGCAGATACTTCGACCCGGTGACGCAACGACCGGCTCCGAGCACGGTGATTTTCATTGGACCTCCGCCGGGGATCTTACTGCGGTCACGGTATGGGCGCCATCCCCAGCGAATTTTCCGTCCACCGAATTATTCCCTTCGAGCCCGGAGGGCGCGAAGGGAATAATTCGGTGGACGGAATGCGGTCCTTTCCGTAGAATGTATGATGTTCTGTCCTGAGGAGGTTGATCATGGCACAGAAAAAGAAGAGCGTCGACGACGCCATCGATGAGGTGGTGGACGAGGCAGAGGGCGGGCTCGGCGAGGTCAAGGCCTCCTTAGCCAAGGCTCAGAAGTCGATGGAAAGCGCGAAGGTCACGATGCAGGGGGCCTACGGCAAGGCCAGGGGAACGGTCGAGGTCGCTGCGGAGCGAGCCCAGGTCTACCTCGAAGACGCCAAGAAGTATCTCGCCGAGGCGCGCGAGAAGACGGCCTCGCTAGCGGTCAAGACCCGTGAGCAGGCCGAGGTTCTCTATGGCAAGTCCAAGGAGCAGTACGAGGAGCTTTCGGAGAAGGCGAAGGACCTCTACGGCCGGGCCAAGGACCGCGTCGCCGAGATGGACTTCAAGGAGAAGGGTGACCAGGTGGTGGTGTACGTTCGGGAAAACCCGGGCAAGGCGATACTGATCGCGCTTGCCATCGGCTTTGTCGTCGGATATGCCACCCGGCCGCGCGACTGAGTTCGTGGGGGTTTGAGCAGATGGAAGATCCGAAAGCCGACGCGCCCGATCTCGATGTTGTTGACGATGATCTGATCGACGATGAAATCGGCGGTCGCGGTATCGACGCTGACACGATCCTCGACTCTCTCGTCCCGCAGTCGATCGACTGGAGGGAGACCGTCGGGCGCCACCCCATGCTCTCCGTGGCCTCAGTGGGGCTCGTGGGTTATCTGGTCGGCCGTACCAAGGGGGCTTCCATCATGGCGGGCATCACGGCCGGTCTGTCGGCCGGCATCATGCGTCAGCTGTCGGACGTTTTCCAGGAGGAGTTCTTCGATTTCTGACGGGTAAGGACGCCATGATGCCCGCCGCCGACACCGTGGTTTGGGTCACCATCGAGGAGACCATCGAGGAGGAGGCGGCGGTGCACATCGGGAAGATCGTCATTGCGGATATCGACCGCCCCCTTGAAACCCTCGGTGAGCTCGAGCGCTGGTGAGAAATGCAGGCTAGCCCGCATATCTCACCACGTCGCGTCGCGAGGCCGGCGAGATGTCGTGAGATGCGGCGTTTTCGACCTGAGGGGCGCGGAGTCGTACTTGACAGTACGTCGAGCACCCAGAAGCGAGAAAACGTCGCAGATTGCGGCATATCGCCGGCCGAAGTAGCGAGGTGGTGAGATATGGCGACAGCCGACCGCTTTTCCAGCCCATGACCCTTGGCCGGAGCTTCCTGCTCTGGTTGCTAGGGGTCCTGATCGTCACAATGGTCGTGGTCAGCGCGCTGGTGCTGTGGCACGAGCAGCAGATCCTCGACAACGAGCTGCGTTCCCGCGCCGAGCTGCTCGCCCGCGTGCTCGCCCTTGCCGCGACCGAGGGCGGCTCCCCAGAGTACCTGGCCATCCTTTCGATGACGGATCTGCGGGCGGGCGAGGTGCGTGACGAAGACGGGCGGATCCTGTGGCGATTCGGCCCGTCGGCCGAGGAGGTGGGGGCCCTCGACGCCAGTGTGTTGCGGGTCGAGGAACGGGTGCACGTGGGCCGCGGGCAGTGGGGGCAAGGAGACACCGTAGAGGTGCGATTGCTGGTCTCCCGGGCAAGGGTCCGACGCCACCTTGCGGCGGCCGCGATCCGTCTGCTCGCTGGGCTTGGCATCGCCCTCACCCTGGCCCTCATCGTGGGTCTGATGCTGGTCGGCCGGGTGGTCCGCCCGCTCGGCGAGCTCGCCGAATGGGTGAGGTCCTTCGACCCGGAGCGGGCGGTGGAGCCGCCCCTCGAGCCCGGCACCGCCGCCGAAGTTCGCGAGCTCGCGGGCGCGTTTCGGGACATGGCTCGGCGTCTGGCTGAGCAGCGGCGCTCGCTGGTGGCCAGCGAACGCCAGTTCCGCGAGCTCTTTGCGGCCTCTCCGACCCCGCTGCTGCGCCTCGACGGGCAGCTCGCCCTCCGAGACGCCAACCCGGCTGCCGAGCCCTTTATCGGCGGAGACCGTGGCCGGTTGGTAGGCCGCTCGCTGCAGGGCTATTTGGATGATGCGGCTCTCGATGAGCTTGCCGCCGCCCAGGATCGCATTCAGGAGGGTGCGGAGGCCGTGATCGAGGGCTATTGGAACCTTGTCAACGGCGAACGTGCCGAGGTGGAGCTGCGGCTGGGTGCGGCCGCGGGCGGGGAAGCGCCCGGCTACCTGGCGGCGATCCACGATCTCACCGACCGCGTGCGGCGCATGGGCGAGCAATGGCGCCGGACCTTTGACGCCATGATGGACGGCGTGGCCCTGGTCGACCACACCGGGGCCATCACCCTCGCCAACCACGCCCTCGAGCCCCACCGCGGGATGGTGGAAGAGGACCTGCAACCGCGACTGCAGGGCGACGCCCCGCGGCAGTGGCGCCGATCGAGCGCCGGCCGCCTCCTCGAGTGCTCGTTGAGCACCCCCGAGGGCCTGGAGCACGCCATCCTGGTGGTTCGGGACGTGACCGAGGAGGCGCATGCCGAGGAGCGGCTTCGCGATGTCGAGAAGATGCGGGCCGTGGGTACCTTGGCCAGCGGGGTCGCTCACGACTTCAACAACCTGCTGGCGGGAATCCTGCTGCACGTGCGGCTGCTCCAGCGACAACCGGAGGCCGGCGACGAGGCCGCGTCGGCGATCCGCGACCTCGCCGAACAGGGCGCGGAGGTGGTGGGGGAGCTGCTGCTGTTCGCGCAGAGGGGGAGCGCCCCGCTGATCGCCCTCGACCTGGTTGAGCTGGTCCGGCGGCAGGAGAACGTCTTGCGGCACCTGCTGGGCGACGGTGTGGAGCTTCTCCTCGAGCTCGAGGGGGAGCCGGTGCCGGTGGTCGGAGACGCGGTCGCCTTGCGCCGGCTTGTCCTCAATCTTGTTCTCAACGCGCGTGACGCGGTGACCGGGCGTGGCGGGCGCATCACGGTGAGGGTGGAGCATACGGCCGGGCGCGCGGTGCTCGAGGTGGCCGACGACGGCCCGGGGATCCCCGCCGAGGTTCGGGAACACCTGTTCGAGCCGTTTTTCACGCTGCGCCGCCAGGGGCGGGGCTCGGGCCTCGGCCTGGCCGTGGTTTACGGAATCGCCTCCGAGCACGGCGGCGAGGTGGATGTGCGTTCTGAGCCCGGCGAGGGAGCGCGATTCATCGTCCGCCTTCCCCTCGGCGAGGCGGCTGAGGTCGAATGGGACGAGGCCCTCGGATTCGGCGCCGAGGCGAGGGTTCTGCTCTTGCAACCGGACGGACGCCGTGCGACCCGCACGGTGGAGGTGCTCGCCGGGGCCGGTCTCGAGGTGCGTCATGCATCCACCCGAGAGATCGCTTCCAACCTCCTGGAAAGGTGGTTGCCGATGGCGGTGGTGGCGGAGGGAGTGCCCGACACCGACGGCTGGTTGGTGAGTCTCGAGGTGCCGGTGGTGGTCGTGGAGCGGCCCGGGGAGCCCGAGTCCATCCTCGACGCCCTCCGCGATCTGGGGCTCATCAGTTCTTAATTCTCAATTCTCAATTGCGCTCAACCCATCCATAACCCGCGGGAGGGCGGGTCCGAATTACGAATTGAGAACTGAGAATTGAGAACTGAGAATTGAGAACTGAGAATTCGACCTTCAACCCCCCTAGCTCCTGGCTCCTCCTCCTCTGATAAGCTTCCCCCATGGACTTTCGCGGAGGTCGATGGCGACGATGGCTGCCGTGGATGCTGCTGGTCGCGGCCTCTCTGGTGCTCCACCTGTGGCTCCTCGATGCCCGGTCCTTCCACCACGACGAGGCGATTCATGCTCATTCCTCCTACGACCTCGTCCGCAATGGCAACTATCGATACGATCCCACCTACCACGGTCCGGTGCTCTACTACCTCACCGCCGGCACCTTCGCCCTCGCCGGCGACTCCGACTTCACCGCTCGCCTGCCGATCGCCCTCGCCGGCGTGCTCCTGATTGCGGTTGCCTGGAGTCTTCGCAGGCCATTGGGGGAGCGGGCCGCGTGGTGGACGGGGTTGCTGGTCACCATCTCCCCCTCCTATCTCTATTACGGCCGATTCCTGCGCATGGACATTCTCGAGGTGCTGACAGCCTCGGCGGCGGCGGTGGCCGTATGGCGGGCGGCGCACGGGCGTTCCTCGGCCTGGCTGTGGGCCGGTGTGTGGACGGGTCTCGCCTTCGCGACCAAGGAGAACGCCTATGTGACGGTGGCGCTGATCGGTTTGGTGGCCGGTTTGATGGCGGCCGCCGCCGGCCTGCGGCGGGTGGTTCCGGATGCTTTCGAGTGGGCATACCGCCACCGTTGGGGCCTGATCACCGCCGTGGCGGCGGCAGTGGTGGTGACCGTACCGTTGTACACCGTCGGATTGAAGTACCCCGGTGACTGGTTCTTCCCCTACAAGGCGATCTCCTATTGGTGGCAGCAACACAGCATCGAGCGGGTCGCGGGACCGCCCTGGTATTACCTGCCCCGGCTTGCGCTCTATGAATTCCTACCGATTATCGCAGCCCTGGCCTGGGCATTGCGCCGTCGCCGGCGTATGCGCACGCTCGAGTGGTCGTTGCTGCTCTTCGCCCTGTCGTCGGTGGGCATGTACTGCTATCTGGGCGAGAAGGTGCCCTGGCTCCTGCCCCACCAGGTGTGGGCGTTTCTACCTCTGGCCGGGTTGCAGCTGGGGCGTACCTTCGGGCCCCGCGGCCGTTGGTGGAGTCGAGCCCTCGCCGGCGCCGGTCTGGCGGCGACCATCGTTGTCTCCTTCACCGCGGTCTTTTTTCTCGACGAGATAACCCCCGCGCGACGGAGGGTGGAGGCCCTGATCTACGTTCAGACCTGTCCCGAGGTGCTGCCACCGGTCGCCGAGGGCTACCGCCTGGCGGCCGAGGGGGTGGACCCCGTTGCGGCAGTCGGCGGCGAGGCCGCTTGGCCGTTCTCCTGGTATTGGCGCAAGACCCCGACCTGGTGGTCGACGCCCGGGCCCGACATGCGCCCACCGATGGTCTTTTGCAATCCCGAACAGGAAGGGGAGATTCGCCGCCAGCTCGGACCAGGCTACGTTGCCGAACGCCTGCCCCTGCGCGCGTGGTGGCTGATGGAGTCGCAGCGGCCGAGCCTAGGCCAGGTGCTGCGCTACGTCTTCACCCGCGTCCCGTGGAGCGTCATCGGCTCCTCCGACATCATCCTCCTGCGCCACACCGGCGAGCCGGCCGAGGGCCCGCGTGATGTGCCGGCGCCGGAGGCCCTGGCCGAGGCCCTCGGCGTCGCTTCAGCGGAGGTGGTGGGCGAGGGTTGGTTGGTGGAGCCGCGCGGACTCGCATCGGGCCCGGATGGCACCCTCGCGGTGGCCGACGTGGGTCTCGGCGAGGTCGTGCTCTTCGGCGCCGACGGTCGGCCCCTGGAAATCGATATTTCGGAGACCCTGAACGAGCCCGAAGCGGTGGCCTGGACGCCGGACGGAATGTTGGTGATTGCCGACACATGGAATCACCGGGTGCTGCTCTTCAACCCTGCCACCGGCAGTATTCGACCGCTGCCGGAACCCGAGGGGGGTTGGTTCGGGCCGCGAGGTCTGGCGGTGGCGGCGAACGGGACCCTGGCCGTCGCCGACACCGGTCACAAGCGCATCGTGTTGGTGACCTTCTCCGGCGAGACTCCGCGGCTTCAGATCATCGGCCGCGAGGGCAGCGGACCGGGTGAGTTGGTGGAGCCGGTGGGGCTGGCCTGGCTCGGCGCCGATCGTCTGCTGGTCGCCGACACCGGTAATCACCGCCTGCAGGTCTTCGATCGTCGCGGGCAAGTGATCGAGGAGGTGGCCCTGCCGGAAGCATGGAGCGATTTTTACTCGCGCCCGCGGGCCGTAGTGCTGGGCGAGCGGCGCTGGCTTGTGACCGACACCCCGGCGTCCGTCCTGTGGCTGGTTGAGCTGGGGAAGGTGCGCCGGGTAGACCTCTCAACGGCCGGAATCGTCCCCACCGGTCTCGCCCGCAGCGGCGGGAAGCTCTACCTGGCGGATGCGGGGGCCCGCGTGTGGGTCTTTGATCTCCCGGGTGAAAACTGAGTCGGCGCCGGCAATCCGGTGTAATTCTCATTGTCAAAGGTATTTGAATGTCATGCCGGCGCCCTTGACGGACTTCGCGGGGAGGATCCATGCTGGAGAAGATGCAAAGTGCAAGCCCCCGTTTCTCACCAGCTTCCTGCTACGGCCTGCGATGCACCGTACCCAGCGGTGTTTTTTCGCCTCGGGGTGCTCGACGTACTGTCAAGTACGACTCCGCGCCCCTCAGGTCGAAAACCCCACTGGGCACGGCACCTCGCCGCCCTCGCGACGAAAGCTGGGGAGAAATGCGGGCTAGAACAGTTTCGCAGACCGCTGGTAGCCGTCGCTCCGGAGAACGTGGGTTCACGCTCGTCGAGATGATGGTGGTCCTGGTTTTCATCGCTCTCATTGTCGGGATCAGCCTGCCCAACCTGCAACGAACCATCGTTCGGGCGGACCTGACGGGAGAGGTGAAGAAGGTTCAGATGGCGGTGATGTTCTCACGCATTCACGCGGTCAAGAACAGCCGCCGGGTTGCGGTCAAGATTCTCAACGACGATGCGGAGCAAGAGGGCGGCACCATCGTCGCCTGGGTCGATGACAACGGCGACGGTTCGTCCGCCGGCGAGGAGATCATCAAACAGTGGACGGTGGGGCACAAGGTCGGCAATATCATCACCCTCGCGCCCG
>RCNC010001873.1_pt1 | contig 14159 bp, 8 predicted proteins | sample 2041301 | NCBI WGS metagenome assembly RCNC01 (sample SAMN09708231, study PRJNA481090) | Marine sediment metagenome, whole genome shotgun sequencing project. | biome: marine sediment; feature: ocean; material: sediment; isolation source: Sewage treatment plant 13A marine sediment (STP13A) ... | reverse complement strand
ACACAGGGTGTAAATGCCAGCAGGATACCGGCGATGAAAAATGCAAACAAAGCTCCTGCAGGGTTATTCAACAACATCCGCGCCAGTACGTCCTGCTCGGAAACCGGCGGGGTTGGTGACCGTTGACCGCTTGGAGAGCTTTCGGCGACCGCGGCCTTAGCTGCTGTCACCGGGATGGCGTTCTCTGACGCCGGCATCAAAAACTCCACCAGTGAGCTTTGCGGTGGATAACAAATATCGCCGTCACGACAACCCTGGTAATCTGCCTCCAGGCTGATCATTTGCTCCGGTCCGGCAGGGCGGTTTACGTGCACGGGTACTTCGATTTGCCCGAAATAAACCTCGACGGGACCAAATTCCGGATCATTTTTTGTCCTGCCCTGTGGAAACCCGACTTCGCGCACGGCAAAACCGTTATCCCCCACCACCCTGAAGGCCAGCTTGTCACGGTACAGGTAGTAACCGGGCTGGGCTGTCAGACGAACAAGGATGGTTCCAGCAGACTCACCAATAGCTTCGTATACAAACGCTTCATCCGGTTGCAGGGCCGGTTCATTGTTGATGACATCCTGCCCCAAGCCAGCCTGGGGCGGGTTAAATACATCACTCAGTGTTGCCGCCGGTTGAACCGTCTCGACAGCAAGCTCGACTGGCGCAGGAGGCGGTAGATTGACTACCAGTAATTGTGTTGTCGGCGGGTAACAAAAAATGTCCTCCATGCAGCCTTGGGAGCGCAGCTTCAAACTGAAGAACTCAACATCCGGTGCAACGGAATCCAATGGCACGCTGACCTTTAAGAGGTCATGAAACTTGACGACCTCTTCACCCAGCAATTCATCAAACTTGCGCTCACCTTCAGGGATTTTCGCCTCGCCGAGAACAACACCAGCAGTATCTGTCTTGAATTTCAGGAATTTGTTGTTGTACAGGTAGTAGCCTTTGGCGATTTTCCAACTGACTTCAATTTGTTGCCGGCTGATCGCCTGCGCCGAAACTTCAAAAACCTCGCCAAATTCCTTTATGTCTTCAGCTTCAAGAGCTGTTGCTGGTGATGTTGCAAGTAACAACAAGCCGCTTGCGAGCAAGCCGGACAACCATTTTATTTTTGTATTTTTCTTCATTGGGTAAACCGTGATTCTTTTGTTTTGCACTTATCGTCCCGCAATAGACGCCGTATTCGTCAAGTAGTTTCGTAACGCAAGTGGCGAATTTTACCTGAACAGCACCTGGTGAGCCGAGGTTTTCTTGTTTGGGGGTCAGCAAGGGCATATACTAACCGACCGTTCGGTCAGTTTAAAAACGAGAATCTGAAAAATGGTAGCCCCTCCCGACAAAGAAAAAACTTACTCAAGTGGTGAACAGGCCATTCTTGAGGCCGCAGAGGTTCTTTTTGCAGAAAAAGGTTTTGCAGCTGTTTCCATGAGTGCCATCGCCAAACTGGCCGAAACCAGCAAGCCCAACATTTATCACCACTTCAAGAACAAGCACGACCTGTACCTGGCCATCATGAAAACCGCAGTCCACCGAACTTCGGTTTTACTCGATGCGCTGGAGGACTCTCCCGGCACATTCAGGCAGAGATTAAGTGAGTTTTCAGCCGGTCAACTCAACAACATCCTGGCACACAAGCGCAGCACACAACTGATCTTGCGTGAGTCCTTCTCGGGCGGCTCACCACATGGGCAGGAAATTGCCAAGCACGTTGTCGGTGAAGTTTTTAGCCGGCTGGTCACGATGGTTCAAAAGGGTCAACAGAACAATGAATTTCGCAATGATATTGATCCGGGACTGGCTGCTTTTATGATCATCTCGGCGAATATGTTTTATTTCCAGGCGACACCAATCATGCAGCACATTCCTGATATTCAATTTAATGAAGATGCTACCAACTACAGCAGTAGCGTCATGGACATCCTGTTCAATGGACTGCTCCAGGAAGGAGAGGACAAATTATGAAGTCTTTATTAAGCAGGGCAACCCTGTTATTAGCCATTGGCTTGTCGCTGGGCGCTTGCAGCAAAGAAGAAACCAGCGATTCCAGCACGGATAACCCTGCACAAGCGGTCCTGGTCTCAACATCAAAAATCAAAGCCATCGACCTGCCGATATGGTTGGAAACCGCAGGCCAGGCACATAGCCAATCCGCTCCAACACTGGCGGCGGAAGTGGCCGGACGCATCACACTGGTGGTTGCGGATACCGGTGACAGCGTTGAAGCGGGGCAACTGCTTGCAGAAACAGATACCTCCACCCTGTTATTACAGAAACAGGCGGCACAGGCCGGGCTTGAGCGCCTCGAAGTACACATAGCCAACGGTGAACGCAGAGTCGATCGCTTTGAAACCCTGTCTTCCAAAAACCTGTCTTCCCAGACCCAACTCGATGATGCACGCGAACAGCTGGAAGCGTACCGCGCAGACTACAAAGCAGCCATTGCCCAGCTCGCCATTGTTGAAGACTCACTCGAAAAATCCCGCATCATAGCGCCTGTTTCGGGTGTGATTCAGCGGCGTCTCATCGCTACCGGCGATTTTGTAAAACGCGGACAGGCCGTGTTTGAAATTACCCGCCCTGGTCAACTCCAGGCCTGGCTGCCCTACCCTGAGACTGTCGCATTGCAGATTCGTATCGGCCTGCCTGCCAAAATTTACAGCCCTCTGACACCGGGGGCGTTTGTCCAGGGGAAAATTACCGATCTGCAACCAACCGTTGGTTCTGGCAGCCGCGCCGTAATGGCCATTGTTGATTTGGCAAATCCAGGCAAACTGAGACCCGGTGCAACACTTTCCGGAAGAGTATTGGTGGAAACACGCCAACAGGCCGTCATGGTGCCCATTATCAGCGTGGTTCGCCGACCCGCCGGAGAACTTGTTTACGTCATCAACGGCGACAGGGCAGAAGCACGGCTGGTAAAAACAGGCCATAACGAGGCTGGCCTGGTTGAAGTATTAACGGGACTTGAAAACGGTGAAAGGATCGCAACCGACGGCGCAGCGTTTCTGACCGATGGTGCCAAAGTGAAGGTATCCGAATGAATCTGCCTGAGATTTCCATCAAACGGCATGTATTCGCCTACATGCTCTCTGCCGTGTTGGTATTGTTTGGCATCATAAGTTACAAGGATATCGGCGTTGACCGCTACCCGACGATAGAATTTCCGATGATTTCTGTCACCACGATTTTAGCCGGCGCGACCCCGGAGATTATCGATTCGAGCATGACCAACCTTATCGAATCCTCCGTCAACAGCACACCGGGGATCGATCACATCAGATCCAGCTCCTCTCCCGGTATTTCCGTCATCAACATCAAGTTCAATATGGACAAGGATGTCAACGTTGCATTCAACGAGGTTCAGTCACGGGTCAACAAGGTCCTGAGGAACCTGCCCGATGAGGCCGAGCCACCCGTTGTGGCGAAAGTGGAGTTTGGTGCATTGCCTGTCATGTGGCTTGTACTGACCGGTGACCGTACCATGCAGCAGCTGAACCAGTATGCCCGCAATATCATCAAGAAACGTCTCGAGACCATTGATGGCGTGGGTGAAATCCAGCTTGGCGGAGAACAACGACGTACTATCCGGGTCAACCTGAACCCTATGCGTATGAAACAGCTCGGTATTACCGTTCCTGATGTTGTGCGCATGTTCAACCGCGAACACTTGCGCCTGCCCGGTGGTTTTCTCATCAATGAAGGTCGTGAAGAACTACTCGAACTCGACCTGGAATACCACAGCCCGCAAGAACTGGGCGAGATGATCGTCAGCTATACTGGCGGCGCCCCGCAGCGATTACATGACTTTGCCGATATTGAAGATGGCCTGGCCGATTTTCGCCAATTGGCCCGATTCAATGGGGTGCCCACCGTGGGAATAGGTATCGTCAAGGTGCAGGATGCCAACACCGTGGCAATGATTGATGAAATCACGCGACGGATGAATGAAGAGATAATACCCATGCTGCCACCGGGAATTGAGCTGCGGGTGGCTCACAATGATGGTGAACTGACGCAGGGGATTATCAATTCGCTGGAGGAGCACCTTATTTCCGGCACATTGCTGACTGCCCTGGTCGTTCTGCTGTTCCTGAAAAACATGCGCTCCACCATCATCATCGCCATTGCCATACCGGTTTCCCTGTTAGGCGCAATTGCCGTCATGTATTTCCTTGGCTACACCTTCAACTCCATGACAATGCTGGGTCTGCTGCTATTAATTGGCGTTGTGGTGGATGACGCGATTGTGGTGCTGGAAAATATCTACCGGCACGCGGAGGAACATGGTTCCAGCCGGATAGATGCCGCCATACATGGCACCCGACAGGTTGTTTTTGCCGTTATGGCGGCAACCCTGACCCTGGTCGCCATATTTGCGCCGGTCATTTTCATGCAGGGTGTCATTGGCAGGTTTTTCGAAGCGTTCGCCGTGGGGGTGACATTTGGCGTGTTGGCGTCCCTGTTTGTTTCACTGACGTTAACACCAATGCTGTGCTCGCGTTTTCTCAAAGTCGAAAAGAAACATGGAAAACTCTACAAGCTGATTGACCACGGCTTTCACCTTTTGGACACGGCATACAGCAGGTTGCTGGATACAGCACTGGCTAACCGCAGACTGGTTGCCTGGATCACACTCGCGGTGGTGCTTTCAAGTGGTTACTTCTTTAGCCATATCGGCTCAGGTTTTATGCCGGTACAGGACGAAGGCCGATTTATGATCAGTGTTAAAGCACCGTTGGGCTCTTCCATTCACTATACGGAAGAAAAGCTCAAGGTGATCGAAAAGGTTCTTGATCAGCACGAGGATATTGCCGGCTACTTTGTGACTATTGGTGCCGATCAGTCCAGACAGGTCAGCAAGGGCAGTTTCCTGGTCAGGATGGTGCCATGGGACCAACGTGACATCAGCCAGATGGAAATGATTGAAAAATTACGTTTTGAGCTAAGCGGTATCGCCGGCGTCCAGGCGTTTCCATCACCCATGCCGATGGTGGGTGGCCAGCGCGGTGAGCCATTGCATTTCATTCTCAGCGGGCCGGATCTGCATGAAGTCGCACGTCTGGCCGAAGAGGTCCGGCAACGTCTGGCCGGGCAGAGCGGTATTGGCAACCTGGACCTGGAACTTCAACTTGATCTGCCCCAACTGGAAACCAACCTGAGGCGCTCACTGGCCCGCAGCCTGGGTCTGTCATCCGAAGATATCGCGCTGGCGATTAACGTATTAGCCGGCGGAATGGATATCGCCCGCTTTAACGACGACCCTGGTGACGGTGAACGCTACGACATACGCTTGAAAGCAGGTCAGGGGAAATTTGATTTCAGCGATGATATTTCCAAAATCTATTTGCGTTCTTCCAATGGTGAGATGGTGAGCCTTGCTAACCTGGTTACCCTGGAACCAAAACTGGGCGCCGCCATCATTTCACGTCATGACCTTCAATATGCTGCTAATTTCTACAGTACACCCGTTGTCTCCCTGGGTGAGGCGGTCAACATGGTAAATGCGGCAACCGCTGATCTGCTGCCGCTGGGTTATGAAGTCAATATGTCCGGACGGGCGGAGGAGTTTGGCAAAACCGCTTTTTATATGCTGTTCGCTTTCGTAATTGCCATCATTCTTGTCTACATGGTGCTGGCGAGCCAGTTCAATTCGTTCATTCAGCCCATTATCATCATGGTCGCACAACCGCTGGCCATTATTGGTGGCGTTGTTGCGCTTTGGGCAACAGGCCACACACTGAACATTTTCTCAATGATTGGCCTGGTTTTATTGATGGGTCTGGTAGCCAAGAATTCCATTCTACTGGTAGACCTGACCAACCAGCGCCGGGAAGGTGGCAAGGGGATTGAGCAATCACTGAAGGAAGCCTGCCCGATACGCCTGCGTCCCATTCTGATGACATCATTGACCATCATTTTGGCGATGCTACCGGCCGCTTTTGGTGTCGGCGCAGGGTCGGATACCAACGCGCCGATGGCCGTCGCCGTGATTGGCGGCATGATCAGTTCAACCCTGCTATCGCTGGTGGTGGTGCCGGCCGTCTATTCACTGATTGAGGGTGCACTGGAGCACAGGTCCCGAATTTGACGGTATGAATAGCAGGAATGGCGTGCTGCTATTGGCAGTTATGATAATGCACACTTATACTTGAGTGATGATAATTTCCACTACCCGAAGTGAGACAAATTATTGTTTGATGACCATTTTCAAACTTGTGATGGTCAGTATTTTTCTGCTGCTTATGTCAGCATGCGCCACCCGTTCATACCAATACCAAAACACCCGATCATTCCCTGTTCAGGAACGCGCGGAAACACAATCCCAGGGCGGTATGAGTATCTCAGCCTCTGTTCCGGGAGAGGATGAAACCGGGGCAATATTTGGCGTTCCAATTTACCAGCGTGGTATCCAACCCGTCTGGATTGAAGTTGTCAATAACACCGCCAACCGGATCAGATTTACACCTACCGCAATTGACAGGAACTACTTTTCTCCGCTGGAAGTAGCCTATATGCATCGCAAGGGTTTCAGTAAGGAAGCTCGATCGCAAATGGATAAACGCTTTCACGACAGCGCGATGCCACGACAAATTCCGGCGGGCGAAACCCGTTCAGGTTATGTCTTTACCCATGCCGCTCCCGGAACCAAGAGTTTTAATATCGATTTATTCAGTGCAAGTTCCGATTACAGCTTTGCTTTCTTTTTGACCCCTCCCGGCTTTGTTCCCGATCATACGAAAATTGATTTATTATCACTTTATTCACCATCGGAACTTATCAAGCCAGACTTGGCTGGTGCGCGCAGTGCGCTTCTGGAGGGGCCTTTGACATCAACGGACCGGTCTGGTCAATTGACTGGCTTGCCGGTGGGCCTCGTTATCGTGGGAGACGGGCTTGACGTACTGAAAGCACTGTTGCGGGCGGGTTGGTACGAATCGCCCCGCATTAAGGATCCGAAACAGCTTGAAAAGGCTCAGTACCTGTTCGGACGGGTACCGGATGCTGTTTTCCGGATCCAGCGCAACAAGAACACTGATCGCAATAAATTGAACCTTTGGCTTGCTCCAATACAGCTTGATGGTAAAGAGGTGTGGATGGCACAGTTATTCCATTTCATTGGTCAGCGGACCCGCTTGGAACAAGCCATATTGGGTGCGCGGCTCGACCCCAATATGGATCAAGGACGTGATTTCTTCCTGCAAAATATGTGGTATTCACAAAGCCTGGAGCAACTCACATGGCTGGATACGGGCAAATCAATTCCTGTAGAAACCCCCCTCAGGGGCTTCAATGGCTCCGAGTATTTTACCAATGGCAAAATCGTCATGGTGTGGCTTTCCGGCGTGCCGGTTTCCCTGCTTGACACCAGGGTTCTTTACGGCGTGCCAACTTCCCTGATTGACACCAGGGTCACTGATTGAGGTCCGCCATAATTTATTCAACCAACAGGTTATTTCACTTCCGCCCGGCCATAAAGTCAGGCCTGATGCTGCTAGTTTTCAGCCTGACCCTGGTGGCATTTTGTGCTTCGGCAGCCGAGACAAACGCCCAAGCTGAAGGCAATTACCTTGAGCGCGCCCAGACCCAGGAAAAGGAGGGCATCAGGGTAACTGCGGCTGTACCCAGCGCGGAAGAAAGTAAGGAACTTTTCAATAAGCCCTTATATCGTCGAGGTATCCAACCGGTGTGGCTGGAAATCGAGAATAACCGGGGTGAGGAAGTTAGTTTTTTGCCTGTTGGCCTCGACCCGGCCTATTTTTCACCGCTTGAGGCCGCGAATATAGATTTGAAAGACAAGCAAGCCAAAAAACGCGGGTCACTGATCAATGAACAGTTTATTAATCAAGGCATGGGGTTTAGAGTGCCAGCCGGTCAACAAAGCAGCGGCTTTGTTTTCAGCGTTCTTGACGAAGGAACAAAGTCTTTCAACGTTGATATCATCAATGATTCAACCCTCGTCACATTCACTTTTTTTATCCAGGTGCCCGGCTTAAGAATTGACCACCACAAAGTGGACTGGGCCAGTATCTACCCGCGAGCCGAGGTTGCTGAACATTCCACGGACGAATTGATCGAGGAAATCGAGTCAAGTATTTGCTGTGTCATGGACAAGAAAAACAAGAACATGGGTGACCCGCTCAATTTGGTGGTCATAGGTGAACCGGATGATGTCTATTACGCATTTATCCGTGCAGGTTGGGACGAGACAGAAACCGTTTACAAAGGCTCTCTCTGGAAAACATCCAAGTCCTTTTTCCGCGGCGGTGAATATCGCTACTCCCCGGTCAGCGCATTGTACGTATTTGGCAGGCCTCAGGATGTTGCGTTTCAACGGGCCCGCGACAATATACATGAACGAAATCACCTGCGCTTATGGATGACCAGCATGCGTTACGAGGGCAAGCCTGTTTGGCTCGGTCAGATCAGTCGCGATATAGGAGTGCGTTTCACAAAAAAAACCATCACGACCCACAAGATCGACCCGGATGTTGATGAAACCCGTGAGTTTCTGGCGGAAAACCTGGCTTATTCCCAGGCCTTGCAGAAGATCGCTTACCTGAAAGGTGTCGGGGAGGCTCCCATAGATAAACCTCGCGACAACCTGACCGGAGACCCTTACTTCACCGATGGTTACCGCCTGGTGCTGTGGGTGACTTCCCATCCGGTGGATTTAACCGATATCAAGATGGAAAACTGGCGAGTACCACCGTCTCATTAATCCTGGGACAGTTTACCAATGTCTTTTGCTGGCCAAGCTCGAACAACGCTTTCATGAATTTGGGGTCAAACTCCTCAGTCGGCCAGCGTCTCAATGCGGTAAGAGTCCCTTTTAGTCAGGGTGTGGTATTTAAATCGTTGAGTGCTTCACAAAACGCGATATTGTCATCGGCAACACGTCGAATGGGTACCATCCCCTGCCTGTTGATGGACGGGATGTCGTATTCAACGGTACCCGAATTACAACTGTTGAAGGTCAATAATATGGTTCCATCTGAGCCGGGTGGGTCAGTGCGTTGAATTTTAGTAGCGGTATCAAAAAGACCAGCGGATGTCATTTCAATATCCATCACCACCTGGTTGCCCTCAACGGGGCCAACTGCCGTTATCCAACGATGGCCGGCATCACCAAGGTTGGCCTGCGCATCCTCCGCCGGAAGTTCGGTATCGTAGGTGAACCACGCCAGTGATACGGCTTTAAGGTCTGGGAATACATTGATAAAGAAGCCTTGGCCATCTGTTGTGGGGTTGTACCACGCGTCATTAAGACCGGCATTAATCCTGGAAACGAAGCCGGTGGCCATGATTTCCTGGATTGAATTGCAGCCTGGGAGGTTATCCTTAATGTAGACACTATCGCCGACATCCGGAACCTGCCCGGTACCCGGGCCCGGTTCCTTGTCGTCCCATTCATCTACAAGCCGTGACAGGCCATTACATTGATCCAACATCCTGTTGGATTGCACATACAGATCGTTACCAACATAGGTGAGACTGGATAAGCCATCCAGGTTACTCAACACCATGTTGTTTTGAATACTCAGACTCCTGCCGACACCGGTGAGCTTTGAAAGACCGTCCATGTTGGCCAATGCGGCGTTGCTATCAATAATCAATGTGCTGACATTGGTAAGCGCGGATAATCCAGTCACATTGGTTAATGAAGCATTGTTGCTGACCGACACTTCGATTACGCGTGTGATCCCGGACAGCCCGTCAAGGTTAAGCAATGAGGCGTTATTATCGATGACGAGATCACCCCAAATAGTGGTAACAGATGACAGACCGCCAAGACTGGTTAATGCCGCATTGTCGTTAATGATCACAACGGTATAGGAACCGCCGGGGGCGCCAATGGTCGTGACCGAGGACAAACCATCGAGGTTGATCAATGCGTCGTTGCCCTCTATGTGCAGGAACCGCTGGTCGGCATACTGCGATTCAGCGATAGAGGTCAGTGCGGAAAGACCATCCACGTTGATCAGCGAGCTGTTTTCAAAAATCACCAGGCTTGCACCCACGCTTGTGAGTGCTGACAGGCCACTGACATACTCCAGTGCATCGTTATAAATGATGCTCAGCGCGTTGCTGATATTTGTTAGTGCGGTGAAACCTTCCAGGTTTGTCAGGCTGGCGTTATTCTCAATCCTTAAATTTCTACCCACGGTGACAAGTGAGGACAAGCCATCCAGATTGCTTAACGCCGGGTTGTTTTGTATATACAGGCTGCCGCCAGTGCTTGTCAGGTCAGACAGGCCATCCAGGTTGTTTATATCAGGGCCCTCGATATACAGAGTCACCACCCGGTCGCAAGGACCGTAATCGGTTTGGAATGAATCAACATCCGCCTGGCTGGAAAGCCCAATGGGAATCCCGTTACAATCCACCGCCTGCAGAGGTGGCGAATATGTAATGGTGAGTACAAGAATTAAGATTGAACCAAGCAGCCTGGCGCCTGAAATGCGCCATTTATTAAGCAATTGCGCCCGCTCGTTCATCGTTTCAGTTTTGCCGGTGAGTACCTGCTGAGTTCAAAACGGTAATCGACTCATTTACATTCCTCCAGGGCGGCCTGCAAGGTATTGATCTGCGTCAAAGGAGATGAACCAATAGTGAGTCTATCAATAAGGGATCAGGGCCCTTATTGCTCCTTTTTGCTGCCACAGCTCAAAAATATCACTGAACAGCCGGTTTAGTTTGACGTACTATTGGCCGTTGAATGCTTATGCAAAGCATGGAACGTCCATAACAACTCCAAGAAACCAGGAGAAATAATGAAAAACAGGAAATGGATAGTTGCGGCCGCTGTCGCAACCACGGTGTCGTTCGGCACAAATAATCAACTGATGGCGCAAAACAATCTAGAAGCTGATAACGGCATGCTCGAAGAAATCATCGTCACCGCCACCAAGCGTGAGGAAAGTATCTACCAGGTACCCATTGCTATTACGGCCTTCAGCCAGGCACAGATCGAGAGACAGGGCATCACCGACCTGGTTGATATCGGTAAATTCGTGCCCAACCTGAACGTCACCGGCTTTTCGGCCGGGCATACTTCCTCGGTCAACGCATTTATTCGCGGCATTGGCCTTCAGGATCACCTCATCACTACCGACCCGGGCGTGGGCGTGTACGTGGACGGTGTTTATCTCGGCCGTCAGGTCGGCCAGAACTGGTCGCTGGCTAATATCGAGCGTGTTGAAGTACTGCGCGGTCCGCAGGGTACCCTGTACGGGCGAAACTCGATCGGCGGCACCATCAACATCATCACCCGTCAACCCGGTGACGAAAACGGCGGTCGCGTTAAAGTCTACGGGGGTACGCGTGGGCGGCTTTACGGCGATGCCTATTACAACGCTGCGCTGGCCGAGAGCTTTGCCGTTTCCGCGACGGGTTCCTGGACCAAACGTAATGGTGTGGGCGACTTCGTGAACCTGGATACCTCCAGAGATGTCGGTGAGATGAAAGAATGGTCGTTCCGCGTTGCAGCCAAGTGGTCACCCACTGAAAACTTTTCCCTGCTGGCCGCCTACGACAAGAACGAGGGCCATGGAGGGCTGCGGCCTTACACGACGCTCATCGATGAGGTACCCGGTGGACTTTTGTACCAGTCGGGTGCCCGTAACAGTGATGTTTCGGCTGACCCTTACGACAACAATGGCGGTTTTTACGTCGATGGCGATGGCAATATAGTGGCCTCCAACAAAGTTTCCAACGAAGCTGATGGCTGGTCAGTGACCGCTGACTGGGATATGACGGAAGCCCTGGCCACAAAATTCATTTACTCCGATCGCAGCTCCGAGTACGGGGCCGGTCTGGATGACGACAGCGTAGCGTCAACGATCTTCACCTACCCTGAAACCGGTTTTGCTGATCAAAAGTCAGCTGAACTGCAATTTTCGGGTGACTTTGGCAGTTGGGACTTTGTTTCCGGCCTGTACTGGTTCAAGGAAAAAGGCGCAAACAGGCAAGACCCCAATTGGTTCCTGGGTGGGCCAGGTACCTTTGAACTCGGTCAAAAAACCAAGAGCAAGGCCATTTACGCCAACGTGGGTTTCCAGGTCAGCGAGACCGTGCGCCTTTCCGGCGGTGCGCGCTATACCAAGGACAAAAAGGAAGCCTACGTCGACATCAACAACAGCCTGATCGAAGAGAGCAATTCCCGCAAATGGAACGATACCAGCTGGGAAGTGGCGGCTGTCTGGAATATGAGCGAGCGCATGAATCTCTACGGTACCATCCAGAACGGTTACCAGTCCGGCCAGTTCCCACCGCGCCCATATTGCCTGTTCGGCAGCCTGGATTTCGATCAGCCGGGTAATGTCAGCCGGCCGAACTGCTTCGAGGCCAATGACAACGTAACCGCCACCAACTACGAAATCGGTATCAAAGGCACACCACTGGATAACCTGCAGATGAGCATCGCGGCTTTCTATACCAATTACAATGATTTACCTTACCAGGTCAGCGAGTCTACCGGCAGTGGCTTTAACACCGTCAACCTCATCGTCGACCAGACCTCCAAGGGCCTGGAATGGGAAAGCACCTGGGCGGCAACGGATAGTTTCACGCTGTACACCACCGTCGGCTACATCGACGCCGACGTGGATAGCTCGAGCCCCGCTGCGGTGGCACCGCTGACCCCCAAGTGGACGGCGTCCATCAGCCCTCAGTACATCATGTCACTGAGCAACGGCGGTGATTTGCTGTTGCGCGCCGACTACTCTTACCGTAGTTCCATGTATGGTGAGCCCAGCAACGATCCGGCACGTTTCACCAAGATCGACAGCCGCAGCCTGTTGAACATGGATATCACCTATACCGAGCCGGAAGGCCGTTGGTCGCTTTCAGCATATGGGAAGAACGTGACCAATGAGAAGTACGATAATGCACGCCTGTTCCCGACCGATTATGTGCTGATCATTCTCAATAACGACCTCAGTGAATTCGGCCTGCGCTGGGTATACCATATCGGCGGATAAGCTTTACTAATAAGAAGTTAGGTAAAAAAGGGCCGGATACATTTTTCATAAAAATGTATCCGGCCCCCTATTTTCCATAACACTCACACTCTAATAATCACGCACATCCGTAATCAGGTCTTCCCCAAACGTTGAAGACAAAAGCATTTTGGTAATTTTGGCTGCTGTTTCTTCAGGAGAGGCGAGGTCACCTTCTTTCTTGAAATTCTGGAAAGTCCCGACTTGAGGGAACTCCTCCACATTACAAGAACGAATATCGGCTTGCATGCCCGTATCCACAATCCCCGGGGCAAGGCTTGAGATTCTCAGCTTGGAAATTCCATCTTCATTCACGGCTCTCGCGTGATGGTCCAGGGCCGCTTTTGTTGCGCAATAGACACTCCAGCTTGCATAAGCAACCCGCCCTGCCCCACTTGAAATATGCAGAATTCTGCGATCCAAAATATCACCGGTATTTTCAACAAAAGAATTGCTCAGAATCAGGGGCGCTAAAACATTCAAATCAACACAGTGCATGATGTCCTCATTCGCCTGCTTACCCAAAGGGTTAACCGGGCTGACAACACCTGAATTATTGATAAGAATGGCTTGCTCTGCCCCTTCAAGAAATGGCTTGAGCGTCCCACTTTTGATCCATTGCAGGAGAGCAGCGCTATCTGACAAGTCCAGCATCACCTGTTGCAGTCCGTTCAAATCATCCGAACGACTTCTTGAAATGCCGAGAACGTCACAGCCCTCTTTTATAAGTGCCAGGGTCAGAGCCTTTCCAAGCCCTTTACTGTGTCCGGTGAGAATTACTTTTTTCATTGGCTTATTTTGCTTTTAACCAGGGGGTCAGAGTGAAGTGCCAGAGTATTACTTGGTATTTTACTCTGATAATCCTCTAGCCAGCCTCCTCGCAGTCAGTGGTTAAACTGACTGCTCTGCTAAAGATGAGGAGACTGACATGTCACATTACTGCGGAATTGGTCAGAAAAGGGCTCTGACCTCTTAATATGTGGAGTTACTTTATTGTGAGCGTCTCGAGATCAGATCCACCAATAGCCTTATGACAGACTATGCATCCCCCGGAACCATCCTTTCCAATGCGACCAGCCAGTTTCATACCATTGGGATTCTTGTCAATTTCTCCTGTAGGAGTGAACTTGACCCAGAACCAGTCCAGGTTCTCGCTGTCATATCCGG
>RCNC010001872.1_pt1 | contig 14168 bp, 11 predicted proteins | sample 2041301 | NCBI WGS metagenome assembly RCNC01 (sample SAMN09708231, study PRJNA481090) | Marine sediment metagenome, whole genome shotgun sequencing project. | biome: marine sediment; feature: ocean; material: sediment; isolation source: Sewage treatment plant 13A marine sediment (STP13A) ... | reverse complement strand
CCGTCCGGTGTGGCCGGCGGAAAAACCAGGTTGACATATACACCCTGATCCAGCAGGCCGCCCCAAAGGGCGAAGGCTTCGGTCTTGTCGTCCAGACGCACGGAAATGATGGGGCTCAGTTCCGGCCCCGTCGCAAAACCCAATTCCTGTAGTTTTTTATACAATCTGTCGGCATTGTCCCAGAGTCGCTGACGCAGTTCGGGTCTACTTTGCATTATTTCCAATGCCTTGCGGGTGGAGGCAATTACAGAAGGCGACGATGAGGCCGTGAAAACATAAGGGCGACTGGCGTATCGGACCAGGTCGAGCTCGGGATGATTGCTAACGCAAAAACCACCAATGGCTCCCAGGCTTTTGCTAAAAGTGCCGACCACAAAGTCGACACTGTCTTCTGCACCTACCTCCTCGGCCAGTCCGCGTCCATTGGCTCCCAGGACACCCAGGGAGTGGGCTTCATCCAACAATAGGTAGGCCCCGTATTTTTCTTTGACGGCGACAATGTCCGCCAGGGGCGCGCGGTCCCCAAGCATGCTGTAAAGACCTTCCACCACAATCAGAACATTGGCATCGCGTTTTTCAAGGCGTCGCAATCTTTTTTCCAGGTTCTGAGCATCGTTGTGACGAAAACGGTGGACATCGGCGCCTCCCATTCGGCAGCCGTCATAAATGCTGGCATGGCAATCCGCATCCAGCAGAATAATTTCACCTGCACCCATCAAGGTGGAGAGCATGGCCAGGTTGGCGACATAGCCGGTGGAAAATACAATTGCCTCCTGACGGTTGAAGAAATCAGCCAGCTCCCGCTCCAATGCCACATGACCGGAAAAGGTTCCGTTGGCCATTCTTGAACCGGTGGTACCGGTCCCTTCTTTACGTGTGGCCTCACAAGCGGCGTCGATGCAATCAGCATCAAAGGAAAGGCCCAGATAGTTATTGCTGCCGGCTAGAATCATGGGGCGACCGTCCACTATGGCTTCGGTTCCCGATATAATCTTTTGCATTACGATATTGAAAAAACTATCACAGCATTGCTCCATTTCTTTACGGGTCTCGGCCAGTTGCTGGAATTTATCAAATATAGTCATTATCATTCATCCCCGTTTAGTTTTTGAATCTGCAATACAAAGTCTTTAACCGTACGCACTTCCGGCATTATATTTAATGGTATGGAGATATCAAAACGGTCTTCCACCAATTCCAGTATTTTCATGACTTTGAGTGAATCCAGATCCAGATCGGCAACCAGGTCCGTATCTTCATGGATTTCCTGTGCCTGCGGAACGAAGGATTTTAAGGCCTGCTTGAGCTCCTGCAATATATCCTCATATTCATAACCTTTCATTCAATAACCCCCTGATTCTAATTTGTTAATTCCCACGCTAACGTTTGTCGCAGCCCTTCTGGCAATAAGATGCGAGGCGCCCAGCCTGTGGCACTGCTCAAAGCGGTGTTATCACAAACCCAGTCGGAATGACTCAGTTCACGCACTTTGCCGGGGGTTAGCATGGGTGCATAACCCAGAACCCGGGATGCAGGCAAATTCAATGCTGCCACCAGTCTCACCAGAACCATGGGCACGTTTACGCTGAGCACGAATTTAGTGCGCAGATGCTTAAATGTATTGATAACATCGTGCCATGAGTAGCCTCCGGGTTGACCATCATGTAGCTCAAAGGTGTCGGATATACAGGAATTGCAATCCAACCACCGAACGACCGCCCCAGCCAGATCCTTCACATGCAGAAAGGAAAAACGGGCATTGCCGGAACCGATTACCGGGGCGATGCCCCTGGCCATCCATTTAAAGACCGGCAACAATTCCCGATCGCCGGGACCATATACGGCACATGGTCGATAAATCGTCCAGGGTAACCCATCGGATTTTTCAGCCAGTACCTTTTCCCCCATCCTTTTGCTGGCAGCATAATGCGACAGGTGCGGTTCCCTGGCTGCCAGTGAAGATATCAGCAAAAAACGCGGTGCGGGTTGTTGGCCACCCACCGCATGGACCAGGCGCCCCAGGCCGTCGGCATTGACGTGATTAAATTGCTCACGCGTGGCGCCGCGTACCGCACCAGCGCAGTGCACCACAGCCGTTACCCCTTCAACCAGGCGGTGCAGACTATCCAGATCTGAAAGATCACCTTCAATCCAGTTAACACCAAGATCGGCCGGCCGTTTCCAGGTTGATGCCGGTCGAATCAAAGCCTGAATTTTATGGCCTGCTCCTACCAGCCGCTTTGCCAATTCGGCACCGACAAAACCTGTCGCTCCTGTTAATGCAATCACCTCAGACATGTGATCTTTCTGCTTGTGAACTGCATCCCCCGAGAACCTTAAGAGCAATATTTATTGCTAAATTCGGCAAACACGCTTCCTCTACAGATCAGCTCAAGCGGTATGATCTGTTGTAAATAGTGACTATATGTATTTAAGGTAATAAATGCAAGGCTAGACGGCCCGCCTACGGAGTGTCGCATCGTAAAGATCCTCCGTGGGGCCGCTGGAGCGCTCAGCAGTGATTCGTTCAAGATATCCTTTCTGCGCTCCGGAGCGAGATAGTTTTCCAGACGTCGTTCTATGTAAGGTGTTTCGGGGTACCAACTCTATCAGGCAGTCAATGCCAAACTCCTCTCGGATTCGGCAGTGTACCCGTTCCCGCAAGTCGGCGCGTTTGTTTTCGTCGGATTCACGGCACTCGACCATCAAAACGGCCCGTTCTTCTCCATTTGCATCGGTTATCGAGAATGCCGATGTGTCTCCGGTGCGGACCTCGTCCCGTTGTTCTGCCAGATATTCAAGGTCCTGGGGCCAGATATTGCGACCGTTGAGGATAATCAGGTCTTTTTCACGGCCTGTAATCACGATGCTTTTGCCAACCCGGTACGCCAGGTCTCCTGTGTTTAACCATCCATCGGGAGACAAAACTTCACGGGTGGCAGTGAGGTCCCCAAAATAGCCGGACATGATGCTGGGGCCGCGAACGTAGAGGGTGCCACAATGCCGTTCAGGTAAAACATTTCCCTGCTTATCCCTTACTTCCACTTCATACCCGGGCAGTGGTGCACCACAGTTGGTAAAACTGGTTGAGAGTACGGTTTTTCTGTTCTGGGAAGGATGCAACGGTATGGCCTTTTGCTCTTTAGCCAGTGTGTCGGTATCCACATGGTCTACATCAATTCCCTGACCGAGAGGTGAAAAGGTTACCGCAAGAGAGCACTCCGCCATTCCGTAGCATGGTATAAACGAATGCCGGTCAAAGCCGCTGGGGGCCAGGAGGTTGGCAAACTTATCGAGTGGTTCGGTACGAATCGGCTCTGCCCCGACACCTGCGACCCGCCAGGAGCTGAGGTCGAAATTTTGAACCTCTTTCTCACGCACGCGTCTGGCAGCCAATTCGTATCCGAAGGGTGGGCTGACGGAAAGGGTGCCTTTATTTTGTGACATCAATGTCAACCAAAGTCTGGGGCGCATGGCAAAATCCCGGGTACTCAGGTAGTCCACAGTCAGCTGGGCTGCCATCGGGGCCAGTACGAGGCCGACGAGACCCATATCATGATAATAGGGGAGCCAGGAAACCGCGCGATCGCCCGATCGAACGTGAATGCCATGTTTAACAATGGCAAACAGATTGTTCAGCACGGCTTTCTGGGTAATCATTACGCCTCGCGGAAAGCGGGTGCTGCCGGAAGTATATTGCAGGTATGCTATTTCATGAGGTTTTGAGGGCTGCAAACGGATATCGGCATCCGGGAGAGCATAAAACTCCTGCGGACTGCCGATGAAACGCATTTTCAGACCCTGAGCGGCTTCCTTTAAATAAGGAAGAAAGCCTTCGGGTGCCATGCCGATATCGGCCTGACAGATAGAGAGGAGTCTGCTCAACTGGGAAACATATGCCTTGTGCCCACCCAGGTGGACAGAAGCCGGCAGTGGAACGGGTATTAAACCGGCGTATTGGCAGGCATAAAAGAATCGCATGAAATCAGGGTGGGTGTCAGCTACTATGGCCACCCGCGATCCGCGGTTCGTCCCCATTTCAACCAGGCGGCGTGCCAGAGCCTGCGCATCTCTTTTCAGTTCTGCGTATGGCAACCTGGCATATAATTTCACTCCCCTGGTATAATAGTTATAGCCTGTTTTTCCTTGAGCTGCATAGTCCAGCGCTTCTGCTAATGTAGAAAAATCCGCGATCCGCAAAGGCAGACCGCTTGCAGCAGGTGTAGCATCCATAGCAACTATCGCCTCCTATATACAATCCAGTCAGTGAAGCGTTTTCCATAACAGAAAGCACATCGCCAGCTGATCTGTTCTTTAATCTGATATTTAAGCTTTAACTATTTTACAAACAAAGCTTTTACCCGATTTAGACATAAATGTCAATTGCTTGATCAAATAATTTTAAAAATCGAATAAAATCAAGCTAAATTAAATAAAATTAAATTTATTTTTTTGCAACAATTTTCTCCACCAACTCCCAGTCGCCAGCTGAATCGACATCCACAGCGGCGTCAGCAAAAGGCATGATAACAGCACCTGCTTTGAGTCCAAGACGCTGCGATATGCTGTTTAGGGCATCATCCAGCGACAGCCTTCCCAGGAGGTAACGTAAGACCGCCACCCATCCTAATTTTTGTATCATACGCAAGGGTTTTTTACGCTCAGACTCTACCTGCCGCCAGAAATCTGCCGCCAGACGTGCACCCGGAGTCAGGAAAGCGAACAGGTTGCATCCGCAGTATCCACCATCCTGCAGTCGCGTGGCGGTTCTACGGGTTTCCGGGTAGGCTTTCATTACATCCCCATGCCGGGCAACACCGACAACCACGTCACATCCCGTGGCCCGTGCCTCGCTGCAAAAATAGTCAACCATCCGTGCATTCAACATGGCGTGATCCGCAGTCGTTAATAAAACCGGTGTATCCTTGGGAAGGGTTTGTAAAACATGATAGGCACTTGAACTAGGTGTCTTCAGGTTTTCAAACCAGGCAACTTCCCCTGATGCAATCAGCTTTCTGAGCTTGGATTCCTGATCTACAATATGTTCAGGCGGGCCACACAAAAGCCTCTGATCAATTTCCCGGGATGCATTCAGGGCGTTTAAGACACGAAAAACCATGGGGATGCCGTCAATCGGTGCCAGGGATTTGCATGGGACTCCGGCTGCTTTGGCAACGGGATCATCAGGGTTGCGGTCAGCGGCAAGAACTATGGCTGTAAATTTATCTGGGTGCTGAGTCATACTGTTATTGCCATGATCAGGAGACGGCACGTTTCCCTATGTTTAAGCTTAACTGATCGATTATCTTCTCGATATGCACCACCTTTTTACGAACCCTGCTCTATCAAGATCTCGGCACATCTCTTCGGGAAAAATCGCTCAGCTCAGATTGAAGTTTGGAACTGTGTGCTTAGCATGCGGTCTGTAAGGTAATCAGCTGTTACTTTCTGTCAACTGTTTGCTGTAAACACGGTAGGTTTTATAGATCCGTCCACCAGCAGATTCAATTATGGCGCGCATGCCCTTATTGTCCTCCAGAATCCAGGAGAGCTCCACCTCTTTAATGCCGCGATCTAAGGCGCGTTGCTGGGTACTGCTGATTACGCCGAATGCAAGGGCAGCCCCCATGAGGCTGTCATGAAAACGGCGACGAACACCCATCAGGGGAATTCGCGCCGATTGTGGGTATTTTACTTTGAGCCGCCATAATAATTTCAGCCATCCAAAGGGCAATAGCTTGCCATTTAGATCCCGTATGACCTCATTCAGGTTCGGCAGAACAACAATAAAAGCAGCCGGTTTTCCATCGACTTCGGCGATTTTCACCAATTCTTCATCGGCCAGCATTTTTAAATCCTTACCCAGATGCTCAAATTCTTCATTCGTGAATGGGACAAATTTCCAGTTCTGTGACCAGGCATCATTGAAGATATCCCTGATTATCTGTATCTCATCAGAAAATTTTGACATATTCAGTTTCCTGATGTGAATTCGTTTTTTGGATCTCGCCAAAATGGATTTGGCTGCCCGCGTCATCTCAACGTTCGAATTGATGATATAAGCCAGCAGGTCTTTTGCTTTGTGATAGCCATTTTCTTCGATTTGATTACCGTAATAGGGCCATGCATGGCCCATCATCATAGACGGGGGCGTGTCAAAACCATCCACCAGCAATCCCACTTCCTGGTTTATGGACAGGTTAAAAGGGCCTAAGATTCTTTGCATTCCCTGGCTGCGCAACCATGTCTCTGCCGTGCTCAGCAAGGTGCGGAAGAGCTGGTTGTCATTTTCTGCTTCCAGCATCCCGAAAAACCCGGTAGCGTCCTGATAACGCTCTATATGTAGTCGATCGATTTGAGCACTGATCCGTCCGACAGGTTTACTGTCCCGGTAGGCTACCCAGGAGCAAAATTCTGCATGTTTAAAATAAGGGTTTTTGGGGGAAAGATGCATACGCCGTTCGAGCATCAGCGGCGGAACCCACATCGGATCGTCGACATAAAGTGACCAGGGAAGACGATGAAAATCATTTAAGGTGTTACGGTTCTCCACTTTCACGACTTTTATTGCTTTGTCGGGATGTCCGGATTGATGGCCCGATGTCTGTTTCGCAGATTCCATGCAATTATCCTTGGTTTGATCTAATGGGCATATAGCGCCCAAATAAAGGCTCGGGGCATGATACACAGGCAGTAAATCGAGGTCAATATCAAAAACGCACGTTGATATTGTGGGGTTTCATTGATATAATTCGTTTTTCACAAAGAACTCTTTACAAAAAATTATAATTTTGTATTGTAAAGAGTTTTCAGTTGATGTGTAAAATTGTCGAAAATGCTTTGGGTTATTGAAGAACCTCGCAGCATGCGAAGCACTGCCGAACGGCAGAACCTACGGGGAATGTGCTCGCTGTTTCGGTTCAATTGATGAACAAAATTATAGTACAAATGGAAACGACTTTATGAAGGCAGTCATATTAAGTGCAGGGCAGGGGAAACGTTTGTTGCCGCTGACAGCAGATCGCCCCAAATGCATTCTCCCTATTATGGGACAGACGCTGATCGAATGGCAAATTGACGAGCTTGCCAAATGCGGGGTTGACCAGGTGACCGTTGTTGTGGGGTATCGCGCAGAGAAAGTCGAAGAAATTCTGCGTTCGCGTTATGGCTCCAACCGGGTACGTACTGTTTACAATGAGGCATATGCTGTTTCGGACAACCTGGTAAGCTGCTGGACCGTTCATGACGAGATGAACGAAGACTTTATTCTGCTGAATGGAGATACCTTGTTTGAGGCAGCTGTGCTGCAGCGTTTACTTGATGTAAATGATCGTTCCGTAACCGTGACGATCAACCAGAAAAACGGCTATGACGAAGACGACATGAAAGTCGAATTAGAAGGATGCCGACTCGTCAAGATCGGCAAGGATCTTGCACCTGAGCAGGTTCACGGCGAGTCCATCGGTATGATCATGTTTCGAGATCAGGGGCCGATGCTGTTCCGCGATGCCATGGAGAAAGCCCTGCGCGATCCTGCTGCACAGAAGAAATACTATCTCTCGGTCATCGGTGACCTGGCCCGGAAGTTTTCAGTATGGACGTGCTCAGTTAATGACCTGCAGTGGTGTGAAGTCGATTTTAAGGCAGATCTTGAACAGGCGGAAAGAGTTGTAGCCGCCTGTCGCCCCGACCGGCAGGCGGATGCCGGAGATGACCCCTGCCAGCTAACCGGAGTAAGTCCGGCAAATCCCTGATTACTTAGAAGCCATCTCAAAAATAAGATTTTGGTTTCCCGCAAAAAGAGCGGGATCTACGTCAAAGTCAAGGCGTGCTCAAGTTTCAACCCGCAAGAATACTACAGTATTTTGAGGACTTGAAATGAGAGTACAACACAGGATTTGGGCCAAAAGATATTTTTAAGATAGCTTCTTGCTATACCGCAAGCTAGACTTGACGATTGAAGCACCTCACAACAAGCTCGAGGAAAATTCTGGTGTGCGGTCGTGCATTGTAAGTGACAGTAAGAAATTCCGTTTGACTCTGTTTTGCTCGCCAAACCCGCGGTAGGCCACAAGGCCTGCGCTCGATGTTGCGGTTCAATATTGGAAATCGAATAGTTATGGGACAAAATGATTCTTGACCGTTATATAATGCGGGAAATTATCAAACCGACGGTAGCGGTATGCGTGATCCTGGTTTTCATTTTTGGATGCTACATGGCAACCCGTTTCCTGGCGGATGCCCTTGTTGGCCAATTGCCGGGTAAGACGGTCATCCTTCTGATCCTGCTTAGAATCGTTATTGCGTTGGAGGTGCTGTTGCCCACCACTTTGTATTTATCGGTAGTTGTCGCTCTGGGGCGGATGTATAAAGATTCTGAAATGACAGCCCTGTTTGCTTGTGGCGTCGGTATCGGGCGGGTGATGCGGCCGGTCTTGTATTCCGCCCTGATCATTGCAGCAATTGTTGCCAGCCTGTCCCTTTTCATTAGACCCTTGGCTTATGACTGGTATTACCGGTTGGAGGCCCAGGCACTGGTAAATTTTGACCTTACACGCATGAATGACGAAACGTTTTATGAGACCGCCAACGGTGCACGGATAATCTATGCCGAAAAGGTAGATCACCAGCGAGATGAGGCCAAAGGTGTTTTTATTCGAACTGAACGCGAAGGTATGTTGCAGGTTATCTATGCCGGAAAAGCCAGACAATCCAAGGCCCCGGCATCCGGGAAGCAACTTCTGGTATTTACTCATGGTTATCTTTATGAATTTTCACGCACGGGAGACGATGGAAGGGTTCTTGAATTTGAAAAATCAGCCATGCCCCTTGAGCCCAAAGAAAATCTGCAAATGAAGTATCGTGTCAAAACAGCCACCACCGGGTCCATTGCCCGATCATCCGATCGTAAAGAAATAGCCGAATTCCAGTGGCGCCTTTCAATGCCGCTGGCCACCATAATGCTGGCGCTGTTGGGGGTCTCGGTGAGCCGTTCATCGCCACGGCGGGACAAATATGCCAACGTCACCATGGCCGTAGTGATTTTTGCCGTTTATTACAACTTCAACGCCCTGGCCAAGAAGTGGGTTGAAAAAGGCGTTCTTGATACGCTTCCTGGGGTTTGGTGGGTCCAACTCCTGATGGTCGGGTTGTTACTGTATCTTTTCCGGCAGCCAATGCTGGTTTTCTTCCGACGGGGCAGGTAATTTTTCAAATGAAAACGATCGATCGTTATATCGGCAGCAGTTTCCTGCGCAGTTTCGGGCTGGTTGTTGTCATATTGGTTGTGTTGTTCAGTTTTCTGGAGTTGTTGTCCCAGTTGAATGATGTCGGGAAAGGGAATTATCTGGTCGGGGATGTCTTTTTATTCATTGGCTTGACCCTGCCGAGACGCATGCTGGACCTGATGCCTATCAGTACATTGCTTGGCAGTGTTGTGGCCCTGGGCCTGCTGGCCGACCATGGAGAACTGCTTGCCATGCAGTTCGGCGGAATTTCAGTGCAACGGATTTGCTGGTCAATGTTTGCTACCGGAACGATTCTGATATTATTCACCGCCTTGCTGGCAGATATCGTTGTGCCGCCGCTGGACCAACTGGCCCGCAAAAAACGGGCCCATGCGATATCCGGATCAGATTATACATTAACAAAGCAAGGCTTCTGGTCGCGTCGTGATTCTACGTATATCCATGTAGGCAAGACACATTCCGGCGGTGTTGCCGCCGACCTGGATATTTTTGAGGCGGACGAAAAGGGGCGTCTGAAAACATACACGTATGCCCGCGAGGCGAACATCCGCAACAATGATCAATGGGTTCTAAAGGGGATTACACGTAAAACATTTACTGATGAGGGTATTAAGACAACACGCATGCCCAGCCTGGTGCTGGAGTCATTTTTGAGCTCGGAGCAGGTCGGTTTTCTCGAGATACCGGCCGACAGCCTGTCGTCATCTGATCTTTACCGGTATGCTGAGGCTATGCGCGAAAACGGACAAAATACGGATCGCTATACGCTGGCCCTGTGGCGAAAGTTAAGTGTGCCTTTGTCCACAGGTGCTATGATTTTGCTTTCACTTACATTTGTTTTTGGCTTTACGCGCAGGATCACCGCTGGCAAGCGTATAATGATGGGCTCATTTGTAGGGATAGTGTTTTATTCCATCGATCAGGTTCTTGTTCATATAGGGCTGCTGTTGAGTCTCAGTCCCGTGATTGTCGCAATGACCCCGGTAGTGTTGATTTCAGGTATTGCGCTGTGGAAATTACGACTGGCAGCATAATCTTTCGAGAAAGAATGCAGGAGACAGAAATCAGTATCATTTGTTTTTTGGCACCGGATGGCGGAACCGTTGTTCACTCTCTCTGATAAACCCATTGTCATCGGGTGAGTATATGCGGACTTCGCGTCTTACTTTCCAACCAGTGTCGACGGGTGTTACACGATAGAGATTGTAGCGGGCGCGACGCTCGGGCGTACGGCTCAGGGACGAAACGGAGGGTACACCTACAACCGGTAGATTGCCACCCGGCGTTTGCAGGCTGCTCCGCAGGGTTTTATGAGCATGACCGTGTAGAACCAACTCGGCGCCGTAACGTGCCAGCAGCGACTGCATAGCAGGTGCATCTGTCAGGCGTTTTCGCCAGCTGACCGAACCGGATGCCGGCGGGTGGTGAATCAGTACGACCCGATACAATCGTTCGCGGGCAGTTTGGGATAAGATTGAGGCCAGTTTTTGCAATTGGCCGGCGCCGATACTGCCCACGGCCAGATGTGGTGCGCTGGGCCGGGCAGTGCACACGCCGATTATGGCAACGCAGCCCCTGATGCGTAGGCAGGGAAAGATGGTGTCTGTACTTTCTGCGTTGCGGTCGTTCCCTGGGAGTTTATCCGAGAGCATGTACTCGGTCCAATGGGCCATGGTTTGACGCCAGTTGGTTTTAACGTAGGTATCATGATTGCCCGGAATGACGGTTACTTTTGATGGGGCGCCTAATGTCTGCAGCCATTGTTTGGCTTTTACAAATTCGGCCGGCAGACTCAGGTGGGTCAGATCGCCGGTGACGGCAATGTGATTCGGTTCAGTCCGGGCAAGATCCGTTTGCAGTGCCGCCAGAACATGATCTCCGTGTTCGGCGCCGCGTTGCAGTTTCCATCTTAAGAATCCCAACAGACGTTTGCCGGCCAAATCACGTCCGGTAATATCGTTCATGCTGGAAATGTGTGGGTCGGACAGGTGGGCCAGTGTAAACGTTTTCTGCATTGCCGGTTTGTCTGTCAAGGGGGTGTGATCACCGGCTGTATGGGGGGTGTCGAAATTTTCAGAAATCATTTGTGGTTGATATAGGAATTAGGTACATATTGCAACCAGCCGCTGGCCATAAACGATAATAGGATACTTTACATGTCTTTATTCGCTCACATAATCGGTGACAGTCCGATAAAAATCTGGGGTTTGACATCCTGCGAACGCAAATTGCGTGTATTAAAAAGTGCTGGTGTGGCACACATTGTGGATGATATTGCCACCGTACCGGAGAACAGTTCGATCCTGCTGCTCAGGGGAGATTTCCTGTTTGATGACCGGGTGATCAACTACCTGGTTCAAACACCGGATATTCTGCTGAAAATTTCCCAGGGATCAGCCGATACCTTCGTTGCCGCGCATGTGGCCGTGAACCAGGCCATTGAAGTGCGTGATGCTATCATGAAAATCAAGACCGCTGTACTACCGGAAGGGGTAAAAATCGAGACACTGGAGAAGTTATCCATATCCTTTCAGCAGCGGCTGCTCAAATTCGAACCACCGTTCGTGTTGCCGATCACATCTGAAAACAAGCGGGATATAGAGCGTCGGCTTTTTGACTGGTCATATAAAGGGGTGACCGATTGTGTCACCAAGTGGGCTTGGCCGCGACCGGCGCGATGGGTGGTCGGCCAATGCGTACGCTTTGGACTCCGACCGAATCATGTAACTGTTATAGGATTGTTTCTGGCCATACTGGCTGGAATTTTGTTTGCCTATGGCTGGTATGGCTGGGGCCTGCTGGCCGGCTGGATGATGACATTTTTAGATACTGTGGATGGTAAGCTGGCCCGTGTTACCGTTACATCCAGCAAGTTCGGCCATTATTTCGATCATATTATTGATTTGATCCATCCACCGGTCTGGTACATTCTTTGGGGATTGGGGATGTCTCAATTTACTTTTAGCGGGTTGTCACGTGCTGCGATGTTCTGGCTGATCGTGGCCGGCTATATTGCCGGACGACTCGTGGAAGGTGCCTTTCTGGCCTGGCTGGGCAAATTCGGAATTTTCTGCTGGCGGCCCTTCGACTCCTATTTCAGGCTGATTACCGCCCGGCGCAATCCTTGTTTGGTATTGTTAACTACCGGTTATCTTGTGGGTCTTCCGGCGTGGGGATTGTCGGCGGTGGCTGTCTGGACCGTGGCGACCAGTATTTTTCTACTTATTCGTCTTTTGATGGCAATCAAGACACGCTTGGCCGGTGGTTCCATACGAACCTGGTTTTTAGATATCGACCCGAGCAGCCGGCATCAACCCCTGGCCGTTAGATTGTTTACCCGCCTGGGTGAGAGACAGGTTTTTAACGAGGTGTAGATGTTGCCCGATCATATAAAATCCGGTCACACACCAAATATCGGCGTGTTGATTAACCCGCTCAGCGGTGGGAATCTAAAGGGCCTGGGATCCATACGGAGCGTTATAGCCGATAACCCGCAAGTGGTTCATCATGATGTTCAGACACCACAGGATATTTTAGAGGCCCTCCTGGATTTCGCCCGCCGGGGTGTGGATTTATTGGCGGTCAATGGTGGTGATGGTACGGTACAGGCGGTGCTGACCAACCTTTTTCTCCATCAGCCTTTCAGCGTTATGCCGCTGCTTGCCGTCCTGCAATCGGGTACAACCAGTATGACGGCCAGGGATGTGGGGTTTTCCGGGTCCCGCGTTAAATCTTTGCAGAAATTGTTTAAATGGGCCTTCACCGGTGGTGGTGAACCAAAGGTAATCCAACGCCCGGTATTACAGGTTAAAGCGCCCGGTCATCAGACGTATTACGGGATGTTTTTTGGCGCTTCGGCCATCTACCAGGGGATTGAATACTTCCATCGGAAAGTCAATACGAAGGGCCTGCGGGGTGAGTTAGGCCCCGGTATCACCATCTTGCGGTTTTTGTGGTCTGCAATCCGGCGGCGCAGTGGTTTCATACCGCCTATTCCCATTTCTGTCACCCTGGACGAAAAGCCCCCACAAAAATTTGATTCCTTTGTGGTTCTTGCCAGCACTCTGGAACGGCTGTTCCTTGGGATTTACCCATACTGGGGTATTGAATCAGGCCCTTTGCACTACAGTGCCGTCCGGGCGTTTCCACAGCATCTGCTGATGGCGCTGCCGGCTGTCCTGCGCGGTCGTCCGGGTGTTTTCAACACGGCCGAAAATGGTTTTTACAGTCATAACGCCCATGAAATAAAGCTACACCTCGACAGCGGTTTCACACTGGATGGGCAGCTTTACACTCCCGAGAGTCGGGAGAAACCAACCATTGTGCGATATGGCGGCACGGCAGACTTCATACGGGTTCAATGATGAAAATCCCCATTCAATTAATAAACGCCATTGCCCGCAATTCCAGACAGACCGCTTCACCGGAAGTCAATGCACTGATAGATGAAATTCTGGAGCGCCACGGCGAGGCTGCTCAGGCTATCCTGTTTTATGGCTCCTGTCTGCGTTCGGGAGACGACCTCGATGGACTGGTGGATCTATATCTGCTGGTGGACGATTACCGCAGTGCATACAAGCGTTCCATACAGGCTGCTTTAAATGTGTTGTTGCCGCCCAATGTTTACTATCTGGAGAAGAATGTTGAGGGGCATGTCGTGCGAACCAAGTATGCTGTCCTGTCCATGGCGGATTTTCATAAAGGAACTTCCAGACGTTGGTTTCATTCTTATTTGTGGGGTCGTTTTTCCCAGCCGGCCGCCCTGCTGTTTGCGCGCAATGACGAGATAGCTCAACGCGTGTTCAAATGCTTTGCACAGGCCGTTTTAACTTTTGTCCGGCGTGTGCTGCCGAACGTCCCGCCCGAATTTACGGCACGGCAATTGTGGGGCCGGGGTCTGACGCTGTCATACGGCGCCGA
>RCNC010001869.1_pt1 | contig 14190 bp, 13 predicted proteins | sample 2041301 | NCBI WGS metagenome assembly RCNC01 (sample SAMN09708231, study PRJNA481090) | Marine sediment metagenome, whole genome shotgun sequencing project. | biome: marine sediment; feature: ocean; material: sediment; isolation source: Sewage treatment plant 13A marine sediment (STP13A) ... | reverse complement strand
CCGGTGAGACAGATACGGCTGCCAGGCCCGGCAATATTGACGATATTTTCAAACACGGCACGCACTCCCGTGGCCTCGAACAGCAGCGTACTACCCGGCATCGGCATCCCGAAAAATTCCGTGGTGCCATGCAACTCGACAAGCTTCTGCGCCAGCTGCGGGTCATCGCCGCGCAGGGCTACTGCGCCCATGGTTGTCGCCACCTGCAGACGCTGGTCAACAAGGTCTACCACGACGATATCCGTAAGGCCGCGATACCTGAGCACCTGTAACAGCGACAGCCCAATAGGTCCGGCTCCATAGATCACCGCCTTGTCACTCGCCTGGGCCGCGACCCTGTTGGCGCCGTGCTGGGCGACCGCCAGGGGTTCCACCAGGGCGCCGTATTCCTGCGGCAGCCCCGCTGGCAATTTCAAGGTACTGTCGGGATGGGTGGCGGCATTGCGCACCAGCAGGTAGGGCGAGAACCCGCCCTCGGTACCGCCGTTGCCGATACTGTTGCCACTGCTCATGGGCTGGACCACCACCCGGTCTCCGGCAACCACATGCGTCACATTGCGCCCGATCTCGTTCACCTCTCCCCACAATTCATGGCCCAGTGGCATGGGAACATCCGGCCCGGTCAGCCCACCCATAGCAACATAGCCCAGGTCAGAACCACAGATACCGCACTGGCGAACCTTGACCACCACGTCGTCATCACCACAGGCAGGTGGCTCAACACTGTCGAGGCGCAGGTCGTCTTTGCCGTGAATCCGGGCGAGGGGTATCCCTGTCATACTCTTTACCTCTGCTGGGGAATAAAGTGTGTTGTGCCCTGACCATAGGACCCGGCCCACCCAGCGGTCAACCGCCATGGCCGGAATATTGAACCGACCCCGTGCATTTGTGTCGGGTACTGGTTCGGGCAGGCATGCGCTGCCACACTGGGCACTGATCAAATTTGACGGAGTGGGCATGTCCGCGAACGATTCTGACCTGGAAGTCGACTGGCTGGTGGCGGGTGCTGGCGCCGCCGGCATGACCGGTGCCGTGGTAGCCAACCAGATGGGAGGCTCGGTACTGGTGGTGGAAAAAGAACCGGTTTACGGTGGCACCACCGCCAAATCCGGCGGTGTAATCTGGATTCCCGGTAACCACCGACAGCCTGAGGTACAGGTACAGGACAGCGTCGAGGAAGGCTACGCCTACCTCAAGGGCCTGATTGGTGACAGCGTCAGCGACGCCCGCATCAAGGCCTACGCACAGCGCGCGCAGGAGATGCTGCGCTTCATGATGCAGCACAGTCACGTGGACTACACCGCCCTGCCCGACTATATGGATTACTACGAAGACATCCCCGGCGCCAAGGAGGGTGGCCGCTCCATGGACAGTGCTCCTTTCAACATGCGCAAGCTCGGAGAGGCTGCAAAGACTATCCGTCTGGGACATTACGACGGCCTGCTGCTGCCGTTCAACATCACCGTGGTGGAAGGTCGGCGTTTGCAGGACATGGGCCCGGGCGCCTACCTGCTGGGCCTGCGACTGTTGCTGCGCTATCTGCTCGACGTTCCCGCCCGCCTGCAACGCCAGCGAGACAAGCGCCTGGCCCTGGGGCCGGCACTGGTTGCCCGGCTGCGCCGTTCGCTGCTGGACCGGGACATTCCGCTGTGGCTGGAATCACCCATACAAGAGCTGCTGCTGGAGAATGGCCGGGTTTGCGGCGCCCTGGTTGCGCACCAGGGCAGCACCCTGCGTGTTCACGCACGCCGGGGTGTACTGCTGGCCACGGGCGGCTTTTCCCATAACACCCCCATGCGCCAGCAGTACCAGCAGGCACCCACCGGTAGCGACTGGACGGCGGCCGCGCCCGGAGCAACAGGGGATGCCGTGACCATGGGCCAAAAAGTGGGTGCTGCTCTCGATTTCATGAAAAGCGCCTGGTGGTCCCCCACCTATACCATTCCCGACGGGCGGGTACTGGCACTGATTGCTGGAAAATCCAACCCCGGCTCGATTATGGTCAACCGGCAGGGCAAGCGTTTTGCCAATGAGGCGCAGCCTTATGAAGACCTGGTAAAAGCACAATATGCCAGCCACGCACAGGGGGAAGAGTCCATTCCCTGCTACCTGCTGTTTGACGCCAACTACAGGAAAAAGTACGCGATAGGCCACATCAAACCGGGCAAGGTAGAGAGTGATCGCAGCATTCCCCAGGCCAATTTTGACTCGGGCCTGCTAAGCAAAGCGCACAGCCTGCAGGAACTGGCCGCTAAGCTGGGCATGGATGGCGGCAATCTGGAGCAAACCGTGGCGGCGTTCAATGAGCACGCACGGCTGGGAGAAGACCCGCAATTCGGTCGCGGTGAGAGCAAGCACGACCGCTACTACGCGGACAAAAAAGTCGGGCCAAACCCTTCCCTTGGACCTGTGGATACGCCCCCCTATTACGCCCTGCGCTGTGAGCCGGGTGACCTGGATACCAAAGGTGGCTTACAGTGTGATGACAAGGGCCGGGTGCTGGCGACAGACGGCGCTGTTATCCCCGGGCTGTACGCTGCGGGAAATGCCAGCGCCGCAGCGATGGGCGACACCTACCCCGGCGCCGGCGCGACCATCGGTTCCGCTATGACCTTCGCCTATATCGCCGCCAGGCATGCTTTTGAAGAGACGGATGCAGGGAACAACTGACATGGACATGGACATGGAAATGGAAATGGGCAAACGCAAATACGCCTTTCTGGAAGCGGGACAGTACGCGCGTGGCTGGCACGTCGTGCTCTTTTCCCAGGAATTACAGGTCGGTGAAGTCAAAAAGCTGCACTACTTCGAACAGGACCTCGTTGCCTACCGCGGCGAATCCGGGCGGGTGGCGATCCTCGATGCACACTGTCCACACCTTGGCGCCAACCTGGCCAGTGGCGAAGGCCGCGTCCGCGGCGACAACATAGCCTGCCCCTTCCATGGCTGGACCTTTGACCCCAGTGGCCAGTGCGTGGAAATACCCTATGCCAATAGTATTCCGGATAAGGCAGTCAATGCACTGAAGGGCTGGCCGGTGCTGGAAAAAAACGGCTTCATCGCCCTGTGGTACGACCCGCAAAACAACGCGCCTGAAGACTACATGCCGGATATCCCGGAATGGAATACAGCGGGCTGGGGAGACTGGCAGTTTTATCGCTCACGCATCCGTGCCAAAGCCTGCGACGTTATCGAGAATATCGTGGACATTGCCCACTTTCCCCACGTGCATGGCGGCCTGGTGCAGTCCTTCGAAAACCGCTTCACCGAGCGGACGGTAACGCAACTGTCCACCGTCAAGCGCGACTCCAGCGCCAACATGATTATACCGCCCGGCGTGGTCTTCGATGTCGAGGATGCGCGCAATGAAGCCGGTGAAGAGGCCGACGCCTGGGGTGACGCTACCTATCACGGCCCGTCCATCATGTACTACTACACCGAGTCCACCAGTGACGAGATCAGTTTCAGGAGCTGGTGGGTCAATTGCCACACACCGGTGAACCAGGATGAACTGGATCTGTGCTCTGCGGTTATCGTCAGCAGCATGACCGACCAAGCACTGGAGGAAGAATTTGCCCAGCTATACCCGCAAATGGCGCATGTGGCATTTGGGCAGGATGTAGAAATCTGGAAAGACAAGGTCTACCGGGAAGACCCCATACTCTGCGACGGCGATGGCCCGATCAACAAGCTGCGGCGTTGGTATGAGCAGTTTTACCTGCCCTGAGTTACCGCTGACAGCTATCGGGGCCTCGCCACAGAGCTACTGATCAGGAAGCGGCTGTCTTGGTGCGCGGGGGGGGAGCCTTGGCCACAGCCATGCTCGGTTGACCGCTGATACCGGACTTTATCACGTCAATTTCATTACCAGACTTGAGGAAAGCCCTGGTCTGCTCTTCAATAGATGCTGAGGTTTCAACTGCTGCAGGTTGCTTCTTCTTGGAAGCTGCTCGCATAGCTTTGCGCGCCATAATTTAGCCTTATCGTTTGCGGGGGATTAACCGGTAATTATACACATATTCTGCTCCTGATGTCGAGAAATCACAGGGCCAGCGCGTAATCATCGCTGGCAAAGCCGCCCATTGTTTAGCTGAGCTTTGACTATGTTAGGCTGCCCCACATGTTGGCCTCCGCGCACGAATTCCTTCTCAACCAGCCGGTACTGGTGTTTTTCCTGGTGCTTGGTCTCGGTTACCTGATTGGCAATATCAAGGTATTTGGCATTGGCCTGGGCGCCGTGGGCGGGGTGTTAATCGCGGGGCTGGTCTTTGGGCACTTCGGGTTTACCATGTATGCCGGTTTGCAGAGCCTGGGTTTTGCACTGTTTATCTTTTGTGTCGGCTATCAGGCCGGGCCGCAATTCTTTGACGTACTGCTCACCAGTGGCTTGAAATTCCTGTCACTGGCGCTGGTGGTAGCCGGCACCGGGTTTGGCCTGGCGGTCAGCTTTGCAGCGATACTTGATCTCGCGCCCGGCATGGCCGCCGGGCTGCTCGGGGGAGCATTGACCACCACCCCGACACTGGCGGCGGCGCAGGATGCCGTTCGCTCGGGTCTGGTAACGGCGCCAGAAGGGATCAGTAACGAAGAAATACTGACTAATATAGGCGCTGGCTACGCCCTGACCTACCTGTTCGGCCTGATCGGCCTGATTCTCGTGATTCGCCTGCTCCCGCGGATCCTGCGCATCGACCTGCCTGCGGAAGCGGCCAAGCTCACGGGAGGTGGCGACCCGGAAGCAGGACCGGATCTGTCTGCTATAACTCGCAGGACGTATAGAATCACCGACACGGGACAGCTCGACAAAACCGTGATCGAGATTGAGCGGGGAGCGTTTGGCAAGATAATTTTCGCCGCGATCCGGCGCGATGGCGAAGAAGTCGACATCGATGAGGATACGCGGCTGCAGCAGGGTGATGAAGTGCTGATCGTGGGCCAGGTTGGCCACCTATTGGAAAGAGCACACCTGATAGCGCAGGAAATCCCCGATCCTGGCGGACTGGGCATACCGATGGTCACCCTGCAAGTGGTGATTGGGAAACCGGAAGTCATCGGGCGCCCCCTGTCTGAGATAAAACTTGCGGACCGCCTGGGCGTGCTCCCCATGGAGGTGCGTCGGCAACGCACGCAACTCCCACTGGACAATGAAATGGTACTGCACCGAGGTGATGTCATCACCTTCTATGGGCCTGAGTTTGCAGTAGAACGACTGGTACGCCAGGTTGGCCATGTTGAAAGAGCTGTTGATGATACTGACCTGTTCACCTTCGCCCTGGGTATCGCGGCGGGTATCGCTTTGGGAACCGTGTCTGTCAGCTTCGGCGCGGTAACCATTGGGCTAGGCATGGCGGGCGGACTCTTGCTCACCGGCCTGCTAATTGGTTTCCTGCGCTCAATCTGGCCTGTTTTCGGACGCGTTCCATCCGCGGCCCGCTGGGTACTGATGGAACTGGGGCTGCTGATATTCATGGCCGGAGTCGGCCTCAATGCCGGCGGAGGGATCGTCGAGGTTATCCAGTCCTCTGGACTGAAGTTGCTGGGTGCGGGAATCGTGGTGACGCTGGTGCCCACCCTGGCGGGCTATTTCTTCGGCTGCAAGATTCTCAAGCTTAATCCTGCGGAGGCGCTGGGCGGCGTAACTGGCTCCATGACATCCGGGGCGGCGCTCAGTGTGGTGACCGATGTGGCGAAGAGCAATGCACCGGCACTGGGTTATACCGGCGCTTACGCCTTTGCTAATGTCATCCTTACGCTTGCCGGTACGTTGATAATGCTTATATAGGCGTTTTTTCAGGGTCGAATGGCACTTGGCTATCGAGCGCTGAACCCGCTGTCTGGTATGCAAGGTCCACTTGCGGTTCGAACTACAGGCCCTTAAGTGGACCTTCCATACCAGACAGCTATTCCGTGGCCACCCAAATACTGCGAGCCTCCCCACCCGTATACTGCGATATAGGCTGGCGAGATACCACGCACATTACAGAATGCAGGCACATCCAGGAAACCAGGTTCAGCACTAACGGTCCTGATACACCGGCTTTCGTTTCTGGAAAAAAGCCAGCCCCGCTTCCTGCGCGTCCTCGGTCAAGGCCAGTAGTGACTGGTGACGGTCTTCCACCGCCATCGCCGCTTCCAGGCTGGCCGCATCCACACTCACATTGAGGGCATCCTTGGTGAGCCGCAGACCCATAGGTGAGGTCAACAGCATCTCATCGACAAAGGCTTGCGCGGCCTGTTCCAATTCATCATCGGGCACCACCTCCGACACCAGGTTGACGGCCAGGGCTCTTGGGGCATGGATAAAACGCCCGGTCATCAGCAGTTCGGAGGCTATTGAGGTACCGACCAGTCGAGGCAGGAAATAGCTACTGCCCATGTCGCAACCGGTGAGGCCGATCTTGATATAGGCGGCATTCATTTTGGCGCTCTCCCCCGCTATGCGAATATCCGAGGCCAGCGCCAGGCTAAAACCACCACCACAGGCAGCGCCGCGCACCAGCGTAATGATGGGCTGGGGACATTTGCGCATGGCCAGGTAAATACGGGCGATGCGGCGCTGCAGCGTCCATACGGTGCGCGGGTTGCGTTCCGATTCAGCAAAGGCATCCCCGGCGAGATCAAGACCCGCGCAAAAGTGCTTGCCGTTGGACTTCAGCACCACAATGCGGATCTCTTCACGCTCCCGCAGTTGCTCAAAGTACGTCACCAGGTCAGCCACCAGGCCTGCGTTAAGTGCATTGCCCGCCTCGGGTCGATTCAGTGTGACCCATTCCACGTCATCTCGTCTTTCAACCAACAGCGCCTGCTGTGCGTCCAAGGGAATACTCCTTTGTGGTTTAGCCCACTAGTGGATAAGCATGATACCGCCCCAATCGACTTTTATGACAAGGGGCAAAGGATTAGTATGCCACTGACACCCACAGAGGATGGAATATCTTGAACAGCTATCGCGAGGGCTGGGAAGTCCTGTTGCAGCAATTAGAACAACGCACTGCCTTCGCCGAGGCCATGGGTGGGCCGGAAAAAGTGGACAAACAGCGCGAGCGGGGCCGGCTCACGGCCAGGGAGCGCATTGCTGCCCTGTGTGACGAGGGCAGTTTCAACGAGTACGGTGCCCTCGCCGGCGGCAACCACCCGGGCGGAGAAGTTGCCCTGGCCGCAGACGCCCTGGTGGGTGGCACCGGCCGCATTGGTGAGCGCACCAGCGTGATCATTGCCGAGGACTTCACTGTAAAAGGGGGCTCGATAGGTCACCCGAATGCGGCCAAACGCACCCGCCTGGTGCGCCTGGCGCTGGAGCAACGAATTCCCCTGGTACTCATGCTGGATGGCGCTGGTGAACGCGCCAGCAACCAGGGCGAGCGCTATCCCAACAGCCCGAATGACTTGCAACTGGTGGCGGACCTGCAGGGGCTGGTGCCGGTGGTAACACTGGTGCTGGGAACATCCGCCGGGCACGGCGCCCTTACCGGCATGTTCGCAGACCTCATTATCATGGCGGCAGGCTCCGCCATGTTTTCTGCCGGGCCGCCGCTGGTGCACGCTGCCCTGGGTATTGAAGCGACTCCCGAAGAACTGGGCGGAGCCCTGATGCACACCAGTGAAAGCGGTGTCGCTCACAACCTGGGAAAAACCGAGGCGGAATGTTTTGCCATGGTGCGCTACTTTCTCTCAATGCTGCCGCTACGCGCTGGCGACCCCTTGCCTGAAAATCGACAGCACAGCGCTGCAGCCGCGCGCACCGTCGACGCTCTGCTGGATATCATTCCGCCGCAGGCCAACCAGGCCTACGATATGCGCCAGGTCCTGCACAGCGTGGTCGATTCACAAAGCCTGTTTGAACTGCAGCCCGATTACGGACGCAACATGATTACCGCGCTGGCCCGCATAGGCGGCATACCCTGCCTGTTGATCGCGAACCAGCCCAGCGTGCAAGCAGGGGCCATTACCCGCGACGCGGCAGAAAAAGCTACCCATTTTATTACCATGGCCAATAATTTCGGCCTCCCCCTGGTCAGTTTGCTGGACAATCCCGGTGTGATGCCGGGTCCCGCGGCGGAAAAATCCGGGGTACTCAAGGCCGCCGGACACATGTTCTCGGCCCAGCGCCGCTATCGCGGCAAGAAAATCGTGGTGACTCTGCGCAAGGCATTCGGTTTCGGCAGTTCGGTCATGGGCATGAACCCCTGGGACCACCAGACCATTAGCCTGGCCCTACCCTCGGTCAGCCTTGGGGGCGTGCCGGCCATTGGCGGCGCTGCAGCTGCACGCGCCAACGAGGAAGAAGCGCAGCACATGAAGGACGCTCAATCAGGTGCCTGGGCAGCGGCGGACACAATGGCCTTTGACAAAGTGATACCACCGTCAGACTTGCGCAACGAAATCATTCAGGCGCTGCACAGTTAGCGGCACGGGCCTATTTGCGTATATTTTTCACCCGGCGGCGAGAGTGCTCCATTAATGCCCAGAGGATATTACTGGAACTGACCTGCCCCACCAGCTTGCCATCCTCCACCACCGGACGCCGGCGCTGGCGACTGGACAACATGGATTGCGCCACCTCCACAATGCTATCGGTTGGTGTGCAGGTAGTCAGGTCACCCACCATCGCATCAGCCACCAGCACATGATCCGGGTCGCCATCGTTGTAGACAGCCGTAAGTATCGCACCGATGCAATCCAGCTCGGAAAGGATTCCCACGGCACACCCCATATCATCGGTGACTGTCAGGCCGGTCAGCTTGTTCTCCACAATGATATCTATGGCTTCCACGAGATTTGCATCTCGCTTGATGGTGAGGGGATTGTGATGCATACAATCCTTGACGGTCGATGGCTGTGGCATATTTCGGCTTCCTGTTGGACTTTAGTAGAGTGGCTAACGGGCCGCTATCTCCCCGCAGGGCAAAGCAGTTGCTAAGGAAAGTATAGACAGTACCCCCCCAAGGGGCACGCCAGCACCCATTAATTCTATGACTATTAGTGACAAAGTTACAATTTCATGCCAACATCCGTGGCTGTTTGGGGACTATCCGGATTAAACGTGACTATCGCGAAAATTTCACAGAAATTATTGGTTGGCGTGTGTGGATTACTGCTATCGACAATCACCTTTGCCGCCGTAGAAAACTACGGCTACCCGATCACCGACCGCTTTGTCGCCACGGTAGTGGGAACGCCAGTAGAATTTGAGGCGGACCTGCCGAAAAAAATTCCATTTAAAAAGCGGCACATCAGCATTTTCCCGGACCGTGTCCCTCCCGATGTGCTGTGGTACGGCGAGGAAATGATTTACTCGGTGGCGCTGCAGAAGCAGGAAGCCCCCCTGATATTCCTGATCGCCGGCACTGGTGCCGCTCACAATGGGGCCAAGAACTACAACATGGCCAGGGCGTTTTACCAGGCCGGCTTCCACGTTGTCTCCATTTCATCCCCGACCTATCCCAATTTTGTCATCTCGGCTTCCAAGACCGGCGTAGTCGGCCACGCAGAAAAAGACGCCGAAGACCTGTACCGGGTTATGGAGATGATCTGGGCCGAGCTGGATGAGAAAATCGACGCCAGCTCCTTTAACGTCACCGGCTACAGTCTTGGCGGGTTCAACGCCGCCTTTGTTGCAAAACTGGACGAGGAACGCGGCTCCTTCAACTTCGACAAGGTATTACTGATCAACCCGCCCGTGTCAATTTACAACTCCATCTCCCAGCTGGACCGGATGATCGAGAACCTTCCTGGCGGCGTAGATAATTTCGGCACTTTCTTCGACAAGCTAGTGAAGGCATTCACCGATATTTACAAAGAATCCAACGACGCAATCGGAGCCGACTTTCTCTATAAAGCCTATGAGGCCCTGGACCTGAAGGATGAGCAGCTGGCGGCCCTTATCGGCACCTCCTTCCGTCTCTCTTCAGGCTCGCTGGTATTCACCTCAGATGTCATGTCTGACTTTGGCTACATCAAACCCAAGGGATTGGTACTGGACCGCTATAGCGATCTCACAGAATACATGGAGGTCTCCAGCCGACTGGGCTTTACCGACTATTACCACCGGTTCTTCTACCCCTATTATCGGGAGGAATATCCCGATAAAACCCGTGACGAATTTATTTCCGAGATCAGCCTGGCCAAAATCGAGGACTACCTGCGCAACTCCCCGAAAATATTCGTAATGCACAATGTTGACGACGTTATCCTGCAACCGGGCGAAATCGACTTCTTCAGTGAGGTATTTGGTGACCGCGCGACAATCTACCCCCACGGAGGTCATTGCGGCAATATGAATTACCGCGACAACGTGGCGCACATGGTTAACACCTTCACTACTGGGGGGGCACAGTAATGAAGCAGTCAATCCTGCGCATTTCGACCCTCGCCCTGGCGCTATTCGTAACCGCCTGCAGCAGCGGGCCACAGCCGCAACCACAACCGCAGCAATATGCAGAACCGGTTTTCTCCGCCGAGCGCTTGCTACCGAAGGATCACCAGGATGTGGCCGACACCTACGACCCGTGGCAGGGCATGAACAAGCGTATTTACAACTTTAACTACCATTTTGACCAGAAGGTTTTCCTGCCTGTGGTCCGTGGCTACAAGTGGGTACTACCTCAGTTTGCGCGCACCGGCGTACATAACTTTTTCGGCAACTTCAAGGATGTGACCACCATGGTCAACTCCGTTCTCCAGCTCAGCCCGGAAAAGTTTTTTAATAGCACCGGGCGCGTAGTGGTCAACAGCACCTTCGGTATTTTTGGTTTGTTCGATGTGGCCTCTGTTATGGACATCCCGCGTCCCCAGGAGGACTTTGGCCAGACCTTGGGTCACTGGGGCGTAGGCCAGGGGCCATATGTTGTCATCCCCTTTCTCGGCCCCTCGAATCTGCGCGACGGCCTGGGCATGATACCCGACCTGTATCTCCAGAGTGTTGTGCGTAAGGAAGTGCTATCCGAACCCCTGCGTAGCCCCGGCGGCCTGGTGTTACTCAACGCTGTAGACCTCAGGGCCAATACATCATTCCGTTATTATGAAACGGGATCCGCCTATGAATATCGAATGGTACGCTGGCTGTATTCCACCAAGCGCGACCTTGACGTAGCCAAGTAACGGGGACCACTGTGATCCGGCATCTAATTCTGACGTGTATTTTCATTGCCCTGCCGCTTGTCGCGGGGGCGCAAACACCTGAACCCATCACCATTGGCACCACCCAGGCGCTCACCGGCCACTATAAGGAATTTGGCATCGAGCAACTGCGCGGGCTGCAAATGTGGGTGTCCGACGTGAATTCAAGGGGCGCCCTACTCGGACGCCCTGTCAAATTGGTGCATTACGATGACGGCTCCCGGGACGCCGGCACCGTGGCAGGTTTCACCAAGCTGATTGAAGAGGACAAGGTCGACTTACTGGTTGGCCCCTACTCCTCATCACTCACCCTGGAGGCCAGCCTGGTGGCAGAAAAGTACGACATCCCCATGGTCGCCACCGCGGCATCCGCCGAAGAGATATGGAGCCGGGGACTGAAAAACATATTCGGTACAGACACCCCGGCCGCCAGTTACATGGAGGGCATATCTGTCGCGCGAGATGCAGGGGCCAAGACCGCTGCACTGATATATGCCAAGACAGAATTCGGCACTGAAGTCGCCGAAGGTGTGCGACGTAATGCACAGAAAAGCGGGATAAAGTTTCTTCTGGACCAGGGGTACGCGCCGGAACAACGGGACTTCTCTGCCATCGCCAAGCAGCTGGCCCAGCTGGACGCAGACGTCGTGATGGGCATCTCCTACCTGGAAGACTCCATCGAGATCGTTCGCGCCCTGAAGCGCGCAAACGTAAAACCGAGAATGCTGGCCTTCACTGTTGGCCCCGCCCTGCATGAATTTGGCGAGGCCCTGGGAGACGACGCAGACGGCGTTGCAGGCGTCGTTCAGTGGTTGCGCAGTGTGCCGGAACCGGGCGCCCAGGATTTCGCCTACCGCTACAGGCAGACCTACGGTGAAAACCCCGGGGTCCATGCCGTTATTGGCTACAGCGCCGGGCAGGTGCTGGAAGCCGCTGTGAGGCTTGCTGGCACCACTAATCACGACGCGGTACGCGAGCAGCTGCGAACCATGTACTTCCGCTCACTGATGGGCAAGTACAAGGTCAGCGAAACCGGTCGCCAGGAAGGCAAGCGCAACTACGTCCTGCAATGGCAGGATGACGACCGCCGTCTCATTGCTCCAGAGCAAGTTGCCGAGCGCACACTGATTTATCCCATGCCCTGACGTTCGGGCTGCTACTCTCCAGCCGCGCGCCCACATCCGGGCGTCCACCGCCGCTAGAACCAAACTTACCCGTTTACCGGGGCTTAAAGGCCACCGCTTGGCTGGCGATGAGTTGTTCAAATCGACGCCACTTGCGTTTTATCTTCTGGCGGGCAAGCAACCCGCTGTAATTGGAGAGCGGCAAAAAATCTGAATTGCCGACATTGTCCACGATCACCAATCTGCCCGCTCCCTCTCCCCTGCGCTGATAGACGATGTTCTTGGGCTTCAGCGTCATGGTTACAATGCGGTTTTCCAGCAGGTAGGCCCGCAATTCTGCCAGCGCATCGCCAATCTGTTGTTCGAATTGCAGGGTGAGGTCTGCTGACTCCAAATAATGGCCAAGCGGGAGTGAAACCGCGCCATCCACGTCTCGAACCAAATCGAAAACTGCTCCAGTACCGCGATTGGTCTCCACCAATCCGTGAAAGCGGGTCAGCAACTCCCAGGAAATGCCCCGGCGAGCCAACTGCCCGTAATACTTCGCCTCGCGCTGATTCTCATCGCTGTTGCCCGCGACCACGATTTTTACGCACAGCGAGGGGTCATTGGGGTGCTCAAAGCACTCCCGGTGCAGCCCCTTTCCGATGAGAGTAGATGAACCCAGATCTAGCATATTGATTAGTCGCTGAAAATCACCATGGGATGATAACGCAGGAGGACGCTGCAGAGACAATCGTTGATCGTCCGCCGCGGGCAATGGCCACGCCTAATTCCGCGGCAGTCCCTGGGTCAGCAGCGATATCCTGATGAGCCTGGGGTGTTTGAGCAGGTCGCGCCCGAAGCCGAGGCCACTCCGGATACCAATGGCGAACCGGCGCGTAATCAAGATGTACGCACAGACATCCTCTCAGTCAATGCGTTGGAGCTGGAAAATATCCATATCAGTTTTCGTGACCAGGGCGAGGAGCCCCTGGTATTTGCTATGGAGAGTGCCCGGGGTAGTGCTCCACTGGGTGAGCCAATGGAGCTATCCATGCTGGGCATTCTGCTGGAAGAGCCGTTCACGCTGAAAGTCAAAGCAGACTCACTGGGCGATTTCCTGGCGATGACGCGCTCGCGATTGGGTATGCGCCTGGAGAACGGCCTGATGACGGCGGAGCAGCTGGCGGTCCGGGGGAAATTCGATGACTTTAGAATCGGCATGAAGACAGGTGTCCTGTCACTCGGCACCACCGCGACCAAATTTGTGATCAGTCCGATTACCACGCCCTTCAAGCGCCTGTTCAAGGAAGACCTGCCCGAGGATGGTGCACTGCCGCGCAGTACGTTGCTGAGCGAGGTATGACGGATGACCGTGGCCGCTTCAGGGAAGTCTTCTGTGCCGTGTTAGAGGAACGTGGCAGCACTCTGCCCGACTTTCGAACCTGTGACGAGGCGCTGACCAGTGATGGGATGAGGAAGGCGCGACTGGCGCACCGGTTGCACTGGGCAACAGCACATCGAATTTCCTAGCACTGCTGGTGCCGGGGCTTGGCTGGGAGTGTTTTGCCGAGTGGTTGGACTACAAGGGCGCGGCACCGAACCATGTTGCGCAGTTCGGGTATGAGATGCGACTGGTGCCAGTGGACGGGCTATCCGGCACAGAAAACAATGCTGCCCAGATTCGGGACTACATCGGGGCTTTACCCGCCGAGGATGCCGAACGGCCAATCATCCTGCTGGGCTATTCCAAGGGGACACCGGATATTCTTACCGCCCTGGTGACCTATCCGCAGTTGCAGGAGCGAGTGGTGGCGGTAGTCAGCCTGGCTGGAGCGGTAGCTGGGTCGCCGCTGGCTGACGATGCATCACAGGGAACGGCCAATATCCTGGTGCATGTGCCTGGATCGGAGTGCGACAAGGGAGATAGCGGTGCAGTGAGCAGCCTGAAGACTGATGTCCGTCG
>RCNC010001866.1_pt1 | contig 14208 bp, 10 predicted proteins | sample 2041301 | NCBI WGS metagenome assembly RCNC01 (sample SAMN09708231, study PRJNA481090) | Marine sediment metagenome, whole genome shotgun sequencing project. | biome: marine sediment; feature: ocean; material: sediment; isolation source: Sewage treatment plant 13A marine sediment (STP13A) ... | reverse complement strand
AGCAAGCCGGTTATTTTTCCGTCAGGCGCCGTGAAACTGACACCACGAACGGCGTGTACCTTGCCAAAGGACTTATGAATTCCGTCGACCGTGATCATGGGTTCGGCCCCGAAAAGTCCAGAAAGAAGGGCATCACGAAGCTGCGCCCCATGCATTCGGTATCAAGGTTCGACGGATCGGCCGTTTCGACAAAGGCGGCGACAATCTGCGGCGTGCAACCGACGGCGATTTGTCCGTGCCCCTGATTCTCGCCGATAAGGTGCGTGGCGTTTGTGAGATCGACAGCAGCCAAGTCAGCGTAGTGAGGCGGCGTGATCGGATCAGCATCGCCGGACAACAATAGAAATGGCAGGTCCGTCTTGAGCGGCACCTTGAACTCATCGTCGATGGGTCCGCTTGGCCAGACTGAACAAATGGCCTCAAGGGCATCCATCTGAAAGTTACCCATATAGCTCGCTTCGATGGCATCAAAGTCGATGGTGACCTTGTCGTAAAAGGGTACATCCTCAGTACACATCACTGAGTTGTGCATACCGAGCGACAAAGAATCCATCATGGCGATCATCGTCATCATGAACTGGCCGCCGATTGGCACGTAGTTGCCCTTGCCGGCTTCGTCGATAAGGAGCGGTAGCAAAGAAATCGACAATGGACTGTAGGCCATTAAGCGCACGGCGGCAGAGAACTCACCGATACCGAAATCAACGGCCTCCAGCCTACCCGTACTCGGGTGCGGAACTTCAATAGAGACCGGCGCCTCGCGAAGCTGTGCGACGACGCGTGCGAAGTCCTCACTAACGGTCGGGAAGCGCGCGCTGCAGGCCGTGCTCTCGGCGCAACGCCCAAGAATTTTGTCGACCGCTTTCTGGCTTTCCGGTGCAATCTCGGGACCCAATGAAATCGTCGGTGGCACAACACCATCGATGATCACTGTACGAGTCGACTCGGGATAGCGGCGGGCAAAATGCTGCGCGACGCGAGTGCCGTAGGAAATGCCGTACAAATTAAGCGTTGGGTAACCCAGCGCTTCGCGAACCGCCTCCATATCTGTGACGGCAACGCTGGTTGTAAAGAACCGCGTATCGTGCGGCAGCTCATCGAGACAAAGGCGGGTGTACTCAATCGTTTGCTCAGTTGAATACTCGCCCTCGACCAGGTCATCGTCGAACTCACAGTCCATGGTGGACGACTCACCTGTACCGCGTTGGTCGATCAATAGAATGTCGCGATTGCGCCGCACATCTTCGAACGCGCCCGAGTAGGCCGCGTAGAACTGAACGGACCCTTGTCCCGGGCCGCCGGCGATCGGCACCAACGGGTCAGGTTCGGGCGTCAGGTTCAGGGCCGGCACGACCGCTACCCGCAACTCAATTTCGCCTTCTACCTCGCCGGACGGGTCGAGCGGCCGAACCATGGTGCCGCAGCGGGCCGCCATGCTAGGCGCACCGGGTCCGGCGCTGATTCGACAGCCCTCCAGCTCGAGGGTTTGAGCGAAGGAGTGGCCAGCGCCAAAAAGGGCAACCAGCAGAACAGCTAAGATTCTGAGCATATTGGACTCTGAGCGCAAAACAGCGCGCCATCTTGGACAAAGGCCCTCAAATAGTAAAGTTTCTACAGTAGCGATACTGGCAACGATACTGGCCAGAGACTAGAATGCGCCACCCCAGAGAGGACCGAAACCGGTCAATTATTAAGCAACTATGAAAGAAGCGTTTGACGTCATTGTGATTGGCGGCGGTCACGCCGGAACGGAAGCCTGCCTGGCGGCCGCACGGGCGGGCGTGCGAACGCTCCTCGTTACCCACAACGTCAAGACCTTGGGCCAGATGAGCTGCAACCCGGCCATTGGCGGAATAGGTAAGGGCCACCTGACGAAAGAAATCGATGCTCTTGGCGGTGCGATGGCGAAAGCGATCGACCGCGCCGGCATTCAATTTCGAATTCTGAACGCCAGCAAGGGTCCGGCCGTACGTGCAACCCGGGCACAGGCGGATCGCGAACTGTATCGAGGTGTCATTCAGGACGTGATCCGAAACCAGGCCAACCTGACGGTCGTAGAAGCATCGGTGGACGATCTGATTCTCGACAATGACCGAGTTGCGGGCGTGGTTACCGACAAAGGGTCCAGTTACCTTTCGCGCGCGGTGGTGCTCACGGCTGGCACGTTCCTGGCCGGACGCATACTCATTGGTAAGACCGAAAAAGCGGGTGGTCGCGTCGGCGATGCACCGTCGACCAGTCTGGCGGAGAAACTTCGTGAGCTGCCGTTCAATGTCGCAAGGCTGAAAACCGGCACGCCGCCGCGACTCGATGGCAGCACACTTAATTATGAATTGATGCTGGAGCAACCGGGCGATGAGCCGACACCGGTGTTTTCGTTTCTCGGTGAGCGTCGCCAGCACCCGCAACAGATCTCCTGTCATATCACGAACACGACCGAGGAGACGCACGACATTATTCGCGGCGCACTCGACCAGTCGCCGATGTATTCCGGGATGATTGAGGGCGTCGGACCGCGCTACTGTCCGTCCGTCGAAGACAAGGTTGTTCGGTTTGCGGACAAAGCTTCGCACCAGATCTTCGTTGAACCTGAAGGCCTGACAACCAGCGTCGTTTATCCGAACGGAATTTCGACCAGCCTGCCACATGACGTGCAGGTGAAATTCGTGCGCTCGATTACCGGTTTCGAAAAAGCCGAGATAACACAATCCGGCTACGCGATTGAGTACGACTATTTCGATCCGCGCGACCTGAAGCCGACGCTCGAAACAAAGCACGTCGAAGGCCTGTATTTCGCCGGACAGATCAACGGCACGACAGGTTATGAGGAGGCGGGCGCACAAGGCCTGCTCGCCGGCATTAACGCGGCACGACAGTCACGCGGCGAAGAGGGCTGGTTCCCGCAACGACACGAAGCCTACATCGGCGTGCTCGTCGACGACCTCATCACGCGGGGCGTGAGTGAGCCGTATCGTATGTTTACGAGCCGCGCCGAATATCGCCTGACGTTACGAGAAGACAACGCGGACTTGCGGCTTACACCGAAAGGTCGCGAATTGGGTCTCGTCGACGACGAGCGCTGGGAAACCTACAACGCTAAATACGAAGCGGTTGCGAAAGAGAAGGCGCGCTTCGATAGCATCTTCGTCAAGTCGGCGGATGCGACCGCGGCCAAGATGCTTAAACGACCCGAGCTTAAATACCGGGACGTGGTCGCGCTGCCCGAGGTGGGCGAAGCAGACCTTGCGGCACTCGCGAACGACGAACAGCGCGAACAGGTTGGATTGCAATTGGAAGTGCAAGCAAAGTACTCGGGCTATATCGACCGGCAGGAACGCGAGATCGCGAAGCACGCGAAGCAGGAGTCGCTGCGACTTCCGGAGGACATGGACTACGTGTCTGTTCGCGGCTTATCAAATGAAGCGCGCCAAAGGCTCGTCGCCGCGCGCCCGACAACACTCGGTCAGGCATCGCGGCTCGAGGGCATGACGCCCTCTGCGATTTCACTCTTGTTGGTTCACATTAAGAAGCGGCAGCTGAAAAAAAGCGCTTGAGACCCCGGTGCTTGCAAGCGATTTGACGGGCGTCGGCGCCGTACGCAAAAAGCCCCGCATATGCGGTATCCTTCGGGGCATGAAACTGACACAAACTTTGTTGCTGTTACTGGCGTTGACCGCAATTTCTGCCTGCGGTGACTCCGCTGAGTCCGGCGCTTCGTCCTCGGTGCTCAACAGGGGCATTGTTGTCGATCCGGAAACGCTGGATGCTCACAAAGCACGCACCAATCAGGCGGCAGACGTGTTGCGCGATATCGGCGAGGGTCTGGTCAGTTATTCAGCGAACGGCGAGCTCGTCGCGGGCGTTGCCAAAAGCTGGACGGCCAGCGATGACGGACTGACTTACCGGTTCAACCTGCGCCATGAAGCGAGGTGGTCCAACGGCGATCCGGTAACGGCCGGGGACTTCGTGTTCGCGTTCGAGCGACTCGCCGATCCGGATACCGCCGCATTCTATGCTCAGTTCTTGGGGGACATCGCCGGGGTTGAGGCTGTCGATGACTGGACGCTGCTCATTCAGCTGGGGCGGCCGACGCCCTACCTCGTGAAGCTGCTAACGCACCCGGCGACCTTTCCCTTGCACCCGGGATCGCTCGCAAAGCACGGCGACCGATTCGCCAGGCCCGGAAACCTGGTGTCAAACGGAGCCTACGAGCTAACCGAGTGGGTGCCAGGGTCGGTGCTGACACTAAAAAGAAACCCCTTCTACTGGAATGATGCCAACACGAGCATCGATGAGGTTCGTCATCACGTTATCACGGAGGACACGACCGAACTGGCTCGTTACCGCGCCGGCGAAATTGACATTACCGGCACGGTGCCGCCGGACCGCTTCAAGCAACTGCAAGAGGAGCACGGTGACCAGCTCCATGTGTCGCCGAGGCTTGGTGTTTATTACTACGGTTACAACCTCTCGAAGCCGATGTTTAAGGACAGCCCGGAGCTACGACAGGCCTTGTCGATGGCGATTGATCGCGAATTGCTCGTGGAAAAAGTGACGGGCCGCGGTGAGGCGCCGGCCTACAGCTGGGTGCCGCCGGGCATTGATAATTATTCGGCGACGAAATTCAGCTACGCAGAGCTGACGCAAGAGAAGCGCAATCAGATCGCGCGGAGCCTATACATGGAGGCGGGGTACAGCGACGAAAACCCGCTGCAATTCGAGCTGCGATACAACACGTCGGATACTCAGAGGCGCATTGCATTGGCTATTCAGTCGATGTGGCAGGACGTACTGGGTGCAGAGGCGACGCTCGTCAATGAAGAGTTTCAGGTATTACTGGCTAATATCCAGGAAAAGGATGTCACCGAGGTTTTTCGCCTGAGCTGGACCGGCGACTATAACGACGCACACACTTTCCTTAGCATTCTGCAGTCGGGCAACGGTGCGAACTCACCCGGCTACGTGAGTGACGAATACGATTCATTGTTTCAGCGCGCCGGAGAGCAAATTGACCTGGATCGCCGCCGCCTGTATCTCGAAGAAGCCGAGCGAGTGATGTTGGCGGATCACCCGGTAATCCCCATTTACTTCTACGTCAGCACGCACCTCGTGAGTCCGCGGGTCGAAGGCTGGGGCGACAACGTTCATGATTATCATTACTCTCAGCACCTGAGTCTAAAAGCGGCCGAATAGCCGCGCAGGGAAGAACGCTTGCTGCGATACACGTTGCTCCGTCTGCTGGGGGCAATACCAACGCTGTTGTTGGTGATCACCCTGGCCTTTCTCATGGTGCATGCTGCGCCGGGTGGCCCGTTTGACGATGAGAGAGTGCTGCCAGCCGAAGTTGCCGCCAACATTCAGGTGGCGTATCACCTCGACGAACCCTTACCAAAGCAATTTGGTCGCTACCTGTCCGGCCTGATTCGCGGCGACCTCGGTCCGTCTTATCGCTATCGCGACTACACCGTCGCCGAACTTATCGGCAGCGGTTTTCCGGTGTCACTCCGGATTGGCGTTCTGGCTATTTTGCTCGCGCTGCTTCTCGGCGTTAGCGCCGGCACAGTAGCCGCATTACGGCAGGGGTCCATGTTGGATCGTGTTGTCATGTCATTTGCGATGACGGGTATATCCATTCCCGTTTTCGTCATAGCGCCGGTCCTCGTGCTGTTGCTGGCGGTGAAGCTGCACTGGTTGCCCGCCGGCTGGAGCGGCGCGACGGGTATGGCGAAGTATGTTTTGCCGGTGATTACTTTGGCGTTGCCGCAGATTGCGTACATTGCCCGCCTGACACGAGCGAGCATGATCGATGTGCTCAGCCGAGACTTCATTCGCACGGCCCGAGCACAGGGGCTCGGAACAAAAACGATTCTTCGAGTGCATGCGCTCAAGCCCGCCATGTTACCGGTGCTGTCGTACATGGGCCCGGCCATTGCCGCGGTGTTGACCGGATCGGTGATTGTCGAAGAGGTGTTCGGCATACCGGGCCTTGGCCAGTTTTTTGTGCGCGGGGCGCTCAATCGTGATTATACCCTCGTTCTTGGCATCGTCATTTTCTACGCGACGTTGATCATTTCGCTGAACCTGCTCGTCGACATTCTGTACGGCGTCATTGATCCAAGGGTGCGACAACGATGAAAAAGAGCGGTGGAATATTGCTCTTTGTTCTCGTGCTGGCGATTGTCGCGCCGTGGTTGAGCCCACACGAATACCAGAGCACCAACTTCGACGCGATTCTTCAACCACCCGGTTTTGCCGGCATGCACTGGTTTGGCACCGATGAGCTTGGGCGCGACCTGTTCGTGCGAACGATGCTCGGTATTCGCATTACATTGCTTGTCGCCGTCGTCGCGAGCCTGGTGAGTCTGGTCATTGGCGTAAGCTATGGCGCGGTTGCGGGCTATGTTGGCGGTCGAGTGGACGCCGTCATGATGCGCCTGGTCGACACGCTGTACGCGCTGCCATTTATTTTCTTCGTGATCCTGTTGATGGTCGTGTTCGAAAGAAGCTTCCTGCTGATCTTTGTCGCTATCGGCGCAATCAACTGGCTCGACATGGCGCGCATCGTTCGTGGGCAGACGCTCAGCCTTCGTGAGCGAGACTTTATCGATGCCGCCAGGCTGACCGGCGTCAGCACGGCCAGAATAATTTTTCGACACATAGCGCCAAACCTGCTTGGCATTGTTGTGGTTTACGTCACATTGACGATTCCGCAGGCCATTCTGGTCGAGTCGTTCCTGAGCTTTCTTGGCCTCGGCGTTCAGGAGCCGCAAACCTCACTTGGCGCGCTCGTTGACGCGGGCGTGAAACAGATGGAAGGCGCATCATGGATGTTGCTGATCCCCGCGGTGCTGCTCGCGCTCATCCTGATGAGCTTCAACTTTCTGGGCGATGCACTGCGCGACTTCTTTGATGCGAGACAGTCGAAGTGAGCCTGCTCGAGGTCAAAGGGCTGTCGGTTCACTATGGTGATAACGCCGTTGTGGATGCCGTGACCTTTTCCGTAAACAGCGGCGAGTCGGTCGGCATTGTTGGCGAGTCCGGATCTGGCAAGTCGCAAACGGCGCTGTCGCTACTCGGCCTGCTGCCAGCGGAGGCGACAGTCTCTGGCAGTATATTGTTTGATGGCAAAGAGCTGGCGAACAGGGGCGAGCGCGAGCTCAATCAGGTCAGGGCGACGCGCATTGCCATGGTGTTCCAGGACCCCATGCAGGCGCTGAACCCGTACTTGCGAATTGGCAAGCAGTTGCGGCAAATAGTGTTGCGGCACGAGCTCGCCACTGCCAACGTAGCGGATGCGAAGGTCGTAGATATGTTGCGTCGTGTGGGACTACCCGACCCGGAGCGTCAGTTTCGAGCCTTCCCGCACGAGTTGTCAGGCGGCATGCGACAACGCGTCATGATCGCTTCCGCCCTCATCGGCGAGCCAGACCTCCTGATCGCGGATGAACCAACAACCGCACTCGACGTTACGGTGCAGGCGCAGATTCTTGATCTTCTCGAAGCGCTGCGCGATGACACCGCGCTGCTGCTGATAACGCACGACCTCGGAATTGTCGCTGGCCGTTGCGAGCGACTGCTGGTGTTTGATAAGGGCAAGCTGGTTGAGTCGGGAGCGACGACCTCGATATTTACTTCACCCGAGAACGCGCACACGAAAAAACTACTGAAGGCGGCGCTGCGAATCGATCGCGGCGAGATGCTGAAACCCGCAAACGGCAAAACCTTGCTCGCGTTGGAGGGCGCGTCGGTAAGTTATAGCGATGCGACCCGCGATCAGCTGGTTGCCGTCACCGATGTGAGCCTGTCGATCCGCGAGGCGGAAACGCTGGCGATCGTTGGCGAGTCGGGTTCGGGCAAGTCGAGCCTAGTACGAGCAGTGCTCGGGCTGATTCCGATGCGGGCCGGACGGGTCGTATATGCGGGCAAGTCGCTTGAGGGGTCCGTGCAATCGCGAGCCGCGTCGCAACGGCGAGATTTGCAGCTCGTGTTTCAGGATCCGGCAAGCGCGCTGAACCCACAAATGCGAGTACGGACAATCGTTGGTGAGCCTTTGTTGGTACATGAGCCGAAACTGTCGTCCGAGTCACGCGAAGCACAAGTTGAGGCGATTCTGGACAGGGTGGGTCTGGACGCAAGCTATCTGCGCCGTTACCCGCACCAGCTGTCTGGCGGGCAGGCGCAACGCGTTGCGATCGCCCGGGCGCTGATACTGAAACCGAAAATCCTGATTTGTGACGAGGCTGTTGCCGCTCTCGACGGGTCGGTTCGAGGACAGGTTCTGGAGTTACTGAAGGACGTGCAGCAAGAGTCGGGCTTATCAATCATCTTTATCTCGCATGACCTCGCGGTTGTTCGCTCCATTAGCCATCGCGTTGCGGTGATGTATCTGGGTCGTCTGCTGGAAGTGGCGACGACGACGACCTTATTTTCTGGCGCTCGACACCCATACACGAGAGCGTTGCTCGAGGCGTCGCCCGTCCCAGACCCGTTGGTCGCGCCCGTTGTTGTAGCGCTTAAGGGCGAAGTTCCATCGTTGCTGTCTCCGCCGGCCGGCTGCGTATTTCACCCGCGCTGCGTGTATGCCGTCGCTGATTGCGGCAAGACCCGGCCAGAATTGCGGGAGATCGAAGGTGCTCGTGTCGCCTGCCACCGCGTCGAGGACATTATTCGACAGCGGGATGGTGACGACGATTTCGAGTGTGACTAGCTACTCGCGAATTCCTTCGAGCCCCACAAAAAAGGCATAATTCAGGGCCTCGTCGTCGAGGCGGCGAAAACGGCCGGTCGTGCCACTATGCCCTGCGGTCATGTCCGTTTTCAGTATCAGCATGTTGTCGTCAGTTTTCAGCGCTCGAAGTTTTGCCACCCACTTAGCGGGCTCCCAGTACTGCACTTGGGAGTCGTGCAGCCCGGTTGTTACCATGATGTTCGGATAGTTCTTCCTGGCGACGTTATCGTAGGGTGAGTACGACAACATGTATTCGTAGAATTCTTTTTCACGCGGGTCGCCCCACTCGTCCCACTCACCCGATGTCAGCGGAATGTCCGGATCAATCATCGTCGTAACGACGTCAACAAAGGGCACCTCGGCCAGAACCCCGTTGTACAGTTCCGGCGCCATGTTCAGAACGGCACCCATCAACAGGCCGCCGGCACTGGCACCCGTCGCATAGAGATGTTCGGGCGACGTGTAATCCTCTTCTATCAGATACTTCGATACGTCGATGAAGTCAGTAAAGCTGTTCTTCTTGTTTAACTGTCGGCCATCGTAATACCACTGGCGCCCCAGATCCGAGCCACCGCGAATGTGTGCAATGGCATAAATGAAGCCACGGTTCAGCAAGCTGAGGACATCAGAACTGAAATAAGGATGCGTGCTTGAGCCATAGGACCCATAGGCGTATTGCAGCAAAGGGTTGGCGCCATTCTTGATCATGCCCTTTCGATATACGATCGAAATCGGCACGCTGGTACCATCTCGCGCCGTCGCGAACAAACGTTCCGTTTGATAATTCGCCCGGTCAAAATCACCGACCACCGCCCGCTCTTTGATTAATGTGTGTTCTTCTGAGGCCATGTCATAGTCATACGTCGACTCGGGCGTCGTCAGTGACTCGTATACGTAACGAAGCTGGCCAGACCCGTATTCGACGTTGGTTCTCGTATAGGCCGTGTAGACCTCTTCGTCGAAGGCAAGTCGGCGCACATAGCCCGACTTTCGATCAACCACCTCAATTTGCTTCAGGCCGTTTTCAACGATCGTTACAACAAAGTAATTCTCGAAGACATCGAGATCATCCAGTAACGCGTCGTCTCTGTGGCCGACAACCTCTGACCAAGCCGCTTTCGATGTGTCGTTTAGCGGTGCTTCCATCAACTTGAAATTCTTCGCGCCGTCATTCGTTGTGATGTAGAAACGATCGACACCGTCCGTAACGCTGTACTCATGATTGTCTTCGCGAGCGAGAAATACAGTGGCTTTGTCGTCCGGCGAATTTGCCGACAAGTAACGAACTTCAGTCGACACCGTTTGTCCGCTGGTGAGAAAGAAGAATGATCCGGATAGAGACTTGCTCAGATAGAGATAATTCTCTTCGTCAGGCTCTTCAAAGACGAGCGAGTCCACGTCGTCACCGAGGTGGTGCCGGTAGATCTGAAACGAACGCAGTGTCTCGGGGTGTTGCTTACCGTAGAGAATCGTCCGGTTGTCGTTCGCCCATTCAAAGTTGCTGGTTGCCGCGCGAACCTTATCCGCGAGCAGTTCCCCCGTTGCGATATCCATAAAATACAGGTCGTAGAATCGACGACCGTCAGTATCAACGCCATAAGCGGCGGTGTTGCCGTCCGGGCTCACGGAAAAATTTCGGACCGCGAAGTAGCTGGCATCACCGGCAAGCTTGTTGACGTCGAGCATGATTTGCTCGGGCGCATTCATCGACCCTTTCTTACGCGAATAGATTGGATACTCGTTGCCCTCTTCGTAGCGCGTGTAATAGAAGTGGTCGCCAAGCCAGTAAGGTGCCGACTGGTCATCCTGCTTGATGCGGGATTTCATTTCATTGGCCAGAATACCCTGCAGGCCGCTGAACGGTTCGAGCGCCTTTTCTGTGTGGGCGTTTTCTGCCTCAAGATGCGCAATCACCTCCGGGTTTTCGCGCTCCCGTAGCCAGTAGTAATTATCAACTCGGGTGTCGCCATGCAGCTCCAGCGTTACCGGACGCATTTCGGCCGTCGGGACAGTAGTCGAAGTTTCTTCACCGGAGCAAGCCATCGTCGTCGCCATGAGAAAATACAAAACGAGATTTTTCATTCTATGCCACCCATTAAAAAGCGCCCATCGGGATCGGGATCGGCGCCCCGTTGATTGTCAACAGACCCTTCTTGAAGTCGGCGTCCATGATGTACATGTCGCCTTCTTTCTTCAGGTAACCCATTGCGACGATCGCACCGGCCTGTGGATTCATCGATGTTGCAAGCTGCACCAAGGCCTCCGGCACCTTCATGTCGAGGGTCATCGCTGCTTCGAGCAACAACGACGTCCATTCAAACGAGCCGCTATCGGACTCGGGAATATCAAGCGACATTTTTAACTCCACGGTACCCATCGGTAGCGCGACGTCGAACTGATCGACGTCGACATTCAACCCCCCGGCCACCAGGCCTTTGAATTCTTCCTGGGCGCTCATCATGAGCATCGTCGGGTCCTGACTCGTCGCCATATTTTCGAGTCGGGCGGTCAAAACGCCGAGTGCCTCGGCGTCGATACCGTCAAACGTCATGTCTGCGATCATGGACACGTCACCAAAACCAGGAATCGTCTGACCGCTCATTTCCATTCGCATTGCCGCCTCCGCAAGGCCGTCGTCAACGGCTGAAGAGGCCTTTACGGTCAAGCCCTTCATGCCGCTGACCTGCATTCCCGACGACGTGACTGACATCGCGCCCATGCTCAAGTCGACATCGCCAACATGAAAGCCGTAGTCCGTGTTTTCCTGTTGGCCGGAGAATGTCAGGCTGTCGATCGTGACGACCTGCTGACTGTTGCCAAACGTTGTGCTGCCGATGTCACCCTCAAATTCGATGTCGCCGGAGCTTGCGCTGGACGCAATGTTGACCGTAATAGGCTCCCAGGTAATTTCGCCGTCCGGAACCGTCCGCGTGCCTGCCTCCAGAATGTATTTGGAATCCAGATCGCCGCCCATGCCGACTTTGCTGTAGATCGTGCCCGGTAGATCGATGGTTTCGTCACCAACCTCGACGGCGAGCGTTGAAACCGCACTGCCGAGTCCCGGCGCGAGCGAGCCCTCTTCGCGGCCCATCGAGGTGAACGCGATCAACCCGTGATCGATATGCGTGTTGATCAACAAGACAGGAAACTGCTCGTCGCCGGCACCGGCAACGGTTGACATTGCTGCACGAACCTGACCATCGCCCAGTTCAACCCGGTGTTGCCCTTCGGACGAAAACCAGCCGCGATCGAATCCTTCTGATGTAACGACCAGCTCACCGCTTTCCTGGGCCGCCCAATTCAGGTTTTCGCCGACACTTTCTTCGGCAAACTTACCGACAATGGCGGGGGAGACAATGATGATGATGACTGCGAGCAGGATTAGAGCAATGACGCTTTTTTTCACTGGATTTTCCTCGTTGAGTGGTGCGTTTGAGCGAATGCTAGCATGCAGGCAGCGAGATACTGTCAGCAAACGCTAGAAATCCGCCTCGACTGTCACTAACATAGCGGCCTCACACGATGCCGGGCGCAAGCCTTGCCCCAAGAAAGCGCTGAAAAATCCAATGATTACGAACATGAAATTCATGGCCCTCGCCGCGACGCTGCTTATCGCCACCGCGCTGCTCGCGCAACCCGCTATTGCCGACGGTGATGCGACGGCCGGAAAAGAGCTTGGATACACCTGCCTGGGCTGTCACGGCATTGACGGATATCGCAATGCCTATCCGTCTTACCGGGTACCGAAGCTGGGCGGTCAGAAGGCCGCATATATCGTCATCGCGCTGAAAGGCTATCGGGGCAACATGCGCCAGCATCCGACTATGATCGGTCAGGCTTCTAGCCTGTCGGACAAGGAAATCAATGACGTTGCAGCCTATCTCGCCAGCATCGGCGGGGAAACGGTTGCCGCAGGCGGCTCTAAAGAGGCCGGCTTCGCCAAAGCTCAGGCCTGTGCGGCTTGCCACGGCAATAACGGGGTCAGCGTTAATGCTATGTGGCCCACGCTTGCCGGGCAGCACGAGGACTACCTCTTGCGAGCGCTAAACAGCTATCGCGATGGATCGCGAAAAGACCCGGTGATGGGCGCCCAGGCGGCGTTGATCGCGGAAGAAGATGTCGCACTTCTTGCAAAGTACTTCGCGAGCCTCGACGGTCTCGAAACGACCAAGCCCGAGTAAGGCTTGCCCGGCGACCGCGCCCAGACGACGCAAATCAACGACGGCATCACCGCCGTCGATACCGAATACGCCCGCCCCCTCCAGGATGCCAGTCATCTGATCGTCGAAGGCGGTCGTGCGGCTTTTGTTGATACGGGGACCAACGACAGCGTTCCGCTTTTGATTGATGCGCTCCATCAGCAAGACCTCGATGTCGCCGACGTCGATTATGTTTTCCTGACGCATATACATCTGGACCACGCAGGTGGTGCGGGGCTTCTCATGCAAGCATTACCCAATGCTCGTTGCGTGGTGCATCCACGTGGCGCTCCGCACATGGTTGATCCAACGAGACTGATGCAGGGCACAGAGGCCGTATACGGCGTAGAGCAAACGCGCGCAATGTACGGTGACGTTCAGCCGATTGAAGAATCACGCTGCGACATTCCTGAAGATGAACAGTGGTTTGAGTTGAATGGTCGGAAGATGCAGGCGCTCTACACCGAGGGTCATGCACTACATCACTACAGCCTTAACGACCCGACCTCTCGCGGTGTTTTTACGGGCGACAGCTTCGGTGTGTCCTATCGTGAATTGGATACGGCCGCCGGCGAGTTCATTTTTCCGACGTCAACGCCGACGCACTTCGACCCGGATGCGGCACATGTGTCGATCGATCGCATCATGGCTTGCAAGCCACAGCAGCTTTATCTGACGCACTACAGTCGCGTGCGTAATCTTGATCGGCTTGCTGCAGATATGCACGCCGGCATCGACGCGTATGTCGAATTGGCGATAGCGAATAAGGACGCTGATGATCTGCAAGTGGCGATTCAGCCGGCGATGGCTGATTACCTGATCAGCCGGGCTCGCGAGCACGGTTATAGTGGTGAGGATGACGCGCTGCATTCCATCCTCGAGATCGATATTCTGCTAAATACAAAAGGACTGGTGTCCTGGTTACAACGACTAAAGAAACAGGGGCTGTAATGGATCGTTTTCGTGCATACCGAATTAACGAAGAAGACGGCAACATCGTTGCCGGGTTTCAGGAACTGGGGCTGGATGATCTCACGGAAGGTAACGTGGTCGTTCGCGTTAGCCACTCGACGATCAATTACAAGGATGCGCTGGCCGCGACAGGTACCGGAAGAATCCTGCGTCGCTTCCCGTTAAATGGCGGTGTTGATCTGGCCGGCGTCGTCGTGAGCTCGGAGGATAGTGAATTTCAACCTGGTGCCGACGTGCTGGTCAATGGCTGCGGTTTGAGTGAGACCGTTGACGGCGGCTATTCAGAATACGCCCGCGTTAACAGTGACA
>RCNC010001865.1_pt1 | contig 14215 bp, 16 predicted proteins | sample 2041301 | NCBI WGS metagenome assembly RCNC01 (sample SAMN09708231, study PRJNA481090) | Marine sediment metagenome, whole genome shotgun sequencing project. | biome: marine sediment; feature: ocean; material: sediment; isolation source: Sewage treatment plant 13A marine sediment (STP13A) ... | reverse complement strand
AACGGGGTTTCACACATGAAATACCCCGAAAACATGAAGTAATATCAACTTCAAGTAATTGAAAACATTTACCTATTTTCATTTTAACACGTCCTTGACTCTAAAGTGGCCCCGCCATAGACCACTCGCAACCTTCCGAGGGGACGAAACTGATGTCTGATCCGCATGACGCTGACCGCCTAAAGGCGCTTGAAGCGAAAATTGCAGCGCTTAAAGCGCCGACAGAGGTTAAGCACCATTCGGAAGAACATTATTCGCAGGCACAACTTGCATGGCGGATGGTGATAGAGCTAGTGGCCGGTCTTGGGATCGGCTTTGGCATCGGATACGGACTGGATACCTTATTTGGGACCATGCCAATTTTTCTGGTGCTGTTTATATTCCTGGGCCTCGCGGCTGGTGTTAAAACCATGATGCGATCGGCTAAAGAAGTACAAAGAAAGCAGCTTGAAGCTGCCAAACAAGAGGGCGACGCGCGTGGCTGAAGAAAAAGCAGAAGGTGGTCTAGTATTTCACCCACTGGATCAGTTTATCGTCAAACCATTGTTCGGTGACGGACCGGTTAGCTGGTACACGCCAACGAACGTGAGCCTTTGGCTGGGTGTTGCTCTTTTATGTATCGTCGCATTATTCGTCATCGGCAGCCGCGGTCGTGCGATTGTCCCAACCCGCCTTCAGTCGCTGGGTGAATTGGCATACGGCTTTATCTACAAGATGGTCGAAGATGTCTGTGGCAAAGATGGCGTTAAGTATTTCCCATACATTATGACACTGTTCGTGTTCATCTTGTTCTCGAACTACCTTGCCTTGATCCCGATGTCTTATTCGCCAACATCGATGATCGCGATCACCGCGATCCTTGGTTTCGGTGTCTTCTTCGCGGTTACGATCCTTGGCTTTGTCCTTAACGGCCCTGCATTCCTTGGCCTGTTCTGGATGAAAGACGCGCCAGCAATCTTGCGCCCGGTCATCGCAGTTATCGAGGTTATCTCTTATTTCGTGCGCCCAGTCAGCCACTCCATTCGTTTGGCAGGCAACATCATGGCGGGTCACGCGGTTCTGAAAGTGTTCGCGGGCTTCGCTGCTCTGACGCTTGTGAGTCCCGTTGCTATCGTTGGTATCATTGCCATCTACGGTCTCGAAATTCTGGTCTGTGGTATTCAGGCCTACGTCTTTACAATCCTGACGTGCGTTTACTTGAAAGACGCGCTTCATCCCGCTCACTAAAGGTTTGGCGGGGGTTATCCTCGCCGTACGTCCCAACTTCCAATCGTAAGGAGAATTCACATGGAAGGCGAACTCGCACACATCGGCGCTGGTCTGGCTGCAATCGGTTCCGGCGCTGCCGCAATCGGTGTTGGTACAGTTGCTGGCAACTACTTGGCTGGCGCACTGCGCAACCCATCTGCCGCTGCTGGTCAAACAGCAACATTGTTCATTGGTCTGGCATTCGCCGAAGCTCTGGGAATCTTTGCATTCCTCGTCGCGCTTCTGCTGATGTTTGCAGTCTAAGAACGACCCATATCCTTACGGCTGATCGACGCGGATAATCTTCGCGTCGATCGGTAAAACATCAAGGTATTCGGGGGCCATCATGGCAACAGAAACACAAGACACCGTCGCAGGCGTTTGCGTAGATGCAGGGGGCTCCGCCCTTGGTATGCCGCAGCTTTGCGCGGATTGGATGCCAAACCAGATCTTCTGGTTACTGGTTACATTGATCGCAATCTACTTTGTGATGTCACGTATTGCTCTTCCCCGCATCGGTGCGGTTTTGGCGGAACGGTCTGGCACAATCACGAACGATATTGCTGCAGCTGAAGAGCTGAAAGATAAAGCGGCCGAAGCCGAGACTGCCTATGATCAGGCACTTTTGGACGCCCGCGCCGAGGCACAAAAGATCGTCGCCGAAGCAAAAGCAGAGATGCAAGCTGCACTGGATGTCGAGCTTCAGAAAGCCGATGCACAGATCGCAGCTAAGACAGCCGAAAGCGAGGCCGCCATCGGCGAGATCCGCGCAGGTGCTGTGAAAAGCGTTACTGCTGTCGCCAAAGACACAGCCAAAGCTCTGGTTGCTGCACTGGGCGGTACGGCCGACGCAAAGACAATCACCGCTGCGGTGACCGCACGGATGAAAGGGTAAACCATGAGAATTCTACTCACGTCCCTTTTCGCCCTTGCCGCTAGCCCTGCGTTGGCTGCTGGTGGGAAGCCGTTCTTTTCGCTCGCTAACACTGACTTTGTTGTCACGCTCGCGTTCGCGCTCTTCATCGGCATTTTGATTTACTACAAGGTTCCTAGCCTTGTGGGTGGCATGCTGGACAAGCGTGCCGACAGCATCAAAGCTGATCTGGACGAAGCAAAAGCCTTGCGCGAAGAAGCGCAGTCATTGCTTGCCACTTATGAGCGTAAGCAAAAAGAAGTGCACGAGCAGGCCAGTCGCATCGTTGCTGCCGCCAAAGAAGAGGCGACAAACGCAGCTGCTGCCGCAAAAGAAGAGATCGCAAGATCGATCACCCGCCGCCTTGCTGCGGCTGAAGATCAGATCGCAAGCGCCGAGGCATCTGCCATCAAAGACGTGCGCGATCAGGCCATTATCGTCGCCGTTGCTGTCGCTAAAGATGTGATTGCAAGCCAGACGGATGCGAAAGCTGCTGAAGCGATGATCGACACGTCTATCGCAACTGTTGGTGAAAAGCTGCACTAGCTGCCACGCATACCGAAACAGATTTAAGTCCGATTGCAGTGATTGCAGTCGGGCTTTTTCGTTTCTGGCCTCGGCGATTAATTAGCGGTTGGCTTCGTGGTCCAAACGTCTTTGCGCAAAACTTTCGTTTTTGTCGGCTTTTTGCTGATCGGACAGGGCTGTTTCGACAAAATTCAAGTGGCTTTCTATGGCCGCCCGCGCACCAGATGGGTCGCGTGCCTGCAGAGCCGAATTAATGCTGCGGTGTTGTTCCAGTAGCGCGTCGCGTGTCATGCGTTGCTTGAACATAATCGTCCGATTGTAGAACACGCCTTCGCGCAGCAGTTCATACATTGATCGCATCATATGTAGCATAATGACGTTGTGGCTGGCCTCGATGATGGACAGATGGAAATTGGCGTCCAGATGGGCCTCGTCTGCGGGGTTTCGCTTTTGGTGGGCCGTTTCCATTTTCTCGAAAATCGTGTTGATCACTTGCAGATCGGTATCACTGGCTAAGCGCGCGGCGCGTTCTGCGGCCAACCCCTCCATGTCGCGGCGGAAGCTGATGTAGTCAAAGACGGCCTTGTCATGCGTGGAAAACAGTTTCACCAGCGCTGGCGCAAAAGCGGAACCCAGTACATCGGCCACATAGACGCCTGCACCTGCCTTCGAGGTCAGCAGCCCACGCTCTTGTAAGTCGCCCAATGCTTCACGCAATGAAGGGCGCGACACGCCCATGCGTTCGCTAAGTTCCCGTTCTGACGGGAGCCTCTCGCCGGGGCGCAGGATGCCACGCAGGATCAGTCCCTCGATTTGACGGATCACACCGTGTGACAATTTCTCTTGTTGGACTGGTTCGAAAGGCATTCAGTTACCACGCATTATTGGTAAAATTATATGACCAAGGCGCGGCATTCACAACTAAAAAAGGGGCCGCAATGATGCAGCCCCTTTGTTTTGTAATAAGCGACGTTCACTTAGTTCGGTGTGATGATGATCTCAACACGGCGGTTCATCTGGCGGCCAGAGGCGTTCAGGTTCGACGCAATAGGTTGGTTTTCACCGGCACCGATAGACCGCACGCGTGACGATGCCACGCCGCCATTCAGCAAGATTCTCGCCACGGCTTGTGCCCGACGCTCTGACAGGCCCTGGTTGAAGGACGCGTTGCCCACGTTATCGGTATGGCCGATCACGTTCACAGTTGTATTGGGGTAGCGGTTCAATGAATTCGCGACTGTCCGCAATTCGTTCTGCGATGTGCCAGAGACGTTCGTGCTGTTGGTTGCGAACAGCAGGTCCTGGCTTAGGATGACAACAAGGTTGTTACCGTTGTTGGACACGCCCACGTCACTGCGCAGCGAGCGGCGCAATTCTTCGGCTTGCTTATCAAGGTTGTTGCCAATCGCGGCACCTGCGCCTGCGCCCAACAAGGCGCCAGCTAAGGCTGCTTGATTGCGACCGCGGGTATCGTCGTTGCGATTGATAATTGCGCCGACGGCGGCCCCACCCAAAGCACCAAGGATCGCACCTTGTTGTGTGTTCTGGCTCTGGTTTGGTCCGGTGGCGTCACAAGCTGCGACAAACGTCATTGCAGATACGGCAAGGACAAGGGGGAATTTTGTAAAGGTCATGGTCATGATTCCATTTGATATAGGTGCGCAAATCGCGCTGTTCGGATAACATAGCTTATCCACCTTTCCCCGCTGTTATCCAATATCGCTGTGGGAATAGGAAGGGTTCCGCCGATAACGTGATGATTACGGGTGCGCATCAACCCGCGCGGATTCCCAAGCGAGCATGGCCCGCTTGACCGGCAATCCCCAGTGATACCCGCCTAATCCGCCCGACTTGCGCAAGGCACGGTGGCAAGGGATCAGCCAGCTAACCGGGTTGCGTCCGACAGCTGTGCCAACCGCGCGCACGGCTTTGGGATTGCCAATGGACTGGGCGATTTCGGAATATGTCGTGACGTGACCTGAGGGGATCGTCAGCAATGCCTCCCAGACCTTAAGCTGAAAGGGAGCGCCAATCATGTGCAATTGCGTCTCGCCAGTCATGCCAAGTGCGGCAGTCGCCCAATCGCGCAGAAAAGTGGGGTCTTCGATAAACGTGGCTTTGGGCCAGCGAGATTTTAGGTCCGCCATTGCGGGGTCAGGACCTGCCTCAGCGGCGAATGCCAAACCACAAATGCCACGGTCTGTGCCCATGACCAAAGCAGGACCAAAGTGACTTTCGAACCAACCCCAATAAACCTCAAGTGCTGCGCCGTTGCGGGCATAGTCGCCTGGGCTCATTGCTTCCCAGCGTACGAACAGATCATGCAATCGCCCGCTGCCTGATAAGCCAACTGCGTGGGCGGTTTCTAGCGTGGTAAAACGGTCGCGTAGAAGGGTCTTGGCGTGGGCAAGGGTCAGGTATTGTTGATAGCGTTTTGGCGACACCCCCACCCATGACGAAAAGAGCCGCTGAAAATGCGCAGGGCTCATATTCATGTCAGCGGCGAGATCAGCCAAGGTCAGTGGGCTGTCGCCTGCCGCATCAATCGCTTCAATGGCGCGACGCATGACTTGGTAATGATATGTTTCGTTTTGTTCCATACCGAGAACTTAGGCGCTCAGACCCATCCGTGCGACCCGAAAATTGCGCATCTGACGCTTGCCCCTTGAGGTGCTTAAAGGCATACCCACATTATGGCCAAGCAGCTTGATTATCATACCATTCGCGCCATTTTCGAGCGTTTCCAAGAAGCAGAGGCCGAACCAGAGGGCGAGCTTGAGCATGTGAATGTCTACACATTGGTGGTGGCTGTCGCATTGTCAGCGCAGGCAACGGACATCGGAGTGAACAAAGCCACGCGCGCATTGTTCAAAATTGCCGATACGCCCCAAAAGATGCTTGATCTGGGCCTTGAGGGTGTGACCGATCACATCAAAACCATCGGACTGTTCCGCCAAAAAGCGAAGAACGTCATTAAAATGAGCCAGCTGTTGGTGGATGACTACGGTGGCGAGGTCCCCAATTCCCGCGCCGCCCTGCAGTCGCTGCCTGGTGTGGGGCGCAAGACCGCGAATGTAGTTTTAAATATGTGGTGGGACCAGCCTGCACAGGCGGTCGACACGCATATTTTCCGCTTTGGCAATCGCAGCGGGGTCGCCCCCGGTAAAGACGTCGACGCGGTTGAACGCGCGATCGAAGACAATGTACCTGCCGACTTTCAACTCCATGCGCATCATTGGATGATTTTGCATGGCCGCTACGTTTGCGTCGCGCGAAAACCTAAATGCGCGGCCTGTTTGGTCCGCGATCTATGTATGTTTGAGGATAAGAACCTATGAAAAAATTTCAGGTTGTCGGCATTGGCAATGCAATGGTGGACGTTTTAGCACGCGCCGAGGATGCGTTTTTGGCAGAAGCGGGCGTGCAAAAAGGCATCATGCAGCTGATCGATATGGATCGCGCGGTTGATCTTTATTCCCGCGTTGGCCCCGCCAAGGAAATCAGCGGTGGTTCAGCGGCCAATACGATTGCTGGAATTGCGCATTTGGGTGGGCGTACCGCTTATGTTGGCAAGGTCAAAGATGACCAGCTGGGCGCGATTTTTGCGCATGATCTGCGCGCACAAGGTGCAGTCTATGAGACCGCCCTCGCACCAAAGTCGGAAGAGGCTGAAACAGGCCGTTGCATCGTGATCGTGACCCCAGATGGGGAACGGTCGATGAACACCTATCTTGGTGTGACCGAATTTTTGTCGTCAGACGACATTGATACGGACCAGATGGCGCAGGCCGAATGGATTTATCTGGAAGGGTACCGTTTTGACGGCCCCGAAAGCCATGCTGCCTTTGCCAAAGCAATAGATGCTTGCAAGGGCGCGGGCGGGCGGGTGTCAATCACACTGTCTGATCCGTTTTGCATTGAACGCCACCGTGATGCGTTTCGCGATATGATCCGCGATCATGTTGACCTGCTGTTCTGCAACCGCGCTGAAATGCTGTCGATGTACCAGACTGAAGACTTCGATGGCGCATTGGCGCAAGCTGCGTCTGATGTGGCAATCGTCGCCTGCACTGACAGCGAGCATGGTGTACATATCTTGGCGGACGATCAACGCTGGCACGTTCCAGCCGTGCCGACAGACATCGTCGACGCAACTGGCGCGGGTGATCTCTTTGCGGGGGCATTTCTTTGGGGGCTGAGCAATGGTCACGATCTGGAGGTTTGCGGCAAGATGGGCAACCTCGCGGCATCTGAAGTGATCAGCCATATCGGGGCCCGTCCCGAGGCCGACCTGAATGCGATCTTTAAGGCGCAGGGATTGCTTTAAGCCAAAGCGCGTCTAACGCGTCGATCGCGCCTGCGTCAAACCTGTCTTCTTCTTTCCAGTACTTGCCGGACGGAACATAATAGTCGAGTGCGGCCTCTTGGGCGAGGGCTGCATCAATCACCTGATCGTGCATTTTAACTGGCTGGGTCGCCGCCAGATCTTCAATGGTCGAGCGTGGGAAAACCAATCGGCTAGGGTCCGTTGACAAATTGACGATTGCACAGCCTTGGCGCGCGGCGAGCGCCATTAGTCGGGCTGATTTCGCTTCGAGCGATCTTAGGGTGACATCTTGCCTCAGTGGATCAGCGGTCCCCTTGCCATAAAAATGGGTCTTGCTGACGTTGTCATAAACCATGTCGCACCCCATCACTGCGATGACCTTTGGCTTTAGCGCAGCGAGGGCCCAATAGCTCGCAGTGAACGCCATGGTGCCGCCCGCATAGACGAAGCCACCAAATTTATTCTGCAGGGGGACGTAGTCTGACGCGCGTATGATCCGCTGGTCACGTGATATATCTACCGGCACCCGAGACTGCGGGAAATCATCGGGGTAGATAAGATCATCCCAGTCTGGGCGCACGGCCCACGCGTTATTGATCCCAACAATGCGGTCGAATGGATCGCGCGGCCAGTCGCGACTGGCGACGACATTTGGACCGCTTCCCAAGATCAAGACCACTGACACCAGCGTATTTCCTTTTTAGAGCTATGCAAAAGAAGTAACGCAACTGGTGTGTCTGTCGAGAGTGGGAGAACTTTTTTGCCTCCGGCGGGGATATTTTTGCTTCGGAAGAAGAGCGATCCACCGCCGTTGGCACCAAGGCACAACAGCGGCTTCTTCGTCGACGGCCATCGGCATCCCTGCCTGTACCGCACTTTTCGCATATCCAACTTTGGTTAAGCGTCGGTTAATCCAACTTCTTCCGAGTGAAAGTATCCTCGGGGGTGAGGCCGCAGGCCGAGGGGGCAGACAGCCCCTTATATAGCTTCAATGGCCGAGTTTGGCGTGAACCTCATCAAGGTCAATCTCACCAATGGGCATCTTATTGGCTGGGTTTTCAAAATCATATTTGAAGATGCGGAAGTCTTTCTTGTACATCTCGTAAACCAGATGCATCGACAGATCGTCGAAGTAATCTGCAACTGGGTGGGCGCGTTTTGGTCCGTGACCTTCGCTTTCGTTGAAGCGTGGGATCGTGGCAAGATCGATGGGATGGGCCGTTTGGGTATTGTCCAAGACGTCTTGCATTCCGACGTTGAAGTCTTCGGTCCAGAAAATCTTGTCGTAGCGCCCGCCGTTCACAATGAAAGTCGAGACATGGCCGGACATCGCGGACCAATGGATATCAGGCTCCATCGGGCGGCGCCAACGGATGGTGTCGCGGGCGAAAAGCAAGAACCGCCGAAAGCTTTCGATTTGGTCGAATTCGAATCCGTTTTCCGGATCACCAACTTCGATTCCATATTTCTGAACCAAGAGCGGGACAAGATTGCCGCGATAGTATTTGCCGTTGCGTTGAATGCCACAGATTTTGTCAAAAAACGATGACAGGATCCGTGTGTAAGGATTGCGCACGCAAGTAAATGTGTAGCTTGAATGGTCCCGGACGTTGTTGCCAATCAGTGGCTGGCTTTCGTCAATGGCCCATTTGTGGATGTCTGTTTTTGCGTCATGGATGTCGCCGTCAAAGAAACGCCCGTGATCTGAGTAATACATGATTTGACCAATAGATGAACACGCGCATTTGGGCACCACGCGGTACACCATGCTTTCGCTTTTGGTCATCCATGTTCCTGGAAAACTCGCCACGCTTTAATCCTCGTTATCGACCGCTGTGGCCTTTGACCAACTAAGACCAAAGAAACGCTGTAACTTCAATGTCTGTTCGCGGTATGTCATTCATAGGCGGAATAATGTGAACAAGGTCCTCAGCACTCAATGGCAAGAATAGCCTTTATTCTCTTGTGTCATAAGAACCCTGCGGCGATCGTGACGCAGGCTAAACAGCTGACGGCGGCGGGCGACTATATTGCCATTCATTTCGATGCCTCAGCTTCGGCTGATGATTACCGTGCCATTCAAGACGGTCTGTCTGACAATCCAAATGTTGTTTTTGCCAAGCGCCGTGTCAAATGCGGTTGGGGCGAATGGAGCCTTGTTCAGGCGACTTTGAACGCTGTTGAAGCGGCGACCGATGCTTTTGCCCGCGCCACCCATTTTTACATGGTGTCTGGTGATTGCATGCCGATTAAGTCGGCGAAGTTTGCCCATCAAATGCTGGATCAAAACGATGTCGACTACATTGAGAGTTATGACTTTTTCGACAGCAACTGGATCAAGACAGGTTTTCGCGAAGAACGTCTAATTTACCGCCACTTTTTCAATGAGCGGACGCAAAAACGGCGCTTTTATGCAGCTCTTGGGTTTCAGGAAAAGTTCAAAATTACGCGTCAGATCCCCGACGACCTCCAAGTTATGATTGGCAGTCAATGGTGGTGCCTGCGCCGCCAGACGATTGAGGCTGTGCTGGCTTTTACCGCAGAGCGTCGCGATGTCATGCGGTTTTTCAAGACGACTTGGATTCCCGATGAGACGTTCTTTCAGACACTTGTCCGGCATCTGGTTCCCGGGCGCGAGATTGAAAATCGCACGCTGACGTTCTTGATGTTTTCTGACTACGGCATGCCCGTCACGTTCTATAACGATCACTATGACCTGCTTTTGGGTCAAAGTGGGCTGTTTGCCCGCAAGATGAGCGTTGAGGCGCATGCGCTACGTGAAAATCTTGGCGCACTTTATGCGAGTGAGCGGCTGGATTTCGAAATCTCAGATGAGGGGCGCAAGCTCTTTGCTTTTTTGACCGAGCGTGGCCGCTTTGGCCGCCGCTTTGGCCCGCGTTTTTGGGAGCGTGATACAAAGCTAGGTCGTGATCGCGCGTTGATGATCATCGCTTGTAAGAAATGGCATGTGGCCAAGCGTTTGGTCGAAGCGATCAATGCGCAGACCAATATCCCCGCACTCGCGTATTTGTTCAACGAAGATCACACGGCGCTCCCTGATCTGGGTGGGATCGAGACGTCATTGGGCAAGCGCAACCGCCATCGCCGTGCTTTGATGCGCATGTTGTTTGACCATTATGACAGCGACCGTTTGGTGATTTGCCTTGATACTGCCAGTCTTGATCTGATGACTGATTTTCATTCCGACCGGGCAAGTGTTCGCTTACTTGAAATCGAATGCAGCTTTGATGATGACTACCTGATTGGGCATGCAAAGCGTGTGGGTCTTGCGGGCGAGCAGACCAATGATTATACGATTGCCCGCCTTTTGCCGACCATTCATAGCGATATGGTTTTTGAGCGTGAAGCGATCCGCGATGCGGAATTTGCAGACGCGACGCGCATGCGTGAAGGCGCCAGTGAAGATGACAATGCTGAGGCATTGGCCAAGTTCTTGGGTGTCTCGCCTCAGGTTGCCCTGACGCTCGCACAGACCCCCCATCTTTTTGTTGATTGAGGAAACCCATGGATTACAGCTACGACGATCAGAATATCTTTGCCAAAATCCTGCGCGGCGAAATCCCGAACAGGACCGTCTATGAAAACGACTTTGCCCTCGCCTTTGAGGACATCGCCCCCCAAGCCCCTATCCATGTCTTGGTCATCCCAAAAGGCGCCTATGTGAGTTTAGATCACTTCGCGCGCGATGCATCTGCGGACGAGCAGGCTGGTTTCTTTCAAGCGATTGCAGAGGTTTGCCGGATTTCAGGGGTGGAAGAAGGCTTTCGTGCTGTGTCCAATACGCGCGCATATGGCGTGCAAGATGTTCCGCATTATCATATGCATATCTTCGGCGGTCGTCCTTTGGGACGCATGTTGGCGAAATAATTTAAACGGCCTTTGGGTGGCGTTAGCGGCCTGATGTCAGCGACAAGAAGACGTCTTCGAGGTGCGCTTCTTGGGTTTTGACATCTTTGATTGTGATGCCGGCGTCGCGCACAAGTGACAAGACTTGGTCGGCGGGCGTGACACCAGTTTGGTAGGTAAAGCTTAACGTGCCGTCCGCCTGTTTTTTGCCCGTGATCGTGTCGGGGAGGGCGGGCAGTTCAGCGGCTGCATCCGGTGTAATCACCAGTGTTTTGCTGTCGAGACGGCCCAGCAGGTTTTTGGTGCTGTCGCGGACGATGACTTCGCCGTGGTTGATGATAGCGATGTCGTCGCACATTTCCTCGGCTTCTTCGAGGTAGTGGGTCGTCAGAATAATTGTCATGCCGTCGTCATTCAGCTTGCGCACGTTTTGCCAAAGCATGTTGCGCAACTCGATGTCCACGCCAGCGGTGGGTTCGTCGAGAACAAGAATTTGGGGCGTGTGCACCAGCGCTTTGCCCAAAAGAAGCCGTCTGCGCATGCCACCTGACAGGGACCGCGCATAGGCGTTCGCTTTGTCCGTCAGCCCGATGAGTTCGAGGATTTCTTTCGTTTTGCGCTGTGATTTAGGCACGCCGTAAAGCCCTGCTTGCACGTCGAGCGATCCAGCAGGCGTAAAGAACGGGTCAAGGTGCGGTTCTTGCGGCATGATCCCAATGGCAGCGCGGGATTGGCGCGGGTTTTTGTCTTGGTCAAAGCCCCAGATTTTCACCGATCCTGCAGATTTAACCACCAGACCGGCAAGAATATTAATCAGCGTTGATTTCCCAGCACCGTTTGGTCCGAGCAGACCAAAGATCGATCCACGCGGGATGTTCAGGTCGATGCCTTTCAGCGCTTCTTTCGCCTCAGAGCGGCCCGTGGCTGCGTAAGTCTTTTTCAGCCCATGAATTTCTATCGCGTTGTCGGTCATGCCGTCTTTCCCCCGTGCCGCTGCTGCGGTATGTACTGGTTCATCTAAGGCGGGCGCAGGCCCGCGGCAACCAGACAGGTACGCATATGTCCACACCGGCACCCGAGACAAAGATTGTTCATGACTGGCGCGTGGCCTGTGACGGCGGTGGCGGCGCACTGGGCCACCCGCGTGTTTGGCTGCAGATCCCCAGTGATCACGGATGGGTTGAATGCCCTTATTGTGATGCCAAACTGGTGCACAAGGACTTTGAAGGCAAAGTCTAAGGCTCTTCGCTTCTTCCGCACATAAACTGTTCATTCCTGCGCGTTTTCGTACGCCTTAGCCTGCGCTATGTATGCAATAGCCAGCTAAGGAGCATCCGATGACTTTTCGACCAGTGACCCAGACAACCCATGCCCAACCAACGATGGAGGGCGCAGGCGTGCATTTGCACCGCGTCTTTGGCTTTGGTGACACGTCAGAGAGCGATCCGTTCTTGCTGTTGGATGATTTTCGCAACGATATTCCTGAACACTACGAGCGTGGTTTTCCATGGCATCCCCATCGCGGGATCGAGACGATCACCTATGTGCTTGAGGGCGAAGTTGAACATGGCGATTCGCTAGGCAACCGTGGGGTTTTGGGGGCCGGGTCTGTGCAGTGGATGACCTCTGGTTCTGGCATCTTGCATCAAGAGATGCCCAAAGGGAACGCAGCCGGTCAGATGCATGGTTTCCAGCTTTGGGCGAATTTGCCGTCCTCGTTGAAAATGACAGCCCCGCGGTATCAAGATATCGCAGGCGATGAAGTGCCAAACATCATTGATGATGACGGCACGCGGGTGAAAGTGATCACTGGAAATTTTTGGGGTAAATCAGGGCCAGTTGATGGTATCGCGGCGGACCCGCTATATCTGGATGTGTCTATTCCGCCGAATGGTCGCAAAACACTGCCTGTTGATACCCGCGCCAATGCGTTTGCCTATGTCTTTGCGGGTGCAGGACGCTTTGTTGATGCCGCCGATCCGGTCGGTGTCCGCGTTGAAAAAGAGGTCGCGGGCCAAGAGGTGAATATCCGCGATATGACTGGCAATCGCACACTTGTCCGTTTTGGCAATGGTGATGACATTACCGTACAGGCAGGCCCTGAAGGTGTGCGATTTTTGTTGGTCGCGGGTCGTCCCATTCAGGAACCGGTTGCGTGGCATGGGCCTATCGTGATGAACACACAGGCCGAGTTGCGCAAGGCGATGGAAGACTTGCAAAACGGGACCTTCATTCAAGCGGCGCACTAGACCGCCCGCACCCCCGCGTATAGGTGTGGAGGACTTATATTAGGGGGTCCATCACATGGCGTTCGGCAAAGGCTGTCATCTGCATCTGATCGACGGATCAGCGTTCATTTTTAGGGCCTATCACGCGCTGCCGCCGCTAACGCGCAAGTCCGATGGCTTGCCGGTGGGTGCGGTCAGCGGTTTTGTGAATATGTTGCAGCGCTATGTTGAAAGTAACAATGGCGCGGATGCCGCAACCCATGTGGCTGTGATTTTCGACAAAGGCAGCCATACTTTCCGCAACGATATGTATGACCTCTACAAAGCCAACCGCGATGCGATGCCAGAGGATCTACGCCCGCAAATGCCGCTGACGCGCACTGCGACAAAGGCGTTCAATATCGCCTGCGAAGAGGTTGAAGGCTTTGAGGCCGACGACATTATCGCGACCCTTGCGCATCAAGGTCGCAATGCGGGGGGACGTGTGACGATCGTGTCGTCCGACAAAGACCTGATGCAGTTGGTTGGTGACGGTGTCGAAATGCTCGACCCGATGAAAAACAAGCGGATCGACAGCGACGGTGTGGTCGAGAAATTCGGCGTGCGCCCGAACCGTGTTGTTGATGTTCAGGCCCTTGCAGGGGATTCGGTTGATAACGTACCGGGTGCGCCCGGGATCGGGATCAAGACGGCAGCCCTTTTGATCAACGAATACGGCGATCTGGAAACTTTGCTTGATCGCGCAGGCGAGATCAAGCAACCCAAACGCCGCGAGTCGTTGCTCGACAATCGCGCCCAGATCGAACTGTCCAAACGCCTTGTGCAGCTTGATTGTGACATGACGCTGGACTTTACGCTTGATGATTTGGAAGTGCGGGAACCGGACCCAGAGGTCTTGCTTGGGTTCCTTGCCGAAATGGAGTTTCGCACCGTCACGACGCGCATCGCCAATAAACTGGGCGTCGCGGCCCCCGAGATTGAGATCGCATCAGCGGCCACCGCTACCGCCGCACCTGAAGCTGTCGAATTCAAGCCCGAGAATTACGAATGCGTCCGCGATGCCGCCGCTTTGCAGGTGTGGATCAACCGCATCCTTGAACGCGG
>RCNC010001863.1_pt1 | contig 14218 bp, 12 predicted proteins | sample 2041301 | NCBI WGS metagenome assembly RCNC01 (sample SAMN09708231, study PRJNA481090) | Marine sediment metagenome, whole genome shotgun sequencing project. | biome: marine sediment; feature: ocean; material: sediment; isolation source: Sewage treatment plant 13A marine sediment (STP13A) ... | reverse complement strand
GCCCTGCTGCCGCTCCACGACGGTAACAACCAGGCCAACGGTAAATCCTGCCGCCTCGACTCGATCAATGACTTTCAGAAGTGTGCCGCCGGTCGTTACCACGTCTTCGACAAGGGCAACCCGGCATCCCTGTTCCATGTTCTTTAAACCCTCTATATAGTTCCCGGTTCCGTGCCCTTTTGCTTCTTTACGAACAATGAAGGCGGGGATCGGGGATTTTTCAAGAAAGCTTACAATGGAGACTGCAGTAACCAGTGGATCGGCGCCCAGGGTCATTCCGCCAACAGCCTGGATGGGAAGAGGTTCATCCTTGATCAGCTCAAAAAGGAGTTTACCGCACAGATAGGCACCCTCGGCACTGAGCGTGGTCTGTTTGCCATCAATATAAAAATCAGAAGTTTTACCGGAGGTCAGGGTGAAGGTCCCGTGCCGATATGATTTTTCCAGTAAAATCTCTTTTAAACGCGCTCTGTTATCCATGATTTGAATCCGTTGATCTAGAAAAGATATGTTGTTCCCATACTGTTTGCAGCAAAGCCGAACAATCCTAACTGTTTTATCAAAATGATAAAAGAAAAAACTCGCCAAACTAAAATCACTAATGTTATCCTATACCATTGTCACGTCTACATCTACCTTATGAATAAAGACAAATAGTAAACTTAATTATAGAGGGGTGAAACATGTGCGGTATTGTTGGTTATGCAGGCAGGAGAAGAGTGGTTTCTGTACTTCTGGAAGGTCTGAAACGGCTTGAATACAGGGGCTATGATTCTGCGGGGATTGTTTATCATATAGACGATGCTCTCACCAAATATCGGTGTGAGGGGAAACTCTCCAACCTGGAGGCAATTGTTGATGAGGCGATAATTGCCGATGCGCATATCGGACTTGGACATACCAGGTGGGCAACCCATGGTGCTCCAACCACTGAAAATGCTCATCCTCATTCTGATTGTACCGGAAGGCTGGTAGTTGTTCACAACGGAATCATTGAGAATTACCATTCACTTCGAGATGAACTCAGGGAACAGGGACACCACTTTACCTCTGAAACAGACACGGAAGTTCTGGCCCATCTTATCGAGCAGTATCTGCAATCGGATCTGGTCGAGGCTGTACGGGCTGCCCTCAAAAAAGTAGAGGGCAGCTATGCCCTTGGCGTGATGTCTGCAGATTATCCCGGGATGCTTATTGCCGCACGAAATCAAAGCCCGCTCGTGCTTGGCGTCGATGAGGATGGGGGGTCATTTCTGGCCTCAGACATCCCGGCATTATTGCCATATACCAAGCAGGTTATCTTTCTTGAAGATGGAGAAATGGCAATCCTGACGGACGGTGAACAGAAGGTGATTTCTCTGGTATCAGGTGAGCCGATCACCAAAGAAATCAGTATGATCGACTGGAATGCAGCGATGGCTGAAAAAGCCGGCTACAAACATTTCATGCTGAAAGAGATCTATGAACAGCCCTTGGCGATCACCAACACGGTAAGCGGCAGAATCAATCTTGAAACCGGTGAGGTTGTGCTGCCGGAGATAAATCTTTCTGATGCTGATTTCAATGGTATTGATCGCATTTTCATCGTCGCCTGCGGCACCTCCTGGCATGCAGCCCTGGTGGCAAAATACTGGATAGAAAAATATGCACGCATTCCTGTTGAAGTAGACATCGCCTCCGAATTCAGGTATCGGAGTCTAATTGTCAACGAGCGTGTCCTGACGATTGCAATTTCCCAGTCGGGTGAGACCGCTGACACGCTTGCCGGAATCAGAAAAGCTGCCAAATTGGGATCGCGAGTGATCACCATCTGCAATGTCGTCGGTTCGACAATGACCCGTGAAGCCGATGGCACACTCTATACCCACGCCGGTCCGGAGATCGGTGTGGCTTCCACCAAGGCATTTACATCGCAGCTTGCCGCACTCTTTCTCTTTACCCTGTACCTTACTCAGGTGAAGAATAGTCTTTCTCCGGCGGAAAGAAAACAGCTCGGAGTGGAATTGATCGGACTGGCCAAGACAATAGAGTCTGAACTGCCCAGACTTCGTGAGCAAATAACCGAAATGATAGAGTCTTTTTATGACTGCCGCGACTTTCTCTTTGTCGGTCGCGGTGTGAATTTTCCCATTGCCCTGGAAGGAGCACTGAAGCTCAAAGAAATATCATACATTCATGCAGAAGGATATGCTGCCGGTGAATTGAAACATGGCCCGATTGCCTTAATTGATAAGGATATGCCTGTTTTTGCGGTGACACCACGGGATCACGTCTACCAGAAAACAATTTCCAACGTGGAGGAGATCAAGGCACGTCAGGGACGACTTATCCTTCTCGGTACTGCAGGCGATGCTCACCTGAAAAGTTTGACGGATGATGTTATCTACCTGCCCGAAGTACATGAGGATCTGAATCCAATTTTATATACCATTCCTGCACAACTACTGTCCTATGAAATTGCCACACGACTGGGATGTGATGTCGATCAGCCCCGAAACCTCGCCAAAAGTGTAACGGTTGAGTAATGGTAACACTTGGCATTGATGTTTTGCTTGAAGGCTCTCTGCCCTGGGATACCGGACAGCGGGTCGGACTCCTCTGTAATCAGGCATCCGTTAACCATAACCTTGTTCATAGCCGGGTCCTGTTAAAGCAGCGGCTCGGGGATGATCTGAGCTGCCTCTTCTCCCCTCAACATGGTTTTTATGCAGAAAAACAGGACAACATGATCGAATCTGATCATATTGTTGATGACCTGACGGGAGTGCCCGTCTTCAGCCTCTATGGCGAGACCAGGCAGCCAACCAGAGAGATGTTTGACCATCTGGATGTGCTGCTCGTTGATATCGTTGATGTGGGCACGCGTGTCTATACCTTTCTTTATACCCTGGCTTACTGCATGGAGGCAGCGGCAGGTTACGGCAAGAAAGTGGTTGTCCTGGACCGGCCAAACCCGATAGGCGGCGATGTCATTGAGGGGAATATCCTCAATATGGAATATTCATCCTTTGTTGGGCGCTATCCACTGCCAATGAGACACGGCCTTACCTTCGGAGAGCTTGCTCAATATATAAATCAGGAATATAGTATCAACGCCGACCTTGTTGTTGTGCCCATGAATGGCTGGAAGCGATCAATGTACCAGCGGCATACCGGGGTGCCGTGGGTTTTCCCATCCCCCAATATGCCAACTCCGGAGACAGCAATGGTCTATCCCGGTCAAGTTCTCTGGGAGGGGACAGCTGTATCGGAGGGAAGAGGAACCACCATGCCGTTTGAGCTTGTCGGAGCACCATACTGGGTGCATCAGCCGATAGTGACGAAGCTGGGGGAAACTGAGCTGCCCGGCTGTTACTTCAGGCCAGTCGTCTTTGAACCCACATCGGGAAAACAGGCCGGAAGGCAGTGTACAGGGTTTCATCTGCATGTCACTGATCCTGGGACGTTTAAACCATATAGAACAAGCCTGGCACTGCTGCAGGCTGTTTATCTACTCTTCCCGGAGGCGTTTACCTACAAGCAGCCGCCCTACGAGTACGAACATGAAAAGCTGCCAATGGACTTGATTCTGGGCGACCGCAAGATTCGTGCAAGGCTTGAGCAGGGTATAGCTGTGGAACAGCTTGAGTACGAATGGTCTGCAGAGCTTGATCTGTTTGATCAGCGAAGACAAATTTATTTCATGTACTAAAACCTCACAGTAGTGGACCCTATGGATAAAGAATTTTTTCTCAAAGATCTGGCGAACCTGGTTAATGGAGACCTTGTCGGTAACGGCAAGATGGTTATCAGAGGCTTTGGTCCGCTTGATTCTGCCGGACCCGAGGATCTGTCTTTTCTTGCCAAGGCTGCAAACCATGAGCAGATTGAAAAAACAGCGGCCGGGGCAATCGTTGTGCCGCTGGAGATCAGCGAATCTGAGAAAGCGCTTATCAGGGTGAAAAAACCGTACCTGGCATCTGCCATAATTCAAAACCATATGTTGCAGGTACCCTTTCAGTCAAAAGGCATCCATCAGTCTGCAATTGTTGGGACGGGGTGTAGTGTTCCACCGCAGGTTTCGATTGCGGCTCATGCAGTCCTTGGTAAAGATGTCGTCCTGGGAGAGCGGGTTACGATAGAACCCTGCGTGGTAATTGGCGATAATGTGACCATCGGGGACGACTGCCTGATAAAGGCAAATGTCTCAATTGCGGGAGGCTGCGAACTTGGCGCACGGGTAACCATTCACTCCGGTACAGTAATCGGCAGTGATGGTTATGGGTATGCCGTTGATGAAAAGGGGCAGCATATAAAACGGCCCCAGACCGGTATTGTCAGAATCGGGGATGATGTCGAAATTGGTGCGAACTGCTGTGTCGATCGGGCAACCTTTGGTGTGACCTGGATAAAATCAGGCACGAAGATTGACAATCTGGTGCAGGTTGCACACAATGTGGTAGTTGGTGAAAACTGTTTACTTGTGGCACAGGTCGGGATCGCCGGTTCAGTGACGCTTGGACGGAACGTGGTTTTCGGTGGCGGTGCAGGAGCTGCAGGACACCAGAGCATCGGTGATGGTACAATGGTGGCAGGCAGGAGTGCTGTCCACGGTGATAAACCTGCCGGCTCGATGCTTGCAGGAACCCCTGCAATCTCTGGCAAGACATGGTTCAAGGCTGCATCGTTATTTGGTAAGATACCGGAAATCGTTCGTGATATGCGGAGAATGAAAAAAGAGCTTAATCTACTCAAAGAGCAGCAAAAAGATAAGGATTGAGGAGTATTGACATGGAAGATATGGCTGAAATTAAAAATATAGATGTTCTGGGTATCATGCGTCTGCTGCCCCACCGGTATCCATTTGTCCTGGTTGACCGGATCACCTCGCTGGTGCCAAGAAAAAGTGTTATCGGCATAAAAAATGTGACGATGAATGAACAATTCTTTCAGGGACACTTTCCAGGTCGACCGGTAATGCCCGGGGTGCTGATTCTTGAAGGTATGGCCCAGGCCGGCGGTTGCATGGCATACCATTCATTTCCAGAGATGATTGATAACAAGTTGCTTTATTTTGCCGGTATCGACAAAGCACGTTTCAGGAGACCGGTGGTACCCGGTGATCAGCTCATTTATAAAATGGAACTGACAAAACACAAAGGCTCATTCATGGTGATGGAAGGAGGGGCATTTGTTGATGACCAGCTGGTAACCGAAGCAGTACTCATGGCCAGTTTTGGATAAAACAACTGATTCTCCTGCCAGGATGCAGGTGAGAATTTCAAATAATTAATTTCTACTATAATAGACTATGACTATTCATCCAACGGCAGTAATCGATTCATCTGCCGAACTTGATTCTACTGTGAAAATTGGTCCGTATGCCGTTATCGGCGCCGATGTTAAGATGGGTGCCGGGACCATAGTGGAAGCCCATGCCGTCGTCAGCGGACCTTCAACCATTGGTGAGAGAAATCTTATCGGCAGTTTTGCAACTGTCGGTGGAGCACCCCAAGATCTCAGTTACAAAGGAGAACCGACAGAGTTGATTCTTGGTAACGATAATCAGATCAGGGAATATGCCTCGATACACCGCGGCACTCCCAGGGGTAAGCAAAGAACAGTGATTGGCAGCAATAATCTTCTCATGGCCTATATCCACATCGCCCATGATTGCGTGATCGGAGATAATGTTATTATGGCCAATGTTGCCACGCTTGCCGGCCATGTAGAGGTCGGAAATAATGCTTCAATCGGCGGCCTCGTGGCCGTTCACCAATTCTGTCGTATCGGTACGTTCTCCTATATTGGTGGAATATCAGGGCTCGGCCTCGATGTTCCTCCCTATGTGATTGTTGCTGGAACCCGGAACAGGACCAGGGTCTCTGGTATTAACAAAGTGGGTCTGCGTCGAAATGGATTTAGTAGACAGACCATCAGCATGCTCGATTCAACCTTCAGGATTATCTACCGGTCACCGAACCTGCTTCTCAAAGATGCACTGGTGCAGGCCCGCCAGGAATTTCCTGGTTGCCGTGAAGTTGATCAGATGATTGAGTTTTTTGACACTTCGAAACGAGGTGTTGTCAGGCGTACGAGTGAAGACTAAGCCTGATGAAGAGACAATCTGAGCAGGAACGAATTGGCATAATCGCAGGAGGCGGTCAGTTTCCCCTGTTATTCATTGATGCGGCTCATCGTGCCGGCCGCCGGGTGCATGTCGTGGCGCATCGAAGTGAGACAGACGAGAACGTTGCCCGGGCAGCAGACGAGGTCTGCTGGGTGAAACTTGGCCAGCTCGGCAAGATTTTAAAGTTTTTCAAGAATAACGGCGTGTCAGAGACAGTCTTTTTAGGCAGCATCACCAAAACACAGATTTTCAGGGATATACTCCCCGACCTGAAGGGCTTGTCACTCTGGAATAAAATCGATATAAAACAAGATGATGCCATATTAAGAGCGGTGGCGGCAGCACTTGAACAGGAAGGAATTTCTGTACTGGAGTCGACCCTGTATCTCGAACATCTGTTATTCCCCAAAGGTGTACTGACACGAAAGAAACCAAATAAAAACCAGCGGCGTGATATTGAATTTGGTTGGAAGAATGCCCGGGCAATCGGCAGTCTTGATATCGGTCAATGCGTTGTTGTGCGTGAGAGTGCGGTTATGGCTGTGGAGGCAATCGAGGGAACTGATGCTGCCATTCGTCGTGGCGGTTCGCTGGCAAAAGAGCAGGCCGTGGTTGTAAAGCTGAGAAAGCCGAACCAGGATTTTCGTTTTGATCTCCCCGCCACCGGACTCGGTACCATCGAAACCATGCAGGAGGTGAGCTGCGCTGCTCTGGCGGTTGAAGCCGGCCAATCATTGCTGTTTGATCGCCAGGAGATGGTTGCGGCCGCTGAAAAAGCCGGAATTGTCGTCGTTGGCATCGAAGAGCTGGCAGACGGTACACTCGACTATTAGCATCATTGTCTAGTTCAACAACATTCCGAAGTATTTCCGAACATTTGTCTGAAAAGGTCTCCCTTGTTGGCTGATTGTAGGTGATTATATGCAGGCCATGATACTTGCTGCAGGTTTTGGCACACGGCTTAAACCCTATAGCCTGATAAAACCAAAGCCGCTTTTTCCTGTTCTTAATCGTCCGCTTTTGTGGGCCACCATTAATCGCCTCAAATCATCGGGGTTCAATCGAATTACGGTAAATTGCCATCATCTCCGTGATCAGATTATAGCCGAAATCGATGGTCTTGATGGAGTGATCATACAGGATGAGGGCGTCATACTGGGTACCGGCGGTGGCTTGCGCCAGGCGCTTGATCATCTCACAGATGAACCGCTGCTGGTAACAAACGGTGATATTTATCATGGTGTCGATTTTGGGGAAATATATAGGCACCATCTGAAAACAGATGCAGATGTGACCATGGTTCTGCATGATTATCCACGCTTTAATACCGTTTCAGTCGTGGAAAATTGTATAAGCGCATTTCAGCCGGGCCCGCAGGACGGCTGTCTTGCCTATACCGGTGTTCAGGTGGTCAATCCAGGACTTCTTGTGGAAATAAAATCGGGGGTATATTCCTGCATCATTGATCATTATCGGCAGATACTGATGAGCGGCAAGGTGATTAACAGTGTTGTCGCAGATGATATTTACTGGAGCGATATGGGAACTCCCCGGGATTACCTTGCTCTGCACGAAGCACTTCTTTTGGGGAAGATACCGATTTGGCCCGAATTCGGCGTCCAGCCTGGGAATGGAATACTTATCGAAGACCACTGTATTATGGGCCAGGGTGTTACCTTTGCAGGCTGGAGTTGCGTCGGTGACGCAGATCTTGGTGATCATGTGCACCTGAGTCGATCAGTGGTCTGGGATAAGGCACGAGTGCCGTCTCACACCCGGATAAATAACAGGATCGTGAGTTCCGAATGGCCAGGGTAACTCGAAGACACACGCTCGTTTATAGCTTAAGATGACCTGGCAGGTCAGAAAAATGCTATCACCTGTAGGATGAAATAATGAAAGATGCTGCAAATATTGAACAGAGAATAGAGCGTCTTCTTGAAAAAACGGCAACGCATCATCTGCTCCCAGACGGGAAACAGTCGAAAACCATATTTAAACCCTTAAGTGGGGATGGATCTTCTCGGAAATTTATTCGGGTAACCAGTGGTGTAGAGCCAGTCTGTATTGCTGTGTTGCCGCCATCACGCAGCGAACGGCATATGGCTGAATTTCGAGCTGCGTCAGAAATTGGCAGACATCTGCATTACGCCGGTCTGCCAGTTCCAAAGATCCTGGCTGTTGATGAAACGGTCGGACTGATCCTCTTTGAGGATTTTGGTGACACCAGGCTGCATGATATACTGGCAGCCGATCGCCAGCAGGCCCTGGAGTTATACCGACAGGTGGTCAAAGACCTGGCTCACCTGCAGGTAGGAGGAGCCCGGGGATTTGATCCGAACTGGTGCTATGATACCGCTGTCTATGATACCGGCGTCATGCTCAATCGTGAGTCCGGATATTTTCTGACAGCCTTCTGGCAGGATACCATTCATGGCGGGCAGGTTGAAGGCCTTGCTGAAGAATTTAAAGCTATTGCTGCCGAGGTGATGAGCTGTTCAGAACCACTCTTTTTACACCGTGATTTTCAGTCGAGAAATATAATGGTCAGCCGCGACCGCATTGGCATAATCGATTTCCAGGCAGGCCGTCTCGGCCCTCCAGGTTATGATCTTGCCTCTCTACTGATAGACCCGTACGCTGCACTGTCTGAGAGCGAACAGCAGGATCTTTTTTCTATATACATGCGCGAGATGAAGGTCTATCCCGATGTCAGTATCGAAAAGATTAGTCGCTCTTTTCCGTTCCTCGCTGTGCAGAGAAACCTTCAAATTATCGGTGCTTTTGCCTTTCTGTCAGGCAAAATGCAGAAGCCTTTTTTCAAGCCATATATTTTACCCTCTCTGCGTATACTCCAAAAAAGGCTTCGAGAAAGAGTATTTCAGCCTTATGGTATACTCCAAGAGACTGTTTCAGCAGCGATAACCATGTACGCTCAACATGTCCGGTGATGACAATCACACTCCTTTAGAGTATAGAGAAGCACACAAAGGAGAATAGACAACCTATGCAAAATCAAGCAACCTCAATAGTGGCACTCATTGGCCGTCCGAATGTTGGTAAATCAACGCTCTTCAACAGGATAACCAGATCAAGGAAAGCAATTGTTGATCGGACACCCGGTGTTACCAGGGATCGCCAATACGACCGGGTAAACTGGCGAGGACAGTCATTTATCCTGGTGGATACCGGAGGCATCGACTCAGACCCGCAGGATGTCATGGTCGACAATATCCGTGATCAGGCGCTGGCCGCGCTGGATGAGGCCGATATCATCCTGTTCCTGCTGGATGGCAAGAGCGGTTTGATGCCGCTTGATTATGAGGTTGTTGATCTTCTTCGCCGGACCAATAAAAAAGTATTCTACGTGGTCAACAAGATTGATGGACCGGAACTGGAACACGAGCGGCTGGGCCCTTTTTATGAATTGGGGATCGACCAGTTTTGGCCGCTTTCTGCTGAACACAGTTATGGTTTTTACAGCCTGATGGATGCCTTGTGCTCCAGTCTGCCCGAGGACCCGACCCCGGCAAATTTGCCTGAAAATACGGTTCGTATGGCCTTTTTCGGCCGTCCGAACGTTGGCAAATCTTCCATGATTAATAAAATTCTTGGTGAGGAGCGCATGGTCGTCTCCGAAATCCCAGGTACCACCAGAGATTCGGTGGATACCTTGTTGAGCCATAAAGATAGAAATTACCTGCTGATTGATACTGCCGGTATCAGGCGTAAAGGCAAAACCCGTGAAAAACTGGAGAAATTCAGCATCCTCAAAGCCCTGGCAGCCCTTAGCCGCTGTGACATTGCTGTCGTTCTTCTCGATGCCTCGGAAGGAATAACCGAGCAGGATGCAACGGTGATAGGGTATACCCAGGACGCCGGTAGAGGATTGGTGCTGCTGGTTAATAAGTGGGACCTTGTGGCCGACGACAAGAAAAGACAGACCCAGATAATGGAAGAAATCGGCAGGGCCGTGCCTTTCGTAGGATTTGCACCGTTACTGACGGTTTCAGCCAAGACAGGCTACGGTCTCAAACGAATTTTCCCGTCTGTTGGTTCGGTGTATCGTCAATACACGGCCAAAATTCCGACATCATCACTGAACCGACTGCTTTCTGACGCCGTGGAAACCCATACGCCGCCGATCTATAAAAACAAGCGGCTGAAATTCTACTACACATCACAATTAAGCACTAAACCGCCAACCTTTGTCATCATGACAAACAGTTACAAAGGCGTACATTTTTCCTATAAACGATATCTGATAAACCGTTTCCGGGAGGGGCTCGGCCTCGACAGGATACCCCTGAGAATTATCTTCAAGGACAAGAAAGATCAGCGGGAACGAAAGAAACGCTGAACGATTGTCAGATGCCCTGCTATTACTCCCTTCAGGAATAGCGCAGCTTCAGGATTGTAATGCCCTGTTAAATGCAGCCTTGAAGCCGTCAGCAGATCTGCTGATTACGTCATCGTCCACACAAAATGCAAGCCTGATGTAGCCAGGTGCGCCAAATCCTCTTCCCGGTACGGCCAGTATTTTTTCTTCCTGCAGGTAAGAACAGAACAGGACGTCATCAGCTATTGGTGCTTTTGGAAAGACATAAAAGGCACCTTTTGGGGGGATGAACTCGAACCCGGCAGCGGATAAAATTGAACAGAAGGTATTGCTTCGACGGCGGTATATGGAGTCATCAATCGATACATCCTGGAGCTCGGCCACTACACGCTGCATGAAAGCCGGTGCATTGACAAAACCGAGTATTCGTGTGGCGAGTGTCATGGCATCGATGACTGCTGCTTTGTCATCTGCCTCCGGGTGGAGAGCCAGGTAGCCAATTCGTTCTCCCGGCAGAGACAGGTCTTTAGAAAAAGAGGAGATTACGATACTGTTGCGAACATGCTGAAAAATTGGTGGGACCTGGTAATTATCAAAAACAATTTTCCGATACGGTTCGTCAGAAATCAGGTAGATCGTGGTTCCAAAGATGTTGCCGGCATTTTCCAGGAGCCTGCCGAGCGCAATGATCGATTCTTTACTGTAAATCTGGCCTGTGGGGTTGTTGGGTGAATTAATGATAACTGCCCGTGTTTTATCACTGATAGCCTCTTCAATTGCCTCAAGATCGAGATTGAACTGGGCGTCGGTCTGTACGACTTTGCCGACACCGCCGTGATTGTCCACATAGAAGCTGTATTCAACAAAATAGGGGGCGAGCAGGATAACCTCATCACCGGGGTTGAGGATGGCTTTCATGGTGACATTCAGTGCACCGGCAGCACCGCAGGTCATCAGCATGTCTCCGTGGTCAACGGTGATACCCTGCTCTGAGGACATTCGAGCCGCCACAGCCTGTCGTACCCAGGGCAGGCCGCCATTGGGCATATATGAGTGCTGTCCGGGCTTGGTGTCCTGAGCGGTTTCAATAAGTATTTCCCTGAATTGGGGTGGGGGCGGCACATCAGGGTTTCCCAGGCTGAAATCAAAGACCTTGTCCTGACCATATTTCGCTTTCATCCGGGCCCCTTCCTCAAACATTTTTCGAATCCAGGACGACTTTTCACTAAAATTTTTCATCTTTTCAGAAACTGCCATGCTCATATCTCCAAATATACTATTCTTTTAGATGTTGATGAGTGGATCTATCGATTAACATACTGACTATGCAAATTTTTTCTTGAAAAATTCGTAAGCCTGGTTGAGATCTTTCATCTTTTCTTCAGCAACAACTTTAAACTCATCTCCAAGGTGACTCACCTTGTCCGGGTGATATTTCATACTCAGCTGGCGATAGGCCTTTTTAATCGAACTCATGTCAGCCCCGTCATCCAGTCCAAGGAGCGCATAATAGCGACCCGCTGATTCATAAGATTCATTCGCACTCCGCTGACTCTGGTAGCGAAATTTTGCCTCGATAGTGCGATGATCATATTCAGATATCTCTAGAAACGTTGCTATCTTCCGTGCTGATGCCAGTTCGTTTTCAGGGACAGGATCTTTGGTATAGACGATCTGGTAGACTAACTCCAGCAGGATAAGACGTGGCTCGTAGGCGAAGGTTGAACGAAATTCCTCCAATAACGACTCAAGGGTTTCCGTTGAGCTGGTCGCCTCTTTGATCAGGTTTTTAACCCAATTCATCTGGGTCTGGTTATATCGCAGGTTCAGTTGGAAAAATCGTTGGATGGTCTGAACTTCATCACGCGACACATGTCCATCCAGCTGGGAAATTTTTACCAGAATATTAACGAGAAGCCAGACAAAACGGTTGTGACTCTCTGTCTGTGAGGATTCATAGGTCGAAACCTGCCGCTGCATCCAATAACTGAATCCCCAGAACAGTGCCACAAAAAGCAGAACGCCTGCCAGTCCTGAAAAGATCAGGAAGCCCGTCAAGTTTATAAGGGCTGGCGCGCCTCCGGAGACGAAGACAATCAATAAAATGATGAGAAGGCATCCTCCGCATCCTGGCGGCTGCTGTTGTCGATATTTCATATGGTAATCACATAAATGAGCTGTTAACGGTTCAAGGTCTTCAGCGCTTATTCAAAGAGCGCTTCGATAAATTCATCTGCGTCAAAGTCACGCAGATCGTCTAACTGTTCACCAACGCCGATAAAACGGATAGGTGTCTTTAACTCTTTTGCGATGTTGGCGACAATACCGCCCTTGGCAGTACCGTCTAATTTGGTTAAGGCGATTCCTGTTACCCCGACTGCTTCGTCAAAGAGAACTGCCTGGGAAATTCCATTTTGTCCGGTTGTCGCATCAATGACCAGCAGGACCTCATGAGGGGCTCCCTCGAGTTTCTTGTTCATGACCCGCTTGATCTTCTTGAGCTCTTCCATGAGATTTGCTTTGGTGTGAAGCCGGCCTGCTGTATCAACCAGTACAACATCATAGTCCTTGCTGAGGGCTACTGCCATGGCATCAAAAACAACCGCGGAGGGGTCGGCACCTTCATGCTGGGCGACGACCCTGACATTGTTTCGCTCTCCCCAGATTTTCAGCTGCGATACTGCAGCGGCCCTGAAGGTGTCAGCGGCAACCAGCAGTACGGACTGTCCTGAATTCTGGAATTTTCTGGCTATCTTTCCTATGGTGGTGGTCTTACCGACCCCGTTGACTCCGATCACCATGATGACAAAGGGGCCCGTTTCGGGTAATACCAGCTCACCGGGCTGGTCATGATCGATGATAATAGATTTTATCTTGTCCTTGAGGATGGTTTTCAGTGCCTGCGGGTCGGACAAAACATCCCTTTTTACTTGTCTTCGGGCTGATTCAAGGAGTTCCTGTGTTGTTGATATTCCCAGATCAGCAGTTACCAGTATCTCTTCGAGATCATCAAAAAGATCACCGTCTATCTGTTTTTTACCGAGAAATAATTCATCGAGTCTATGGGTAAAGGATTCTCTGGTTTTAGACAGTCGATGGGAGAGTTTCTTTAAAAGAGACACTGATTTCTCCGGTGTCGCTGTGTCCTGCTCTGGCGTTTCTTCTATTTCTTTTAAATCTATAGATTCTGACTCTTTTTCAGCGCTTGTGGCGCTCGGTTTTTCGACCTCGGGCGGGGGGCATTCAAGCTCTTTTACAGTTGCAGTATCAGCAGTCTGTTGGACATCTTCCTCGGCTAAAATGTCTGTCAACTCTTCTGTCAGGCTTTCAGGTGATCCCTGATCCTCTATCTCAACACTATTATCTGCTTCCGGATCAACCTTGCCAACCGGGTCGGCAGCCGGTTTGTTCTTCAGTTTCTTTTTAAACCAACCAAGCATCTTTATACGTCCTCTTTATCTTGCCCGGAGACTGTCATTTATAAATAGAGCAGACCGGGTTGCTGAGCCTTGGCAAACGGTTTTGTGGGTGATTCTGCTCCCCGCTGCCAAACAAGATATAGTACGGACTATCAGCCAATAACGCAACAAAAAGAGCTCGTTGGAAAAATTGCAGTGCAGATAGCTGAAAAAATAGTATTGATTATGAATTGATGAACTCGTAAAAAGGTCATTCGAAGCTCCAGATGGCTAAGTCAAAAAGTTTGATATACAAGGCGTAGTGTTATTCACAAACACTTGGCAATACATATGGTATGCCAAGTGTCTGTC
>RCNC010001861.1_pt1 | contig 14233 bp, 11 predicted proteins | sample 2041301 | NCBI WGS metagenome assembly RCNC01 (sample SAMN09708231, study PRJNA481090) | Marine sediment metagenome, whole genome shotgun sequencing project. | biome: marine sediment; feature: ocean; material: sediment; isolation source: Sewage treatment plant 13A marine sediment (STP13A) ... | reverse complement strand
GAATGACAGTTTAGACACCCCTCTTCGTGTGACAGCACGCTACCGCACTCCGGGCATCCGCCCATGAGAACAGCGCTTTCGGTTACTTCAGAATTGGTCAAATTTTTTAGGACCTGTGCCATGGCATCCGGGCAAGATAAAATCATCTTGCCATTCTGCCATGCCGGCGACGGGCAGCGGATACCGGTGAGTTGTCGGATGATGGCATCCACGTTTACACCGGAGCGCAGTGCCAACGATGCAAGACGGCCGGCTGCCTCTATCTGAGAGGATGCACATCCACCGGTTTTTCCCATCTGAGCGAATACTTCACACATGCCTTTGGTATCTGAATTGATGGTGACATAGAGCTTTCCGCATCCGGTCTGGATCCGTTCGGTCATGCCGTGTGTTCGCAATGGTCTCGATCTTGGTGCAATGGTTGGCTTATTCTTCGATCCTGTTCCAATATTCAGAACCTGTTTGTCCCGACTGCCGTCGCGGTAAATAGTAACCCCTTTGCAGCCAAGCCGGTATGCTGAAAGATAAATTTGATTCACCTCTTTCTCGGTCGCTTCTACCGGAAGGTTGACGGTTTTTGAAACGGCGTTGTCCGTGTGTTTCTGAAAAGCAGCTTGAACCCTGACATGCCACTCCGGTGAAATGTCGTGAGATGTTTTAAACAAATTTTTAATATGATCCGGGATCTCGTCGATTTCTGCGAGAGTGCTTCCCGAGGCGATTTTGTCAATTAGGTTGTTGTGGAAAAACCTGCCGGCTTTTGCGGCCTTGATAAACAACAGGTGAACGTCATGCAATGTCTCACCTTCCAGTACGCGGCGCGTCTGTACGATTGAAAAAACCGGCTCGATGCCGCTGGAAACACCGGCGATGATACTGATGGTACCGGTGGGTGCGATGGTGGTTGTGGCGGCATTTCTCATATAGGGTGTGTCGGCGGTATCATAGATACTGCCCGGATAGTTTTTGAAATTACCCCGCTTTTCAGCCAGGGAAGCAGAGGCAATTTTCGATTCGCTGGAGATAAACGCCATAATGGACTCACCTTGAGCTATGGCCTCTTCAGAATCGTAGGAAATTCCCAGTTTTAATAATAAGTCGGCAAAACCCATGACACCCAGTCCTATTTTCCGGTTGGCTTTGCTCATGGCTTCGATCTGGGGCAGCGGATACCTGTTCATCTCGATGACGTTATCCAGAAAGTGTACGGCATCATGGACCGTCTTTTTCAGCCGTTTCATGTTGATGCTGTTTTTCGTAACCATTTGGGAAAGATTGATAGATCCCAGTGTACAGGATTCATATGGTAGTAACGGCTGCTCACCGCAGGGATTTGTCGCCTCGATATTCCCAAGTTGCTTTGTTGGGTTGTCATCGTTGATTTTGTCGATAAAAAGAATGCCCGGCTCCCCTGTTTTCCAGGCGGATCGAACGATCATGTCAAAGACTTTTCTGGCGGAAACACGCTGGACCGTCTTATTGGTACGCGGGTTGATCAGGTCGAAGTCAGATTTTGCATCCAGAGCATCCATGAATTGTTTTGTCAGACCCACCGATATGTTGAAATTGTTCAAGCGGTTCAAGTCATTCTTGGTTTCGATAAAGGCTTCAATATCGGGGTGATCGACACGAAGGACGCCCATATTGGCACCCCGCCGCGTGCCACCCTGCTTGACGGTTTCTGTGGCAATATCAAACACGGTCATAAAAGATAAGGGGCCGCTCGAAATACCTGCTGTAGAAAGAACCACGTCTTTGGCGGGTCTGATTTTTGAAAAGGAGAATCCTGTTCCACCGCCGCTTTTATGAATCATGGCTGTATTTTTGACAGTTTCAAAAATAGATTCCATGGAGTCTTCTATGGGAAGCACGAAGCACGCCGCCAGTTGCCCCAGCCGTCTGCCTGCATTCATCATGGTGGGCGAGTTGGGTAAAAACCAAAGGTTTGCAAGGAGTTTTTGAAATTGTATTTCCGTTTTTTTGACATCAGCATCAGGGTCAAACAGTCTGTCTGCTTCGGCCACGCTCTGGGCGACTCGTTGAAACATGTTTTCCGGTGATTCAATGGCTTTGCCACTATCGTCTTTTTTCAGATAGCGTTTTTCCAGGACCAGCCGTGCATTTTTTGATAAGGAGAGTTTCATGTGATTACCCTTAGGTAGATTTTTTTCTATATTTATTTTTCAGTTTTTTATTGACGATCGGCGGCACCATGTCGTTGATGTCACCCCCGAATTGAGCGGCCTCCTTGATAATCGACGAGCTAGTGAATATCCAGCGCAGGCCGGTCATCAGGAATACGGTTTGAATATCGCGCTTCAGCCGTCGGTTCATCAAGGCCATCTGGAACTCATATTCAAAGTCAGAAACAGCTCGCATGCCCCGTAAAATGGCATGGGCTTTTCGTTCATGGGCATAGTCTACCAAGAGTCCTTCAAATATATCGAATTCGACGTTATTAAATTTTTTCATACTGATCTGCAACATTTCCATACGTTCTTCTACGGAAAAAAAAGATTTTTTTGATGGATTCAACAAAATAGCCACGATGATTTTATCGAAGATGGATAGTCCTCTTTCAACGATATCGAGGTGACCGTTGGTAATTGGATCGAAAGAACCTGGATAGATTGCAATTTTTTCCATTCGTTTTCAGCCTCCATAGAATTCATAGTAATAACAAGTTATTAGAGAATATATTTTCTCGTTGAAGTAAAAAATTATACCATATAACGCAAAAAAGAGACAAGGGTTTTTCCATACTTTCTCTGGTCCAGAAGCTCAAAAGTGGTTAAAGGGCTGGGAAGGTTGTCGGCCTCACCATGCTCAAGGACAAGGCATGCACCCGGTGTAATGGCCTGACTTTTTATCAGGTGTGTTAAGGCCGTCAGTGCCATGCCTTTGTGGTAGGGCGGATCCAGGAAGATGAGATTATACAGGCGGTCATGAGATTGCAGACAGTTCAGATTGCGTTCTATATTCCATGGAATGACTCTGGCGTGTTCTTCGAGACAGCACGAACGCAGATTTTTTTTCAATAGTGAAACAGCGGCAGGTGCCATGTCGATGAAAGTTGTCCAGCCGGCCCCCCTGCTCAGCGCCTCTATTCCCAGGGCACCGCTGCCGGCAAATAGATCCAAAACAACTGCACCGGGGACGCGATCGGACAGAATGTTGAATATAGACTCTCTCGTTCGATCGGAGGTAGGGCGAATGCCTTTCCCATGAAATGGGTGGAGTTTTTTTCCTTTTAGGGTACCACTGATGATTCTCAAGACCTTACTTGTCTCCAGCCAACCCCTGCTTTGGTTTGATGTGCTTAATGTGTTTGTGCCGGTACTTTCTTTCCATGCCAGTACCGTTATCAGCCATCTGGTTACGAGTTTTATTGCTTTTCCCAGGAGATTGCCCAAAAGCCTTGCTGCGAGGGATCTTTATATTAATGAGGTATCAGTAAATAAAATCGATCGTATACCAGTCGGTGTCAAAATCCCACAACGAAACAAAAAACAGAACATAATGCAGATAGAATGGAAGTGTGAGTTTATTCAATTGTGCTTTGGTACGAATTTGATATTGGCTGCCCTTTTCAAGGCGATTTAATTCTACGATCTTTAAACTGTCGATTTCGGCCATCAATTTCTTGGCCTCATCAAACGATTCCATCACTCTTTGGTGATTACTATCCCATGAACGCTCAACAATGTATCCGTTTTTTAGCGTATCATATTTGATTGTGTGTAAAACCTTTAATTCGGAGATATTTTTATCAAACCAGAAACCGCGGGTCTGATACAGGTTTACAAAGAAAGAGAATGTGGCAGGGACACCGGTTGAAATAGCTGTTTCCATCTCTTGGCGAAAGGCGCCCTCAACTGTCAGGTAGATCAACAGATCGTCTTGGGTATTCGTGACGATAATATTCTTGAGTTCTGCATCATGGGCGTGCGCTATGGTTGGCTGAATCATGATGGCAATGCACAGCAGGATGCCCATTGTTTTATTTTTATTGATTGACATCATGTACCATGGTTATCGTCTATATGATTAGATATCAACATATTATATTTTCAAGTTATTATGTCGGACAACACCCGAACATAATAACCTATTGATATGTTATGTCATATAAGTTAAGATGATTCCTGTTTAGCGGTTTATGAAATTGAAATCCTATGGGAGTTCCCTGTACTGTGGTGAACTTGAAAAGCGTTCAATTTTGGTATCCGTCATTTAACATGAAACTTTCGGGTTAAGGGGGTCGGATGCTCGCCAAAGTTTTAAGTAGTGCCGTCATCGGAATCGACGCATACCTGGTAGAAGTTGAGGTGGATATTACCAGAGGCTTGCCAACCTTTACCACCGTTGGACTGCCGGAAGCCGCAGTAAAGGAAAGCAAGGAACGTGTCAAGTCTGCCATCAGCAACTCAGGTTATACCTTCCCCGACGATAGGATTACCGTCAATTTAGCTCCTGCAAACATCAAGAAAGAAGGTACCGGTTTTGACCTGCCCATCGCGTTGGGGATTCTGGCCGCTGAAAAGCTGATCCCGCAAGTGCGTGTCAACGACTATATCATTATGGGCGAACTTTCCCTGGATGGGCGCATCAAACCGGTGAACGGAAGTCTTCCCATGGCAATCGCTGCCAAAAAAGCGGCGTGTCAGGGTATTATCGTACCCTACGGCAACAGACACGAGGCATCTGTTGTCAACGCGATCGATGTTTATCCGGTCAAAACACTTTCGCAGGTGGTGGATTTTCTACGCGGTTTTAAGCGGATTAAGGCTGTAAAGGCCGATCTGAAAGATCTTTTTGATACCCAAAACCGGCATGAAAAGGATTTTGCCGATGTTATGGGTCAGGAACATGTAAAAAGAGCCATGGAAATTGCCGCGGCCGGCGGTCACAATCTCATCATGGTCGGAGCACCTGGTTCAGGGAAAACCATGATAGCCAAACGCCTGCAAACGATTCTGCCTCCCTTGACATTCGAGGAGGCCATCGAGACTACCAAGATTTTCAGCGTCATAGGGCGGCTTGAAAAAGGACAGGCCTTGATTACGAGAAGACCCTTTCGATCCCCTCACCATACGATTTCGGATGCCGGCTTGATAGGGGGTGGCCATATCCCCAGGCCCGGCGAGGTGAGCCTGGCTCATAACGGTGTTCTTTTCCTGGATGAGCTGTCTGAATATAAAAAACATGTTCTGGAAGCGCTCAGGCAGCCGCTGGAGGATTTAAATGTTACCATTTCTCGTGCGGCTTCGACCATCACCTACCCATCCAGTTTCATGCTGGTGGCGGCCATGAACCCTTGTCCGTGCGGCTATTTTTCCGATCCAAAGCATGAATGTCGGTGCACGTCTCACCAGATTCATCGGTACCGTTCAAAAATTTCAGGGCCCCTGTTAGATCGGATCGATATTCATATCGAGGTGCCGGCTGTGCCTTATAATGCCCTGAAAGGGGTTGGAAAATCCGAATCTTCAGAGCGTATCAGGGGCCGGGTGGCTGCCGCCCGGAAGATTCAAGCCCTGCGCTTCCGCCGTACAAAAATTTATTGTAATGCCCAGATGAACAGCCGACAGATCAAACGTCACTGCAATATCGATGAGGCAAGCCATCGATTGCTCGAAATTGCTATCGACAAACTGGGGCTTTCAGCACGTGCCCATAACCGGATATTAAAAATTTCCCGAACCATAGCGGATATCGAAAATCGACCGGAATTGTCGGAACGTCATATCGCAGAAGCGGTTCAATACCGGAACCTGGACAGGGGTAAATATGTACGCTGACCTGAAAACTGCATGATAATTTTTCTGGAATCCATATTTCCATTTACTAACGGGTTCAATTCTTTTCCATTAGGGGAATAAAACAAATTAAAAAGACCATAGGTGTATTATGAGGAATCCACGCCATTATCTTTACCTGATGTTTATATGCCTGGCCGTTGTTGGTTTAATCTGCGCCCTTTTATTTAGTTCACTGAAGTCAGCCTTCATGGCCAACTGGGGTTTTAACCTAATGATCTTTTGTACCCTGGCTACCGGTATAGGAATTAATATGTACCAGGTTTTGCGGCTTGAACCTGAAATCGAATGGATGAATATTTTTCGGACCGGTCAATTAGGACGATCGGTGGCAGAAGAAGAGCCGGTTTTGCTCAAACCCCTGATAAAACACCTCCATGGGGTTCACAGAGATCGATTCAAGTTGTCTGCATTATCGCTGCGTACGGTACTTGAGGGCATTAGGGCTCATCTGGATGAATCTAGAGAGATTTCTCGCTATATGATTGGCCTGTTGATATTTTTAGGGCTCCTGGGCACTTTTTGGGGCCTTCTTGGAACGATTGGATCTGTTGGCGAGGTAATTGGTGGATTAAACGTCGGAACCAGTGATTTTGTCGGGACATTCGAATCATTGAAAGCAGGTCTTCAAAAACCCTTGCAAGGCATGGGGACAGCGTTTAGCTCTTCGTTGTTTGGTCTGGGGGGTTCTTTGGTACTTGGTTTTATTGATATTCAAGCCAGTCATGCTCAAAACCGTTTTTTTAATGATATGGAAGAATGGTTGTCTGGTGTTACCCAGCTTGTCGATAGCAGTGACGACTCAGATATGGAGGGGAAGATAAGCGAACCGGGCGTGGCGCGTATAGAACATGATCTCGAACGTTTGATAGGGGAAATACGCAATAATCAGCAAAGCCTTGAACAGCTGATTAAAATTTATAACACCCGTACTGACATGGAAAAGAAACAGACATGATAAACTCTGGCAGGCGCGCGATGGGAAGCAGTGTTTGGCCGGGATATGTTGATGCCCTGTCGGCCCTTCTCATGGTGGTAATATTTGTCGTTCTTATCTTTACGCTCACTCAGTTTTTATTAAGTGAGATCCTTTTCGGGAAAGAGAGCGAATTGGTTTCACTCCATCGGCGTATGGATGAACTGGTTGGATTGCTAGGTTTGGAAAAGGAGCAAAATGAAGGGCTAAGAACTGAAATTGCCAGTTTGTCTGGGTTAATCGCCGATATTACACAGGAAAAAGAGTTGTTGCGTTCACGCGTGTCTGAGTTAAGCGAACAATCGGAATTGGATAGGGTCGAGATAAAGAGTCAGCTTCTGCTCATGGCCAGCCTTCAAGAAGATATCGATGCCTTGCGTGTTATGAGACGTGAACTGGAAGCGAAAGTAGGCCAACTCGCTGAGGCGCTCTCGGTAAAAACAAATGAATTGGGTATGCTGAGAGATCGAAGTATGTCACTTGAGGCACGTTTGGCCGATGAAAAGGAGCGAACTGTCCTGGCTCAAGAAATTATCGACCAGCGTGACATTCGTATACAGGCATTATCTGCTCTTGTTGGCGAGCAAGAAGCGGCATTAACCGATGAACGCCAACTTACAAAAAGTGCGCGGGCAGAATTGGTATTGCTGCATCAGCAAATCACAAACCTGAAAAAACAGCTTGAAGAAATCAGCCATGCTTTAAAGGTAGCGGAATCAGAAAAGTTAGACCAATCCGCTGAATTGGGGGCGCTTGGAAAACGATTAAACATCATACTTGCTCAGCGTGTCAACCTGCTGGAACAATACCGTTCGGAATTTTTCGGTCGATTGAGAGAAATACTGGGTGATAGTCCTTATGTCCGTGTCGAAGGCGACCGTTTTGTTCTTCAGGCGGAATTATTATTTACGTCCGGTTCTGCTGATCTTGGCCAGGAGGGGAAACGGCACCTGATCCAGATCGCCGATATTTTCCTGCAACTATCCAAAAAAATTCCCGATGACCTTAACTGGATCCTGAGAATTGACGGTCATACAGATCGTATACCTATTCACACCCCGCTTTTCCCATCAAATTGGGAACTGTCAACAGCAAGGGCTGTAGCTGTGGTACGTTTTCTTGCAAACAATGGAATCCCGGAAAATCGAATGGCGGCAACCGGGTTCAGCAAATATCATCCAATTGATACAGCGGATACTCTCGAGGCATATCGAAAGAACAGACGTATCGAAATGAAACTTACTGCGAGGTAGTACCATCGCACGCAAAGATGAACATCGACAGAGATAGCAGCAGCTGAACGATGAAAAGGGGGGACCCGATTGAATTTTACCCGTATAACCCAGTCCCATACCAAGGATCTTTCCATGATCGTTGCGCCCGAGCGCGTCTCCACCGGAACGTCCGTGCTGGAACTGCACGCTAAAGATCAGTCCCAGCATTCGCCAGTTCGTCCCGAGATGGTTATTTTTCCAGAGAACACGGACGAGGTGGCAGCTATCTTGTCGTACGCCAATGAGCACCATATCCCGATCGTTGGCTGGGGATCCGGTTCAAGCCTCGAAGGGAATCCCATCCCGATTCACAACGGCATTGTGCTCGATTTTTCCCATATGAATAAGATTCTGGACGTCAGGACGGAAGATTTTCAGGTGGATGTCGAGCCGGGTCTCATCTATCAGGATCTGAATGAACATCTCAGGTATTCGGGCCTTTTCTTTCCACCGGATCCCGGGGCAAGAGCGACTGTTGGTGGCATGATTGCCAACAACGCCAGTGGTACCCGGACGGTTCACTACGGAGCCACCAAGGATTACGTTCTGAAACTTAAGATCGTATTGGCCAATGGCGAGATCATCGAGACCGGCTCACGGGCTGCGAAATCCTCATCAGGATACGATCTCCTGCATCTGTTTGTAGGCTCCGAGGGAACCCTCGGTATTGTGGTGCAGGCAACCATTCGCCTGGTTGGTTTGCCGGAAGAATACGCTGCTGCAATTGTAACATTTCCCTCTATTCAAGCGGCCAGCGAGGCGGTGGTGGAAATCGTTCGATCCGGGCTCGATCCGGCATCGCTGGAGTTGCTGGATCATGCCTGCATCAGGCTCTTCAATCAGGAAAAGCATCTTGGTTTAGAGGAATCTCCCACCTTGTTTACCGAGTTTCACGGTCCTAGCATGTCTTATCTTCTGGAGATTCTGGATATGGTGGAAGGGATCTGCAGGGATACCGGCCATCTAGCTTTTCAAAGGGGCTTGGGCAGGGATGAACGCAACCGGTTTTTCGAGGCCAGGCACGAGTTGGGAGAAATGGTGATCAGGGCGCACCCGGACTGCGGCACCCAGGTTATCGATGTAGCGGTTCCGATGACAGCCTACTCGGAGATCATCACCAGCGCCCGCCTGGCTGCCGACAGGGCAGGTATTCCCGGGTATGCCTTCAGCCATGCCGGAGACGGCAATCTGCATCTGAATCTGGCCGGCAGAAAAAATAATCCGGATGACTGGAAACTGATCGAAGAAATCAGCCGGGAGCTGGTTGCCAAAGCACTATCCTATGGCGGCACGGCAACCGGTGAGCATGGTGTGGGCATCGGCAAGAAAGCATACATGGCGGCAGAGCATGGAAAAAGTCTCGACTGGATGAAACAGATCAAAACGCTTTTCGATCCCAATGGTATTCTCAATCCAGGTAAAATATTCCCCTAATAATAGTGTTTTCCAGAATACCGTTCCGAAACCGCTCCGGCAGATAACGGCAAATAGCCGCTCGAACTTGCGATCAAACGATCGTAAGGAACACCAGCGCCAAAAATTTAAGATATGATTGGCTGGCTAACAATGCTTGATGGCTATAAATCGACTATTTTAAGGATTTGGGTTCGATGGTACAGGATCGCTACATTAAGACTGCCTGTATTGACATTCCCTAAAATACACTTAATTTGTCCAAGGTAAACACTATAAACCGAGCATTTCAAGCATTGAAGCGACACCGTCGCGTTTGACAAAATCGTGAAACGATTTTATTTGGAGATAAAGATGAAATTTGAAACCAAAGAGCAGGTGCTGGAAAAAATAATGGCGCAGGACAAACCGGTCTGTCCCAAGTGTGACCAAACCATGAATCTGTGGGAAGTGCCGTCCATTAATTTCAGTGATGGTCTTGGATGGGGAACGCCGTATCTATATATATGTTTCAATGACAAATGCCCTATATATTGCCAAGGCTGGGAAAACCTGAAAGAGAACTATAATCAGGTCGCATCGTACCGGCATATAAATTATCCAGGGACCGACCAGTTTGAATACATGCCGGTTTTCAGCCCCATGGGAGCCCAGGGGCAGATCATTGACGACCAGGTGTTGCTCCAGGAAGAAATGCTTAAAGAGGCCATTAAAAAGGGATTCTCAATCCTGGCCCAGTGTTATGTGGACAAAGACTCACCTAGCTTGTTGCGTATACTTCTCGATCCCACAGAACCTGCGCGGGTCCGACTGAAAGCAGCTGAAATGATAGGAGATATCGGAGATGTAGAGGCCATAGAGCCTTTACGGAACCTGAGAGTGGGTAATGATCTGGTGGAAAAGCAATTGACGGAATCGGTGAAACAGATCCACGAGCGTTTTTTTACACGGGAGTGCCCTTTCTGTGCCGAGATCATAAAAAAGCGGGCAAAGGTGTGTAAGCACTGTGGGAAAGAAGTAGCAGGGCAATAAAATAAAGGGTTCAAGGGTTCGAGGGGGATACAAGGGTTGGAGGGTGACCGACAGCTGTGAGCTGACCGCAGCATCCCAGCCCTAAGCATCCTCGCTTCCCAGCAGACAAGGGGTTGGAATCCGATAATCAGTCATCAAGTATCAATAGTGATTTTCCCGTCATTTCCACTGGCTGTGCCAGTCCCATGATTTCCAGGATAGTGGGTGCAATGTCACACAACGCACCATCCTTTAACGCCAGGCCGGTGTGTGTATCATCTACGAGAACGCATCTCACCCGACCCACCGTGTGGGCGGTGTAGGGGTTGCCTTCTTCATCGATCATTTTTTCCGCATTTCCGTGATCCGCTGTAACAATGACCGCCCATTGTTTCTCAAGAAGCTTATCTATAATTTTTTCGACGCAGAGATCGATTGTTTCACAAGCCTTTATGGCGGCCGGCATGATGCCGGAGTGCCCAACCATGTCCATATTGGCAAAATTGAGTACAATCAAATCGTAGGTGTCGGTGGCAATTCGGTCGATGACCTCCTGTGTCACTTCAAGAGCACTCATCTCGGGTTTTTGATCATAGGTCGAAACATCTCGCGGTGAGGGTATGAGACAACGGTCCTCTCCCTCAAACGGCTCTTCCCGGCCACCATTAAAAAAGTAAGTGACATGTGCGTATTTTTCCGTTTCCGCAATTCTGAGCTGTCGTAAACCGTTTTTACTGATAATTTCACCAAGGATGTTCACCATGTAAACCGGCTCAAATGCGGTAGGCAGGGAAAGGTCTTCATCAAAGAGGGTCATGCAAGTGTAACCGCAAAGATCCGGTCTGGGATTCCGTTCAAATTCATTGAACGTATCGTCGGTAAACGCTCTGGTAATCTCTCTGGCGCGATCTGCACGAAAATTGAAAAAGAGGATGCCATCGCCATTTTTTACCGTCCCCCGGGGCGTACCGTTTTCTTCGATCATTACGATGGGATTGACAAACTCATCGGTTTCCTTTTTTTGATAGGCACTGTTTATGGCAGCTATGGGGTCGATTTCCGTAACGCCTTCCCCACGGGTATATAAGCGGAACGCCTTTTCAATACGGTCCCATCGCTTGTCTCTGTCCATGGCATAAAACCGGCCGCATATGGACGCAATAGCACCGAACCCGGTTGCTTCGATATGGGATTGTAGTGCCGAAAGGTATTTGACACCGTTGGTGGGAGGCGTATCTCTCCCGTCAAGAATGGCGTGAACAACCACCTGTTTCAACTGCTTACGCCCGGCCATGTCTAAAAGAGCGAAAAGGTGGGTCAATTGACTGTGCACCCCTCCGTCGGAAACAAGCCCCATGAGATGAAGTTTTGAACGGTTTTTTTTGACCGTATCCATGAGCTGTCCGATGGCATTGTTCGCAAAAAAGCTGCCATCTTCAATGGCCTTGTCGATTCGCATAAGATCCTGATGGACGACCCGGCCGGCACCTATATTCAGATGGCCTACTTCAGAATTTCCCATGATCTTATCCGGCAACCCCACGGCATTCCCGAATGTTGCCAGCTGCGAACAGGGATATTGTTTCTGGATTTTATCCAGGAAGGGTGTTTTTGCTTGTGCCACGGCGTTGCCCTGCCAGTCTTCCCGGACACCCCATCCATCCAAAATGATCAGCATGCAGCGTTTGTGCTGTTTTGACATGTTATCTTTCATGAGATCCTACCACAATTTTATTCTTCCATTAACTGTTCAGCCGAAAGCGGCTTGGCATCGATCCAAAGGCTTTCCAGGTCATAAAAGTCTCGTGAGGACTCATAAAAAATATGGATAATGACGTCACCATAATCCATCAAAACCCAGTGTCCTTCCTTTTTCCCCTCGACATTTATTGGTTTTTTTCCTTTTTTTTTCAAATCCCGTTGAACAAAGTCGGCTATGGCGGTTACCTGACGATTCGATCTTCCCGAGCAGATAATAAATACATCTGCATAGGATGTCAGATTCCGTACATCCAGAATGACGACCTGGATCGCTTTCCTGGCCAACACGGCATTGACAAATGGTTTGATCGCCAGGTTTAATGACATGCTATCGATATCTGTCATGTGTAGAGTCCTCGTTCATAGATATAATTTTCGACGTTTTTGGGGACCAGAAACCGAATCGATTGTTTAGCTTGGATCAGTTTCCGAATCTTTGTGCCGGAAATATCCAGCATGCTGATATTGAATCGATACACAGGCTGATGTCGATTGTGGTGATAACAGCCATCCTTTACTGATAAGTGATAGGATCCTGAAATCTTATCCTCGATAAACGTGGTCATATTTTCCCATTCAAGGCTGTATGGCCAGCCATCCGGAGACGGTCGCGCCATGATGATCATGGGAAGCATCCGGAACAGTTGCTTGAATGATTTCCACGTATCAATTTCTATAAACGCATCGATCCCCATAATGAGAAATAGTTTCACGTCGGTATCCAGGCTCTTTTTGAAGTGTTTGACGGTATCGATGGTATAAGAGAGACCGGGACGCTTCAATTCGACATCGGACAGAATGAATTCCGGGTTGTCTATTATGGCAAGCCGTGTCATTTCTAGGCGGTCCACAACCGAGACCACGCCTTTGATATCTTTATGGGGCGGAAGTGCCGAAGGTATGAAGTACAGATGTTCCAGATCAAATCCCTCGCACACCTCCTTTGCAGCACGCAGGTGGCCATAGTGTACGGGGTTAAATGTTCCGCCATACAACCCGATCCGCATGGGTCAGCTCCTTTCCAGCCGGTCCAGTATGCGAGATAGCAGGATATCAATGTCCGTGCCTGCCAGTGCAGATATCGATACCACGTCGATGTCGCCAATCGCGTCCTTAAAACGCCTGGCGTTTTCTTCGGATCCATCCGTATCCATCTTGTTCAGCACCAGCAACTGCTTCCTGTTGGATAGGTGTTGGTTGTGCTTTTCGAGTTCATGGTTGACCGTGATGTATGATGACAGGATGTTATCCGGTTCAAGTGTCGAAACATCGATCAGGTGTACCAGTATCCGTGTTCGTTCGATATGGCGCAAAAACTGTGTTCCCAGACCGGCCCCTTCGTGGGCTCCTTCTATGAGACCGGGAATGTCCGCTACGACAAAGGGCTCACCCCAATCCGTGTACACGACACCGAGGTTCGGTACCAGGGTCGTAAAGGGATAGGATCCAATTTTTGGTTTTGCAGCGGATATCTTGCTGATGAGGGTGGATTTTCCAGCATTGGGGAGACCGATAAGACCGACATCGGCGATAAGTTTGAGTTCCAGTTTTAATTGAATTGTCTGACCGGGTTCGCCAGGTTGCGCAAAACGGGGAATTCGACGGGTGGCTGATTTGAAGCGGCAATTTCCTTGTCCCCCCCGTCCGCCGGCTGCGGCAATAATGGTTTCTCCGGGGGTTATAAAATCTTTCAGGGTTTTCCCTGTTTCACTGTCGGTGACTACGGTCCCGGCGGGAACTTCAACGATAATATCGTCCCCTTTTTTACCGGCTTTCTTTTTTCCCTGGCCGCCGGCGCCATTCTTCGCTTTCAGGTGACGTTTGTATCGGAAATCGTAAAGCGTACGTTTTCTGGGCGATGATTTCAGGATAACATCACCGCCTTTGCCTCCATCTCCGCCGTCGGGTCCGCCGCGGGGGATGAATTTTTCCCGCCTGAAACTAACGCATCCGCTGCCGCCGTCTCCGGACTGGATGGT